>Ga0070738_10004933_pt1 | contig 15389 bp, 11 predicted proteins | sample Coa_R2_2_FD_66446 | JGI IMG/M metagenome (GOLD analysis project Ga0070738, IMG submission 66446) | Surface soil microbial communities from Centralia Pennsylvania, which are recovering from an underground coalmine fire - Coalmine... | ecosystem: Environmental > Terrestrial > Soil > Unclassified ...
GAACGAGCGGAGCGACCCAGCCGGGCTCGAGGGGAGCGCGCTCCATGAGCGTCTTGAAGGATTGCTCGAGGAAGCGGAGCGGAGCCTCGGGGGCCTCGACATCGCCTTTGCTCGCGGCGATCTTCAGGACGAGCTCCTTGCGCGCCGGAGCGAGACCGATCGTCTGATACACGAAGCAGTCGCGTCCCGCGACCGCGCGGGCCTCGACCACGACCTTGAGCCGGCCCTGGGCGAGCTCGACGAGCTTCACGCGAGCTCCTCGCCCGCCCGGACGAGGCGCGCCGAGTTGAAGACGACGAGCAGGCTCCCGAGGTTGTGGAGGACGATCGCGAGGATCGGCGAGAGGCGGCCGGCTCCGGCGAGCGCGAGACCCGAGGCGATCAGCACCACGCCCGCGACGAGGTTCTGGGCGACGATCGCGCGCGTCTGCCGCGAGAGGCGGACGAGGAACGGGAGCCGGGTGAGGTCGTCGTTCAGGAGCGCGACGCGCGCGCTGCCGATCGCGACGTCGCTGCCGGCGGCGCCCATGGCGATGCCGAGGTCGCCCGCGGCGAGCGCCGGAGCGTCGTTGACGCCGTCGCCCACGACGGCCACACGTTCGCCGGCCTTGCGAGCCGCCTCGACGAGCTCGAGCTTCTGGGCCGGGAGACACTCGGCCGCCACGTCGTCGCAGCCGAGGTCGCGCGCCACGCGGCGGGCGACGATCCAGCGGTCGCCCGTCAGCATGACGACGCGCCTCACCCCGAGGGACTTCAGGTCGGCGACGGCGGCCTTCGCGTCGTGGCGGGTCCGGTCCTCGAGGCCGAAGCACGCGACCTCCCGGCCCTCGACGGCGAAGTGGAGGACCGAGAGCCCCTCGAGCTCGGGCGGGATCGCCGCGAGCGCGACCCCGTTCTCCTGGAGGAGCGTCGCGCGGCCGAGGAGGACGCGCTTCCCCTGCACGACTCCGGAGACGCCCTTGCCCGAGACCTCCTCGAAGCTCTCGGCGTCGCCGAGAGGAAGCTCGGCCTCGCGCGCGACGGCGACGACGGCCCTCGAGGCCGGGTGGTTCGAGCGCCGGGCGACCGAGGCGGCGAGGAGGAGCACCGTCCCGGCGTCCTCGCCGGCCACGGGGACGAGGCGGCTCACTCCGAGCTGGCCGGTCGTGAGCGTGCCGGTCTTGTCGAAGACGACCTGGGAGAGCTTGCCCGCCACCTCGAGGTCGCGGGCGTCCTTGATCAATATGCCGAGGCGCGCGGCGCAGGAGAGCGCGGCGACCATGGCGGTCGGAGTCGCCAGCACGAGGGCCGTCGGGCACGCGACGACGAGCACGGCGACGAAGCGCGAGGGCTCGCGCGTGAAGAAGAGGACGAGCGCCGCGACCATGACGACGAACGGCAGGTAGCTCGCGACCGTGCGGTCGATGAGGCGCGCCACCGGAGGCCGGGCGCGCTCGGCGGCGAGGATGAGCTCCTTCACGCGCCCGAGGGTCGTGTCCTCACCGGCTCGGGCCACGACGACGTCGAGCGAGCCCGTGACGTTCGTCGTCCCCGCGAAGACCGCGTCCTCGGGGCCCTTCTCGGCGGGCTGCGACTCGCCCGTGATCGACTTCTCGTCGAGCGTCGAGCGGCCGCTGCGAATGGTCCCGTCGGCCGGTACGAAGTCGCCCGGCCTCACGCGGACGAGGTCGCCGGCCCTGAGGCTCGTCGCCTCGACCTCGACCTCGGTGCCATCGGGTCGGACGAGCTTGGCGCGCGTCGGCGTGAGGCGGACGAGGCTCTCGATCGCGGCGCGGGCGCCGAGGGCGGTCCTCCTCTCGACGAGCTCGCCGAGCGTCGCGAAGAAGGCGACGGCTCCGGCCGTCACGTAGTCCTCGAAGGCGAAGGCCGCGATGATCGCGAGCGCGATGAGCTCGTCGAGGTCGAGCGTGCCGTCGCGCACGTTCCGCGCCGCGCGGAGGACGATCGGGGCCGCGAGGGCGAGGGCGCCGATCGCGGCGGCTCCGTCGGCGACGGCGGGGACGTAGATGCCCGCCGACCTGGACGCGACGCCGACGAGGACGAGGGCGCCGCCGAAGAAGGCGAGCCCGAGCCTCCGGGCGACCCTCGTCGCGTCGTCGGTATCGACCGCGACCTTCGCCTTGTCGGCGGTCTTCAGGACGAGCTCGGTCATCTAGCGCGCCCTCTCCAGCAGCTTCTGCTGCGCCGGCTTGGTGTCCCTCTCGAGCCTGACCCGGACCTCCTCGCCCGGCGGCACGACGAATCCCTCCTCGGGCCGCGACCGCGCGAGCGCGTCGGCGACGAGCCGGGCCTTCACCGCGCGCGGGTCGCGCTTCCACTCGGGAAGGAGAGCCTCGAAGACGGCCTGGTCGGCGAGGACGTCGGCCGTCCGGCGCTTGGCCTCGCTCCGGGCCTCGCCGCGGAGGCGCGACGCCTCGGAGCGCGCGAGCCCGACGACCTCGGCCGCCTCGCCGCGGGCCTTCGAGATCTGCGTGTCCCTGTCCTGCAGGGCCTTCGTGACGGCGGCGAAGCTCTCGCGGGCCTGGGGCGGCGGCGCGAAGTCCTTCGCCAGGAAGACCGTGCCGGCGCGGACGCCGATCCCGAGGGCGTCGAGGCTCCGCTGGAGCTCCGAGCGGACCTCCTCGAGGAACGTCTCCTTGCGCGAGGCGAGGAGGTCGTCCACGGGCATGGCGGCCGCCGTCTTCGCGATCGCGCGCTCGAGCAGGGGACGCGCGAGCTCGGGGACCTCGCGCGCCCTCGAGGAGAACGCGTAGGCGTCGTCGATCGTCCACTGGACGGCGATCGTCGCGTGGAGGACGTTCGCGTCCCCGGTGATGAGGTAGCCGTCGCGCTCCGGGTCGAGGCCGTTCTTCCGCTCGGGGGGCTTCCCGACCACGTCGGTGACGCGGGCCTCGAGCTGGAACGTGTCGGTCGCGAGCCTCTCGTCGCGGCGCGCCGCGACTCGCACCACTTCGTCGATGACGGGCCACGCCCAGTGCGCTCCGGGCGGGAGGACGCGCTGGTCGGGGGCTCCGATGACGCTCCCGAGCCGCCTGACGAGCGCGACCTCGTGCTGCTCGACGGTGAAGACGCTCGAGCCGAGGAAGAGGAGGACGAGGACGCCCATGGCCCCGCGAAGGACGCGGAGCGAGAGCGACACGGTCGCTTCGAGCGCGGCGCGCGCGGCCTCCTCGCGTTCCTCGATCATTCAGCGCGACCCCACGGGGGCGATCCCCTTGAGCACGTCGTAGGGAGGCGAGTTCAGGTCGAAGACGACCGTCGTCCGCCCCGAGAGGGCCTTCGGCAGCTCGTCCGTCTTCTTGATGAAGACGGCGAGGTCGGGCGCCTTCTCGAAGACGCGGTAGGCGTCCTGGCACTCCTTCTCGGCCTGGGCGCGGAGGTTCTTGGCGTCGATCTCCGCCGCGTTCACGAGCTCCTGGCGGGCGTTCTCCGCGTCGTCCTTGATCTTCTGCGCCTCGGTCTGGCCCTCGGTCAGGAGCTCCTTGGCGCGGGCCTCGCGCTCGGAGCGCATGCGCGCGAAGACGTTCTCGCTCGTGTCGCGCGGGAGGGCGAGCCTCCTGATCCCCACGAAGACGACGTCGATCGCATACGCGTCGCGCGCCTTCGCGACGAGCGGCTCGCGGATGTCCCGCTCGACCTCGTCCCAGCGGAGGCGCGTCTTGTCGGGCGCTATGAGAGCGGAGAAGGGGTAGCGGCCGAGGACCTGCGTCTGCGTGCTCCTGAGCAAGGCGTCGAGGGTCTTCGCCGCCTGGGCCTCGGTCTCGTGCTTCTCGAGGAAGGAGACGGCCTTCCCCGGCCGCCACGTGACGAAGCACGAGACGAGGACGGCCTTCCGGTCCTCGGTCGTCATCTCCTCGAGAGGGCCTTCGAGGACGCGCAGGCGAGCGTCCTGCTTCACGACCTCCTCGATCGGCCAGGGGAGCTTCCAGTAGAGGCCGGGCGTCGTGATCTCGCGGTCGGCCTTCCCGAAGCGCTTCACGACCGCGCGCTCCGTCTCGCGCACCTTGAAGGCGACGAGCTGGAGGACGAGCGTGAGGACGAGGAGCGCGGCGACGGCGAGCGTGAGCCGGTTCCGGGACATCTACTTCTTCTCCTCCTCCATGAGGCCCTCGGTGATCTTCTCGCTCAGGTCGACGTAGATCTTCCCGTCGCCTGGGACGACGACGCGGCGGCCCCCGAGCGCGAGCCCGAGCGAGAGGGCCCTGAGGCGCGCGAGGTCGCGGAAGACGTGGGGACCCGCGCGCTCGAGCGCGACCTGAGCCTCGAAGTCCGCGGCCGCCGCGAGGGCGACCGCCTTCTTCCGATCGGCGTCGATGCGCGCCCGGTCGTGGATCGCGCGCGCCTCGCGGGCTCCGTTGAGCCTCGAGGCGGCGGCCTCGGCGAGCGCGTCCTGGCGCCGCGCTTCCTTGTCCTGGACCGCGGCCGACTCGAGGTGGAACGAGGCCGCGACCTCGTGCGTCGGGTGCACGTCCTCGATCCCCACGTCCACGATCTTGACGCCCAGACCCGCCGCGTCGGCGGCCCGCTGGATCTCGTCCTGGAGCTCCGTGACGCAGCGGCCGCGCTCGGGGCCGAGGATCTTCTCTAGGCTCCGCGAGCAGCCGAGCTTCGCGAGCTCGCGCTCGCCGATCGCCTTGAGCAGCGCCTCGGGGGCCGCGAGGCCGAGCACCCAGGGCTTCGGGTCCACGATGAAGTAGCAGAGAGCGACGCGCGCGCAGAGCACGTCGACCGACACGGCGCGCCCGCCCGGCGTCTCGTCGCCGTCGCGCGCGATGAGGATGAGGTACTCGTCGTCCGCGTGGGAGCGGGTCCAGAGCGCGGCGCGGTGGGGCGTCGTCGGGTCCTCGTCCTCGTGCTCCTCGGCGCCGAGGTAGGTCGTGCGGACGCGCGTGACGGCGACCTCCTCGGTCGCATCGATCGGCCACGGCAGCTTCACGTGGAGCCCCGCCTCGAGGAGCTCCCTCTTCTCGCCCCAGCGCTCGAGCCAGGCGACCTCTCCCTGGGGGACGACGACGATCGCCGAGAGGAGCCAGAAGGCGACCGCGACGAACAGGACGAGGGGAGCTATGCCCTTCTCGACGAGGGCGTAGACCCACGTCTCCGAGAGCTTGAAGCCGAACTGGTAGTCGATCGCGCGCGCGAAGGTCTTGGCGACGCCGGTCGGCTCGGCGAGGAGGCCGAGGAGCTTGCTCTCGTAGCCCGGCCGGGGGAGGTCGCCGCGCCGGCGGGGGCGGTAGAGCTCGAGGACGAGGCCGAGGAGGAGCTCGAGGGCGAGGAGCGCTTCGATCGCGGCGATCGCGTAGCCCGCGAGCTCGAGGTCCAGCTTCGGCGCGAGGTCGAGCGTCGCGAGGAGGACCGCGGTGACGAGGGAGACGAGGGCTCCCGCGGCCGCTCGGCGGGCTCCCGCGGCCGTGAGGTCGATCGGGAACGCGAGCGAGTACTTGGCGAGGAGGAGGAGCGCGAAGGCGCTCGCCGCGAAGACGGCGGCTCCCGGCAGGAGGTGCGTGAGCGGAGCCTCGGGGCGGTTGAGGCCGCGGACGATGAGGGCAATCGCGACGGCGCCCTCGGCGAGCGCGAGGACGAGGCCGAGGAGTCCACCGATGCGGGCCTCGAGCTGGGCGCTCGCCTCCTCGTTCTTCCGCTGGAAGAGGGGCTTCCGGCCCTCCGACTCGGCCTCGCGGGCGATCCGGGTGTCCTCCTCTTCCTGGAGGACGCGGGCCGCGCGGCGCTGGGCGAGGAGGAGGGCGAAGCCCCAGGGCAGGATGCCGATGAGGAGGTGGGCCGCGGCCGCCAGGGCAGCGAACGATGATGAGAGGAGTGCGGCCGCGAGCGCGGCGCCGCCGAGGACGAGCTGGACCGCGAGGCCCCCTGCGGCGAGGCGTTGAGCCGTCTTCGCGAGCTCTCGGTCGGCCACGCGCTCCTATACCCCCGAACCGTTCCTGAGTTCGGGGCCAGAGTTTACATCGCTGGTGAGACGAAGAAACGAACCGCCAAGAGCGCCAGGAGCGCCAAGAGGTTCCTGGAAGTGGACAGTCTCGATTCAGGGAGGTTCTTCGAGACAGGTGAGCTCGAGAATCCTGCCCTTCGCTTTCAAGGCGAGGAGGCGCGAGGGGAGGGCTACGAGGTGGAGTGGAGGGGGTCCCAGACAGCGGACTGCGCTGCTCCCACACGAGGCGTCCGTTCATCTCGAACGCGACGAGACTCCTCGAGTGGTCCCCGCGGCGATCGATCACGCCGTAGATCGTTCGATCTACGATGGCGAGAGTGCGAGGCGTTTCGCCTGGAGCGAGCTGGACGCGGCCTCTCTCCCCCGTCGCATCCACGATGACGAGCGCGTTCACGTCGTAGACGTCCAGAACCACGAAGTCGCGCCCCGAAGTCAACCTCCAGGCCCCCCCAGGGGAGCGCCAGACGATGGGCCCATCCATCCCGGCTCGCAGCCCCCACACACCTCCCTCGTCCATCCACTCCGTGAACCTTGGTGCATACCAGGGCAGACGCTCGCGCCCGGCGGGCACTGTGTCGCTCTCGCGCGGGACGACCCTCGGCTGTTGAACGGCCAAACGCAGACTCTCATGAGATCCACGTGCCTCCCAGAGCTTCGTGCCGGTCAGGAGGTCGTAGCTTACGAGTCGGTCACGGTTACCCAGCAGAGCGGCGTCCTCAACGAGGGCAACATGTGCGACGTTCCATGCCAGTGGAACGGGCCCCCTTCGGATTTCCCCACTCTCGGGATCCAGGAGCCACATACAGTCCTTCCCAACCGCGACGATCCCGATCGGACTCGCAAGGAGCCGCTCGACATCGAGCGATCGGCGGTCGTCGAGGTCACGCGACCAGCGAACAACGGGCGGGCGCGTGATTGGCGGCCCGACTGACCACATTTCCCCGAAGGGATCGCTTCTCACATGCCCGGCCCGGCGACGGATCTCGGCGAGCACGTCGGGATGCTCGCGGCCGCGGGAGAGCGCGGCGAGAGCTTCGGTGCGACGACCGGCGCGCTCGAGGGCCTGGGAGTAGCGGAGGACGGCCGCTCCACCTTCCGTCTGCGCCTGGCGCGCGAGCACGCGGAGGTCTTCGTCGCTCATGCCGTCGGGACCAGGGAGGAGAGTAGTCGGGCTAAAGGCTGAGCGCGATCCAGCTTCAGATTTCCGAAAGCAGGAGGCGGTCTTGGGGCCGAAGAGGGCTTCCGCTTTAGGAAATCTCAAGCTGGAGAGACCCAAGCCGCCGGCTAAGTGAGCCAAGCCGCTGGCGAGACGCGGAGAGCCGGCGGCTGGACGCACCCAGCCGACGGCTAGACTCACCTGGCCGTTGGCTAGAGCCTCCTAGCCGCCAGCTATGAGCGCCTAGCCGCTGGCTAGAGGCACCTAGCTACCGGCTAGACGCACCTAGCCGCCGGCTAGACCCACTTAGCCGCCGGCTAGGCTCACTGAGCCGCCGGCTAGGCTCGCTTAGCCGAGGGCTTGGCCCACTTAGCTGAGGGATCAGCCCCGATGACCGCCGCGTGGTGAGCGATGCCCGCGGCGTGGTGAGCGATGCCCTTGGCGTGGTGAACGACGACCTCGGCGTGGTGAACGACGACCTCGGCGTGGTGAACGATGCCCTCGGCGTGGTGAACGATGCCCTCGGCCTGGTGAACGATGCCCTCGGCGTGGTTTGCGATGCCCTCGGCCTGGTGAACGATGACCTCGGCCTGGTGAACGATGACCTCGGCTTGGCTCACCACGCCGAGGGCTTGGCTCACCACGCCGAGGGCTTGGCTCACCACGCCGAGGGCTTGGCTCACCACGCCGAGGGCTTGGCTCACCACGCCGAGGGCTTGGCTCACCACGCCGAGGGCGTCGCTCACCAAGCCGAGGGATGAGCCCCGATGACCGTGCACACGGCCATCGGAAGTCTCAACAAGTGAGATACATGCGTCGAGGGAGCGAAGGGGATATCCCATTCGCTCATCCGGCCCCCCACCCCGACCCTCCCCCCGCTTCGCGGGGGGAGGGGGAGCGACGGCCCGGGCTCCGGGTTAAGGAACGAAAGGGATATCCCCCTCGCTCCGCCCACCGAAGTGGCACGGCCTGCGCTCTTTGCGCACACTGTGAGTGTGATCGTCCCGCTCGTCCTCGCCGCGGGAGCATCCTCCCGCATGGGGACGCCGAAGGCCCAGCTCCGGCTCGGAGGGAAACCCCTCCTCCACTGGGTCCTCGACGGCTGCGCCGGCCTCGGACCTCCGATCGTCGTCGCGGGAGCGCACCCCGACGCGGTCACGAGCCTCGCCCGCAACGCCCGGATGGTCCTGAATCGCGACTGGGAGAAGGGACGCACGACCTCCGTGAAGACGGGGATCAGGGCGCTCCCCGACGGCGTCACGGCCATCCTCGTGTGGCCGGTCGACATCCCTCTCGCCGCCGCCGCGGTCCCCCTGCTCCTCGAGGCCCACCGCCACCCCGGCACCGACAAGGCCTGGGTGCCGAGCCATGCCAGGAGGCGCGGCCACCCGCTCCTCCTCGACGCCTCCCTCATTCCCGAGATCCTGGCCCTCGGAGACGACGAGCCGCTCAGGACCCTGGTGCGCGACCTCGATGCGCGTAGACTCCTCCGCCACGTCGAGTGCTCCGATCCCAACATCCTGAGAGACCTGGACACGCCGGCCGACCTGGAAGCCCTGGCGAGGGAGCTCGCATGACGAGCTCCTCGGGCCGCCTCCCGGCGCTGTTCGGCGACTACAAGGTGGAGCGGGTCGTCGCCCGCGGCGGCATGGGCGCCGTGTTCGAGGTCCGCCACCGCATGACGGGAGCCCGGTGCGCGGCGAAGACGCTCCTCAAGACGAACTCGGAGCAGAGCCGCGCCCGCTTCAGGCGCGAGGCCGAGCTCCTCGCGCGCTGCGACAGGATCCCGGGGATCGTGAAGGTCCACACCTTCGGCGAGACGCCGCAGGGCGAGCCCTTCATGATCCTCGACTTCGTGGACGGCCCGAGCCTCGACGCCCGGCTCGTCGAGGGGGACCGCCTCGCGGCGCGCGATGCGGCCGCGCTCGTCCGCGACGTCGCGCGGGCCCTCGGCGCGATCCACGCGCAGGGCATGATCCACCGCGACGTGAAGCCCGGGAACATCCTGATCGACGCCCAGGGGAAGCCGTGGCTCACGGACTTCGGCCTCGCCGCGGCCCGCGACCTCGACAGGCTCACGCGGACGGGCGCGTTCCTCGGCACGGTCGCCTACGCCGCGCCGGAGCAGGCCGCGGGCGAGCCGTGCACGCCCGCCTCCGACGTCTTCTCGCTCGGGTGCGTCCTGTTCCACGCGCTCGCCGGCGAGGTGCCGATCGAGTCCGACTCGGCCATGTCCCACATGGCGCAGCTCTCGGATCCGCGCCCGATCCGCGACGTGCGGACCGTCGCGCAGACCGTGCCGGCTCCGCTCGCCTCGATCGTGGCGCGCTGCCTCGAGAAGGACCCCGAGCGCCGCTACGAGACGGGCGAGGAGCTCGCGCGCGACCTCGACCGATTCCTCGAGGGGAAGCCGATCGAGGGTGCCGTGCGTCCCCGCCCGCGCGGCATCACGGTCGCCCTCGCCACCCTGCTCGTTCTCGCTCTCGTTCTCTTTCTCGTCCGTTCGCTCAGGAACCCGAGCTCCGACAGGCCGGCCACGCCCGTCGCCCACACGCCCGTCTCCCTCGACGACTGGGAGAGCGACGGCGACGCGCGCCTCCAGGCGGGCGACATCGCCGCCGCGGCGTCGAGCTACGGGAACGCGCTCCGCTTGGCCCCGCCGACGCGCGCGCGCGGCCTCCACGAGAAGCGGGCGGGCATGCTCGCGAGCCTCGGCCGCGACGACGAGGCCCTCGCCGACCTCCATGCGATCTACTCCGACCTCGACCGCGTCCCGAACAACCGGAACGCGAACAAGCCGCTCGAGCGCGCCGCGCCCGCGCTCTACCGGAAGGGGCTCGCGTCGAAGGATGCCCGCCTCCTCGAGGCGGCCTGGCGCCTCGCGCCTCCCCCGAAGGAGCTCGAGCTCGCGGCGAGCGCCTTCTGGAGCGACAAGGCGGCCGCCGAGAGCGAGACCTGGTCGCAGGGCTTCCTCGCCGGCATGACCGCGACCGAGAAGGAGGTCCGCGCCGCCATCACCATCCTCGAGCCCGCCTCGCGGGTCCGCTCGGCGAAGGTCCGCTTCTTCAAGGGATGCTTCGCCTCGTCGGCGCTCGCGCTCGTCCGCGGGTGGGTTCGCAACCAGGACGAGGCGGCGACCGAGCGGCTCGGCCGCCTGTTCCTCCACGACTGGCCGGACGAGGCGTTCTCGTACTTCCTCCTCGGCTACTCGCGCCGGAAGACCCTGGACGCTTCCCACGACGAGGGGATCGCCTTCATGGAGAAGGCCATGGAGCTCCTCCCCGACCCGGACCCCACCGAGGACGACGAGTCGAAGCGCTTCGCGACCGCGGTCGCCGTCACGGCGGTCGAGCTCTACGAGGTCGGCCGCCGCCCCATGAACATGGAGCTCCTCTACAAGACCGTGAAGCACGGGAACCACGCCGACGCGTGGCTCTACCTCGGCCACGCCCTCAGGAACGCCCACCGCTTCGAGGAGTCGAACGAGGCGATCGAGAAGGCCGCGAACCTGCCCCTCGCGAGCAACGGCTTCTACCGGCCGGCCCAGCTCGAGGGCGAGCGCCTCCAGAACCTGATCCACCTCGGGCGGCGCGAGGAGGCGAGGAAGGGCGCCCTCGAGCTCGCGTCCCACCCGGGCACGCTCGCGGACGGGATCCCGGTCCTGGTCACGCTCGAGGCGTGGGACGAGGTCGTCGCCCGCATCGACCCGGCGCACGTCGAGAGCGAGCTCTGGATCTACTGGGACGCCCTCGCCCTCGCTCACCTCGGGCGCAAGGTGGAGGCGGAGAAGCTCCTCCCCCGGCTCGAGGCCCGGAGCAAGGACTGGGCGCAGGCCGTCCGCGCGGTCATAGCGGCGAATAAGTGAGTGAGAGCCCACAAGGGAGTCCTGATCGCCGTCGCGTTCGCCCTCGTCTACGCGTTCGTCCTGTTCGCGCGCGGGCATCCCTACGACCAGGACCAGCTCGCGCTCGGGCTGCCCTACGCCCGCATCCTGAGGAGCGCGCTCCGTGGCGGAGGCTTCCCGCTCTGGACCTCTCTCATCGCGTGCGGCTACCCGGTGCACGCCGAGGGGCAGGGAGGCTTCCTGCTCCTTCCGTTCAAGCTCGCGGCGCTCGTCGCTCCGGACGAAGTCGGCGGGCTCGAGCTCGAGATCACGCTCGCGCTCGTCCTCGCCGCCGCCTCCGGGGCGCTCGCGGCGCGGATGCTGGGGAGGTCGCACGAGGCGGCCGCCGCGGCCGGGATCGTCTGGGCTTTCGGGGGTGGACTCCTCTCCTACCAGGAGAACCCGGCGGTCCTCGAGGCGTGCTTCTCCCTGCCGCTCCTCGTCGCGCTCGGGAAGCGCGGGGGCCGCGCCGCTGTGGCCGTGGGCGGAGCGCTCGTCGGGGCCATGCTCCTCGCCGGGTGGCCCTACGCGCTCGCGCTGAGCTTGCCGGTCCTCGTCTTTGCCTGGAGGCCGCGCGAGCTCGCGATGGTCGTCGGGCTCGGCCTCCTCATGGGCGCGGCCCAGTGGCTCCCGACGGCGGAGCTCTTCCTCCACTCGGACCGCGCCGCCGGACTCGACTCCCGCGAGGTGCTCGGGCAAGCGAGCTTCGCGACCGGCGACCTCGTCCGCCTCGTCTCGCCCTCGATCGACATGGCGAAGCGCGTGACCGAGGAGAGCGTCGTCTTCGCTTACCTGGGACTCCCGGCGCTCCTCCTCGTCGGCCTCGGCATGAGGGCCGCTCTGCGACGGAACGAGCGCTTGCTCACCGCGGTCTTCGGCGTCTCGCTCGCTCTCCTGCTCCTCCCGAACGCGATGCCGACGCTCGCGGAGAAGCTCGTGTCCCTTCCTCCCTTCTCCTTCGTGCGCGGCCCGTCGAAGCTCCTCATCCTCGTCGGCCTCGCCTCGAGCCTCCTCGTCGCCGAGGGCGTGGACGCGCTCGGGAAGCGCGGCCTCTGGGCGCTCGTCCTCGTCGGCCTCGACCTCTTCCAGTTCGGCCAGAGGCGCGCCCTCCCGGTCGAGCGCGCCCTGTTCCGCGTCACGCCCGACGTGGCCCGCCCGATCGCCCCCGGAGTCCGAGCCGCGAGCTTCATGGCGCGTCCCCTCGACTGGCAGCCGGCGCTCGATGCGAGCGCCTACCGCGCCTACGCCCACCTCGACCCGAACACGAACGTCCTCTACGGGATTCCCCTCGTCGAGGGCTACGGCCCGCTCCCCGTCGCGCGCTCGAAGCGCGTCGCGGTCGACCTCCGCGTGGGCATGCTCGAGCGCGCGGCGTGCGAGCTCCTCGTCGTGCCGCCCGACCACCCTCTCATCCGCTTCGAGAAGGTCGCCCGGACGAGGAGCCGCGAGGTCCAGAAGGTCCCGGCCCCCGTCCCGCTCGCGCGCCTCGTCGACGCGGCGGTCGTCGCCAGCTCCTCGGAGGCGGCGTTCGAGCTCGCCTCGAAGCTCCCCGCGACGACGGCCGTCCTCGAGGAGCCGCTGGGGCACGAGATCCAGGGAGGGCGGGCCCGCATCATCAAGGAAGCGGACGACGAGGTCGAGGTCGTGGTCGAGTCCGAGGGCGACGCGCTCCTCGTCGTCGCCCAGACCTTCTTCCCCGGGTGGGAGGCGACCGTGGACGGCGTCACCGCGCCCTGCCTCCGCGCCGACTACGCCTTCACGGGCGTCCCGGTCCCGAAGGGCGCGAAGACGGTTCACCTGCGCTATCGCCCCACCTCCTTCCGCGTCGGCCTCGCCCTCTCGGCCCTCGGAGCTTCGCTTCTGCTCGTGCTGGTGCGTCGCCGCCCCACTTGACGCGATGCCATCCGGTTCGGTCTCCTCTCGGCCATGGAACACGATCGCTTCGACCACGACCGCCTCGCCGAGCTCCTCGCCGCCCCGCTCAGCTCGGAGGAGCCCGTCGTCAGCCTCTACGTCGCCACGGGCCCGAGCGCCGACCGCAAGGTCGTCCTCAAGAACCTCATGAAGCAGGGAGAGGACGCGATCAAGCGCGACACCGGCTTCGACGACGAGCGGAGGAAGCACGCGACGGCCGCGCTCCACCGCGCCGTCGACGCGGCCGAGGAGGCGCTCGGCCGAGGCCAGAGCAAGGGCACCTTCGTCGCGTTCGCGTGGCAGGACCGGAGCGAGACGTTCCGCGTCCCGATCGTCCTCCGCGACCGGATCGTCGTCGAGCGGATCCCCTACACCTCTCCGCTCCAGGTCCTCCTCCAGCAATACGAGCGCTTCGGCGTCGTCATCTGCGACCACAAGCGGGGGCGGATCTTCGACTACTTCGTGGGAATGCTGACCCCTCTCGAGGAAGTCGTGGACAAGGTCGACCCCAAGGTCTCCTCGGCCGGTTACCGCGGCCTCGAGCAGGCGCGCGTCAACCACCACCACGACTACACCCTCCACCGCCACCTCCAGCACGTCTGCGACCGCGTCTTCGCCCACCACAAGAGAGCGGCCTTCGACCGCCTCGTCCTCGCGGGCACGGCCGAGAACGTGGCGAAGCTCGAGCGCTTCCTCCACCCCTACCTTCGAGGGCGAGTCGTCGCGCGCGAGCACTGGGATCACGACATCTCCAACGACGAAGCCAGGAAGCGCCTCATGGCCGTCGAGAAGACCGTCGAGAACGACAAGGAGCGGAGCCTCCTCGCGCTCGTCCGCGACCACGTCTGCGGCGACCTCCTCGCGACGACCGGGTTCGACGAGACGCTCCGCGCCCTCTACTACGGGAAGGTCGCGACCCTCATCGTCGAGGACGGCGTCGCGCGCATAGGGCGCGAGTGCCCCGAGTGCCGCTTCCTGTTCCCCCGCGAGCAGGACGCGAAGGAGAAGGCGCCGACCCTCGTCGCGTGTCCCCTCTGCTCGAGGCCGACCCGCGTCGTCCCGGACGTGATCGACGAGGCCGTCGAGCTCGCCGTCTTGTCGGGGGCCAAGGTCGAGCACGTCGTCCACGCGAAGGACGAGCTCGCCTCCCTCGGCCACATGGCCTCGATCCTCCGCTTCCGGTGACAGGGCGTGGCATAATCCGCGCCCTTCGAACATGACAACCGAATTGCTGTCTCCCCACGAGACGAAGATCCTCGTCGCCGCTCGCGACGGGGCGGAGCGGGACCTCGAGAAGCTCGCCTCCGATGCCGGTCTGGAGCTCGCGCAGGCCCGATCGTCGGTCGAGAGCTTGAAGGCCAAGGGCCTCCTCGAGCAGACGCGCGAGGACGTGACCAAGGCCACGTTCCTCACCGGGCTGGGCGAGGACTACCGGAAGAAGAAGACGCCCGAGCTCGCGATCCTCGACAAGCTCGCGGGCGGCCGCGAGCTCACGGTCGCCGAGGCCCAGGACGTGCCGTTCGACAAGAAGACGGCGGGGGCCGCGTTCGGCTTCCTGAAGCAGCAGGGCTACATCGCCGTCGCCGGGAAGGTGAAGGCGGGGACGAAGTCCGCCGCCGACCTCGAGGCGCAGTGGCAGGTGCTCGAGCGGATCGCCGCTCACGCGGGCGTCGACTGGAGCGAGCTCCCCGAAGCCTTCCGCGTCCGCTACGAGCCCAAGAAGCGAGGCGGCGGGGACAGCGTCGTCGAGATCCGCGAGACGGTCCGGCGCTTCCACCGCCTGACCGCCAAGGGCAAAGACGTCGCGGCGACGACGAAGGTCGGCGCCGAGGCTCCGGCGGCCCTCACGACGGAGCAGCTGAAGAGCGGCTCCTATCGCGAGATCCTCGCCACGACCGGCTACCGGCGCTACGCGATCGCCGCGCCCCCGACTCCGGTCGTCGGGCGCCGCGACGCCTACCGCGAGTTCCTCGACTCGGTGAAGAAGACGCTCCTCGGTCTCGGCTTCGAGGAGATGACGGGCTCGCTCGTCGAGACCGAGTTCTGGGACATGGACGCTCTCTACCTCCCCCAGTTCCACCCGGCGCGCGAGATCCACGACGTCTACTTCGTCGAGGACCCCTCGAAGAAGGGCGAGATCGCGAAGCAGCGCGTCGTCGGCGAGGACGAGCGTCGCTCGATCGAGTCCGTCGCCAAGGAGCACGAGGGGAAGTCGCAGGTCTCGCGCTCGCGCGGCTGGGGCTACGAGTTCGACCGCGAGAGGACGACTCGCTGCGTCCTGCGGTCGCAGGGGACGGTGCTGTCCGCGCGCTGGCTCGCCAGGAAGGACCTGAAGAACCCCGGCAAGTACTTCGCCATGGCCCGGTGCTTCCGCTACGACACCGTGGACGCGACGCACGCTCCCGACTTCTTCCAGGTCGAGGGGATCGTCGTCTCCGAGAAGACGAGCTTCCGCCACCTCCTCGGCCTCTTGAAGCTCTTCGCCCTCGA
>Ga0070738_10004934_pt1 | contig 15381 bp, 9 predicted proteins | sample Coa_R2_2_FD_66446 | JGI IMG/M metagenome (GOLD analysis project Ga0070738, IMG submission 66446) | Surface soil microbial communities from Centralia Pennsylvania, which are recovering from an underground coalmine fire - Coalmine... | ecosystem: Environmental > Terrestrial > Soil > Unclassified ...
GGTTCCATCCGGCCGCGGCGTTTCCTCAATGGCGCGAGGATGCTTTTCTCCCGTTTGGAGACCTCGATGGCGATGGGATCACCGATACGCTGGCCGGTTCAACCGCTCCCAACCCCTCCGCGACGGATGCCATTGCCAGCCATGCCTTGGGGCCTTTTCTCGACCAGGGATTCCCGCGGGCCGCCGCCCCGGCGAGTGATCCCCCCGGCAGCCGCACGGCCATCGCACGCTCGGGCCGCGACGGACACGTGATCTGGAAGACCGAGCTGGATCCCCATCGGATCTGGTATGAACGGGATCATGGGCAAGGCTACAACCTGACCGCGCACCCTCTTCCGGCCGGCGACCTCGACGGCGATGGGACGCCCGATGTGATCGTGCAGAAGCACGCGGTGCGACCCGGGGACCTCGAGATCAAGCCGACCGCGACCTTGCCGCTCCAGGTCCTCTCCGGCCGGACCGGCCGGCGGCTCTGGTCGGCGGGGCCGTTGCCGCTGGGCTTCGAGGCGTATGGCTACTCGCACATCTTCTGGGTCAAGAGCCTGGCCATCACGCCGAATGACCCGCCGGACCTCCTGGTGCGGCACCGGAGCCCGTTCCTGCCCTCGCGTCCCTTGACGACTCCGGGCGGGGGCCCCACGATGCCCCGGCTGGCGCGCGTCTCGGGCCGCGACGGACGAATCCTCTGGGATCTTGCTCTGAGCGAGCATCAAGATCCGATGAACATGGGCCAGCTTCCTCCTCCCGGCGTTGGCGACCTGGACGGCGACGGCGCCCTGGATGTCGTCGTGCCCCTCCAGGGCTCGCCCGGGACGGGGCGTCCCGACCACGAACTCAAAGCGGTCGCGCTCCGCGACGGCCGGCTGCTCTGGTCGCATCGCCTGGATTACAAGACCAGCTTCATGACGACTCCCCAGCTCGCCGTCGCAGACCTCGATGGGGACACCCGGGCCGAGGTCCTGGTCACCGAGCAGCCGGCTGCGGGAGACCAGGCCGCGTTGGGGCTCAAGGCGCTCGAGGGCCGTGATGGTGAGGTTCGCTGGACCTGGAAGGGAACCCCGGAAATCCCGAACCAAGTCTGGGGATGGCTCGTCCTTGCGGATTTTCAGGGCAACGGCCGGCATACTCCCTGCCTGGGCTTCAGCGATCCCAACGATGGCAAAGGAGTGAGCCGCATCCTCGTGTTTGATGCCCAGGGCGAGGTCAGTGTTCATCGGGACCTGTCGCAGAACTCCAGCGGTCCTGGGAGCCCCGGCTACTCGGTGACCGACCTGAGGGCTGTCGACCTGACCGGCGATCGGCGCGACGAGCTTCTGCTCACCTACGGCGACCGGCTGCATGTCTGGGGGCGCGACCTGAAGGAGCTCTGGTCCAGGCCGCAGAAGGACAACACCCGGGTCGAGCAGATCCTCCCGGCGTCATCCGGGCAGGCGGGCACGGTGATCGTCTCTCCGGCGGTGGGCCTCGACGGTGCGGACGGTCATCCGCGATGGGCAGGCCATTCCCCGCACTCCTGGTGGTGGAGTCATTTCAAGCCCGGGTTGCTCGACCCGGGCGACTCCTCGCGCCCGCCGCTCTTGATTGCCCAGGGCCTGGGTACCACAGTCTGCCGCGCGGCGCTTTCCACGACTCCGAAGGGCGACTTCGCCTCGCCGCGCGGAGCCCCCGTGCCGCCCGGCCTGGCTCGCGACGACCCGCGCTGGACCCGGCCGCTGCCCTGGACCAATCTCGTGGCCCGCGAAGCCGTCCTGCCGGGCCTGCTCGCCGTGGTCGCGCTCGCCCTGCTCAACGTGGGTCTGCCGCTGGTCATCCTCCGCCTGGCCGCGCGGCGGCGGCCATGGACGCTTCGGCTCTTGATGGCCCTGCCGGTGGCGGCCGCGATCCCGCTGACCGCGTTCCTGGCCCTGGAGCCCCTGATCCCCAGCCTCCCCGCTCCCTTTCCCTCCTCGGCCAAGACCCTGTACACCCTGGGCACGTTGGCGGGGATCCCGGTCGTCGCTTACCCGATCCTGGTCGGCTGGAGCCTGATCCGCCGGAACTGGAGGGGCTTGGCCATGCTGGCTGGACTCACAGTCGCGGTGTCGCTGGCGATCGGGTTGACCTGGCTGAGAGTGGGCATGCGGGCCATGCCCGCCATCGAGCATTACACCTGGTCGGAGTGGTATGCCATCGTCCTGCCGGGAGCCTATGCCGTGGGGTTCCTGTTCGTGAGCGACAAGACCATACGGGGAGTCACCCGCTGGGTGGGCCGGCGCGGCCGGCCTGAGCGAATGGAATGGCGCGCGTGACATCCCGGTCGCGTCCGGCCCTATGATGGTGGGGAGGCCGCTCGACGTCCTCCCAGACTTCCAGGAACAGCCGGGGATCGCCGCCGATGACCGCGCCCGAGGCCGCCACCATCGATCAGTCCGGAACTCCCAGCCGGAACCAGCCGGGGACCGAGTTGCCCTCCGACTCCGCGGCGGCGCTGGCCGAGATCCTCGACCGCTACCTGGCCGACCTCCAGGCCGGACAGGCCCCCGACCGTGGCCAACTGCTGGCCCGGCATCCCGAGCTGGCCTCCCAGCTCCAAGCCTGCCTGGCCGGCATCGAGTTCGTCAGCCGCGCCACCGCCGCGGAGGCGCAGGAGCCGGCGACCCTGGGCGAATTCCGCATCCTCCGCGAGCTGGGCCGCGGCGGCATGGGCGTGGTCTACGAGGCCGAGCAGACCTCGCTGCGCCGCCATGTGGCCCTGAAGGTCCTGCGCTTCGGCGTGGTGGCCGACGCCGAGGCCATGCAGCGGTTCCACCGCGAAGCCGAGACGGTCGCCCGGCTGCACCATACCAACATCGTGCCGATTTTCGCCATCGGCTGCGAGCAGGGCGTGCATTACTACGCCATGCAGTTGATCGCCGGGAGCAGCCTGGCCGACGTGCTGGACCAGAGCCAGCGTTCGGGAAAGCCCTTGGGTTCCGAAGAGGTGGCGCGGTGGGGTTTGCAGGCAGCCGAGGCGCTGGCACACGCGCACCAGCGTGGGGTGATCCACCGGGACATCAAGCCGTCGAACCTGCTGCTGGACGGTGAAGGGGTGGTCTGGCTGACCGACTTCGGGCTGGCCAAGCGAGCCGACGAGGCGACGTTGACCCTCAGCGGGGCGCTGATGGGGACGCCGCGGTACATGAGTCCCGAGCAGGCCGAAGCGCTGCGGCACCCGATTGACCACCGGACCGACGTGTACAGCCTGGGCGCCACGCTCTACGAGCTGGCCACTGGCCGGCCGGTCTTCGAGTCGTCCTCGCCGCACGGCGTGATCGCGCGGATCCTGACCGAGGAGCCGGCGCGGCCGCGGCAGATCCGCCGGGACCTGCCCCGCGACTGGGAGACGATCCTCCTGACCTGCCTGGCCAAGGACCCCGAGCAGCGGTACCCGACGGCCCGGGCGCTGGCCGACGACCTCCGGGCAGCGCTCGACGGCCGGCCGATCCGGGCTCGGCGTGGCCGTTGGCTGACGCGCGCCACGCGCTACGTCCGCAAGCGGAAGAAAGCTCTGACCGCGGGAACCCTCATCGTGGTGGCCACCGTGCTGCTGATGATCGGCGCCTTCGCCGGCTGGCGGTTCTACGCCGACTGGCGAATGGGCCGGATCATCCTGACGACCGGCGGACCACCCTTGACCGCCGAGATCCTGCCCGCCTCGGGCGACGAGCCGATCGGCGAGCCGTTCGACGTCGGCACGCGCACGGTGCGATCGCTGCCGGCCGGCGATTACCGGCTGCGCGTCAAGGGGACCGGACTCCTGGGGCAGACCTACCGACTGGCGATCAACCAGGGTGAGACTCAAGCCTACACACTCTCGCTCGTTGAGAACCTCTTGCTGGGAGAGAGGTCCATCCCGTACCAAATGGCCGGGGAGCCGCTGGTGTTGAGTCAAGGCAAGACCGACTTCATCGAGTGGTCCCGCCAGACCTTGCTCCGTCGCGATGGGGCGACGGGGAAGACGATCTGGGACGCATCAGGGCCGGTTCTCGTGGAAACGTTCGCCCGGGTGCGGCGCTTCTCTCGCTCCGGCGCCGAGACGCCGCCCGGCAAACTGGTCCAGCCCGCGCCAGATCTCGACGGCGACGGCACCGGCGATATCGTCCTGGCGTTTTCCAGCACGCCCTCACTCCTGGCCCTCTCGGGCAAGGATGGATCGACGCTCTGGACCTATCTGCCCCAACATCAGGGGCTCGGCGGGCCCGATCCGATCGACTGGGAGGAGCTCGTCTATGGCGGAAAAGTGACCGATCTCGTCGCCAACCCGGCGCAGCGAAAGCCGGTTCCCCCAGTCCCGCGGATCGGTCGGGTCCTTGGCATGCCCGTCGCGGTCAACATCGATGGCGACGGCATCCCGGACCTGATCGCCGAGTTCTTTGTGCTCGACGACTCGAGCGGGACCGCGATCGGTCCGGATGGTCCGGGCTGGCGCGTGGTCGCGGCGATCTCGGGACGATCGGGACAAGGGTTGTGGACTCGCGCGCTCGATGCATCTCCCAATCCACTGCCCTCGGGCACGTCCGACAGCACCTTGACGGTCATCCCCGGTCGGAACGGGCCGATGCTCGTGATGGTCGAGGGCTCGCAGTGGGAGCAGCTCGACCCGGCGACGGGCCGGACGCGCGGCCGGATGCTCAACTTCGGCTTCGTGCCCGCCCAGCCGGTCGAGCACGCCGATCTGGACGGCGACGGCACGCCGGACGTGCTCGCTCTCGAACCCGGTCAGGGGGAACCGCTCACGGTCCCGATCCTGGCGGCCTTCTCGTCCGTGACGGGAAAGCGCCTCTGGGCGGACAAGGTGATGGCCTGGTACAAACCTCAGACGGGGATGCCGGCGGGAGAGTGGCTCCTGGCGGAAGACCTCGACCGTGACGGTCGCGCCGAGGTCATCGTCCCCCACCTGGACTCCCTGAGGTATCCCACCAACAGCGTCCTCTACAAGGGGCTGCGGATGCTCGACGGCGCCACCGGCCAGACACGATGGGTTCGACCCTTGTGGTCTGCCGGCGTGACCTTTGCGACGGACATGGTGTTCCACTTGCTCGCCGGCCCCGACCTCGACGGCGATGGCACGCGCGACCTCGTCGCCGTCTCCCGGTACGACGGCCGGAACCCAAACACCTACTCCATGGGCCAGCCGCTCGATCGCCAGCGGATCTACGTCGATGCGCTCTCCGGCAAGGACGGCCATCCGCTCTGGTACTGGCATGCGGATGTCACGGACTACTCCTCACCACGAGTCTGGCCGCTACGGTGGTGGGGCCGCGGGCCGGACGGCTGGCCGATGCTGGTTGTCCCGCTGGGCGGTGCCCTGCCGGGAAAGGCCGAACCAGCCCGCCCGCGGTACCATCCCTTGCCGCCGGTCGTCCATCTCCTGGCGTCCTCGACGGGCCACGAAGTACACACGATCGACGGCCTGTCCTGGCCCAGGCTGGCTGACCTCGATGGCGATGGCCTCGATGACCTCTGGGGTTCGGTCGACGGCAAGCTGAGGGCGTTTCGCGCCGGGCCGCCCGAAGCCTGGCGGAGTCTCGACCGCTTCGCCCCGGCCGGCGACCTCGATGGCGACGGCCTCGCCGACGTCGTCACCCCCGTGCGGGAGACCTTGGCCGACCCCGGGAACGCCGGGACCGGGAGCCGCACCGCCCTCGCCCGGTCGGGCCGCGACGGCCGGATGCTGTGGAAGACGCACCTCGACCCCTGGGAGGGACAGCTCGATGGGGATGCCTGGTTCGGTCCAGGTCGGGAGGCGCGGTATCGCCTCTCGACCTTCCCGCTTCCTGGTGGCGACCTCGACGGCGATGGCGCACCGGATGTGGTGGTGGTCCATCACGAACGGGTGATCCATCACGAACGAGCGAGGGCCGATCGCGGCCCCCCGCGGCTGCCGATCCAGGTCCTGTCGGGGCGATCCGGCCGCCGGCTCTGGTCGGCCGGGTCACTTCCCCCGCTGGGATTCGCCGGATCCGGCGCCTCCTACGTCGACGGGATCGATGTCTACGTCGACGGGATCGATGTCCGCGCTGAGGACGGTCCGGGTCCTGCCGCTCTGCTGGTGCTGCACGACGCCCGCGTGGACAAGGGAAGCTCCCCAGCGGCCGGTGCCCTCGCGTTGCAGACCCGGCTGGCGCGGCTCTCCGGTCGCGATGGCCGGGTCGTCTGGGACGTGCTCCTGGCGGATCATCCCCAAGGCATATCCCGGATGATGGGTTTTCAGCACGAGTTCGGCGACCTCGACGGCGACGGCGGCCTCGAGGTCGTCCTGCGGCCGTACGCGACCGGCAACGTTGGGCCCACCGCCTTCGAGCTGCGTGCCCTTTCGTTCCGCGACGGCCAGGTCCTCTGGAATCATCCGATCCAGGACCTGAATGCCACCTTCAAGGTCGGCGATCTCGACGGTGACGGCCGGGCGGAGGTCGTGGTCCGAGACCAGCCGCCGGGAGGCGGACAGGCCGCCATCGAGCTGAGGGTGCTGGACGGCCGCCAGGGTGCCACTCGATGGACCTGGTGGGGCGGCGACATCCTCGCTCCGACCAACCGGAACCCCTCGCTGTGCCTGGCCGATTTCGGGGGAAACGGTCGGCGGGAGGTCTGCCTGAACTTCGGGATCGGCGGCGGCCGGCGGGTCGTGATCCTCGACGCGCAGGGCCGGCAGCGCCTGGCGCGCGACCTGGGACCGGAGCCGATGGGTGCCCTGACCTGTGCCGACCTCGACGGCGACGGCCGGGACGAGCTGCTCCTCTAGGCCGAGCATCGGCTGTGCGCCTGCCGGGGCGACCTCCAGGAGCTCTGGTCTCGGCCGGGGCGCGAGCCCGTCCAGCAAGTCATCCCGGCGCGAGCGGGACAGCCGGCGACCGTGATCCTCGAGTCGATGGCGGGCCTGGACGGCGCGACCGGCCGCCCGCGATGGGCGGGTCGTCCCGCGCCGCAAGTGCTGGATGCGGGCAGCACCGCCAGTACGCCTCGAGCGCTGGCCGTCGTGGGTGACACGACACTCTGTCACATGGTCCTGCCCACCACGCCCCAGGGCGTTGCTGAGCCGCCCCGCGGGACTCCCGTGCCGTCCGGGCTCGCCCGCCACGATCCGCGATGGGAACGGCCGCTCCCCTGGTCGAGGGAAGCCGGAGGCATGATCCCTCCCCTCCTCTACCTGGGCGTGGCCGGGTTAGCCTTGATCAACGTCGTCATCCCCCTGGCGATCCTGAAGGCGGCGACCCGGCGGCGCGTCTGGGGAGTTCGCTTGCTGATGGCCTTGCCGGCCGTTGTCGCGATCCCGATGGCTGTGTTCCTGACCCTCTGGTCCGTGACGCCCTCGAGAGCCTACCTCACACCCGGGGACCAGATCGTGGCCTTCGTCGTGGCCACGCTCGGCGGGCTGCCGGTCGTGGTCTCTGTCACGCTGATCGGCTCGAGCCTGCTCCACGGACGGTGGATCCGGTTGGTCGTTCTGGCCGTCCTCACCGTGCTCGCGTCGGTCGCAATTGGGGCGTTCTGGCTGAGTTCGGATCTGCTGAGGAAACCAGCGATCGAACACTACACCTGGTCGGGGTGGCACGGGGTCGTCTTACCAGGTGCCTACGCCGTGGGGGTCCTGGCCTTGATCGCGTGGGGCATCCGTGGGTCGGCGCGGCTGGTGATGGGGCTGATACGACGCGTGCGCGTGGCTGGGCACCCGCGCGATTCCTCGTAGGAGGCCAGGAGAGCCAGCATGGCGATCAAGCCCGGAAACGACTCCGGCTCCCAGCCGGCTGTGATCGCCGAGTTGGAGCGTTATCGGGGCTGGCTGGCGGTGCTGGCTCGACTTCAGGTCGCCCCCCGGTTCCGGGCCAAGTTCGACGCGTCGGACATCGTCCAGCAGACGTTGCTCGAGGCGGTGCGGGATTGGCCCAAGTTCCGGGGCCGGACCGAGGCCGAGCTGGCGGCCTGGCTGCGGCAGATCCTGGCGCACGTGCTGCTCCATGAGATCCGCCGCCATGGCGGTGCTCAGCGGCGCGACGCCGGCCGTGAGGTGTCGTTGGAGCAGGCCCTGGCCGAGTCGTCCCGGCGGCTCGGCGCCGCGCTGGAGGCGCCGGGCTCCTCGCCGAGCGAGCGCGCCGGCCGCCACGAGCTGGAGCTCCGCCTGGCCGACGCCCTCACCCGACTCCCTGCCGACTATGCCGAGGTCATCCTCCTGCGCAACGTCGAGGGCCTCCCTCATGAGGAAGTCGCCCGCCGGATGGGCCGGGGCGTCGGCGCCGTGCGGATGCTCTGGGTCCGGGCCCTGGCCCGGCTCCGTCAAGAGCTGGACCTCCCAACCGATCCGGATGCTTAAGAGCCGTCGATTGACCAAGAGCCCGTCCTGCCTACCATTCTGGGAAACCGATCCCGAGCTGGCCGCTGGTCGCGACGAGAATGGATCCCCAAGGAAATCCCCGACATCCGACGCCGAGCTCCCATCAGACCGCGGTCTTGCTGATCGCCCACGGCAGCCGCGAGCGGTCAGCCAACGCCGACCTGCACGAGCTGGCCGCGCGGCTGGCGGCCGCAGAGGAATACCCGATCGTGCAAGCCTGTTTCCTGGAGCTGGCCGAGCCCGACATCCCCACCGGCGGCGACCGCTGCGTCGCCCGGGGCGCAACTCGGGTGCTGATGATCCCTTATTTCCTCTCGGCGGGCGTGCATTTGCGCCGCGACCTGACGGCGGCCCGCGATGAGCTAAGTCGCCGCCACCCGAAGGTCGAGTTCCGCCTGGGCTCGCCCCTTGGGCCGCATCCCCTGCTTGATTCGCTGGTTGCGGCGCGGATCCGGGAGCTGGAAGGGACCGGTTCTGTCTCTCCAACCAATCCTCGACACGTTGCGATGGAATCCGTTCGACCCACCGAATAGAATCGCTTCCAGTGGACTGGGCTTCGCTGGGAGTTGGCCGACGAGGAATCCGATGACATTATCGATCGACGCGACCTACGAGGATGGGGTTTTCGTACCCGTTCAACGGCCCGACTTGGCGGACCACGAGCGTGTCCGCCTCACGGTCGAACCCGTCGCCCCTCCTTTATCTCCTTTGGAGATCATCCAGCGCCGCGGGCGGCGCATCAAGGGCGACCCGCAGCTTGCGCAAGAGATTGCCCGCTCACCGGAGTTCCTCCTCGAGGAAAGCTGATGGGGCCGCCTCATGCCCTGCGATCGATCCTCGGTGCTCCGATTCCCCGCCTCCAACCACCATTGACACAAATCCGGCAAAGCACTAGGGTGCGGCGGCCGATATCTCCAGGGAGGGAGATGCGCACATCTCATCGTGGGTGAACGGCCGACTGGCCCGTCGCATTCGCCCAAGGCGTCAAAGGAGTGACTGCCGATGAGCGTCCCGCCGAAATCCGTCGCGGTCCCGGCCCTGGATCTCAAGACGCAGTACCCGGCGATTCGCGACGAGATCGAGGCGGTGGTTCGCCGCGTGATCGAGAGCCAGATGTTCGTCCTGGGGCCGGAAGTCGAGCAGCTCGAGGCCGAACTGGCGGACTACTGCGGCGTGCCGCATGCGATCGGGTGTGCCTCGGGGACCGACGCCTTGATCTTGCCCTTGATGGCCCGCGGCGTCGGACCCGGCGATGAGGTGATCACCACGCCCTACTCCTTCTTTGCGACGGCCGGTTCGATCTGGCGCACCGGCGCCAGGCCGGTCTTCGTCGATATCGAGCCGGACACCTACAACATCGACCCATCACGGATCGAGGCGGCGATCACGCCGCGCACGCGGGTCGTCATCCCTGTCCACCTCTACGGCCAGACCGCCGACATGGATCCGATCGCCGCGATCGCCCGGAAGCACGACCTGTTCGTCCTCGAAGACGCCGCCCAGGCCATCGGCGCCGCCTACCAGGGACGCCGAGCCGGCAGCCTGGGTCACGCGTCGGCGTTCAGCTTCTACCCATCCAAGAACCTCGGGGGCTTCGGCGACGCCGGCATGATGATGACCGGCGACCCCGTCTTCGCCCGCAGCCTGGCCCGCCTCCGCGTTCACGGCATGGAGCCGAAGTACCTCCACCACGAAGTTGGGTTCAACTCGCGGCTCGATGCCCTCCAGGCCGCCGTCCTCCGCGTCAAGCTCCGGCATCTCGACACCTGGACCACCCAGCGCCGCGAGGCCGCCGCGCGATACGATCGGCTCTTCCAGGCCCGCCGACTCACCCGATGGGTCACTCTCCCCGTCGAGCGGCCGGGGAACGTCCATGTGTTCAACCAGTACGTCATTCGCGTCCCCGCCCCGCTCCGCGATCCCCTCCGTGAGGCGCTCACCGCCCGCCAGATCGGAACCGAGATCTACTATCCGATCCCCTTGCACCTCCAACCGTGCTTCGCTACCCTCGGCCATCACCCCGGCGATTTCCCGATCGCCGAGGCGGCCGCGCGCGAAACCCTGGCCTTGCCGATGTATCCGGAGCTCAGCGAGGAACAACAACGCTACGTCGTGGGCTCGATCCGCCAGTTCCTGGATGCCCACGGACCGGCGCGGGCGGCCTAAGACTGTCCGGAAAGCCCCGGAGGGGCGGCCGGACGTAGCCAACGCGATGTGCGACTTTTCCGCCCTGGAGGGGCGGCGGTCCATAGCCAGGGGCGCAAGCCCCTGGTACCCGAGGTGTTGCGCCGATTCACTCCCTGCCCTCGCCCTCGAGCCCCGGAGGGGCGGCAGTCCGCCGGGGTGGGACTGCCGCCCCTCCGGGGCTCGGGAAACTCCGGACGTAACCCGCAATATTCCAGGGGCTTGCGCCCCTGGCTATGGACTGGCGCCCCTCCAGGGCGAAAGAAAGTTGCACAACGCGTTGGCTACGTCCGTTCGCCCCCATCCGGGGCTTTCCAGATCGCCTCTAACTCGCCGTGGCACATGGGGGCCGGTCCCAGGAGGACGGATCGCCGCCCAGATCCCGGATCAGCCAGTCGATGGCATCCCGGTGCAGTCGCGACAGATACGACTTGGAGCAACCCAACAGCGCCGCGGCTTCGTCCTGGGACTTGCCGTCGATGTAGAGGAACCGGCAGGCCTGGGCATGCACTCGCGGAAGGCGGCGCAAGTAGTGTTCCACCTCCTCGGTCGTCTCCAGCGCCGCTCCGGTCGGCGGCACCGGTTGCTTGCCGATGACCCACCCGCGCAGATCGCTGCCGGTGGCCAGGCGTTGAAACACCGGCGCGTCCGGGCCCGCACCGCTCCACCCCGCATCCCAGCGAAACCGCAGGGAATCGCGGAGGGCGCCGCGGATGCGGTGCCGGGCGTAAGTGGCGAAATGGACGTTCCGGGTCGGATCGAACGATTGGGCCGCCTCCACCAAGGCCATGTATGCCGCCGCCTCGAGCTCCTCGCGATCAAAGGCCACGGGCCTCTGCCGCCGCGCCAGGGCCCGTGCCAGGGGCATGTATCGCGTCGCCAGCCCGCGCTGATCTTCCGTCAACGGCTCGCGACCATGCTGGGGATTACACTTCTCGGGATAATTTCCCCCTCTTGCGGGAGGAACCGGCGCGGGGGGGGCCTGACCCCCGGCGTCCGCAGCCGCCCCACCTCGGTCCTCGCCCCCCGGGGAGTCGGGAGACCTCGCGGAGCCGCGGCCCCGGGACGAGGTTGCCGCCCCCGCGCGCTGGGGCCGGTTCGGGTTGGCCTTCTCCGGATAAACACTCCTCCCAAGATCCGGGCGCCGGTTGTCGGTGATCATTTCACTTTCCACAGCTCACCTCATCGTGACCGAACAAATGAAGAAATCATGAATCCTTCCGGGTGGTTTCGCTCAGGTCCCCACCCGTCTTGCAGCCTTGAGTTCGTCTCCCCCGATTGGTCTTCCCAGATCACCTCCCAGTCCGAACAATCGAACAGACCCGAGCACCTCAGCCGCGCGATCCAACGCCGCGCGGCCCGTGCCCAGCGCGGATCCATTTCCCCAGAGCTAATCCCGATTCCGGGAGTGATCCGAAGTAGCCGAAAAACCTGGGAGACGAGTCGCTTTGTTGTGCTGATTGTAGTATATTATGGCCCGCTTGACGCACTGTGAAGTGTGAAACTGCAAACTATATCCCGTAAGAGAGATAAAATGACGAAGGAGGATCGATGAGTCAAGACGGAGTGGGGAGTCCGAAGGCGTTGGGAGGAGTGCGGGGTGGGACGTCGGAGCCGGATCGGGGGAACGAGGGCCCGGGGGGAGAGCCCGATCGCGACGGCTGGTGGCTGGCGGGAGTGCGGCAGCGGCTGGTCGCCTGGTATGAGGGGGCGCGGCGAGAACTGCCCTGGCGGTCCAACCGGGATCCTTATCGGATCCTGGTCTCGGAGCTGATGCTGGTGCAGACGACGGTGGCGGCGGCGCTCCCCTATTTCGAGAAGTTCCTCCGCCGGTTTCCGGACATCCAGGCGTTGGCGGCGGCGGATCAGGCCGAGGTGTTGAAGGCCTGGGAGGGGTTGGGCTACTACCGGCGGGCCCGGCAACTGCATGCCGCCGCCCGGCAGGTGGTCCGCGACCACGCTGGGACGATCCCCGACGATCCGGCGGCCGTTCGCGCCTTGCCGGGAGTGGGGCGCTACATCGCCGGCGCCGTGCTGTCGTTCGCGTTCGATCGCCCCGAGCCGATCGTCGAGGCGAACAGCCAGCGGGTGCTGGCCCGGCTGCTGGCCCTGCGGGAGACCATCACGGCGGGCGCGGGACGCGAGCGGGTCTGGCTGGCTGCCGGGCGGCTGGTCCCGGCTCAGGGCGCGGGGACCTTCAACCAGGCCCTGATGGAGCTCGGGGCTTTGGTCTGCACGCCGCGACAACCGAGCTGCCTGTTCTGCCCGCTGGCGCAGCACTGCCAGGCCCGCCGCCTGGGTCTCCAGGATGTGATCCCGCGGTCGACCCCCAGACCCAAGCCGGCCGCCGTCACCGAGGCGGCCGCGGTGGTCCTGCGCCGCGGCCAAGTCCTGATCGTGCAGCGGGGCCCGGGGCGACTCTGGGAAGACTTCTGGGAGTTCCCGACCATCCACGTGGACGGAGCCGATCCGGCGGGCCGGTCCTTCGGATCGCCGGTCGAGCTGGCTGAGGGCGTCCGCCGCCTCACCGGTGTCCGGGTCGCGATCGGACCGCCGATCGCGACCCTCCGATTCGGCGTCACCCACCACCGGGTCACCCTCACCGCCCACCGTGCCACGGCGCTCTCCGGCACGCTCCGGCCGGGACCCGGCCTGATCGATGCCCGATGGGTCGAGCCGGAACGGTTGAGCGATTACACCTTCGGTTCGGCCGGCCGACGCCTGGTTCGGGGAGTGGTCAGTGGTCAGCTCCGATAGTGGTCAGGGGATGGGGATGTCGTGGAACTCGAAGGGGACATTGAGGCTGGCCCGGGTCAGGGTGTGGTAGCGCAGCTCCTTGAGGGCGGAGGTGTGCGCCAGGTTGGTGACCGTCAGGGTCACATGAGAGGTCTCGGAGTCGACGCCCGAGGGGAAACACGGGACCAGTTGATCCCGCGAATCCAGGATCTCCAGTTGAAGCCGCTGCGTGTCGGTGCGATACAGGGGGTCAGTCCAGGCGTCCGCCACGTCGTGTTCGGCGGAGGCCCTGTGCTCGTTGGGCTTGAGCGAGAACTCGATGAGCGTCTGATGCGTGTTGGGCGCGGTCCGGATTTCGTGGAGGGTCAACTCGACATCGGGGTTCTCGAACCGCTTGCCCGTCCCCTGGTTCAGCGGGACGATCAGGGGGTCGGGACGGCGGGAGGAGACGGTCAGGGGGATCGCCCCGCGGAGCGTCTTGAGCGTTTTTCCCACCGTCGCGGGCCGCTCCAGGGGGGCCTGGAGCGGCAAGACCGCTCCGTGGGTCATCCCGAAGTAGCCGGGGAAGCGGGTGGGGACGGTCCCGAGAGCGCCGGAGGGGATCAACGAGTTGCCGCGGTCGTCCACCGCCTCGAGGACCTGGAGGGCACCGTTGAGACTCACGGACAGCCGGGGCTCGGCCGCCACCAGGAGCTTGGCCAGGAACTGGACGTTGGACACCGGATGGAGCCGGGCCGGCGCGCCGGCGCGGGGCCGGACACCGCGATCCGCGCCCATCGGCGGCCGGAACCCGCCGACGGCCGCATAGTTGAGCTCGCTTTGATAAAGCAGGCCGAGCAGGCTGACGCGGAAGGGTCCATGATCCGAGACCGGCGTGACCGTGCGGAGTGCGCCGTCGGTCAAGGTGAAGGTCGGCTCGCGCGGATTGCCGAACCCGGGCTGACTGGGGTTGTACTGAAGCTGGGCCGCGTCGCAGAGCCGGTCGATGGCCTTCCAGAACGGGAGCGGCTCGGGCTGGTGGAGTGTGACTCTTTGGGAGCGCCACCTGGGGACGTTCTCCGGTTGCAGGGCCACCTTGAATCCGGCCTGGGTACTCACGGATTTCATCACGTCGTGCAGCGGCGTCTGGTCAAACTCCAGCCGCACCCGGCTGGGTTGGGTCAGGAGGTTGCCCTCAATCCGCTGGATCAGGTTGTACGCTCGGGTGCGAATCTCCGGGTCGCGCGCATCCCGGGCGGCCCGCAGGGCCTTCAAGGCCGGGCGCCCCAGTCGCTCCAGGGCCGCGGAGGCCGCCTCGCGGGCCGCATACCGCGCCGCGCCGAGCTGGCGGACCAACTCCGCCGGATCCGCTGGTCCGCTGGGCACCTGTGCGATGCCGACCACCACCAGGAGCTTCGCCACGAGCATCACGCCTTCTCCCTCTCCGAGCACCCATCCCTCGGGATCATGACGGCCCCGACCCTCCCGCGACGCGACCCATCGCCGATCGTACCCCCCTCATCATAGCCGATTCGCGGCCGGATGCCACTCGCCAGTCCGCAAGTGCTGGGCCAGGGGAACACCGAGGCCGGCGCGCGCTCGATGCGCGGCTCCGCCCTGCCGATCCGCTCAAGACATCAGAGCCCGCAGGGGGTTCAGCACCAGGCCGGTGAGCAGCTTGGGATAGAAGTACGTGCTCTTGGGGGGCATGGTCTCCAGGCCCGAGGCAATCGCCTCGACGTGTTCCATCCGGGCGGGGGGGACCAGACAGGCCAGGTCGCAGCCGCCCGCGTCGACGTCATCGAGGACTTCGCCCAGGAGGTGGACGTAGCGGCAGGATGGCGTCCCCAGGGGCTTGAGCATCGCATCGAGCACCAGGACATGAAGGACGCTGACCCCGAGGCTCCGCCAGTCGGGGCTGTGCTCCGGCGCGAGCCGGTCCATCGCCTCGTCGGAGCGCAGCCGGGCCAGGAGCCAGCGGCCGTCGGCCACGGTGCCGAAGCCCAGCAGGTCCTGCGCGCCGCCGTGCGCGATTGCCTCCCAGGCGGCGCGGCAGCCATCCGGGCCCGATCCGGTGGTCCGCACCTCGAATTCGGGCTCGAGTCGCGCCGCGAGCGGATCGGCGGTCAGGCCGG
>Ga0070738_10004938_pt1 | contig 15366 bp, 10 predicted proteins | sample Coa_R2_2_FD_66446 | JGI IMG/M metagenome (GOLD analysis project Ga0070738, IMG submission 66446) | Surface soil microbial communities from Centralia Pennsylvania, which are recovering from an underground coalmine fire - Coalmine... | ecosystem: Environmental > Terrestrial > Soil > Unclassified ...
ATCGCGCCGGAGGGCTATGATCCCCTGCATTACCTGATCTGGCGCGTGCGGGCGGCAGAACACAATGTCTATCTGGCGCTGGCAAACTGGTGCGGCCAGTATAAGGAGGCGCGAGCAAACGGCCAGAGCGGCATCTTCTCGCCTGTCAGCGCCAGCTATCCCTGGCAGGAAATTCTCGCCGACGAAGGGGAGCCGACGCTGACCCTGATGACGATTGATACGCGCGAGCAGCGGACGGGGCGGCGCACCACCAGGCCCCTTGGCTACGCGCCCGGCGATGTCGCGGGTTCGCTCACCGGCGAGCTGGCCTATGATATTCGTGACAGCATTCCCGGCAACGCGGTGCGCGGCAAACCGATGCTGCGCAAACGGCAGCCGTTCTGGTATCTCGACCTGGTGCGCACCCAGGTATAATACAGTGTTTGAAAAGGAGATATTTGCATCCATGAGACTGGCCAACAAAGTAGCGATCATCACCGGCTCTGCCGGGGGTATGGGCAAAGCTGCTGCCGAACTCTTCGCGCAGGAGGGGGCAAGCGTCGTCGTCACCGATATTATGGAGAAAGAGGGCCAGGAGACCGCCCGCGCCATTCGCGAAGCGGGCGGGCAGGCCATTTTTGTCAAAGCCGATGTCTCCCATGAAGATGAGGTGCGGCACATGGTCAATGCCGCCATCGAGACTTTCGGCCACGTGGACGTACTTTATAATAACGCGGGCATTATGCCGCCCGACGATGGCAGCGTGACCGATATCAGCGAGGCGACGTGGGATCGCATTCTGGATATCAACCTGAAAAGCGCCTTCCTCTGCTCCAGATACACCATTCCCCACATGGTCAGACAAAACAAAGGCTCGATCATTAACGTTGCCTCTTTCGTCGCCTTCATGGGCTGCACGGTGCCGCAGGACGCCTATACCGTCTCGAAAGGCGGTATGCTCTCTCTGACCAAATCGCTCGCAGTGCAGTATGGTCGGCACGGCATTCGCTGCAATGCCATCTGCCCCGGCCCGATTGAGACGCCGCTGCTGCGCCATCTATGGACAAGCGAGGAAGCGCGCAATTTGCGCCTGAACCGCATCCCCCTGGGCCGCTTTGGCGAGGCGAAGGACATCATCTACATGGCGCTCTATCTTGCTTCCGACGAATCGTCCTGGACGACGGGGGCCTGGCTAATGGTCGACGGCGGCATCTCATCGAACTACTTCTGATGGTAGCGATCGAGCTGGAGCATCTCTCTGGCCTGGGCGGGAGTGGCGACGGGACGATCCAGTTCGGCAGCAATACGGGCGATGCGGGCGACGAGTTCGGCGTTGCTGCGCGCCAGCTGTCCCTTGCGGTAATAGATGTTGTCTTCGAAGCCGACGCGTACGTGGCCGCCCATAGCCAGGGCGATGGTTGCCAGCGTCAACTGGTGGCGTCCCATGCCCGCGACGCTCCAGCTGCTGCCCGGCGGCAGGCTGCGCACCATGTGGACGAGATGGGCCGGGTCGGGGCCGATGCCGCCGGGTACGCCCATGACGAAATCGAAGTGCAGCGGGTCACCAATCAGGCCCATGCCGAGCAGGCGCAGGGCTTCGTCGATCATACCGGTGTCGAATATTTCGATCTCCGGCACAATGCCGGAGTCGCGCAGGCGGCGGGCGAAGGTCTCGACCAGCCCCCGGTTATTCATGAAGACATCGTTGCCAAAATTGACGGTGCCTGTTGTCAGCGTCGCCATGTCCGGCCTGCATTCAATGCTCTGCAAGCGTTCTTCGGCGCTCATCCAGACGGCGCCACCGGTGGACACCTGCGTAATGACGGGGCAGCGCGCGCGAATACCTTCCACCACCTCACGGAAGAGCGCGGCGTCCTGTGTCGCGTTGCCATCCGCGTCACGCACATGAATATGGATGATGGCCGCGCCCGCCTCGTAACACTCAACGGCAGAGGCGATAATTTCGGCAGGCGTGACGGGTAGATAGGGCTGCTGCTCCCTTGTAACCTCCGCGCCAACCATTGCGGCAGTAATCATAACCGGTTGCATGATAACCTCCCTGACATAACATGACAAAGGATCGTGGACATGTCATGCTTCTCAATTCCTGCACATATTATGCACAGCAATGTCGATAGGAGAAAAGGGTTAGGAGAGAAGGGGGATAGAGGAGAGAAAAATATCTCTGGATAGCAGCCAGGCGTGTCTTTCTCTGTAGAGCAGGTTGACCCACAGGTTACATATTTTGTATACTGGCAGCATATTTGTGGCGCTGGTGTGTGTTCCGCAGGCGGAGTTTTTATGAAGGCGATTGCAACCGGGCGACTCAGCCGCAGCTATCTGGGGAAGTTGAGCCTCCAGAACTATCTCTCCCTGATTGTGACCTTTGTGATTATCAGTCTGAGTATGTACTGGCTGGCTTTTCGCATTGGCGGTCAGGATACTGTTACCCTTTTCTCCGATAGCATGTATGCCGTTAGCTCGCTCATCGGCGCGTGGTGGGCTTTCCTGGCCGCATACCGCATGCGCTTCGGGCCGTTGCGCATGGAGCCGCGCTACCAGCTTGCCTGGCTATTGATCGGTCTGGGCCTGCTCGCCAACAGCGTGGGCGGTTTTGATTACACGATTCTGGAACGGCTTGGCTATACCAACCCCGTACCATCAACGTCTGATATCGGCTTTACCCTCTTTTATATCTGCACCTTTGCCGGATTGCTAATTATGCCCAGGCAAGGAGGGCAGAGGCGCTTCCGCCTGCGCATCGCACTCGATGCCTCGATTCTGACACTCTGTATTTTCGGCGTGAGCTGGTTTTTCTTGCTCAGCAAGGTCTTTGTGCTGCAAAAGGCGGCGCACGTGCCGCTGGTCACGCTTATAACTGTCCTCTCCTACCCCTGCTGGGATGTCTTGCTCATGCTTGCTATTATTCTCTTTGTCCAGCAGCGCACGGCGCGCGTCCTTTATCCATCCCTGCTCCTGTGCGCCATCGGCGTTCTTTCCCTGATCGTCGCGGACAGCGGCTATGCCTATACGATCTCGAACAATACGTACTTCACGGGAACGCCATATATTGACCCGTTCTGGTTTAGCGGCTACCTGCTGATCGGCCTGGCCGCGCTCTCCCAGTACGCGACGCTGGTTCGCAGAGCATATAGCGAGCATACGCAGGCGCAACGGCAGGCCACGCGACCGGGGAGGGCCATAGCGCGGGTCAGGAACTGGAGCGGGCAGAACCGCGTCAAGGGCGTCCTGGTCTACCTGCCCCCAGCCATCCTGATTACGCTTATGCTTTACAGTGAGATCGCCCAGGATAACAGTATCTCTTTCCTGCTGGTGTTGCTGACCGCTGTCGTGGGCATTCTCATCACTGTGCGCTATTTGATTACCAGTCGCGAAAATGAGCGGCTGCTGCAGGAGCGGGAGCAGCGGCGGGAAATGTCCGAACATCTGCAATCGCTAAATGCGCAATTAAGTAAAGTCTTTGAACTGGAACCGCTGCTGACGAACATTGTGGGCATAGCGACCGCAGAACTGGGCTTTGAGGCGGTGATGCTTTTACTGATCGAGGAACATGACCGCCCGCTCAGCGCGTACTCGCACCTGTTGATACGAGCAGCAGCCTCGCATCCCGGTTCTCGTTCGCCTGAAGTGTTCGCCTGCCGCCTGCATGGCTCGCATATCGCATCCTGCACGGTTCTCAACAGGAAACGGGTGGAGGTTTTCTGGCCCGATCAGCAACTTGTGCTGCCGCCGGAAGTCGATAGCTGGCAGAGAGAGCAGGGTATCAGCACAACGCTGTTTGTGCCGCTGGTGTATCAAGAGAAAACGCTGGGCAGCCTGGCCTTTTCGCGCCGCGCGATGCAGCCGTTTAACACGGATGAATACTATATCGCCACGCGCTACACAGATATGGCGGCAGCCGCTATCGAACATACGCTGCTCTACCAGACGGCGCGCGAACACGAGGCATTTGCGAAGGCAATGGCCAATATCGCGACGCGGCTCAACTCCGCCGTCATCGAACCGGCGGAGATCCACCAGCTTATCTGTAGCGAAGGGGCCAACGCTCTGCGCGCCGATTACGCCCTGCTCTACAGCGCGCTCGATGGCGGGCAGATGGTGCCGCTGGCAGCCTATAGCAGCGAGCAGGAGCCAGCTATTACGGCGGAGGACTGGCCCATTCTGAGCGACCGCGACCTTGATGCGCAGGCGCTGGCCTCGCTCCAGCCCGTGCTGGTCTCAACCTCTTCGGCCTATTCGCTCAATGATGATCTATCCATTACGCCGATTACCGCGTCTTCTCTGCGGCAGCCGCGCCCCGGTTCATACCAGTCGCCGCATTTCCTGCAAGAGCCAGCGCAGCAGGCTTCTCCACTGCGTGAGATGCTGCGGCGCCTACACGTCCAGACGGCGGTTCTCGCCCCCCTGCTCGCCTACGGAGATGCGCTCGGCCTGCTCATTCTCGGTCGTTCCGTCCCACCTGAGACGCACGATAAACGCTCTTTTGACTTCACCGACCTGTCGCTGGTACAGGATTTCTCGGAGCAGGCCGCCGTCGCCTTCAACAACGCGCTGCTTTACCAGCAGCAGTTTGCTGCCCACCAGCGGCTGAAAGAACTGGATCAACTCAAGGATCAGTTTATGATTACGGCTTCGCACGAATTGCGCACCCCGTTGACCGCCGTGCAGGGCTACCTGGAACTGCTGGCGCAGTATGATGAGATGCTGCCGCCGGAGGAGCGCCGCGAATTTTTTCAGAAGGCGCAGCGCAGTTGTGACGAACTGGTGCTGCTGCTGGATAATGTGATGGACGCCAGCCGACTGGAGACGGAGGCAGGTCTGCGCCCCGTTCACCTGGAAGCGGTCTCTTTAGAGGAGATGATTGAGAGTGTGATGACGCTGATCGAGCCGCAGGTGAAGAAGGAGGGACGTAACTTGCAGGTACATATTCCGCCAGGGCTGTTTGTGCAGGCTGATGCCGGACGCCTGCGCCAGGTTCTGATGAATATTAGCACCAACGCGCTGAAATACTCGCCCGTGCATACCCCCATCAGCTATTCGGCGCATGTGGAGGTGGATGTGGAGGACACCGATGTGCCGTCTATCGTCATCAGTATTGCGGACAAAGGTAAGGGTATTGCGCCGGAGGACCAGGCCCGGCTGTTCCAGCGTTTTGTGCGGCTGGAAAGCGATATCAACAGTCCGGTACGCGGTTCCGGCCTCGGCCTCTATATCTCGCGCCGTCTGGTGGAGGCCATGCACGGCGCCATCTGGGTTGCCAGCAGCGGCATCCCCGGCGAAGGCACGACCTTTCATATCCAGTTGCCAATGGCAGTCGGCGCAAAATGAAGGCACGCTACCAACCACAGCCCGACCGATTCCAGGCCACCCGCAAGAGGTGGCCCTACTATATACGTCTCCATTACGCGGCTCTGAGAGCCGTACCGGATATAGTAGGGCCACCTCTTGCGGGTGGCCTGCTATTGATGGCGTGAACTATTTCTTCGTTCCCTTATTGGCGGCTTCGGCGGCCTCGGCCTGCTTTTTGACGAGCGGGGGGACGTGCTGCTCGCAGAAGCGGAAGGTGCGACCGGCAGGGAGCAACTGGGCATAGGCAGCCGGCTCGCCGCAGGTATCGCAGCGCCCAACGTGTGTTTTGACAGCTTTCATAATGAAAAAAACTCCTGAATTTCTTTTATGCGTCAGAAAATGGCCCGGATGGGCCATTTTCTCTTTGAGCTATTGTCTCACCTGTATTATATCACGTTTTACTCGCTTCTGGTTATACTGTCCGCACAGGGAAACAATTTTGAAATTCAGGAGCTACGCGCTCTGGGTGGCCGCCTTCGCTCTGGCGTATGGGCGCGTCTGGGAAACCAGAACGAGGCCGATGACGCCGACGCCGGCGATGACGTGAGGCAGCCAGGCGTTGGGGGTGTCCTTGTAGAAGCCGAAAATGAAGGGCGAGAGAGCCAGCAGAGCGGAGGCTACGAAGTCGAAAATGAGATGCACGGGCATCGGGATCAACCTCAGGGCCGGGATACCGCGCTCGTAGTTGGTCAGCAGGCTGTAGATGATGAGGCCGACGCCAAGCACCATCGGCACGATGACAGCCGCGCCGCCGACCGAATAGAAGTTGAAGACGAAGGGAGCCGCGATCAGGAGAACGCCGCCAACATAGTCGAAAATGCCGTGCAGCCATGTTGGGACAAAACGAATACTGTTCATAAGTTCTGTGTCCTTTCTTTCCGGCTTTTGTGCAAAAGCCGACGAGTCTGTGTTACGATAGGTATTGAGGAAAGCCGCGCATCCGGCGAGGGCTTTCCCGTTTTTACTGTGGTATGTACGGGCTGAAAATTGTTTTAGATCACAGACAAAGGATCATGTGTATGTCATTGTGTGTCATGAGCTATAACATTCTGTGCGGGGGCGATGATCGCCTGCCACTCATTCGAGATGTCGTCAAAGAGCAAAATCCTGATGCGCTGGCGCTGGTGGAGGCAAATAGCCGCGCCAACGCGGAGCAACTGGCGCGGGAACTGGATATGCACCTGACCTTCGGTGAGGGCAACAGCGAGTTTCATATCGCGTGGCTGAGCCGCATGCCGGTGGTGCGGTCGCAGGTGTATCGGCCAGCCGCAATGCAGAAGCTGATGCTGGAGATAGAGATACAGTGGCAGGGCGTGCCGTTATACCTGTTCGCGACGCATCTCTCTGCCGGGCGCAGCCAGCAGGGCAACGAACGCCGCCTGGCGGAGATAAAGGCGGTGCTGGATATCACACGGCAGGCGGAGGGCAAGCCCAATCTGCTGGTTGGCGATTTCAATGCCATCGCCCCGTCCGATACCGTTGGCCCCGGCCCCGACATTATCAAAGATAACACGCCGCCAGATATCGCCTTCTCGCGTGATGTCATCAATCTTGTGCTGGGCGATGGCTACACCGATTGCTACCGCGCTATGCATGCCTCGACTCCGGGCTATACCTACAAACTGCCCCTGCCGCCCTGGCTACGGCTCGATTACATTTTCGCTTCGCCAGAGATGGCTCCCCTGCTCTGCGCCAGCAACGTCGTCTCCGGCGAGATAGCCAGCAAAGCTTCCGATCACCTGCCTGTGTGGGCCGAGTTCCGCTGACAACATGCCGTGTTCCCACACATCTTGTGTAAGAGCAGAGGTTTTCTTATGTAAGAGATAGGGAAAATCTTCTCTGCAATGGGCGTGCAGGGGGAAAATGCGGTGGCTGTTCCGCCCAGAAGAACGCTGAAGGGAAGGGAAGAGGACAATGAAGATGAAGGAGCAGGAAAGGGGGAATGAAGGAGGCAGGTGTATACTGATACTGGTGGTGGTGATCGAACGGGTGCCAGTTTGCGTTGTTGAGCGTTGCTCCGGCTCATGTTGTTGAGCATGAGCGGACGGAGAGTGTGGGCGCCGTTGAGCCTTGCTCCGGCCACGCGCCGTCTGCTGCTCCGACAGGAAGCTGTCGTAGCTGTGTTCCAACCAAACGCGATCATCGCCGCCACCACCCGGAGCTGCGAACCACGCCAGCCGCAGGCCCCCGACGCGGGCCATCCGAGCAGGCCACCTGCAAGAGGTGGCCCTGCGATAGACGCTCAATCTCCACGCCCAACGTCCTTACAGACAGAGCGAGCGGACCGCGTCTATCGTAGGGCCACTTCTTGCAGGTGGCCTGGGGCGGCGACTGGAACCTGCGGATCGGGTAGAACGGCAGAGCTATGCCTCTTCCATACTTTCTTCGGCTTCTTCCGCCTCTTCGGCCTCTACAGGCTCTTCGACGCTGAGGGCCGGATCGATAATGGCGATGTCGAGGTTGCCATCGATGGCTTTGACCTGGACGATACCGTGTTCGGGGATGTTGCCGAGCAGGATGCGCAGGCTGAGCGGGACGGTGAGCAGGCGTTCAATGGCGCGGCGCAGCGGGCGCGCCCCCTGCGTCTGACTGAAGCCCTCTTTGCAGAGCAGATCGATGGCGCTGTCGTCGGCCTGCAGGGTGAGGCCCTGTTCGAGCAGGCGGGAGGCCAGTTCGTTCATTTGCAGGCGGGTAATGGCTCGCGCCTGCTCCTCGCTGAGCGGGTGGAAGATGACGACCTCGTCGACGCGGTTGAGGAACTCCGGGCGGAAGGTCTGGCGCAGGCGTTCCAGCAGGCGTTCGCGCTGCATCTCTTCGGCAGTGCCTTTGATGGTGGCGCGGAAGCCGCTGGGGACGGAGCGGCCCAGCATATCGGTGCCGACATTGGAGGTCATGATCCAGATAGCGTGCTGCGCGTCGACGGTATGGCCCTGCGCATCGGTCAGACGACCGGCATCGAAGACTTGCAGGAAGAGATCGAAGACTTCGGGATGGGCCTTTTCCACCTCGTCGAGCAGGACGACGCAGTGCGGGCGGCGGCGCAGTTTGCCGGTGAGCTGGCCTTCCTGGTCGTAGCCAACATAGCCGGGAGGCGCGCCGATCATACGCGAGACGGCGTGCTTCTCCATGTATTCAGACATATCGACGCGGATCAGGTGTTCATCGGAACCGAAGACTTCGGCGGCCAGAGCGCGCGCGAGTTCGGTCTTGCCCACGCCGGTCGGCCCCAGGAAGAGGAAGACGCCTGATGGGCGGTGACGCGGCTTCAATCCGGCTCGCGCCACCTGAATCGCCTGCGCCACTCGCCTGATAGCTTCGTCCTGACCGATGACTCGCGCCTTGAGACGCGCTTCGAGGTTGAGCAGGCGGTCGCGCTCCTCACGGCCCGGCGCTTGCACGGGAATACCGGTACGAGCGGAGATGACTTCGGCGATCATGGCGGGTACAATCACCGGTGGCTGCCCCACCTCGTCGCGATCATCCTGTTCGGGCGATTCGTCTTCGATGGAGAAGACGCGGGCGCGAGAACAGGCTTCGTCGAGGACGCTGCAAGCTTTGTCGGGCAGGCGCAGGTTGGGCAGGTATTGCACGGAGAGATGCACGGCGGCATGCAGGGCCTCGCCGGTGATGATGACGTGGTGATGGTCCTCGTATAAACTGCGCATGCCGGTCAGGATTTCCAGCGCCTCGTCTGCCGTTGGTTCCTCAATCATAATCGGGCGCAGGCGGCGTTCCATGGCTGCATCCTTCTCGATGGTGCGATACTCCTGTGGCGTGGTCGCGCCGATGCAGCGCAGGCGACCACCGGCAAGGGCGGGTTTGAGAATACCGGCGGCATCGATGCTGCCATCGGCGGCGCGGCCCGTACCGATGAGCAGGTGCATCTCGTCGATGAAGAGGATAATGTTGCCGCTGCCCTCGGCCTCTTCCAGCACTTTCAGCAGGCGTTCCTCAAACTCGCCCCGGTATTTGGTACCGGCCACCAGCGAACTGGCGGAGAGTTCGATCAGGCGTTTGCCGCGCAGTTCCGGCGGCACCCTGCCATCGACGATGCGCTGGGCCAGGCCGCCGATAATGGTGGTCTTGCCCACGCCGGACTCGCCGATGAGGATGGGGTTGTTGCGGTCTTTGAGCATGAGCGTCTGGATGAGCTGGCGCAGTTCTTTCTCACGGCCCACCAGCGGCGTCAACTGCTTCTGGCTGGCCTGCTTCGTCAGGTCGCGTCCCAGGCGTTCCAGCGTGGACGTGCCGCCACTCTTTGAGCCGCTATCGACGCTGAGACCGGTTGGCAATTCAACGGGGGAGGCAATGGGGTCGGCGCTGACCGAGGGAACGAGTTCCAGCAGGGCATGGGCGCTGCTGGACAGGCAAAGTTCAATCAGTTGCGCGGGATTGATGCCCAGTTTGGTCAGCAGTTCGTGAGTAACGCCATCGCCCTCGCTCAAGACGGCCTGCGCGATGGCACGCTCATCGATGGCGGTGGAACCGGCGTTGAGGGCGAGCCGTTCCGCCGTCTGCAAGATTTCTTTACAGCGGCGCGTGGGCAGGATGGGCGTATCGCTACTGGCCTTACCGTTCCCCAGCGCGAGGCGAATCACGTCGCGCACTTGCTTGGGCAGGAAGCCCAGCGTGCGCAGCGCGTCCTGCGTGCAGCCGCCGTCGAGCTTGGTCAGGGCGATGAAGAGGTGTGGCGTGCCGAGATAGTCTTTGCGCATGCGGCGCGCTTCGGCAAGAGCAAGGCCAAGCACCTCTTTCAAAAAGCGGCGATCAAGCACGTTGGGGTTGGGGAAAATCGTGGGCATCACCTGGCTGTCATCGACGGCATCGAAGCCGGAATCGAAGGCGCGCTCTTTGCTGGCAGTGGAGGCGGTGACGAGGCGTTGCGTGGGGTCGCCATAGAGCAGGAACGAGAGCCAGGAAGCGTCATCGGGCCTCGGCTGGGCCATGCTAATACGCGCCCGACGCAGGGCCTCGCCCAGCGTGACGCCATCGGCCAATTCCTGGTAGAAAAGGGCGGCGAACTCACGGGCGCGGGCAGGATTGAGGGGCCAGCGACTGGCAAGTACGGCTCCGGCCCCGGCAGCGATCAGGTTTTCCGCCAGCCGCTCCATTGCCTCTTCTCGCTCTTGCTGACCGACCGCCGCGTTGCCATTGCGACTGCGCCCTTCGTCGCTCTGATAGCTGAGAAAGATGAGCGGGCGTTTTGGCAGGGCCTGAAACAGTTGCTCAATGGCGTTGCTATCCAGCCGCGAACTCCCAGCCAGCGCCAGCACCGGTTCGCCCCCGGAGGACGAGACAGGCAGCGGCCCCGCGTAATGTAGCACCTGTGGGTAATCGGCGCTGATACGCATCCGCATCTCCAGCTGGTTGGCCTGCTGACGGTAGAGGATGATGCGTGAGATCGATTCGGGCAGGTAGGTGCAGAGGGAAGCGACCTCTTCCTCTGCCGCCGGATATTCTCCGCTGGGGTTGACGAGGAACAGTACCGACAGCCCGGATGGCTCGCGCCGCCCCAGATTCAATTTACGAGAGCGGTCTGATAGCGCCATACGATTGAGCGCGTCGCGTCCGCGATTGACCTGCCGACCTATGCTCAGCGACTGGCAGAGGAAACGACCGGATTTGCCGCCATCGAAGAGGGTTTCCCAGGGAATATCGGGCGTGTTGGTGTTCAGCATCAAGGTGCCATCGAGGCGGCGCAGAGCATCCTGTAAGGTGGGCGGGATCAGCGTATCGAACAGGAAACGCCCCAGTTTCGAGGGTGAGTCGTTGAGATTGCTCATTTTCGTCGTCTGCCGCTTCGCGTCGGCAAAGGCGAGCGTTTGCATGTATTGCGCCGTTCCTTGCAAGGCGCGGCGCAGTCGCTCAGCCGTTTCCGCGTTCAGTTCGGTTACATATTCCTGGCTGCCGCGAGCCGGGTTATCAAGCAGGTCGAGACGAAATCGATAGAGATTGTCGGTTCGTATAATTGTTAGTAGGGCTGGCTGCTCCATAGCTGCTTCTCTTCCACATCTATCCCAGGGGACTTCGACGCTATTACCTCTGTTATGTCACCTGTAACAAAGCGCATAATACTCCTGGCAACAGCCAGTATACGAGTCTTCCTACTGAAGTGTCAATAGGAACGGGACAAACTGGTGAAAAATGGCATGAGAGCAAGGGAACTTCATTATACCCCCGGTTGTGGATAGCAGGTTGCGCTGCTCTGGCCTGCCGAATGGAGGGTGGGGGGAGTGAAGGTCATATCGGTACTCATCAGGTTGTCAAAGTGGAGGCCGGATGTGCTGAGCGTGGCGCAGTCGCCGGGGGTGGGCAGGATAGTCAGGTTCAGTTCCGGGAAGGTACCTGCCTGGCGCTGGACGAGCAGGGAATAGGGTGCCGCGCTCTGCGGCGGCACGTACCAGGAGAGGGTAACCGTCATGCTACAGTTTTTCGGCACTACTACGAGGCCGCCAAACATGGCGCGCCCCGGCTCGTCACTGACCATGTTCGTAGGCGGGCCGATGGTGTCCAGCGGCAGCCAGGCGCCGCCGGAGGGGTCGATGCTGGAGGGCGCAGCTGCCCCGGCCTGGTAGAGTCCGGGCGGGCAGAGCAGCTGGCCGCCGGCGTAGACGCCATTCTGCGGGCAGGCCGGGTAGGGACCGCCGCAGAGGGGGGTACCGGTGTCGAAACCATCGCCGCGCACAAACCGGCTCTGCGGCGGCACGTAGACACGCACGTAGTCACGGTAGGTATCGTAGCCGTAGACGGGGCCAATCTGCGTATAGTCCAGGTGCAATTGCAGGACGTGCATCGCTCCGCCCTGTGCATCGAGCGTGACGGTATCATCCAGAATCGTGCGCACGTATTGCGATGCCTTGCTGGCGCTGATATTGGTCTGCACGACGTAGAGGCCGTCATGGGTGGTTGAGCGGTCCATCTGTGCGGCATCGCCATATTGCTCAAGCAAGCCTTCGACCTGCGGGTTGGTGACATAGACCTGCAAATCTTTCGTCTTGAGATCGTGCAGCAGTTCGCGCCCGATGGCGAGCAGTTCGTCCGGCGGCGACTGGCGAACTCTGGCGATGATGAGCTGGGCCAGCAGGGCGGTGAAACGCTTGCGGTCGGAGGTGGTGGTGTCGCCGGGCTGCGTCACGATCTGCTTGTAGATGCCAGCGTTATCCTGCTGGTAGTAATGCAGGCGCTGTTCCAGGTTCTGCGCGGTAATCACATCATGGTAGGCTGGAACCTGGATGGGGCCGATGATTTGCAGGATGTGTTCGAGCAGGAAGGGCGTGAAGACGATGAGGCCATCGACCTGCTGGCCTACCTCATATTTGTAGAGGTTGATGGCCATTTGCGCGGAAGTGGGGAAATCGGCGGAGAGGTTGGAGTCGCGCAAACCCCAGTTGGCGAAAGGCCACCAGGAGCGATACTGCGCGGGCGGCACTTTGCCCAGCGTGGGGCTGTTGTCGGTATACTCGACCAGCGAGATGTCACGCAGCGAGAAGGGGGCGATACGACCGCCGTTGATCTGCAACTGGCCGTACTGGCCGGTAAAGCCGCCGGTCGGTCGCAATTCGGCGCGGTCCATCGTCTGTACAAGGAAGATACGCGGGCTGTCCACGCCGAGCAGCCAGCCTGCGGCGCCCAGCAGGTCATGCACCTGCGTTAGATCGGCTTCGGCCTGCGGTAATACCTGCAACAATTGCGCAAACTCGCCGCGCTCCTTCGCACTGACGGGCAGCGAATCCAGCGACAGCCCGCGAGACTGAGCCTGGATATCGGAGAGTTCCGGCAGGACAGTATCAATAGTATGGCCGATCAGGTCAAGCGTGGCGGGGGTGACCAGCGGCGTTTGCGAGGTGCTGAGCAGGGAACCGTGCAGCGTCGGAGCCAGTGTCCGGGCGGTAGAGACAAGTTGCTGGCCGATCTTCGTTACGTCGATGCCGATCTGGCTGGCGGCGCGGGCGCTTCTCACCTGCGGCTGCAATTGCGGGATATACTGCGTCACCGTTTGAATCAGGCTCGTATGATCGAGGGTATATTGTACCTGCTGGAAATCCTGCTGCGCAGCAACCAGTTCCTTCTGCGTCTTCTGCAATTTGTCGTCATCCAGGAAGCCGGAGGGATGCGCTTTGACGCCGTTAAAAATGGTTTTGACGTTGAGCAGGTGCTGCACGCCCCCGTAGGCTTCGCTGCGCAGAGCGGTGTATGTCTGGTAGGCATTCCAGCCAGAGAAGGCCGCGATGATGCCGCCGGGCAGCAGGGCCACGAGCAGCACGGCCAGCAAAATCAGCGAAACTAATTTGCGCCGTTTTGAACGCGGGCGACGCAGCCATGAAGGGAGCCATTGTCGCGTCACCACAATAGCTGGCACGTTGGTATCGGGGCCGCTCTCCGGCGCGCTCTCAGGGCTGCTCTCAGCAGCAGCAGGCGTATCTGTACCGGAATCAGCGATGCTCTCCGGCGCGTCGGCAGCAGAAGCGGGCGCGAGAGGAGAGGCTGGCACAGCAGAGTCGGCTGGAGCAGAATCAGGGCCGACCCCGGCTGGATGCGGGCTAGATGAATCGGTCAACGCTTCAGACATACAGTTACCTCAAATACAGGAATGCGGTAAACGGCAGATTCTCGAAACAATCTGTTGAGATGCACCCCTTTATTTAGTACGTTTGGACAGGCCCCCCCGTTTCTCTTCTGGCCGCCAGCGGCGTACTTTCTGTTTTATTATAGCGAATCGTAGCCAATCATGTTATATCATGTATCGGTGGCAACCGTCCAGTGATCGACGATTTTTCATCAAGCGCCAGCAGTTTCTGCCGGTTATTCCCATCAGGGCAGTGGCGCGTATTAAAGACAGAGGTAATGTTCATCCAGACGTGAGAAAAAGGAGTAGCATATGGACCTGGTATGGAAGGTGAAAGAGGGGAACGCCGTCAAGCTGAAGGATTACGATCCGGGCTTTACTAACGGCTATAGCAGCCATGAGGAGGCAAAAGCGGATCTGGAGTCGCTCAGCAAGGAGCTGAGCGAGCTACAGGAACTGCTGGCGGCGGCGGCACACAATAGCCTGCTGATTATTTTGCAGGGCATGGATACGAGCGGGAAGGATGGCACGATTCGCCATGTTTTTTCCAGCGTCAACCCGCAGGGCTGCCAGGTGCATTCGTTCAAGCAACCGACGCCGGAGGAACTGGCGCATGATTTCCTCTGGCGCGTCCACCGCGTCACGCCGCCGCTGGGGGTGATGGGTATTTTCAACCGCTCGCAGTACGAGGATGTGCTGATTGTGCGCGTGCATAATCTGGTGCCTGAGGCGGTGTGGAGCAGGCGCTACAAAGAGATTAACCATTTCGAGTCGCTGCTGGCGCATAGCGGGACGATCATTCTCAAATTTTTCCTGCATATCAGTAAAGATGAGCAGGAAAAACGGCTGGAGGCGCGCGAACACGATATCGATAAAGCGTGGAAGATTTCGGCCAGTGACTGGACGGAGCGCAAATACTGGGATGACTACCAGCAGGCTTACGAAGACGTGCTCACGAAATGCAGCACAGACGACGCGCCCTGGTATATTGTCCCGGCCAACCACAAGTGGTATCGCAATCTGGCAGTCGCGCATACTATTGTGCATACGATGCGTCAGTACAAAGAGGACTGGCAGCAAGAACTGGTGGCGCGCGGCCAGCACGAGCTAGAGTTGCTCAAACAGATGAAGGTGCAGCAGGAGTAATCCCTTTGTCATGCTGAGTGAAGCGAAGCATCCAATCGCAAGTGTTCTGTCTGGGCCGCGTTCAGATGCTTCGCTTCACTCACCATGACAGGGGGGTGGAAGTTTTATGAGCCACAACAGCATTTACAGTTTGCGAGTGGGCCGACCACGAGCGCGCGTGGGCGGCGGGTAGTAGGCCGGGGTGATGGCGACGATATCGCCAATACGCAGTTGTACTTGCAGGTAGCAATTGCCGGGGCGGTGGTGGCGCGCGAAAAGCATGAGGGCGTGGTGGGCGATGATGTCGGATTCGTCGGTGTGGCGTG
>Ga0070738_10004940_pt1 | contig 15357 bp, 14 predicted proteins | sample Coa_R2_2_FD_66446 | JGI IMG/M metagenome (GOLD analysis project Ga0070738, IMG submission 66446) | Surface soil microbial communities from Centralia Pennsylvania, which are recovering from an underground coalmine fire - Coalmine... | ecosystem: Environmental > Terrestrial > Soil > Unclassified ...
GGAGTGGCTGCGCACGGCGCTGGCGCGGCTGAACCCGCGGATCGCCGAGATGTTCACCCTGCGGTTCATCGAAGGGAAGGAGAATCCGGAGATCGCGCGCCTGATGAACACGACTCCGGGAACGGTCGCGGTGACGCTATCCCGCACCCGCGACCGCCTGGAGAGGGAATTTCGCGCCGAACTGGGAGGTGCTGCATGAACCACGCTGAATTCGATCCCCCCAACATGCAAGGGAAGCCGGAAGGAATGCCAGAAGCGACGGACACCCGGCTGGAGCAGGCTCTCATGGAGATCCGCCAGGATACGGTCGAGGACGCGGTGGTGGAAGCCGCCGCGGCGCGCGTCTGGGCTCGCCTCGGTGCTGCGAACGGCGCGCATCCGCACATCCGCGGGTGCGCCGATTTCCAGGCGTTGATTCCGGATTACCGCGCCGGCAGGCTGCCGGAAACGCGCGCGGCGCTGCTGCAGGATCACCTGCACCAGTGCGTGGCGTGCCGGAAAGTGTACGAAGGCCGGGTGGTGGCGATGCCCGCGCCGGGCAATGCCGAAACGCCGCGGCGCGTGGGGCATCCGGTGAAATGGGCGGCGGCGGCCGTCGTGGTGCTCACGGCCGGAGCGGCCGTCTGGTTCACCATGGGGCCATTCAGCGCGGGTTCGGGCCACGCCACGGTGCAGGCGGTCAACGGGAGCTTGTTCGTGCTCGGGCCGGACGGCGCACTGCATCCGTTGACGGCGGGCCAGGAGCTGCCGGAGGGCGCGGAGATCCGCACGGCCAAGGACTCGAGCGCCATGCTGCAGTTGCGCGACGGCTCGCTGGTCGAGCTGCGCGAGCGCTCGGCGGTGCTGACCGAAGCCGACGCGGCGGATCTCACGCTGAAGCTCGACCGCGGCAACGTGATCGTGCAGGCGGCGAAGCGGCGCAAGGGGCACCTCTATGTCGCCACGGCGGATTGCCGCGTGGCGGTGACCGGAACGGTATTCAGCGTGGCGGCGGGCGTCAAAGGCTCGCGGGTTTCGGTGGTGGAGGGCGAGGTGCACGTGGCGCAGGATAACCAGGAGCGCGTGCTGCATCCCGGCGACCAGCTTGCCACCAGCCCCAGCATCCAGCCGGAGCCGGTGCGGGACGAGATCGGCTGGAGCCGCAACCGGGACCGGCTGATCGAGCGGTTGAATAAAGTGCGGCTCGAGATGCAGGAAATCCGGCTCCCCGCACTGCGCTACTCGAGCCGTCTGGCCGGGCGCCTGCCCGCCGATACCGCGTTCTACGCCAGCCTGCCGAACTTCGGCGATTACCTGGCGCAGACCGAGAGCGTGTTCGTGAAGAACCTCGCGGAGAGCCCGGAGCTGCGGGCGTGGTGGGCGGAGCGCGGGGCGCGCATCGGGCCGATGATCGACAAGCTGCGGGAAGGCGGGGCGTACCTGGGGGATGAGATCGCGGTCGTAGGGCTTGCCGGTGAGGGCGGGCGGCGGGCCCCGGTGCTGCTGGCGGAGACGAAGCGCGAGGGCTTTCCGGAATTCCTGAAAAAGAATGTGCCGGGCGCGGCGATCGCGGTCCGGCCGGGCGTGGTGGCGTTTGGGCCGGAAGCGGCATCGGTGGAGGCCGTGGCGGCATCGCTCGATGCCACGTCGACGGCGTTCCAGCAGACGCCGTTCTACACGCGCATCGCGGATGCTTTCCAGCAGGGCGCGGGCATGCTCTTCTGCGCCGATCTTTCGCGCATCGCGGACGCCCGCATACCGCAGGCGGCTCCGGCCGGCGTGCGGTACCTGGTCGCCGGGGAGAAGGAAGTGGACCGCCAGACGGAGGTGCGGGCGACGCTCGGGTTCGCGGGCGAGCGCACGGGGATGGCGGCGTGGCTCGCCGCGCCGTCGCCGATGGGGTCGCTCGATTACGTGTCGCCGGAGGCCACGTTCGTCGCGGCTTTCGTGGTGCAGGATCCGGCGGCGATCGTGGATCAGGTGGCCGGAGTCGCGAAGGTCGCGGGCGCGGCGGGCTCGCCCGCGGCGGCGATTCGGGACCGGCTGGCATCGAGCCTCGGCGGCGAGTTTTCGGTGGCATTTGACGGGCCGCTGTTCCCGCCCGCGTGGAAGCTGGTGGCCGAGGTCTACGATCCGCAGCGCGCGCGCGAGGCCATCCGGCAGGCGATCGATGCGTACAACGAACAGGCCGCGCGGAACGGCGCGAAGCCGTTGCGCACCGGCGAGGAAACCGTGGACGGCCGGGTTTATTACATGGTGGCCGCGGCGGATCCCAATCCGCTGACGGAAGCGCATTACACCTTCGCCGGCGGATACCTGCTGGCGGCGCCGGCGCGCGATCTGCTCGTCAAGGCGTTGCAGACCAAGCTTACGGGCGCGAGCATCACGCACGCGGCGAAGTTCATGGCGATGGAGCCGCGCGACCAGTACGCGAACTATTCCGCGCTGGTGTACGAGAATCTCGGCCGCACGCTGGCGCCGCTCGCGGGCCTGTTGGGCGGATTCATGGGCGCCAGCGGCCGCGGCAACCTCCCGCTGGAACGGCTCGGCGATATGAAACCGCTGCTGCTCGCCGCCTACGCCGGCCGGGATCAGATCACCTTCGCCGCCAACGGCGAGGCGCTGCCCTCGGCCGAAGCGGGCTTTGTGCGCCTGCTTTCCGGGAATCTCGCGGGAGTCGTCGGGGGTGCGCTGCCGGTCGGGCAGTTGCACGGGGCACGGCGGTAAGGCACTCGTCCCGTCCGGGCATACCCAGGCCGTCCACTCTCCCGGAACCCCGCCGCCGCAAACGTCGTATCGTGAAGTAATGGAACCCGTCATCGAACTGGACGGACTGGAGGTGCGGTTCGGCAGCCGCGCCATCCTCAAGAACCTCAAGGTCTCGCTGAACGGGCGCGCCATCGGCCTGCTGGGGCCGAACGGCGCGGGCAAGTCGACGTTGCTCAATACCTTGCTCGGGTTCCACAAGCCCTCCGCCGGCACCGCCCGCATTTTCGGACGTGACGTCCGCACCAGCGCGCGCGCCGTCCGCAGCCTGATCGGCTACATGCCGGAGAACGATTCCTTCATCGCAGGGATGAGCGGCGTCCACTTCGTGCGGCTGATGGCGGAGCTCGCCGGGCTGCCGAAAGAGCACGCGCTCGAACGGGCCCACGAGGCGTTTTTCTATGTCGGGCTCGGCGAGGTCCGCTATCGGGCCGTCGGCACCTATTCGCTCGGCATGAAGCAGATGGCCAAGCTCGCGCAAGCCATCGCCCACGGCCCCAAGCTGCTGTTTCTCGACGAGCCGACCAACGGTCTCGACCCGCCCGCGCGCACGCGCATGATCCAACTCATCCAGGAGATCCGCGATCGCGGCGATCTGCACCTGGTGCTCTCCTCGCACCTCCTGCGCGATGTCGAAGAATGCTGCGACCAGGTGCTCATCCTCAAGGACGGCAACATCGCCGCGGTCTGCAATCTCGAAGAGGAGCGGCGGATGAACCGGCGCTTCCTCGAAATCGAGACCCGCGGAGGCTCGAACGGCGATTTCCTCTCCGCCATCGAAGCGCTCGGCTGCGAAACCGCCGCCGGCGCGCAGGGGCGTATCAAGCTGATCCTCCCGGACGGCCTGGAAGTCCGCCAGCTCTACGAGATCGCCGCGCGCCAGGACGTGCAGATCCGCCGCCTCAGCCACAAGCGCGATTCGCTCGAAGATATCTTCCTCAAAGCCATGGAAGCCAAAGCGACGGAGGCCGCCGATGGCCGTATATAAGAAGACCTACCGGCCGTACGAAGGCAGCCTCACCCCGGGCTGGAGCCGCTTTCTCGTCATCACGCGGTACGCGTTCGAGGAGCTGCGCAGCTCGCGCTTCCTCACGATTTTTTACATCGCCAGCTTCCTCTACCCGCTCATCGCGGCGATCCTCATCTACGTCCGGCACAATGCCAGCGCGCTCGGCCTCGTGGGTGCGCGCAACGCCAACCAGCTCATCTCGATCAACGTGGTCTTCTTCCTGACTCTGCTGGGCTGGCAGAGCATGCTGGCGCTATTCCTCGCGGCATTCATCGGCCCCGGCCAGATCTCCCCGGATCTCGCCAACAACGCGCTGGCCCTCTACTTCGCGCGCCCGTTCTCGCGCACGGAGTACGTGCTGGGCAAGATGTCCGTGCTGGTGATCCTGCTCTCGCTCATGACGTGGGTGCCCGGGCTGCTGCTGTTCCTGCTGCAGGGGTATCTCGAAGGCGGCGGCTGGATGGGCGATAACTGGCGCTTCGCGTACGGCGTTTTCTTCGGCGCCTGGATCTGGATTCTCATCCTCTCCCTGCTCGCTCTGGCGCTTTCCGCGTGGGTGAAATGGAAGCCGGCGGCGGGCGGCCTGATGTTCGGCGTGTTCTTCGTCGCAGCCGCTTTCGGCGGGATCGCCAACGCGGTCGAGCGCACCAACTGGGGCAACCTGCTCAATATCGGGTATCTGGTAGGCTCGGTCTGGGTGGACCTGTTCGAGGGGGGCAACCGCACCACGAACGGCGCAGTCTTTTTCCGCGTGCCGCAGGGCGAGGAGCTGCCGATGTGGTGCACCTATGCGGCGCTGGCCGCGCTGTGCGGCATCTGCCTGTATATGCTGGCGCGGAAGATACGGGGCACGGAGGTGGTGCGATGAACCCCGCCGCGCAAACGGAGACGTCGCTTGTTACCTTCACGAACGTCTCGCGCTTCTACGGCGAGGTGCTCGGGATCAACAACGTCAGCCTCTCGATCCCGCCCGGCATCACCAGCCTCGTCGGGCCGAACGGCTCCGGCAAGACCACCCTGATGAACCTCATGACCGGTCTCATCCGGCCCACGCAGGGCGAAATCCGCGTGCTCGGCATCCCGCCCGATCGTCCCGAGCAGCTCTGCCGCGTCATCGGCTACTGCGCGCAGTTCGATGCCTTCCCGAAAGGCATCACCGGCTACCAGTTCCTCTATTCGTTCCTGCGCATGCACGGCTACACGGATGCCGAATGCGACCGCCGCACGCGGGCGTCGCTCGAGCTCGTCGGTCTCACTGCCGCGGCTGGCCGTCCGGTCGCGGCCTACAGCAAGGGCATGCGGCAGCGCGTCAAGCTCGCGCAGGCGACCGCGCACGATCCGCGCGTCATCGTCCTCGACGAGCCGCTCAACGGCCTCGACCCGCTGGCGCGCTCGGAAGCCATCGCGATTTTCCGTCAATGGGGCGCGGAAGGCCGCCACGTCATCGTTTCCAGCCACATCCTCCATGAGGTCGACCAGATTTCCGACCAGGTCATCCTGCTCAGCCAGGGCTACGTCGTGGCCGAAGGCCAGATCCAGGGCGTGCGCAGCGAGGTCAAGGAGCAGCCAATGCAGATCCAGGTCCGCTGCGACCGGCCCGCGCTGCTCGCTTCGCGCCTCTTCCAGCAGGACCACGTGGTCGAAGCCAAGCTCTCCCCGGACGGCCGCGGCCTGCTGCTGCGCACCCGCGATGCGGATGGCTTCTATCTCCTGCTCAATCGCGTGATTCTCGAATCCGGCCTCGAGGTCGAACAGGTGGCGCCGGCCGATGATGACGTCAACTCCGTCTATCAATACCTGATCGGCGGCGGCGAAGGGAGCACCGTATGAACGCGGAATGGCGGCGGCAGGTCGGCGGCGTGTTCCGCCTGGAGCTGAAGAAAACGTTCCTTTCGCGCCGCGGCTGGTGGATCTACTGCCTCGCCGCCGGGCCGTTTGCCATCGTGCTGTTTCACTGGCTGATCGAATTGCAGCGCGCCCGCGGCGCCCCGGGCTTCCATGGCCGCCACAGCCTCGGCGACGACAGCATCGCGTTTGCCGGCATCTTCCTGCTGTATTACCTGCGGGCGGGCATTTTCTTCGGCTGCATGGGCATCTTCGGCAATCTGTTCCGCGGAGAGATGCTGGAGAAAACGCTGCACTACTACTTCCTCACGCCGCTGCGGCGCGAAGTGGTGGTCGCGGGCAAGTACCTGGCGGGCCTCGCGGTGGCGCTGGTGCTTTGGGAAGCGAGCGTCGCCGGATCGTTCCTGCTGATCGGCCGCCACTTCGGTCCGGCCTGGACCGAATATCTGCGGCACGGCCCCGGCCTGAGCCAGCTCGGCTCGTACATGCTCGTGACCGCGCTGGCCTGCATCGGCTACGGCGCGGTATTTCTAATGTGCGGCATCCTGTTCAAAAACCCGTTCCTTTCGGCCGCGGTCGTATGGGTGTGGGAGGGAATCAATCCCTTCCTGCCGAGCATCCTCAAGAAAATCAGCGTCATTTTTTACCTGAAGAGCCTGTGCCCCGTGGAGGTGCCGGTGCCGCCGCCGTTCAATGTGATGGTCACGGAGACCGACCCCTCGCCCTTCTGGGTCACGGTGCCGGGGCTGCTGGCGGTCGCGTTCATCCTGCTGTTCTACTCCGGCATTTCGGCGCGGAACACGGAGATCAGCTACAGCGAATAGCGCGGCGCTGACTTCCGTTAGATAACCAAATGCGGTGTTGCGCGCCCGCGCGCGAGCGGTTACCTTGCGGAGAGAGTACATGGGCAGCGCGCCTTTGCGTCAGGGCGCGCGGGAGCGACAGCCGCCGCCCGCTTGCCGCAGCCATCCGCGGCGAGCGGGCCGCAGGCTCGCCGCTATCTCCGGCAAACGATCGTCACGAACCGCCCGTCCGGGCTCTCATACCGCTGAACCGGCGTCAGGCCCCCCTGCTCCTCGATCAACCACTCGAACGCCGCCGGCTCGTACAGATAAGTGAAATTCAACCCAATGCGCTCGCCGCGCTGCAGCGGGATCTTGCGGCCGCCGACCGTCGCCGTCAGGTCGCGCTCCGCCCGGAAGTATCGCGTGATCAGGTGGAGCCCGGTGCGGCGCTCGTCGCGCTTGTGGTTGAAGCGGATCTCGCCATCCTCTTCCTGAATGCCGACGCTTGCCAACAGGCTCGAGAGAAAACGGCGCACCAGCGGATTATCGCGGCGGGCCATACTCTGGCGCTCGTCGAAGATTTCGCCGTCCACGATCAACACGTCCTCCGGCTTCATGCATTGCGCCAGATAGCGGATCTCGGCCAGCGGATCGAATGAGCCCATCGTGTTGCCGGCCATGATCAGCAGCCGCGGCGGCTCGGCCGCATCGGCCGCGTAGACCAGGTGCACGGGGCTGGAGATGTCCGCCTTGATGCCGACCGCCTCCACGTCCTGATCGTCCGCGCTGGCGCAGGCGATCTCCAGCAGCGCCTGGCTGGCGTCGACCGGGTAGTACGTGCAATTGCCGCCAGTGTCCTTGAGGGCCGCGATAAGCTGGCAGTCGCGGCGGCCGTCGCCGGCCCCGAAGCTGATCACGGGCAGCCGCCCGTCGAACCCGCGAGTGAGCGCCGGCGCATTCGCCGCCAGCGCTTTCCATGTCTCGGCCAGGCCGCCGTAGAGGTCCGGATTGTCCGCCAGCGCGGCCCATTCCACCGCCGAGCGCGGGAACCAGTAGAAGAACTTTTCGGGGAGATCGCGCGCCTCGATGGCCTCGGCGAATTCCTGCGCGATATCGGATTCGGTCAGCACCACTTCCACTTTCATAGGCCTCTCTTGGGGCAGACTGCCCAGGCGGTTGCGCCAGCTTGCATCGGATGGGCGGTTGGATGCATTTTGGGCAAGTTGCCCAAAGCACCATTATGCGGCATTGGGGCGCAGGTGATGGCAGCGCTATGGCCGCCGGCATGAATGGGATCGTCCTGATAGGTCACGATAGACGACTTAGCCGCGCAGTTGCGGTTCTTCTCACTTGTGGTGTACAACCGCCCCCACGCCGGAAGCAGACCCCAGGAGTTTAGTGCTGGCACGAGCGGCTGAACCAGGGCGGTTCCGGCTTCGAAAGGAGGATCTCAATGAAGCGACGCCCTCAGGCGGGTGGCATCCTGCTGTTCCCTGCGATACTGTTGATCCACCACCATGACGACTCTGAATGCTCAGCCCGCCATCACTGCCGCATCACCTCTGCCCTGGCTTGAGGTCCGGACCGCTCACAATCCGGACTTTGAAACCAGGCTGACGAAGACGCCACACCCGGAGAACATCACCCTACTCCGCCCGTTTCTCCTCTACTCCTTCACGGTGACCAACGCGGGGCAGGAGACCATCGTGGCGCTCAATATCCGCTTTGAGGTGGACACCGCATCCGGGCATACCGCAATCCGCAACTTCTTCTACCAGACGTTCAACCAATCCGACCGGCCCGTGATGCCTCCGGGGAAGACGCTGCTCTTCACCGGAAGCCCGCAAGCAGACGCAATAGCCGGCGGATCCTCCAAGGCCAAGAAGGCCGCTGGAGGAGGGTACGGCGACCACGTAAAACATGGAGATGGAAACGATGGCGCCAGCCCCCAGGTTGACCCCCAGGCCCTCCAAATCCTGAGCAACGCTAAGGCGATCCGGGCGTCCATAGACCTGGCCATCACAGCAGACGGGCGGACGGCCGGGGCCAACCTGTCTAAGGTACTGGAAGACTTGGCACAGCAACAGCAGGCCTACGCAGACCTCCGACAGGAGGCCCTATTCCGCGCGCAGAACCCGAGCATCACAGACTCTGCCATTGCCGACTGGCTCCGGCCACTCTCCGAGGCCAAGCTGATCCTTGACCCGGCAACTATGAGACCGGACCCCTACACCATGACGCAGAAAAACATAGCCCTCGCGTGGCTAGGGATGATCACGGCCGGCCGACGGGCAGAGCTCACCACACGGCTCTCCGCACTCACGCCGGAGCAGTCCTACCTAATTGTCAACAAACTCAAAAAAGGAGCACTCCAGTGAAGATCCGGCACATACTGATTTTATTGCTGGCCGCCGCAACTCTAGCCCCGGCCATCGCATCGGCTCAGGGGTCGGCTACACCGGCACACAGCTCGACGTAAGCGTCCTGTTCAACTACCCGTGCCAATACCAGTGGGCCGGAACCAGCGGCGATCCCTCGTGCTACGTTGGCGGCAACTGTAAGGACATCGTGCCCGGCGACCCCAGCTACGTTTCGGCCTCCTGGTACGATGACTGGTCCTGCAGCAGCGGCTATGTGGTCGCCAGCGGGCAGGCCTCCATCGACTACCTGCTGTATTACCCCGCCGGGTACAAGGGCTACCTCCTGTACCCGGTGGGTCTGATCGTCAACGACAGGACCCAAGTCACCGCGTTTGTGCAAGGCTGGTCGGTGTACTCGAACTACAACGGCTACGACGGCACCGACTGCCTAGGTGGGGTGCAGTATTTCCCACAGGGGGGTTACGAGTACGACTGCTAAAGAAAGTTTCCTCGGCGCCTCAAAGCAAGCCGGCCACTCTCGTAGCGCGCCGGCTTCCTTTTTTTGCTTTCGGCGGTCGCTTACCGCAAACACCCGATCGGCTACCGAAGCGCCCCGCTCGCATTCCGTTTTGCGCCGCGTTACCCTATTCCCCAGATGCGCGGGCGCATCCCATTGCTGCTCCTCCTGGCCGAAGCCGCGTACGCTCAGGCCCTGGTCTCCGGACGCGTTCTGGACGAAACCGGCTCTCCCGTGCCCAACGCCCGCGTCGAGCTCCGCTCCCCGGAATTCGCGGCGTCCTCCACCTCCGACCGTGCGGGCAACTTCCAGCTCACGCTCCCCTCGCCCGGCGACTACGCGGTGCGCGCCGAGCGGCTCGGTTTCTATCTTTACCAATCGCCGCCGCGCGCCTTCTCAGCCGGGCCATCCGAGCTCGCCATCACCCTCAACCATCAGCAGGAATTCTCCGAGCGCGTCGACGTTACCGCTTCGCCTCCGGTCATCGACCCCGCGCAGCCCTCCGACCATAAAGAGCTCGACAACACGGAGATGCTCACCGTTCCCTACCCCGCGCCGCAGGACTACCGCAACTCGCTCCCCATGATCGATGGCGTGGTCCAGGACAATGCCGGCCGCCCCCATCTTAACGGCGCTCAGTCCAACCAGGCGAACTACACGCTCGACGGCTTCAACGTCTCGAATCCCGTGACCGGCCTGCTCGATGCCCGCGTCAACATCGAATCCATTCAGGAAATGGATGTGCAGTCCTCCCGCTTCGCCGCCGAAAACGGCCGCGGCGTCGCGGGCGTCGTCAATCTCCAGACCCGGATGGGAGACGACCGCCTCCGCTTCTCCGGCACCAATTTCATCCCCGGCATCTCCTCCGATGGCGGCTGGCACATCAACAAGTGGACTCCGCGGCTCGAATTCTCCGGCCCCATCGCGAAGGGCCGCGCCTGGTTCTCCAACGGTTTCGACGTTTTCTATAACGACGACACCATCCACGGCCTTCCGCGCGGCCAGAACCGCACGCGCGGCCTCAGCGGCAACGACCTTACGCGCTTCCAGGTCAACCTCACGCCCGGCAACATTCTAACCGCTGCTTTCCTCGGCAACCTCGCCCAAACCGACCGCTACGGCCTCAGCTTTCTCGATCCCTCCGAGACCACCACCTCGCGCCGCCAGTCCTTCTTCATGAGCTCGCTCCGCGACCAGGCCTATATCGCCGGCTCGCTGCTCGATCTCGGCTTCGCCGACACCCGCGGCCTCGTCCGCGACCTGCCGCAAGGCGACGCGGTGTTTCAAATCACGCCGTTCGGGAATCGCGGCAACTACTTCAGCACCACGGACCAGCACTTCTACCGGCAGCAGTCGATTGCCAACCTGTTCCTGCCCACGCTCCATTTCGCGGGCGGGCACCAGCTCAAATTCGGCATCGACTTCGAGCGCGAAGCCTTCCACCAGCAGGTCCGCCGGCACGACTACGAAGTGCTGCGCGACGATAACTCTGTCGCCCGATATGTCACCTTCTCCGGCAATCCCTTCCAGCAGCGCAAGAACTTCGAGGGCGCCCAATACCTGCAGGATGCCTGGACGCCCCGCGAGGGCCTCACCGTCGAAGCGGGCCTTCGCGCCGAGTGGAACGAGATCGTGCGCGATTTCGAAATCGCGCCCCGCTTCGCCGCGGCCTGGTCGCCTAAATTCCTCGGCGGCACGAAGCTTTCCGCCGGTTGGGGTATTTATTACGATGCCGTTCCGCTGGATCTGCTGACGGCGTCCCAGGGCCAGGTCAGCTTCTCGACGTTCTACCTGCCGGGTGGCACGCCGCAGGGGCCCGTGATGACGGCCTTCCTGGCCAATGAGCAGGGGCTGCGGGTGCCGTTCTCCCGTACGGCCAGCTTCAGCGCCGAGCGCCGCCTGCCGCGCGCCTTCTTCCTCCGGTCCTCTTATACCCACCGCTCCGGCGAAAACGGTTTCGTGTTCCTCCCGCTGCTGCCGATTGAGCCCCCCAATCTGCCCTCCGCGATGATCTATCAGCTCGCCAACGCCCGCCGCCCCCGGTATGACGCCTTCGATCTCTCGCTCCGCCACACCTTCGCCGGCCGCTACGAATGGTTCATCGGGTACACGCGCTCCGCATCCCGCTCCAACGCCGCCGTCGACTACAGCCTCGAAAACCCCATCTTCGCGCCGCAAGGCCCCGGCCCCTTTCCCTGGGACACGCCGAACCGCCTCCATATGTGGGGCTGGGCCCCGCTGCCCCGGCTGAGCGGCCGGTTTGCCTTTATTACCCGCAATACCACGGCGTCTTACTTGGTGGAATACCGCACGGGGTTTCCGTTTAACGTTTCGACCGAGGACGGCTTCCTTTTGGGAAATCCCGGCTCCTATCGTTATCCCGATTACTTCAATATCAATCTCGCTCTGGAGCGCCAGTTTCGTGCCCTGCATTACCTTTGGGCCTGGCGCTTCGGCTTCAATAACCTGACTAACAACGGCAATCCGAATGCCGTCAATAATGTTTACGGCACACCAAATTTCCTGACGTACGGTAGGGGACAACCGCGCGCTTTTGCGGTCCGCCTTCGTTTGCTCGGCCGCAAATAGTGTGGCGCTGAGCCCACCGCCCACCCCGTCCGGTTCAGGTTTTCACAACTTATAACCTGTTATCCGGGCGATAATGGCCGCAGGAGGTTCGTTATGAAAGCGATCGCCATCGTAGCTGCGTCATTTCTAATGTCTGGAGCGTTCGCAGCGGAAACTACGCCGGGGGAGCGTCTCAACCGGGCCGCGACCGTGATCGATGAAGTAATGGCTTCGCCGGACCGCAGTATCCCTCAGGACTTACTGAATCGCGCGGAGTGTGTCATTGTCGTTCCCAAGATGAAAAAGGCCGCCTTCGTGGTCGGCGGTGAATACGGCCACGGGTTCGCGGCGTGCCGCAAGCCCGATGGCGTCGGCTGGGCCGCTCCCGCCGCGGTGCGCCTCGAAGGCGGCAGCGTCGGTTTTCAGATCGGCGGTGAAGAGGCGGACATCGTTATGCTCGTGATGAATCGCGAGGGCATGCGCAAGCTGATGAACGATAAGGTGACGCTGGGCGCCGACGCGTCCGTCGCTGCCGGTCCGGTCGGCCGCGAGGCCAATGCCCAGACCGATGCCGCGATGCACGCCGAAATCCTCACCTGGTCCCGCGCCCGCGGCGCTTTCGCCGGCATCGCCCTCAAGGGAGCCACCATCCGCCCCGCAGACAAGGAAAACACGGCGATTTACGGCCAGCCGTACACCATGCGCCAGATCGTGATGAACCATGTGGCGCCGACACCCGAAACCCGTCCGCTGATTGCCGCGCTCGACCGCTACTCCAGCCGCTCCTCTTCCTCTGCCGCGGACCGCATGGCCAAATAACTTTCCCTCGCCCTCACCACGTTGGATCGCTCACTGGGCCGGCGTCAGCCGGCCCGTTTTTTCTCTGGGCCGCGCGGCAGCGGGGTCCGCGGCGTCCTGATATACTCGACATTCTTATGGCGAACCCGAAATACGCCGCCTCCGATAAACCGGTTCCGGTCGCCGAGCTCGTCGCCACGCTCAGCGACGGCACCAAGGTCAAGCGCCGCATTCCCCGGATGCGCGCCTGCAACGAGCATGACGAGAAGGGCAAGCTCTGCGCGGGCCACCTCAAGCGCTGGTATTTCTTCGGCGATGAAGTGAAACAGAAATTCGGACCCGAAGCCGAAATCTACCGCTGCGAGCACTGCAAGACGCTCTACCTCCCCAACCCCGAAGAATCCCCGCGCACCGGCACCCTGAGCTACTGAGAGCCACCATCGCCGTCAACGCCCGAGAGCCGTAGCGCGCTCTCTCTGGTTGACTTACGCACCGGCGAACCGATAGAATTCCGAGACCGCCGTCGGAGGAATCGAATGGCAGCGCCCGCTCCAGCCCGCGCCCCGGCCCCCGAACAGGACTTCTGGGTTCTGTTGAAGGCCGTTGCGGAAGCGGCTGCGCTGTTCGGGTTTTTCGCTTCCCTGGCCGGCTGGTCTTATCTCGCGGCATATTATTCCTCATTCGGCGTGCAGCCGGCGGAGTTGGATATCCCCGCATCCCTTTCCTCCCTGTTCGCGGTGAACGTCGCCTACCACTCGGCCGCCCCCTTGCTGATCTGCATCGCGGCTGCGATGCTGGTCAGCTTTTTGCCGGCCCGGCTCGGCCGTATGCGCGCGCTCGGAATTCTGGTGTGCGTCCTGGCGGCCAGCGTGTTTCTCTACCTTCGTGGCGCGTCGCTGGGCGCCAGCGCCGCTCAGGAAGATTTTTGGGATACCGGCAGACGGCTCCCCTGGGTTGGCTTCTTTGCCGCCGCGGCGCAACCGGATGCCTATCCGCCCTGCGTCAGCACCGCAACCCCTTCCGTCGATTGCCGGCTGCTGTTTCATGCCAACGGCTCCTACTATTTTTTCAAGCCGTTTCATCACGCTTCGGGCGCGCTGGCGCCATCCGCCGATGTGCCGGCCAATCTCGACGTGTACTCACTGCCCGATGAAAAGGTGCAGTTCGTGCAATACCAGCGAGGAGTCCAATGACGATTGCCCGCGCCTGCCTGATCGTCCTCCTGCTCGTTTCAGCCGCCTGGCCCGATACGATCTCGCTTCGCAACAACCAGTCCTATAACGGCAAACTGGTTTCGATCGACAAGGCCACGGTGACCTTCCGGTGGCGCGGCAAAGACGGCAAAGACGCCGACGCGCCGATCCCGCGCGCCGAAGTCGTGAGCATCGAATTCAACACCAAAACCGTCAACCAGGGGCCTCCGCCGGAGCTGGGGGCGCACGAGGGCAATTCCGCTCCGGCGCCCGTGCCGAGCGTCTTCGCTGACCGGCTGGTCTTTCGCGGCAGCGGCCAGAATAAGACCTGTCCCGGCGTCCTGATCGACGGCGGTTCGGTCAAGTGCGGAAACAAGAGCTTTACGCGCGACGAGGTGTGGCGTGTGTTTCTCACTCAGCCGTAAAATCCCGCCCGTGCTGCTCCTGCTCGCCCTCCCGGCGTGCCTCGGCGCGCAACAGGACCTCTGCGACAAGGTCCCGGACGATTCGATGCTGACGGCGCGCGACCCGGCGACGCCGCTCTCGATCCTCACCCAGGTGCTGCAGGAGGTGGGGCTCACCTTGTCGAGCTATCGTCTGATTCCGATCCCCGGCGCCGGCCCGGTCCAGAATAACGCCAGCGCCAAAGTCTGCACGCAGCCGGCATGCAATTGCATCTTCTACGATCCCGCTTTCATTGGAGTCTCGCCTTCCTCGCGCGAGCAGGATTGGAATGCCGTCTTCGTTCTGGCGCACGAGACCGCCCACCACGTCCTCCAGCACCTGCTGCAGGGCAGCCCGGCCTACAATCTTCCGCGAAGACAGAAGGAAGCGCAGGCGGATAACTGGGCGGGGTGGGCGCTCGAGCGGCTCGGCGCTTCGGTGGACGCCGTGATGGCCGGAGCCGATTACATCGCCACCTCCGAGCGGGATACGGAGAACTACTACGGCCGCTGCCACCGGCGCATGGACGCATTGGAAGGTTATAACCGCGGCCGGCGCAAGGATGGCAAGCCGCTGTATCAGGCTTGCGGCGAATGTTTCCCCGCCCTTTCGCGCGGGCTGTACCTGGTTCGGGACGTCGGCCCCGGGGCCCTGCGCACCGAAATGGTGACGTATTGCGGCCAGGTGGAGACCCCGGATCTGCCGGCCCGCTTCGATTCCGATCTGCGGAGCGGCTGCCTGATTCAAGCAACCAAGGCAGGAGCCTTGCTGACCTGGCACAACGTCGGTTTGTGCCGCTAAACAGGAGACGCACGATGTCGACGAAAGCATGCGGATTTCTCGCGATAACCCTGGCCTTGCCGGTTGCGGCGTTGGCGCAACCCGGTGGACCGCAGGCCAAGAGCATCGTCGAAGTGGTCGGCGACCTCAAAACGGATGTCGAGAACCTCAAACACCAGCAGCCCGGCGCCGCTCAGCCGTCCTTCCCCTCGATCCGGAACATCGAATTCGTGAACGGTCTGGCCAAGTTCAAGAATGCCGGCGGGTCGACGGTGGTCGATATCGGGGAATACAACGGCGGCGGCCTGTGGAT
>Ga0070738_10004941_pt1 | contig 15354 bp, 15 predicted proteins | sample Coa_R2_2_FD_66446 | JGI IMG/M metagenome (GOLD analysis project Ga0070738, IMG submission 66446) | Surface soil microbial communities from Centralia Pennsylvania, which are recovering from an underground coalmine fire - Coalmine... | ecosystem: Environmental > Terrestrial > Soil > Unclassified ...
GTGTCGATAACCGACCGCAGTCGGACCTGCGTCTTGCCAGGGGACCGCCAGTCCCCGGTTCGCTTAATCGGAGAATTCACAGACCCTGCACGCTCTAGAGGAGGAGGGCTATCGGCCGCTGCGGGAGGGCACCCACTTTGGCCCGCAGGGCATCAGTGCACTGCAGGGGCGACTCGGCCTGCACCCGCCGCGACACCGGGTGCAGCAGCGCGCCGGGTTGGCCGCCGATGAGTGGTGGCCCGCGGAGGTGGCCCAGCGGTTAGACCTCGCGCGCTCCACGGTGCATAGCTGGATACGCCGCGGCCAGGTGCGCGCACGGCGGGAGGAGCAGCCGCCCTTCCGCTGGATTATCTGGGCCGACGCCACCGAACTCGACCGCTTACGGCAGTATCGGCAGCGTTCGTTGAGTGCGGAGGCCCATGGCCGCTGGACAGCAACGCAGCAGGAGGTGTGCGATGCGACGGAATGAGCCCGACGTGAACCGTCCAATGGGTCCTGTGACAGGGTCATTGAGCGCGACGTCGCCGGGGCGGCCCGCTTCCGCCGCCTGGCCCGCGACTACGAGCGCCTGGCGGAGACCTTGGTCGGCTACCATCTCGTCGCCTTCCTCAGCGTCTTCTTGCACCGCGCCGTCCCCCCTCCTCTTCATCCTATGAAGTCATTAACAGCCTCTAGAGCACCTCCCGATATTCGGCGATCTCCCAATCCGTGACGAAGGCCTGATAGCGCCTCCATGTATTCGCCAGAACGCCCAGATACGAGCGCATCGTGTCCGGTCCAAGGTCCGTGGCGAGCACCGCGTCATCACGCAGCGCAGCAATGGCCGCCGGCAGGTCCCGCGGCAGCCGCAGCCCTTGTGGTTCTGGTTCGTGCCCACCGTACACAAGGGGTGCAGGCAGGTCCAGGCGGCGCCGTATGCCGTCTAGTCCGGCGGCAAGCTGTGACGCCAGTAAGAGGTACGGGTTCGCCGCCGACTCGCCGAGCCGGTTCTCGATGCGTGTGTCCTCGCCGCGCTCGCGCATCACGCGCACCATGGCGGCGCGGTCGTCGAAGGCCCAGGAGGCATGGACGGGGGCGAAGGTACTCGGCTGGTAGCGTTTGTATCCGGTAATGGTGGGACTAGCGCACGCCACGAGCGCGGGTGCGTGGGCAAGTTGCCCGGCAATGTAGTGGCGCAGCAACAGGCTGATGCCGTCCGGGTCGTCGCTATCCCAGCACAGGTTGGCCCCAGCAGCATCATAGAGGGCCTGGTGCAGATGGTAACCGCAGGTGTTGGCCTCGCGGCCATTGCTGGGTTTAGCCATAAACGTGGCGAGGTAGCCATGGCGTTCGGCCACTTCCTTCACGGCGGCGCGGGCCAGCGCCGCCGCGTCGGCTGCTTCGAGGGCCTGTAGTGGGCCCAGGTTGAGCTCAAGCTGGCCGGCGCCATGCTCGTTCTCGAGTGATGACACTGGTAACCCCAGAGCGGCAAGAGCCTCGCGCAAGGGCACCAGGATGCTCTCGGCAGCGGCGAGGGCGCGGTTACTGAAGAATGCGCGATCGTCGGTGACGGGACGAACGGTGCCCTCAACGCGCCGATACAGGTGGAATTCGATCTCTGACCCCGCGCCGATGCAGTAGCCAGCGGCCGCAGCGCGCCGCAGCACTGTACGGAGAGCAGAGCGTGCCGAGACAGCGGGACGACCGTCGTCGTAGACCGGCTCGGCGAGGACGATGGCGGTGTCCGGTTGCCATGGCAGAATGCGGAAGGTCGATGGGTCAGGAAGCATAGTGCAGTTGCCGGTGTGGGTCAGGGCATCGTACTCCGTATCCGGATCAAGATCCTCGGCCAGGTCGACGTGCAGCAGGCGGGCGCCCCAGGCCTGCCCGTCTCGCAGGACGCGTCCCAGGCGATCGGCGGCGATGAGCTTGGCGCGGAGGACGCCGCTCAGGTCGGTCGTGGCGACGCGTACCCAACGCACGCCCCCCTCGTCAACCTGCCGCATGATCGTGGCGATGCGCTCGTCCTGAGATAGCATCTGCGGCCACGTATCCTGACCCGCGCTCTCCCTGTTACGTTGCACGCCAACTGCGGCAGCCTGAGATCCGTCGTTACCCACCGAGCTGTCCCCCATCCACATTGATCGATTCGCCGGAAATATAGGAGGCGGCCGGCGAGGCCAGGAACAGGCAGACCGCCGCCACCTCTTCAGGCCGAGCCAGCCGTGCCATCGGGATGGCGGCAAGAACACGGCGGCGATGTTCGTCCTCGGATAAGCCGCGCGCGGCGGCCATCTCGCGCGCGTTCTGTACGATCATGGGCGTATCCACATCTCCCGGGCAGACGGCGTTGACGCGGATGCCTCGGCCCGTCACTTCAGAGGCCAGGCTCTCCATCAGCCCCAGGACACCAAACTTGGAGGCGCAGTACGCGCCGCCGTACGCAGATCCATGCTTGCCCGCCTCTGACGACAGAAAGGTGATCGTCCCGCCCTGGCCGCGCGACAGCATGAGGCGCACCGCCTCACGCGCGACGAGGAATGAGCCCGTCAAGTTGACATCAAGCGTGCGTTGCCACGCGGCCAGCGGCATCTCGGCCACAAGCCCGTTATAGAGGATGCCGGCAGAGAGGACGGCATGATCGAGCCGGCGGTGCTGCTCGGCCGCTGCCCTGACGGTATGAGCCACAGCCTGCTCATCCGTGACATCGCACACCCATTGCGAGACCACGTATCCGTGCTCCCTCAGTTCGTGCGCGACGGCCTTGAGCGCCGCCTCATCGCGGTCCAGGAGCGCCACCTCTGCCTCCGCCTCGGCAAAGGATCGAGCCGTCGCAGCACCGATCCCGCTGCCCGCGCCGGTGACCAGAACGACCTGGCCCGCCATCATCCCGTTCATAGGCTCTCCACAATGCGGATTATGCTTTCGTCAGACGCGTGATGGATGCGTCAGAGGATGAGGCCGGCCCAGGGGCGATCTGATCTGGCTCATAAGCCTCGACGGGGCGGCTGAAGAAGGGGCTGCGCGCCCCGAAGCGCGCCCACATCATCAGGACGACGCCGATGCCCAACATCACATACACGGCGTGTAGTGTGGGGCCGCCCCAGCCGCCTTGATTGGGCACCGACGATACTATGACCCAGACCAGAAAGGCAGATGAGGCCAGGGGGATAGCCAGGAGCGTCAGCAGGCCAGATGGGCGCTCACGCGCGAGCTTGCGGTAATACACGGCAACGGCGATTCCCGTCATAGCATAGAAGGCGGCGAAGAGCAACCCAACCGAATTCACAACCGTACTGAACGTCGTGCTGATTGACGACGAGCCTAGGAGGTAGAACCACAGCACGACCAGGGTTACGCCCGCGAATACGAGCGTGGCCCGTCCTGGCGTGTGGAAGCGGGGTTGCGGCTTACCCAACGCCGGAGGGAGGGTCGCATCGCCGGACATGGCGAACATGATGCGCGAGCCGGCCACGATCGCCGCCTGGGTCGTGGCGACGACCGAGAGCAGCACGGCAAACACCATCACCGTATCCCACGGCGGCCCAGCGACAGCATGCACGATGTAGGCAAGAGCGTTCCCGCCGTTGGCCTGCAGCCTGGCGTTGCTCACACCCCCCTGATAGGCGAACGTGAGAAACGTGTAGAGGGCCGCCAGCAGGAGCACGGAGATAATAGCAGCCCGGCCGGTGGCGCTGCGCGCGTCGCGCGTCTCCTCGTTGATGTAGATCGCGGTGTCCCACCCCGAGAACATGTAGACGGCGACGAGGATCCCGGCGCTCAGCCCACTCACGCCGCCCAGCCCGCTCCACGAGAGCCAGTGCCAGCTAAACGGCACCGTCCCACGGCGGCCGCTGAGGACAGCGGCCAGTGTCACGATCGCAAGGGCGCCCGTGATGGCGTACTCAATTGCGGCAAAGAACCACTGAAAACGTGCCGTGATCTGGATGCCCACATAGGCCACCGTTGTGATTATGAACAGGGCCACGGACGCCGAGATGGCGGCGGCAACCGGAGCATTCACGAGCGCGGGTGCCGCGATCTGCAGGACGTACGGCCCAACTGGCAGTACGTCGGAGACGCTACCGAGAAAGTAACCGAGCAGCATAATCCAGCCGACCATGAACCCGACATACGGCGAGATGGCCAGCCCAGCCCAGGCGTATGACCCGCCGCAATCGACCCGCCAGAGGTTCAGCCGCCGGTACGCCAGCGCGATCCCCAGCATCGGCAGTGTGCAGATGAGAATGGCGATGGGACCACCGTAGTGCGAGGCGCCAACGATGGCTGCGAGTGTGAGCGCGATCGATGCTGTGGGGGCCGATGATGCAAGAGCCACGATGATCGAGTCCCACAGGCCGATAGCATTGGCCAGCAGGCCATGACGCGATGGCAAAGTCTGCTCGTGCACGCCTTCTCTTCTCCCTATGTCGTCTGCCATGGCGCGGGATTCCGGCAGTTACCTCCCAGTCGGCAACCCCGTGGTTCACGTATACTGTAATGGCCTCTATGGGCCTCGCCCGTCACTACCACGCGGCTTGCCGTAGCACCGCCTGCCATCACCTGCCCAAGGGCCGAGCTGCAATCGTATGCAGAACGATATCACTGCTGCGCAGGCCCTGTCAAGGGCCACCGGCCGCGGCCGCGCGATGTTCGCCGTAGCCGGTCTGCTTGCCGGTACCTCGATCACGGCGGAGAGTGCAGCGGTCGGGCCGTCACGCGGCTCTGCATCGCGGCTGCGGACCATAGGTGTCTGGGTACACTAGGGTCCAGCCCGCTGCTGAGCCAGGATCTCATCAAGCAGTTTAGCGCACGCATAGAGCGTACGGGCGTGCGGCGCCGGGACGTCCAGCCGGTCCGCCACCTGGATGCGCAAAGGCGGCATAGGTCCAGTGCCGGTCGTCTTCGGGCGCAACCAACGCCGTCGCGTGTCCGGCGCCCCGGCTAGAATCGCGCGTAGGGTCGTGTGTTCAAGATCGGCCGCTGTCATCCTCATCGTCTCTTCGCTATCTGTCGCTGTCATCCTTGCCGACTCTTCGCACTTCACTCCGGTTCTTGAAGTATCCAGACTATGAGCCTACGAGTCGGCGGCCACCAGCGACAGCTTCAGCAGGCGGGCCATCGTTCGGCCGAGTATCGCCTCCTGCGCGTGCAGATCAGGAACCGCGCGACGCACCTTTAGCAGCTCAGGCTCAAAGTGGAAGAACGGCGTATCCGTTCCAAAGACGAACTTCTCCGCGCCGATCCGGGCCACGCCGCGGCGCAGGACCGCGGGCGAGATCAAGCTCGTCTCCAGATACAGGTTGGGCCGCGTCGAGGCGGCCTCGAACATATCGTCACTGGACCACAGGAAGCCGCTGTGCAGTGCAATCAAGTTCACGCCCCGGAAGCGGTCGGCCATGTGGGCTGCCTGCCACACGGTGTTGGCCTGGGACTCGTCGCAGAGGTGGCAGACCACCGGGACCTCATAGTGCGTGCAGAGCTCAAACAGCGCGTCCATGACGCGGCTGCTGAGGCGATAACCGTGGATATAGGGATGGAGTTTCATCCCTTGCATGCCCGCCTTCAGCCACCGCTCCAGCTCATCCGGGGCATCCGGCTGTGAGGCGTCTATGCAGGCGAAGGGAATCAGGTCAGTGCCGCCGCGCGCCGCCTCGTAGACGTATTCGTTGTCGATGCGGTCGATGAACGAGTAGCAGCAGGCCTTGTCGACGCCGGCGGCAGCCATGCGTTGCCGCAACTCCGGCGGGTCGATCGGCGGCGACTGCCAGAGCACGGGGCCGAGGTGACATTGCGCATCGATGATCACGGGTGTCTGTCCTCTCTGCTACAGCGCTAGTGGGCGCTCCGAATCTCTCCAAAAGCGCCAGCAGGCGCTGCGTATTTGTGTTAAAGCGCCAGCAGGCGCTGCATATTGCCACCTAAAACGAGGGCGCGTTCGTGCTCGTCGGGCAGTGCCACAGCCGCTCTGGCGAGACAGACCATTTGGTCGCCATCGGGCAGGCCACTACCGAAGACGATCTTCTCAGGTCCGACCTCCCGCACGGCTAAGCGGAGATTACCGGGCGACCAGGCGCACGTCTCGAGGAAGAGGTTATCGCGGCGGGTCGCCGCGTCGAGCAGGTCGCCAACGTTCCAGACAAAGCCTCCATACAGCGCTATCAGATTCACGCCCGGGTGACGATCGGCCATCTGCGCAAACTGGTACGGATTATTGGCCGGCACGTCGTCGGCCCCGTGGCACAGGACGGGCACCCCGTAGCGGGCGCATAGCTCGAAGAGCGGGTCGACAATCGTCATGCTCAGCTTGAACCCGTGCAGGTAGGGGTGCAGGCGCAAGCCCCGCGCGCCACGTTGCAGGGCGTCCTCCAGCTGGTTGGCCGCGTTCGATTGGTTGGGGTCGACACACGCAATGGGGATCAGGCGCCGGTCGTCCGCAGCGGCCTCGATGATGGCGACGTTATCGACGGCATCGGGGAAACTGAAGCAGCAGGCACGGTCGATTCCCGATTCGTCCAGTGCCGCACCCAGTTCTGTCACCGAGAGCGCAAAGTCCTGGACGCGCGACTCACCCAGCTGGCAATGTGCGTCAATGATCATTGGCCATCGTCCTTACTAGATTGTACCGGTCCTACGGACCTCTGCGGGTGTGCATGCTAACGTTTGCACTACCGTACCATACTGGACGCTGTGACGCAAGCACAGCGCCGTGGCACGCTGGTTCCCGTAATCATAGGTGCACCAATCCGCGCAGCCAACGCAGCGCGGCTGAGACCGGGTCGCGATCGGGCAGGCCTGGCGGTAGCAGAAAGCCGGACGGCAGGTCATTGACGGGCACGTCGGCGATCACGTTGAACACCACGAGCCGTCCGCTTGTGGCCAGTAGGCGGCGCGGCAGACCCGTGCGCCGGTCGCGCTCGACGCAGAGAGGACCGGGCAGCGGAATCCCGCTTGGTAGCCAGATAACAGCCTGGTTCAGCAGGCGGATGTCGGCATCGCGCGATCCACCAAAGTGCGCACAGAGGCGCGCCGCCGCGCCCGTCGTGGCCGGCAAGCCCGCGTAGGCGGCGCGGAGCTGCGCAAGGGTGGCCGGAGCATTCCAGGACGGTACGTGCGTGACTTGCAGCGTCGGTTTGCCGCCAAGTGTCGCTGGACCGACGGTGCGCATCTCGGCGCCGCCCGGCTGACGCACCAGATAGGTCGTCTCAGGGGACAGGATCGCGATACCCGGATCTGCACCGTAATAGGTGTCGCGAATCCGCACGACCCCGCTTTCGGCGTCGGCCCAGACGTCCTCGATCATGGCGCTGGGATACCAGGAGGCATAGCGCGTATAGAGAATCGGCTGCGGCTGCCGAGCACGGGCCGACGCGCGCCATCCCCCGACGCTCCAGACTCCGACAAGACAGGCTGCTACCGCCAGCGCCACGAAAACGGCGATACGACCAGTGATGCGGTCCATTGCACTTCTCCCTGCCGGCTCAAGGATGGAGGCGCGCGCCAGTTGTTCCGATCCCAGACGGTGCTGAGCCGGCCTATCTCTGCCGCCGGATCGGAGCGCTCGTGGCTGTACCGTACGACACCCAATCCCGCGTTATGCCTATGCCGTGGCCCGATCCAGCGTTGCGCCCGTGCCATGGACAGAGGCCCGATCAGGCGTGTCGCAAGCGCGGGTCCACATAGGCGTACAGCACGTCGGTGAGCGTATTGACCACGACGTAGACGCCGGCGACGAAGATGACGGCGGCCTGCACGACGGCATAGTCGCGCTGATAAATGCTGCTGAGCAGGAGCGTGCCCACGCCCGGCCACGAGAAGACGGTCTCAACGATGACTGCGCCGCCCAACAGGCTCCCAAACTGCACCCCAAGCAGCGTGATGACTGGGATGAGCGCCGGGCGCAGGGCATGGCGGAGGATGATCAGTCGCTCGCGAAGTCCTTTGCCCCGCGCCGTCTTGATAAATTCTTCCCGCAGGGTATCAAGCATCGATGCGCGTGTAATGCGGGCGACGAAGCCGGCCGAGGCCAGGCCAAGCGCCGCAGCCGGCAGCACCAGATGGCGTAGCCCGTCCCAGAAGGCCGGCCAGTTGTGCGTCACAATACTGTCCAGAATGAGGAAGTTGGTCACCGACGTTTCCTGGATGCGCAGGTCCTGACGTCCGGATGCCGGTAACCAGCCCAGCTTGACAGAGAAGATAGCGATAAGCATGAGGGCCAGCCAGAACCAGGGGATGGAGAACGCCGTCACGGAGAGCAGGCGCGAGAGGTAGTCAAGCGGCCGCCCGCGATTCGCCGCCGACACAACACCCCCTAGGATGCCCAGAATGGCGCTGATGATGAGAGCGCAGACCGCCAACTCGACCGTTGCCGGCACCCGTTGCGCGAGCAGGCCAATTGTCGGTGAGCCGGAGGCAAACGAGGCGCCAAGGTCGCCGTGGATAAGCCGCCCAAGAAACTGCAGGTACTGGCTGTGCAGAGGCTGATCGAGTCCCCACTGATGGCGCAGGAGCGCAATTTGTTGCGGCGTCGTTCCTTGTGCCGCGATGACGCTGGCAGCATCGCCGGGGATAATGTGCAAGACGAGGAACGTCAGCGTCGCAGCGGCCCACAGCACCACGGGCAACCGGATCAGTCGCGCAACAACCTCGGTCGGCATGGGCTTGACCTCGCTCTTCTATCCCTTCATGCGCACTGTCGCCGTCCATCGCGGCTCGGGTGCCATCAGCCCGTACCCCGCCGACCAGCCGGGTCCAGGAGTGCCTGCAGGCCATCGCCCAGGAAATTGAGGCTGACCACCGTCAGCGTGATGGCCAGGCCCGGGAAGAACGGGACCTGCAGCGCCGAGTAGATGAATTGCTTTCCATCGCTTACCATAACGCCCCAGTCTGGCGTCGGCGGCTGCACGCCGAGACCAAGGAAGTTCAGCGCAGAGGCGTATCCGATCGCCATGGCAAGGTTTGCTGTCGCCATGACAATCAGCGGGCCGAGCAGGTTTGGGAGAATATGGCGCCACAGGATGCGCCCGCTGCCCATGCCTGCGGCGATCGCTGCCTCGACATACGGCATGCCACGCAAAGAGATCACAATGGAGCGTGCCAGACGCGCGAAAATGGCGATGCTGGCGACGCTGATGGCAATGATCGCGTTGACGAGGCCGGGGCCGAGGGCCGTGACGACAAGAATGGCCAGGAGGACGAATGGAAAGCTGAACAGGAGGTCCATGAGGGCCATGAGTGCATGGTCGATCCAGCCGCGATAATAGCCGCCCAGAACGCCCACGATCAGGCCAACAACCATGGCCAGGACAATCGATGTGACGCCAATTGTAAGGATGGGCCGGCCGCCGTAGAGAATGCGGCTGAAGATGTCGCGCCCGAAGTCATCCGTACCCATGAGGTGCTGCAGACTCATCGGAGCAAACTGGTCTGACGGATTCTGCGTCGCGGGATTATACGGGCTGAGCAGTGGCGCGAGCACGACGACGAGTACGACGACAGCGAAGAAGACCCCACCCACGACAAGGTCTGGGTAGCGCCACAGGCGCATATGCCGCCAAGACCGACGGGCGGGCCTAACATCAGCTATCTTATCGTCGACGAGGATCTGCCCTTGCGTCACCATACTGGAATACCCAATCAGCCGTCGGCTGCCAGCTATCAGCAATCATGGTGCTACTGCACAGTGCACGCCCACGTGGCACTGCACTTAACCAGGCAAGTGCACCGGGCACTCATGGCACTCAACCAGCATCGTACCTCACCGCAGTGCTTTCTGTTGCCTCACCCATTGATTGCTGATGGCCGGCCATACGCCGCCTATTTGTTGAGCCAGATATCGTGCGGGTACAGGCGGTACGTGCCAAGCGCCGCCGCGTTTACCCCCATGACATAACGCTGCATAACTACGGGCAAGCGCAGATACGCCAGGTACACGTATGGGACCATGTCAAGGAGCCAGGCCTGAATCTGGAAATACAGCTGCCGGCGCTTGGCCTTGTTGGGCTCGGCGCGCGCGACATCCAGCATATGGTCGAATAGCTTGGCGTTTGGGTAGATGTCGTTGCCCGTTTCCGTCTGTGCAACCGACGACGTGGAATAGAGCAGTGGCGTCAGCTTATTATCCGGATCGGCCACGAAACCCGAGCGCTGCGTCAGGCTGGCCTGGGACTTTCCGGCAAAGACCTTGCCCCAGAATGTGCCCTCGTCCAGCTTATTGACAGCGATCCGCACTCCAGCGGCGGCCGCGCTGCTCTGGATCGACTCAGCCAGGCGCGGGTAGAAGACGGTGTTCTCGACGTCCATCGAGACGGTCACGCCATTGGGGAAGCCGGCCTTGGCCAGCAAGCTCTTGGCCTTACTAATGTTCTGGGTGCTCTCCGCCTGCAACGCCGGGTCATACGCCCATGAGGCCGGAGTGTCCATGCCCGCAGGCAGTATCGTCGTATTACCGAAGACACCGGACTGAATGGCCCTGCGATCGATGGAGTAGTTGATCGCCTGGCGCACGAGCTTATTCTTGGTGACGCCGATCTTGGCATTGAGGGCCAGGAAGAGCACAATCCAGGGCGCGCCAAGTTCTACCTTCAGGTTTGGATCGGCCATGAATTGCTTGACAGCCGTAATAGGAGCGAAGTTGGTTGCGTCCGTCTCGCCCGAGAGCATCGAGCTGGTGAGGGTCGCCTCGTCGCCAATGGCCTTCAGGATGAAGCGGTCGAGGTACGGTCGCCCACCCCAGTATTGGTCGAACGCGCTCATCGTCACGCTCTGGCCACTGGTCATACTGTCGAACTTGAACGGGCCAGTGGCGACGAGGTGCTTGCCCACGTCCTTTCCGTACTTCTGGATCGCGGCCGGACTGAGCACTACGCCGTTTGGATTGGCCAAGCGCAGGAGCTGGGCCTGATCGGGCTGGTTGAGGATGAGCTGCACCGTGTGGTCATCTGGCGTGCGGACCTCTTTAATGTTGGTGCCGCCGATCTCAGAGCCGGCATAGGTCCCCGGCGCGCGAGTCGGATCCTTGGGATCGAGCAGGCGAACCCAGTTGCGCTTGACGGCGGCGGCGTTGAAAGCCGTACCGTCATGGAACATAACGCCTTTGCGCAGGTAGAAGGTATAGGCTCGCCCGTCGCTCGACCGCTCCCAGCGCTCGGCCAGCCGAGGCTGCGGCACTGAGGCGGCCGACTTATAGTCAAAGAAGGTCAACCCTTCGCAAATACAATCGATGGCCATCCAGTTGCCAAAGGTGAGGAAGATACCCGGATCGTTATTCTCGCCCACCGCGTCGACGGCATAGACAAGCGTGCCGCCACGTTTTGGTGTCAGGGCGCGTGATGCTGCCTGAGCGCCAATCGCACTGCCTGGCCGCGGCAGTCCGGCCAGAATCGCACCGCCCGCCAGAGCAGTCCCTCCTTGTAGGAACCGTCGCCGTGCCAGTCTTCGCAGGCTACGTTCGATGCGTGCGTCATCATCGTCAGATGTGGGACCGTGCATAACCATGACTCAATCTCCCTTGCAGACGCGCCACTGTAATACAGACATTACGGATGCTAGTTGGACCTCACGACATGCTGCTATCGGCATACACTCACCGTGCTTATACTGGCCGTGACCACCTCCCTACCTACGTACGTCCCGGTCGTGACCTATCTATTGCGCCGCCCGTCCCCGACCTACACGGCGCTGAAAAGGGTACAGCACATTCAGAGCCGCGCCTCTGCTAACGTTTGCATCACGATAGCAGGTCATTCTGCCGGTGTCAAGGGCTGAGGCCCCAGAGGGCTCTAGAGTTCCAGATCGACGGCAGACGGCACCCTGATATGCCTACATCGCCGCTCCTGTGATACCATATAGTCGATATTGACGCGGGCCGATAGTTCGACCTCTAACCAGCCCCACGTCGCACGGGCAGCTACTACATGACAACATGCAGATCAAGCCCAGGAGAGTAACTGATGCCGGAGGACCACGCCCTCAACACCTCGCACGCGCTGGTGACTGGTGCCTCGTCCGGAATCGGTGCAGCATTTGCCGATCGCCTGGCCCGCCATGGGCACAACCTAATCCTCGTCGCTCGTCGTCGCGAGCGACTCCATGACCTGGCCGAGCGCCTGCAATCAAGACATCCTATTGCCATTGAAACCGTGGTTGCCGATCTCTCTGACCCAGCGAGCCTCGTCGCGCTAGAGCGGACGATAAGCCGCCAGCGTTCCCTGGATATCCTGGTCAACAATGCCGGTTTCGCCGCCGGCACAGCTATCACGGCTACCGATGTAATGGTGCTAGAGGCGATGATGCGCGTCCACATCGTGGCCCTGGCTCGCTTGACGCGCGCCGCCTTGCCCGGCATGATGACCCGTCGCCGCGGGACGATTATCAACCTCTCATCGATCGGCGCGTTCCGCACTGTACCCGAGGCGGTATGGAACATGTACAACGCTACCAAAGCGTTCGTGAACAGCTTCACGCAGGGGCTGTCTCAGGAGGTGCGCGGAACAGGTATCCAAGTGCAGGCTCTCTGTCCTACCCTGGTTCGCACCGAGATCTTTGAACAGGCGGGCCTCGCTGCGACACCCGATGCCGTCACCCTGGCGCCGGAAGCCGTTGTCGATGCCTCCCTAGCGGCACTGCGTCTACAGGAAGTCATCTGCATCCCCACCCTCGACGATCCCTCGCTCCTGACCGCGCTCACCGAGCTGCAAGAGTCTATCGTTGCCCGTTCCATCTCCACCAATCAGGTCGCGGCGCGCTACACAGCCACGGCTGAGACGACATCCAGGCCGTAGAGCCGGGCTGCGTTGTTATGCAGAAGATCCAGGGCGGCATCCTCGGCCTCATCAGAGGTGAAGGCACCGGCCTGCACGAGGCGCTCCAGGGCTGCCCCCAAGTGCTGGCGTGCAAGATGGGCAGTCAGCCATTGAAGTTCGGGGAACAGGTAGGTATCACTGCCGTACATGACCTTGCAGAGTGGAGCGAGCTCCAGGAGCTCCAGAAGGTGCTGTGGCATGCTGGCATGCGTGTACGGCAGAGTGAATGATATGTCGGCGTAGACGTTGGGGAAAGCGTTGGTGAGGAAGCCGACCTCAGAGGCCCACGGGTACCCCGCGTGGAGCAAGACGATCATTGTGCCGTGCAACGCGTCGTCTTTCAGAACGTCCTCAAGCAGGAGCGGATTGCAGCGGTTGAGATAGATGCCAACCCCCCCCACGCCGGTATGGATCTGTACCGGCACGCCAAGGCGCCGCGCTTCGGTTAGGGCGAGGCGGAAGAAGTAGCTGTCGACCTCTTTCCAGGCATCGCTTTCCCCCCTCTTGAAACGGCTGAATGCCTCGCGCGCCTGGGCGGCGCTCGGCTTCCACACGTCGAGTCCGGACGTATAGGCGATGTGCGATTTCAGTCCCACATAGCGACGCCGCTGGACGGCATCGGTGATCTCAGCCCTATATGCCTCGGCAATGTCGTCGAACGTCTCGTGCGTGGCCATCAGATCCTCCAATGTCGCACGCATATTCAACAGGCGGCGAACTGGAATCGGCATGGCCTGTATGAAGCCATCAACATCGAGCGGCCGCGGCATCCCCTCGTCGATCACCATTGCCTGCACGCTGGCATCCCGCAGCAAGCGGCCAGCATAAGCGGCCATATCTGCCGCTGCCTCGTTACGGGCTACCGTCACTGCCGCCACTGTCGGCTCACAGTCCAGAAACCTGGCCAAGCGTTTCAAAAACAGGCGAAAGAAGATCGTACTCGTCGCAGCGCGGCGGACATAGGCCCACGTCTGGGGCACGCCGAATTGCTCGTCGAGGGCACGGCGCTCCGGCGGCACGGCGGACGCAGCGCGCGTGTGATAGCGCGCTGGAAACAAATACTGTGGCGTGTGCGCGGCCAGCAGGCCGACTTGCTCCTCCAGGTCGTGCGGGCCCAGCGGCTCCTCTGATAGATAGAAGGCGTGGCAGTGCCCATCGATGATCGGGATAGGCGATAGATCGAGCATACTTCTTCTCAACGCTGCTTCTGCTATCGTTTGCGTCACAGTACCACGCCGCTCTCATGGCTGTCAAACACGCGTCACGGACTGCGGGGCAGCGGATCCACAGCAACCAGCACGGGCCGCGTGGCAGCGCTCCTCGCCGAGCCCCATTCATGTTACCCTGCCGATACACGGTACCTGCACGAACCTATTCAGCAAGCTGAGTCGCGAGGAGATAGACCGCGTCATGAACACAGGTCCGGGCGCGGAGCCATCCTCCGTGCCCGGCTGGGATGGCGAAGCCATGGACCTCGATCCATTGGGTGCTGGTCGAACCTGGATGCGGGGCTACCGTGGAGAGAAAGGATGCGCATGATGAATGTGCCTATGGCACGGCGACTGGACGGTCGGACAGCACTTGTGACCGGCGCCTCATCGGGCAATGGGCGAGCCATCGCGCCGCGTCTCGCCGCGGAGGGGGCTTCTGTCCTGTGCTGCGATTTGACGCCCGAGGCGCGCCCGGGCGGCTATGATGACAGCCCCGAGGTGCCGACGCATCTCCTGATCCGGGAGCGAGGGGGCCGGAGCGAGTTTCAGCCCTGTGATGCGGGGGATGAGCAGGCGGTCGATGAGGCCGTGGACCGTGCTGTCGCACTACTGGGGCCACTGCGTATCTGCGTCCTCAATGCCGGCATCTTCTGTCGCGATGCCTCGATCACGGATGAGAGCGCCGACGAGCATGACCGCACGATGAGAGTCAACGAGCGCGGCATCTGGTTGGGCTGCCGAGCGGCCGCGCGACGCATGGTCGATCAGGGGGACGGCGGGCGCATTGTGTGCGTGGCCTCGATTTCGGGGCTTGTTGGCCTGCCCGACGAGCCGTTGTACTGCGCGTCAAAAGGGGCCGTTGTTAACCTGGTCCGCGCGGCTGCCGTGGATCTTGCTCTCCATCGCATCAACGTGAACGCGGTCTGCCCTGGGTTTATTGCGACGGCCATGATCCGCCGCTTGGTAGAATATCCGGCACTGCGTGCGGGGCTGGAGCAGCGTACGCCGTGACCGCGATTGGGCACGGTTGACGACGTCGCCGCAGTGGCGTTCCTGGCTCCAGATGATGCTGCGTGGATCACCGGAGTGGCGCTGTCGGTCGATGGCGGCTACACCTGTGTATAGGCGAGCAATACCCCTCAACCGCATCCTGGTCGATTGGCCGGCGCAGCACGGGCTCATTGTCCGGGAGATCATGTGCGACGCGGACGCGCGGGACGATGACGCCTGGCGAAAGCCTGCCTGTTGGCCCTGCTAACTCCAGATTCCAAGGATCTTAGTTGGGGTGCACATGACAGCCAAGTCGGGGTCGCCAGGCGTCGTGGACACCTACATTGCGGCCTCCGCTAGCCCTGCGAGGC
>Ga0070738_10004943_pt1 | contig 15350 bp, 16 predicted proteins | sample Coa_R2_2_FD_66446 | JGI IMG/M metagenome (GOLD analysis project Ga0070738, IMG submission 66446) | Surface soil microbial communities from Centralia Pennsylvania, which are recovering from an underground coalmine fire - Coalmine... | ecosystem: Environmental > Terrestrial > Soil > Unclassified ...
CCCTTAGATATCTTCCCAAATTTTTCCTGAACAACCTTAAGTGTTGATGTGGTTTGGAAATCTCCAACAATGACTAAAACTGCATTATCAGGACTGTAGAAGTTACGGTAGTACTTACGCACCTGCTCAACCTGAAACTTCTCAACATCAGCTTTAGTACCACCTACAGGTAAACCATAGGGATGGTTGGGGAAGGCTGCTCGCATGACAGCACGGTTGAGGCGGTAATTAGGACTATTTTCATAACCTTGTAACTCAGAAATAACTACCCGCTTCTCATGCGCTAGCTTATCAGCATCAATCACTGCATTTTGCATTCTGTCTGCTTCCAGCACTAAAAGTGCTTTTAGCTTGTCAGGTTCTACAGTGTTATAGTATGCCGTTTGGTCATAGCTAGTAAAAGCATTCGAGTCACTACCTAAAACACTAAACAATTGTCCAAATTGAATTGGACGCTTTTTAGTACCTCTAAACATCATGTGTTCTAGCTGGTGAGCTATGCCATTGACTCCAGGTTCTTCATTCCGTGAACCCACTTTATACCAAACCTGTACAGTCACTACTGGACTAGTGTGTACTTCTTTTGTCAGAACGGTAAGACCGTTTTCCAGTACTGTCTTATGAACATCTTCTCTTAAAAGAAGATGTGTTTTGTTTGACACTCCTGTGTTATGAAAATTTACCCAATTCGATAAAGCTACTAGATGACTATAAGTAGATTCACTGCCAACTAACAACACAAGAATGAGTGAAAAAATTAACAGTAAAAACGGAAAACGATGAAACCTATATCTTCTTAATTTGTACAACACAGACATGTTAATTAGAGGTTTGTCTGTAAAGAAAATTACAGAATTTTTGTATCAATCTAGTTTAATCTCTCCCTAAATTCTGTCGCCTCGGCAACACCACAGAGAAAGATTGAAAGATTATTTTACAGCTAAAGTAATATAAAGGAAAGATAAATTAATAGAGCCTTACTTAAGTAAATAGCTTTCGGCTTTGTATAAGTAGTCAAGAGAAACGCTAATAATGTTTCACTATAAATCTGATACATATTTGTCTAGGGAAGGGGGCGTGGGGGCCCCGAGTTCCCTGCTTTCAAGAGAGGAGATAGCTTAAGTTAATTTTCGAATAAATTCCAAAGGTAACCCATCAGCATCTGCAATAAATGTCACTTCGTAGATATGTTCACCTATCTGCTGCTGAGTAGCTTCTAATAACACTTTTAGCGGTTGTAACTGTTCTGGGTTGTTTTGAGAAGCTGTAGCAAAACGTTCTTTTAAACTATCTAACCAACTAGGTAAATCTGGCGTAATTTCTGTTATGTCAAACGACAAATGATAATATCCAACGTAATGCTCATCAGCAAATGCATCTGGAGCTGATTTTGGTTGTGGAATTTGAATCAGTTCAATCCTACTGCTTAGCCCTTCCATCCAGCATGCCAGGGTATAGCCCGTGGTGAAGCGTTCACAAACTGTAAACCCTAGCTGTTCATAAAAGGCGATCGCCCGATGAATATTGGCTGTGCGAATAGAAGCGTGGTGCATGTCAAAAGTTAGGAGTTAGGAGTTAAATGGGGCATGGGGCATAGGGGAGCCAGTTGCTACCCTTCGGGTAGCAACTGGCGTGGTTTCCTCAAGTGGAGCAACTGCCGTCATAGGGCATAGGGAATGGATAATCAGAGTGCCTTTCCTCCTCTCCTCTGCTCCCTTGTCTTCCTTGTCTTCCTTGTCCCCCTTGTCCCCATTCTCTATTCCTCATTCCTAACTCCTAACTCCTAATTCCCCATGCCCTCTTTATTCAAACAATCGGAAATAAGGGTAGCGCACGGGTACACCTGGTTCTTTGTCGAGATCAAAATTAATCACTTCCCAGCAGGGATCGTCTGTTGGATCGGGACTAAACTCCACCGGCAAACCGTAAAGTCGGGCTGATGTCGTATCTGATTGTCCAGCACGCCAAGGTGTACTGCGCTCTAAATAGCCGCTCATCAACTCCTGATAGCGTCGAGCTATGATAACTCGTGTTGCTCGATATCCTTGAGTATAAAGTTTATCTAAGGCTTCATGAATTTCAAAGCGAATGCCATCGGGATGGGTGTGTTGTCGATACCATTCATTGTTCCATCTTCGCCAATGCCGTCCTGACTGTAGATGAATCAATTCTTCAGTTTTAGGATTAGCTTCAAATGCGCCATGACGCGGACATAAATAAGTATCTGTCAGTGTCAATGCCGGTATGGTTTGACGGCAATGGGGACACTGAATTTCCGGACCAAATATAGGGTACTGCAAGCCTGGATTCATTTTTATGAAGTGCGTACAAACATCTTTTTGTATTCACCAGAAACTTTGGTTTTTTTTAAACTTTTACTCCACCTCATTGGGGTACTCACTTACTGCTGCGCTGATACTTAGTGACGGCAGGAGATATTCTCCCTAATGTCCTCCCTTGTGCATAGAGGCTTTTTGCCGTGATATCCTGGTTTTGCAACCAGCCTCCAAGGTTGGAGTTTTTCCAGTCTTCTTGGGTACCATAATCATATTCTATCGTGTCTACTGCTTCCCACTGGTCTTCTCCTGATATTTCTCAAGCTACCTTTATCGCAAAGAATGCTGTTGTTATGGGGTCTGTAAAAATAGCAACAGGAGCTAGTATTTGGTATGGTGCTGTTGTTAGGGGAGATGTAGAATCCATTGAAATTGGTGAATGTACGAATGTTCAAGATGGAGCAATCTTACATGGTGACCCCGGTAAACTTACAGTTCTAGAAGATCATGTTACTGTAGGTCATCGTGCTGTAATACATGCTGCTCACATTGAACGTGGCAGTTTGATTGGGATCGGCGCGATCATTCTAGATGGAGTGCGTGTAGGTGCTGGTAGCATTATTGCCGCTGGTTCCGTAGTTACCAAAGATGTACCTCCCCTCTCTATGGTCATGGGTGTTCCTGGTAAAGTTGTACGCCAAATTTCCCCTTCTGAAGCAGAAAATTTAATAGAACACGCTAAAAATTATCAAAAACTAGCACTTGCCCACGCGGAAGAAGAAAGACAAGGGAGACAGGGGGGACAAGGCATCTAACTCCTAACTCTTAACTCCCCACTCTCCATGCCCCATTCCTAACTTTCCTTGTAAACATTCTTTACAGAAAGATTGAGAAAAATTGCTCGATTCAGCTAAAAATAAAAATGAGAACAATTGACAAAACTTAAATTTCAACTTAACAGAGGGGCTGTAGATATGGATATCGATCTGCGTGTGGCGATCGTTTTAGCGCCAGTCTTGGTTGCTGCTGGTTGGGCAGCGTTCAACATTGGTGCTGCTGCTTTAAGACAATTGCAAAGCTTTTTAGATAAAGAAGCATAAATTACACTTTCTCAAGTGCACTCTCTCAAGAGGGGAGTGCAGGTAGTTCACACTTACAAATTAACAGTTTGAAACCGACTGTTTCTCTTCATAGGGGCAGTCGGTTTTTTCAGTTGTGGTGAGTGGAGTCATAATAGAGTGGCTTGTCACTACCCTATTGTTAATTTGTGGACATAGACTCTATCCTCCAATCCTTTCAACACTTTGGTGTTCATCTCGGTCTGGAACGAATACAACAGCTGTTGGCAAATCTGGGCAATCCTCATGAGCAAGTCCCAGTCATTCATATAGCTGGCACTAATGGGAAAGGTTCTGTCTGTGCCTATCTTTCTTCTGTTCTCACACAAGCAGGCTATCGTACAGGACGCTATACTTCTCCTCACTTAGTCGATTGGACAGAACGAATCTGCTTGAACGAACAGCCAATTTCCTCCGAACAATTGGGCCAATTATTACTGCAAGTCCAAGCTGCTATTAGTCCTGAAGAAGAATCGCCAACTCAGTTTGAAGTTTTTACGGCTGCTGCTTGGTTGTACTTTGCTCAACAGCAAGTCGATGTGGCTGTCGTAGAGGTTGGATTGGGTGGACGCTTAGATGCTACCAACGTCTGCACCAAACCCTTGGTTTCAATTATCACTTCCATTAGTCTAGATCACGTCGAAAGACTCGGTCCGACAATTGCCAACATCGCAGCGGAAAAAGCAGGTATTCTCAAACCTGGATGTCCATGTGTGATTGGACCATTGCCATCAGAGGCACAAAAAGTTGTGCGATCGCGCATTGTGGAATTACAATGCCCATATGTTATGCCCCAACCTGCCCGTCAAATCGCCAATGGATGGGCAGAGTATCAACCAGTAGGGGAGGAAGGGATTGGAGAATGGCTAGTAGAACAATCAAGAAACAATAATCTTGACGATGAAAATCTCAAAGCCATTAGATACCCCTTGTCATTACAAGGACAATTTCAATTGACAAATTCTGCTGTGGCTATTGCTGCTTTAGAAATTCTGCGAAAACAAGGTTGGCAAATCTCTGAGGAAGCAATTGTGAACGGTATGGCAAAAACCAAGTGGCCTGGACGGGTACAATGGACCACTTGGAATAATCACAAATTATTGCTTGATGGTGCCCACAACCCAGCATCAGCTCAAGTCTTGCGTGATTATTTAGATAACCTAGAAACCCAAGTAGAAAACCCATCTAAAATTTGTATAACTTGGGTGATCGGAATGCTCTCTACGAAAGGACATGCCGATATTTTTAAAACCTTACTCCGACCAAATGACCGATTATATTTAGTACCAGTACCCGATCACAGTTCTGCCAACACAAATGAATTGGCACACCTAGCGCAGAATATTTGCCCAGAATTAAGTTTTTGCAGCACTTATCCAGATTTATCATCAGCACTAAACGCCGCCTTTACCTCTGAACATCATCTAGTCGTGTTGTGCGGTTCCCTCTATTTACTAGGCCATTTTTTCCATATCACCCGTGTTTGATAGGGACAAGGGAAGGGGGACAGGGAGGACTAGGGGGACAGGGAGGACTAGGGGGACAGGGGGGACTAGGGAGACAAGGAGGACAAGGAGGACAAGGGGAGCCAGTGACGTGTACGCAGGGGTCTCCCCAAGTGGAGCAACTGGCGTGGACTAGGGGGACTAGGGAAGGGGGAAAGACACTCTCTGTATCCAATGCCCCATGCCCTATGCCCATTCCTAACTCCTAGTACTGTTCCATTCTTGTGCTGCATCTTCTACAGCCTTATCTACTGTTTTTTCTCCTAGCATTGCTGCTTGCAGGTTCTCGTAAATTGCCTTTTGCAGTAAGTTGAAGTTTTTCATTGCTGGGATTAAAACTTCTGCTTGTTGCAGGTCAGCAGCACTGATGATACGGGCTTTATCTAAAGGTGTGACGTTACCAGGTAAGTCTTTGAAGTAGCTATTAGAGAGTGCTTTTACTGTTGATGGTAAGACATTCCCTAATTTAGCAAAAGTGAGCTGGTTCTGGTCATTAGTCACAAATAAGGCGAATTTAATGGCTGGGTCGGGATGCTTGGTGTCGCGGGGGATAACTATGTTCATCACAGCAACATTCTTCTTACCGTTTTCACCAACAATTTGTGGTGCTGTAGCGGAGACTTGAGCAATTGTTGGTGCATTTTTTGCGATCGTATCCAGAAACTCGCCACCAACGGTTGTCAGCAATGCTGTTTCTCCAGACTGGTACAAATCAATCCCATGACGATGTCCCTGGGTCAATACTTCTTTAGGAAGAAGACCTTTTTTATATAGGTCTACCCAGTACTGAAATGCGGCTTTGCCTTGGGGAGAGTTGAAGGCTGCTTTACCCTCATTATCTACGAGATTGACTCCCATTTGTACAAAGGACTCTAATACATCTCCAGAATCTTGCGGAACAAAGGTCACAAAAAAGGCATATTTACCAGTTTTGTCTTTAATTTGTTGAGCAGCTTGTGCCAATTCAGTGTAATTAGCAGGTAGCTTGTTGATACCTGCCTGTTTTAATAAATCAGTGTTATAAATGGTTAGCCGTGTGGTGAGATACCAGGGAAGCCCAAAACTCTTACCATTGAGCGTGCTTGCTTTCCAAATATTAGGTAAATAGGAGGAACGGACTTCATTAGGGACTTTTGAATCTAAATCTAACCAGGCATTTCGTCCTGCTAGCTGAGACGCAAAACCCGGATTGAGGTTGACAACATCAGGTGGCGATTTTGCGGAGACAGCTGTTAAGATTTTGTTTTCCATTGCGGACCAGGGTACATCAACCCAGTTAACCTTTATACCTGGATTTTGAGACTCGAAAGTCTTGATCAGCTTTTGGAAATAGTCTTGAAATTGAGGTTGGAGTTGCATTGTCCAAAACTCAATATTGACGATTCCTGAAGATGCTTGGTTACCTGTGCCGACATGACCCGTCCCACAACTGACAACCCAGCTTGTCAGTAAGCCGAGTAACATCCAAACAACTAATTTTTTAAATCTTTGAATCTGAATCATTGTGCTTGTAGTTTTTTAGCTTGAAAGTTGTCAATTGTTCTTGGCTTTTTGTAACCAATGACTAATGACTCATTAACTAATAATTAAATTCTCACTTTAGCAGTCCTGCGGACAAAACTGTGGTTAAAAGCTTCAATAGTGTGTTTGGCAAGTCTAATAAAGGGGTTGGCATCGAACTTGCGCCACAACGTGTAAATGTAGTGCAGCTACGTAAGCAGCGGCAAGGTCTGAAACTAGACGCTTTATCATCGGTGTCAGTTCCAGAAGGCGTTTTTATCAACGGTCAAATTGCCGACCCTCCAACCATGGCGCAATTGATTCAAAAAGCGCTAGATGAAAGTAAAATCAAAGCTTTTCGGGTCGCTACTGCTGTACCTGGGCGAGATTCCATTATACGCCTCATACCAGTTCCAGCAGAGTTAGATGATAAGGAACTACGGGAGATGGTGCTAAACCATGAAGCAGGTTTGTACTTACCCTATCCTCGTGAAGAAGCTGATGTAGATTATCAGAAACTTGGGTACTTTGTCGATGAAGACGGCATTGAAAAGGTACAGGTTCTTTTGGTAGCCACCCGTAAAGAAGTGACTGATACATATATAAGTACGTTTGAGCAAGCAGGATTGCAAATTGATGTCTTAGAGATTAACAGTTTCGCTCTCATTAGAACAATTCGCGATCAACTGCGGCAATTTGGACCTCAAGAAGCAGCAGTGTTGGTGAATATAGAATTCGACAGCACAGAAATTGCCATTGTTGTTAACGGAGTGCCCCAATTTTCACGCACAGTTCCTATTGGGACATATCAAATGCAAACTGCTTTATCACGGGCAATGAGTCTACCTGCATCACGCGACATGGAACTTTTACAAGGAATGTCCATTCCTGCAACTCCAATAGAAGGCGGAAAAACGGATGTCACTGAAAGCAATCCTGGCATGGCAGCAGTGATTAGGGTTTTGGGAGAACTCACAGATGAACTGCGCCGTTCTATCGATTTTTACTTAAATCAGGCTCAGGATTTGGAAGTTGCACAAATTTTACTGGCGGGACCAGGAGGCGGACTAGGACAGCTTGATGAATTTTTCACACAACGCTTGAGCTTACCAACCACTCAAGTAGATCCTGTAGCAGCACTGTCATTACAAGTAGACGAAGAAAAATATCCTTTGGTAGAACGTTCTGGGTTGGGAATAGTTATAGGTTTGGGAATGAGGGAGGTGTGAGGAGTTAGGAATAGGGTGTGGGGTGTGGGGTGTGGGGTGTGGGGTATTGCGTCTCTACAGAACAGTTAGGTAGATAACTAACAGTAAATAACTAACAGTAAATAAATAAAATGTACAGTTTAGATATTAATTTTCTGAAGGACCGTCCAGGGTATCAGCAAAGTTCTAAGAAGAAGAATAAAATTACCTTTCCATCGGGTGGTAATCTTACGCCAGTCTATTTGGGAGTTGGTCTTGGTGTGTTTTTTCCTGTATTTACAGGATTGAGTTTGTGGTTGTTGCAAGCGAAAAATGCTGAATTGGAGCAGAACATAACACAACTGGAGCAGCAAAAACAGCAGTTAGATCAACAAATAGGCAACATTAACAAAATCAAGGAAGAAATTAACACAATTAAGGGGGAAACACGGGTTTTAGTCACAGTGTTTGACCAGATTCGTCCTTGGTCAGCTATGTTGCAAGATTTGCGCGATCGCATCCCAGTGACCGTGCAAATTGACCAAATTAAACAAATAGCACCAACTGTGCCACAGAAGGGTCAACCATCACCAAACCCGGCTGGAGGTCTTGAGCTTACTGGGTTTGCTCACTCTTTTAACGACGTCAATGATTTTGTACTAACTCTACAAAAGTCTTCTTTCTTAAAGCCTACAGAGACGAAAATCATAACAGCAGAGTTAGTGGATGCACCAATCCCTAAAGGTGCAGCCTCACAAACAGCAGGTGTACCAATTAAACCACCTCAAATAGTTAAATACACCATCCAATCTAGTATGAGTGATGTTCCTGCTTCAGAATTGATTCGGGAATTGGAGCAAAAAGGCACAGTAGGACTCGTGGCTCGAATTCGTAGTCTGCAACAAATAGGAGTCATTCAAAAATGACGCTGAGTGAAGATTTAAATATTGTTGAGCAAGATGGGGATCTTGAAGCTGTTTCCCCAGCTTATCCGGTGGTCTTCGGCATTACCCTCACACCAACAGTCATAGGCATTTTAGTTGGCGTGCTGGGACTCATCGGAGCCAGTTATATGCTGCTTAACCTAATCGTGCCCGCTTGGGAGACTTATCAGCAGCAACAGGGAAAACAAAACGATCTACAAGGGCAAATTGAGCAAAAAAAAGCAAGCATCAGACAAATCGACAAAGTCAAAGAGGATCTGGCACTTTCCAAACGGCAAAAGCTTGAAGTATTAGCTTTGTTTGCAAATGAAAATACCTTGGATACATTGCTACTAGATATAAATCGTTTAGTTGAGTCTAGCAATGCTCAACTCCCCGCTAATGCAGTGAGAGCCGAACTTAAAAAGTTTGTGCCAGCTGTAGACAAAGCTGAAGTTATTAACGACGGAAGCTTAGGAACACAAATTAATGGCAAGTTAAAACGCCGTACCATCAGCGTTGAACTGCAAGGAACCTATGAACAAACCCAGTCAATTCTCCGTAATATCGAGCGTCTACAACCTTTATTAATAGTTAAAGATTATCAATCCACTTTAGTATCAGAACCCCCCGCTCAACCAGGCAAAACCCTTCCCCGCGTTGGACCAGCACCAATCACCACATCCTTCCAGTTACAAGCATTAATCCCCCTCAGCCCAGAAGAATTAGCAGCCGCAGCCAAAGCAGAAAAACCGAAGAAGTAAGTAGGTTCGGTCAGAAAAACGATTGTTTGTTAAGGTTGGGCATGGGGCATGGGGAGTTAAGAGTCTCCCTTGTCCACGCCAGTCGCCTCAAGTCGGGAGACCCGCCCACGGCGCTGGCTCCCCTTGTCCCCCTTGTCCTCCTTGTCCTCCTTGTCCCCCCTGTCCCCCTTGTCCCCCCTGCTCCCTTTTCTTGTCCAAATTTAAGAACTTTACAATTCAAACTTGTTACCTAAGCAAAATTTCTGGGAACTATACAAACGTATCTTTAAAGATTTATAGGTTGACCAAGGCAAAATCTAAAAACCAAACCCATTTTTAATACCCTCTCGCCAGAGATTAGAGAGACGTTATATGCAACGTCTCTCTAGGGGCTATACAAACTTGGAATTTCACTTGCTTGTAGAAATTTATACAATTAGCCTCACTATCATACACAGAATACCACACTCAAGGACGCCAGGGGTATTCAATCAAATCAAAACACCATAACTAACAACCAATAATCAACCAATAAATGTGAGGAATGAACTGTGAAACAGTTTCACGGTAATAGTTTAATATTGGGTGCCACTACAATGATTGTGTTAGCTGCTCAACCTGTGTGGGCGCAAAAGACTCAAATCACTAATGTGCAGTTAAATCCTGTTGATGGTGGAATCAATATTGTTTTGAAAACTGCTAGCGGCGATCGCCCCCAAGTTTTTACGACAAAAAGAGGTAACGCCTCAGTCGTAGATATTATGAATACTCAACTACGTTTATCGAAAGGCAAGAGTTTCCTGCAAAACAATCCTGCGCCGGGAATTGCCTCAGTAGAAGTCACCCAGCTCGATACTAATAGCATCCGGGTAGTAGTCACTGGCACTAACAACGCCCCTAACACTCAACCTGTGGTACGGAAGCAAGACGGACTTACCCTCAGCTTTACCTCAACTGCAGTAGGTCAAATACCTGCGCCACAGTCATCACAGCCGATGACAAGCAATATGCCCACTCCACAGGCTTCCACTCCATCTCAACCAATCCAAAAACCAGATGTTCTCGTTCCTAATCCGCAAGTTACTATTGATGGAAAATCAGCATCAGCCGCTGGACCTGGTCAACCTATCACCCCAGCACCGCCTTTCTTACCTAGAGCTGTTGCTCCTCCAGTAGGCGATATTGCAATCTCAAATCTTGATGCCTCACCAACAACAATTGATCTAGGAACTCAAGAACGTGTTCCTCGCCTTGTATTAAGAGATGCGCCAGTACGCGAGGTTCTATCACTACTTGCCCGCGCCGCCGGTCTGAACTTGGCTTATGCAGGAGGAGGAAAAGCAGCTGGAGGACAATCTTCTCAAGGGCAAGGGCAAAGTCAAGGTCAAGGGGCTACAGGTGATGGACCAACAATCTCTTTAGATATAGAAAATGAACCAGTGCAAGATGTCTTTAACTATGTTTTGCGCCTAAGTGGTTTAGAAGCTAATCGCAGTGGACGAACGATTTTCGTTGGAGCTAATTTGCCCAACGCCACTCGCGATACAGTAATGCGTAACCTGCGACTGAATCAAGTAACAGTAGGAGTAGCTCTAAACTTTTTAGTTAGTATGGGGGCAGAAAGTGCTGTTAGCCGTGAACGACAAGTTACCAGTGTTAATGCTGTCCCTGTAGGTAATGCTGCTAGCGCCGTCACTCAAACTCAGACGACGACAGAAACCAGAGTTGAAACTCAACGTGTTGATTTTACAGATTCAACTCCCTTACTGAGAGGTTTACAAGCATTAGGAGATGAGCGAACTAATTCTATCACCTTGATTGGTAGTCCTAGACTAGTTGAGCTAGCAATGGCTCAACTCACTCAACTGGACATTCGTCGTCGGCAAGTTGCAGTAAATGTAAAGATTGTTGATGTTAACCTTTCGGCAACTCAAGACTTCAGCAGCAGCTTTTCCTTCGGTATTGGCAACAATTACTTTGTCAATGATGGCGGTGCTGCAACTCTCAATTTTGGAGGCTCCAGACCAGCGACTGGTACTGAAGCTCAAAACAGTGTGACCAGTACACCAGTTATCAAGAATCCAGATCAATCAAGTCCAGTATTTCTGAACCAAAATGGACAATCAGCTAAAGCGTCTGTCAGTTCAAATGCATTAGCAACGGGTATAACAGCAGTAAGTGGAACTTCAACCACCTTTTCGGCAGCATCCTTATATCAGTTTCCCAAACGGTTACTGACTAGTTTGCAAGCCCAAGTACAAAATGGCAATGCCAAGATTTTGACTGACCCGACATTAATTGTACAAGAAGGTCAGCAAGCTCTTGTTAATCTAACTCAGGAAGTGGTGGGAAATATAAAACTTTTAGTAACTGACACTTCTGGAGGCTCCAGAACAGATAGACAAATTGATAAACAACAAGTTGGCTTAACCTTAAATGTAAAAATTGAGCGGATTGATGACAATGGTTTTGTTTCCTTATCGGTTGCCCCTACTGTTAGTTCACCTGGAGGAACACAAGATACAGGAAATGGACAAATCACTCTAGTTTCTCAGCGATCTCTGACTTCTGGTGTGATTCGTCTACGAGATGGTCAAACTCTAATTATCAGTGGTATCATTCAAGACACTGATAAATCAACTATCTCTAAAATACCTATCCTTGGTGACATTCCGCTCCTGGGTTCACTGTTTAGAAAAACAAACAGGCAAAATCAGCGTCAAGAAGTGATTGTGTTGCTGACACCCCAGATTCTAGATGATTCAGAGCACTCCTCCTTTGGCTATAATTACAACCCCAGCCCCGAAGTACGGCGATTGTTAGAGCGTCGTGGCTTGCAGATTCCAGCGAAATAGGGAATGGGGAGTAGGGAGTAGGGGTGCAAGGCATTGCGCCAATACAGAACAGGATTTAGAAGTCAGAAGTGAGGAAAAGTAACATTCCAAAAAATTCTGGATACAATCTTCCTTGTCCCCCTTGTCCACGCCAGTTGCTCCACTTGGGGAGACCCCTGCGTACCCGTCACTGGCTCCCCTTGTCCCCCTTGTCCTCCTTGTCCCCCTTGTCCTCCTTGTCCCCCTTGTCCTCCTTGTCCCCCTTGTCCTCCTTGTCCCCCTTGTCCTCCTTGTCCTCCTTGTCCCCACTCCCCACTCCCCACTCCCCATATGCTCACATTCGTCGTCCTCACCAACACACTCATATCCCTCACACTTCTCTACATTGCTTGGCGACTACGAAAAATAAAGCAGAGAGTGGCAAGAATAGCTGATTTCTTCACTGCTGCTGAAAAGAGAACTCATCTGCTGTTACTTCAGGCACCTCAAACACTTTCTGAAGGTCAGCAGAATATTTATCAATTACGTCAGAGACACCAACTGCTCAAACTACAAATTCAACAAGTACGCCAGGTTTTTAGTTTGCTGGTTATGGGACAGAGGGTCTGGCTGCGCTATTTTTATCGATTAGGTGTAAAGCGGTGAACGTAGAGACGGCATTTCTTAAAAGAAGCCGTAATAATGTCACTAAATCATGTTAAATCTATAACAGCAAAAAAATAGAGGTAGCTTGCATCGCCGACATATTGTCACAATAAATAAAAAAGTAAATATTGCTTGAAACTTGCAAGGTATGAAAACCTGCATAAAATGGGTGTAAGGAGAGAAACACAAACATGTCTAACAACCGTTCTGGGGTATTTTTTGGCGGTTTGATGCTAGGGGCTACTCTCGGTACCTTGACCGGATTGCTTATAGCTCCGCGTTCTGGACGCGAAACACGCCGTCTGTTGAAAAAATCAGCCGATGCTTTACCGGAATTGGCAGAGGATTTATCAACGAGTGTCCAGATTCAAGCAGACCGTCTCTCTGCAGGTGCATTGAAAAGCTGGGATGAGACTTTAGATAGATTGCGTGAGGCGATCGCAGCTGGTGTTGAAGCCAGCCTGCGGGAAAGGCAAGCATTGAAGCGCCAAAACTCTGTAAATACAAGCGATACAGATTCTCAGGGAACAGAACGCTCAGATGCTTCTGTTCTTCAGCATCTAGACAACTGAAGTAGATGATATAACCGTGAGCAACCCCCTGTTTTGGCTAGGAATATCAATTCTCCTAGTTTCCGCCAGTTTGACTGCTGTCTTAGTGGTGGCTATACCGGCTTTGCAGGAGTTATCACGAGCTTCTCGGAGTGCGGAAAAGTTATTTGACACACTTTCACGAGAGTTACCACCTACTCTCGATGCTATTCGTATGACGAGTTTAGAAATCACTGACTTAACTGACGATGTTAGCGAAGGTGTCAGAAGTGCGAGTCAAGTTGTTAAACAAGTTGATCAAAGCCTAGAGAGTGCCAAAAAACAAGCACAAAGCTTTCAAATAGGAACACGTAGCTTGGTTGTTGGTGTGAAAGCTGCGTGGAAGAGCTTTACATATCAAAAATCTTCAAAGCGAAAAGTAGATCGTTTGCCATCACCGCAAAAAGGGACACTTACATTGCGAGACCGAGAAGCCCAAAGGCAAGAGAATCGTCGCACAACAGGTGAATATTACAACAACGACAACCATAATGACGGTGCTGGAAAGTGGGGAAGTCGTTTTGAAGAGCAAGATTTGTATCACCAACCCACAGTAACTGAAGATTGGTCTGATCAAGATGATTGACTCAGTTGCTTTCTAACCCAATTTCTAAAAGCTCTCATGGCTGGACTAGCACCAGTGATTTTGCTCTGCTCAACATATTGAGACATGACCTCGATGATCGGTAGGTTAGGAAACGGGGGGCTAACTTGAGACTCTAAATACCTACCTTCATGCAAGACATAAATTTGCAGTTCACTGTTTTTGAAGAGCCAGATCTCTGAAACTCCTAATTTTTCATAATGCTACTCTGGTTGCACGGTGCTCCCCTAACTCTGCCAAAATCGCTTCAAACTTTTGCCAGCTAATATCATTCAGCAGTAACCTCTGCTCTGGCGGAATGCTTAATTATTGCAACTGCAACACAACCATTTGAACTATGCCAATTTGAAACGAATAAATGGATTATGAGAAACTTTAGTTGTCATGATTTGACTTAATAGGAATATAGCTTAGCATAAATAAAACAGATATTCGTCTCACAAAGGACACTTTGACCAGATGTATTAGATTAGATTAAAGTTAAAAAGTGTTAAGAAGTGTCATTTTTCTAGTACTCTCTTAAAACAACTTGTTGACTTTTACTGTTAAGATTCGTATAAAAATGTCCATGCAGCATTGTTTTTGGCGACGCATTCTGGCATTTATCGCAGTATTTTTCTTAGCTGGGTCGATTTGGATGATATGTCCTTCCAGCAGCTATGCTTACGACAATCCTGAATTACTACCCAAAACCCCAACCCCTGTGGTAGATTTAGCCAAATCGCTTACGACTGTTCAAGAAGCAAACCTTGTTAAAGAGTTAAATCAGTTTGAAGCTGACACTGGGTGGAAGTTAAGGGTATTAACTCAGTACGATCGCACTCCAGGTAGAGCCGTCATCAATTTTTGGGGTTTGGATGATAAAAGTGTTCTGCTTGTTGCTGATTCACGAGGTGGTAACATTCTAAGCTTCAGCGTAGGTGATGCAGTTTACGAGTTGCTACCACGCACATTCTGGATAGAACTGCAAACTCGCTTTGGGAATTTGTACTTTGTACGAGAACAGGGTGAAGATCAAGCCATCCTCAACGCCATGGAAACGGTCAAAAACTGTTTAAGTCAAGGTGGTTGCCAAGTTGTTCCTGGACTTCCACGAGAGCAGTGGATTCTCACCCTGATTACTTCCGTACTTGGTGGTATAATTTGTGGCTTTGCAGCTCAACCACGCCGTCAAGGACAAATCATCGCTTGGCAATGGGCTTTGATTTTTTCTCCATTGTGGGGAATTTTATTTATTGCCTTCGGTATTGGTCCAGTCGTCACACGCACCCAGGATTTCCTTCCTTTATTTCGCAATATCGTAGGTTTCCTGATTGGTGTTTTAGTTGCCTATTTGTCTCCTGTTTTTAGTCAATCTTCTACTTCGGAAACTTAAGATTATAGTTCACGATTGCGTAGAGACGTAGCAATGCTACGTCTCTACAT
>Ga0070738_10004944_pt1 | contig 15342 bp, 15 predicted proteins | sample Coa_R2_2_FD_66446 | JGI IMG/M metagenome (GOLD analysis project Ga0070738, IMG submission 66446) | Surface soil microbial communities from Centralia Pennsylvania, which are recovering from an underground coalmine fire - Coalmine... | ecosystem: Environmental > Terrestrial > Soil > Unclassified ...
TGCAGGCGGCGTTGAAGGCGGAAGGACTCCAGAAGTAACGCCTGTCGCCGGAGCCTGCGCGCCCCCGGCGCGGCAAGGAGCTGCGCCGGGTCGCCTTCGTGGAGCGCGCTTTTCGTACCGGCCGCGCTCTGACCCGGGACCGGATGTGTTTCTTGCCAGGCCTGCGAGGTGTTGCGATAAGCTTCACGCGTGACCCGTCGTAGCACCTTCGCCGCGGCCCTGCTCCGGGGCTTGGTTGCGGTCCTGTGGGCCGCCGGGCTGACGGGGTGTGTGACGCGCCAGGCTGCGCCTCCCGCCGCCGTGCCGGCGCCTGCCGCACGGCCCGCACCGTCGCCGCACCTCGGACGCGCCTTCGATGTGGTGCCGGGCGAATCGCTTCTCGTAGTGCTCGTCTATCGCGCGGGCCCTCTGGCCGCTCTGGGACATAACCATGTCGTTGCGTGCCGCTGCCTGACGGGGACCGTCTACCTGCCCGCCGATCCCTTGCGCGCGAGCTTCGACCTGCGTGTCCCCGTCACGCAGCTCTCCGTGGACGATCCCGCCTTGCGGGCGGCGGAGCACAGCGGCGATTTCCCGCCCGACGTCCCGCAGTCGGCGCGCCAGGGCACTCGCCATAACATGCTCAGTGCGGCCCTGTTGGACGCATCCGCTTACCCCGATATCGCACTGCAGGCCGAGGGCTTACGTGCTGCGTCGGATGGAAAACCCGACGAGGTCGTCGCGCAGGTATCGTTACGTATTCGCGGGGAGGTGCATTCGGTCCCCGTGCCGGTGCACTATGACGTGCAGCCTGCCGAGATCGTGGTGACGGGCGAGTTCCCGCTCGAGCAGACGGCACTGGGCCTCACCCCCTTCAGCACCCTGGGCGGAGCGCTGAAGGTCAAGGATGCCATGACGGTTCGTTTCAGATTGGTCGCGAGACGCAACGGCTGAGATGCATAGGATGATCGCGGGATCATGGCCGCGGTTGCCCCGATCTCACTGACGATGGGGTAGAGGACTCGAGATCGTGATCGTCAATCTTGTCGATGGTACTTATGAGCTATTCCGGCACTTCTACGGATTGCGCAGCTTCAGCAAGGGCGTGGACAAGCCTCTGGGGGCGGTATCAGGCGTCCTGACGACCGTGCTGCAGATGCTCGAGGGAGGGGCGACTCACCTCGGCGTCGCCACCGATCACGTGATCGAATCGTTTCGCAACGGGCTGTGGAGCGGTTACAAGACGGGTGATGGAATCGACCCGGTGTTGCGGGCGCAATTCGAGCCTCTGGAGGAAGCCCTGAGCGCACTCGGAGTCGCCGTATGGCCAATGGTGGAGCTGGAGGCGGACGATGCGCTCGCATCTGCTGCGCGGATCGCCGATGCGGATCCGATGGTCCAGCAAGTGCGTATCTGGACGCCGGATAAGGACCTCGCGCAATGCGTGCGGGGTGATCGGGTTGTACAGGTTGACAGAAGGGCCAAGACGGTTTCGGGTGAAGACGGCGTGCGGGCGAAGTTCGGCGTGGCGCCGCAGCGGATCGCCGACTATCTGGCACTGGTGGGCGATAGTGCCGACGGCTACCCGGGAATCGAAGGCATAGGCCCGAAGCGTGCGGCGGCGCTGATTGCGCGGCATGGCGCGATCGAGGATTTCCCGCAGGGTGTGCTCGGAGCGCGACGCAGTCTTGCGCTGCTCTTCAAGCGCCTCGCGACGCTGCGCACGGATGCTCCGATCCACGCTGAGGCCGAGCAGATCCGATGGCGAGGACCCACGGCCCGCTTTGCGGGCTGGGCAGAGCGCTTGGGAGCGCCGAAGCTGCTTGCACGCGCCGGAGCCGCCGCAGAGGCACTGGCTGGCATGACATGAACGGCACCGGGCACCGTGCCGCGAGGGGTTGGCGAGAATGGCTGCGAAGGCGCGTCGGGCAGCGGCTTGCTCGGTCGCGATCCTGAGCGAGAAAAACGGAATCGCCGGCGGCGACGCGCCCGGGTTGCGCGCTGGAGCCATGAACACCGGACGCAGGTTTGCCGCTCGCGAGTGACGGTGCGCCGGGTCGCGACAGGCCTGTCAGCGGCCTTTGGTTTGCCGCTTCTCGCGCTTTGCCGCGCGCTTCTCGTCAAAGCTCTTCGCTGGCTTCTTCTTCGTCTCCTTCTTCCGATCCATACCCTTGCTCATGGGATCTCCCCGTTGCGCCCGTTTACCGTAGTTCGATTATACGTCCCGCTGCCCGACTATTCCACGGCGGACTGTTTGGAGCGGGGATCGAAGTCGCCGTGAAGCGAGATAGAATGTGTATTGTACTCACGCGGCCGGAAGGAGGTCCCGTGACCGCTCACTATCTGCTGAAGACAGAGCCGTCGGAATATTCCTTTGCCGACCTGTCGCGCGACAGGGAGACCACCTGGGATGGAGTATCGAACCCGGTGGCACTGAGGAACCTGCGCAACATGCGTCCGGGGGACATGCTCGTGATCTACGAGACCGGAGATGTGAAGAGTGCGGTGGGAACGGCGCGCGTGGTCTCGGTACAGGCAGCGCAAGAGAAGGATCCGAGGGTGAAGATCAAGGCCGCGAAGCCGTTGCCCAAGCCGGTCTCGCTCGCGCAAATCAAGGCCACGAAGCTCTTTGCCGACTCGCCGCTCGTGCGCCAGGGGCGGCTGAGCGTCGTGCCGCTGAGCGAAGCGCAGTACCGCCATCTCACCGGCCAATAGGGCAGCGGGAAAGGGACACGCGATCCGGCTTGCCGGCGAACGGACCACCGCCTACGCTTGGGCAATCGTTCAAGCCTGAAGGAAGCCCGATGTCGGTAGTCCTGCTGGAGAGGCCGGTCGCGGGGGTCGCGCTGCTGCGGCTCAACCGCCCGGATCGCCTGAATGCTCTCAACATGGCGGTGCGCGAGAGCCTGGCCTCGCATTTCACGGCACTGGCTTCGGACGAGGCGGTCCGGTGCGTCGTGATCAGCGGTGATGAGAAGGCATTCGCAGCCGGCGCTGACGTGGCGGAGCTCGCTGCACGCACCCCGACGGACGAGGCGTTCGCGAAATCACGAGCCGCGTGGGCCGCCATCGAGCGCTATCGCCGGCCCATCATTGCCGCGGTGAACGGGTTTGCGCTTGGCGGCGGGTGTGAGCTCGCGATGCATTGCGACATCATCATTGCAGGGGAGGGTGCCAGGCTCGGGCAGCCGGAGGTCAAGCTCGGGATCATGCCCGGCGCCGGGGGCACGCAGCGGTTCGTGCGCGCGGCGGGAAAGTTTGCGGCCATGCGCTGGCTCCTGACGGGCGACCTCGTGAGCGCCGGTGAAGCGCATCGCCTCGGCCTCGTGTCGGAGGTCGTCCCGGACGGGCAGGTCCAGTCGCACGCGCTGGAGCTCGCGGCGCGCATCGCGGCGCTGCCGCCGCTCGCTGTCGCCGCCATCAAGGAGGTCGTCGTCCTCGGCGCGGATCTGCCGCTCGAGGCGGCGCTGCGTCTGGAGGCGCAGAGCTTTCAGATGCTCTTCGCCACGGACGACCGGAGCGAAGGCATGCGGGCGTTCCTCGAGAAACGCAAGCCGCAATTCACGGGGCGTTAGATGTCAGGCCAGGCGCAATCCCTCGACACCCTGGGAGTCGCTGGCGCGGGCGCCATGGGGGCAGGCATCGCGCAGTCGGCGCTGATGGCGGGGCTCGATGTCATCCTGCACGATTCCAATGGCGCTGCGCTCGCAAAGGCACTGGGGGAGATCAAGGCGCGGCTCGCACGCCTCGCGGAGAAAGGACAGTTGACGGCGGCGGCGGTCGCCGCGGCCGAGCGACGGCTCACCCTGACGGAGCGGCTGGAGAGCATGGCACCCGCGCAGATCGTCGTCGAGGCGATCATCGAGCAGCTCGAGCCGAAGCAGCGGCTGTTCGCGGCACTCGAGGCGATCGTGCCGGTCGACACGGTGCTCGCCACCAACACATCATCGTTGCCGGTTGCCGCCGTGGCCCGGGTTTGCCGGCATCGAGAGCGTGTCTGCGGGCTGCACTTCTTCAACCCCGTGCCCCTCATGCGGCTCGTCGAGATCATTTGCGCCGCGGACACCTCGGAGCGCACGGTGGAGCGGGCATCCGCTCTGGCGGAGCGCCTGGGAAAGACCGCGGTGCGGGTCAAGGATGTTCCCGGCTTCCTCGTCAACCTTCTCGGGCGCGCGTATCTCACCGAGGCGCTGCAGATCCAACACGAGGGCGTGGCGCCGGTCGCGACCATCGACCGGATCATGAGGGAGGCGGCAGGATTTCGCATGGGCCCGTTCGAGCTGATGGACCTGACGGGCATCGATGTCAACTTCCCGGCGACGCGCGTCGTCTATGAAGGGTTTCAGCACGATCCACGCCTGAAGACCACCGTCCTGCACGAGTCTCTCTACACGGCGGGCCGGCTCGGCAGAAAGACCGGGCGGGGGTTCTACACCTACGCGGAGGGCCACACCGTCGCGGCTGCAATCGGCGACGGCGATGTCGATGCGGCGTCCGCCGGCAGCGTGGCCGCTACCGATGGTCCAGCGCCTGCGGCATGGATCGTCGAGGAGAGCCCAGGGTTCTCCCTGCTGGCGCAGCGCGGCGTCAAACCGGTCTCGGCGGGCGAAGCCGAGTTCGCTCTCGTCAGTCCGAACGGTGAGGATGCGGCGACCGCCGCCGCGAGGCTCCGGCTCGATCCGGCGCGGGTCGTGGCCGTGGATTTCCTGGGCGCGGAGAGGAAGTTTCTGACGCTGATGAGCCCCGTTGGGGGTGACGGCCGCGTGCAGAAGCTCGCCGCATACCTGCGCAGCACGGGTCTCGCCGTGGCCGTAATCCAGGACTCCCCCGGATTCGTGGCTCCCCGAATCCTGGCCATGGTCGTGAATCTCGCCTGCGAGCTCGCGCAGATCGGCATCGGCACCCCAGCCGATATCGATGTCGCCATGAGGCTTGCGCAGAACTATCCCCGCGGGCCTTTCGAGTGGGGCGAGTGGCTCGGCGCGCCGCGCGTGCACGAAATGCTGCGGCAGATGCAGGAGGTCACGGGCTCGGATCGCTACCGCCCGAGCCTTTGGCTGCGGCGGCGAGCATTGCTCGGGCTGCCGCTGCGGACTGCACAGTGATGTCCAGTGCAGGCACGCCGAGCGTAATATCCGCAGCATGACCGGCGCAGCAGAAGGCTTCCACGCCCGCTCGTGGCTCTTTGCCCCGGGTGACAGCGAGCGGAAGATGGAGAAGGCGGTAAGCGGGCCTGCCGACATCGTCATCCTCGACCTGGAGGACGCGGTGGCGGAGGGGGAGAAGCCCGGGGCCCGCCAGCTGATCTGCGCGTTGCTTGCCGCGCGCTCGTCAGATCGATCACGGCTCTGGGTGCGCATCAATCCGCTGCGCGGACCGCACGCGCTGGCGGATCTCGCGGCGGTCGTGCCGGGCCGCCCCGGCGGGATCATGCTGCCCAAATCGTGTGGGCGGGCGGATGTCGAGCGTCTGGATCATTATCTCTGCGCCCTGGAGGTCGCCGCCGGCATCGCGCCGGGGGCTACCCGGGTGATCGCGCTGGTGACGGAGACGGCGGAAAGCATGTTTACGACGGGGACCTACGCGGGCGCGCCGCGTCTGGCTGCCCTGACGTGGGGTGCGGAGGACCTGGCAGATTCATTGGGTGCGGCCGACAACCGCAACGCGGATGGCAGTTACGCTTTCCCGTACGAGATGGCGCGCAGCTTCTGCCTGCTTGGCGCCGCCGCGGCCGGCGTTTCCCCGATCGAGACGATCCACGGGGACTTCCGCGACGAATCCGGCCTCCGCCGGCGCGCACAGCAGGCACGGCGCGCCGGCTTTCGCGGCATGCTCGCGATTCATCCCGCTCAGGTCGAGGTGATCAATGAGGCTTTCACCCCCACTGCGGAGGAGTTGCAGGCCGCGCAGGAGATCGTCGAGCTCTTCGCCGCCACTCCGGGCGCTGGGACACTGGGTCACAAGGGCGCGATGCTCGACCGGCCGCACCTCGCGCGCGCGCAAGCCCTGCTGCGCAATGCCGCCCGCTCGCAGCGCCCCTCGGGCGAAGCATCCGCGAAAAAGGGGGATTGAATGGCGGGGCGCTGGTTCGATGAGTGGCGGGTGGGCGACCGGATCGATCACGAGATTCGGCGGACCGTGACCGAGACCGACAATCTTCTCTTCTCGACGATGACTCACAATGCCCAGCCGCTGCACCTCGATCTCGAGGCGGCGAAAGCGAGCGAGTTCGGTCGCATTCTGGTCAATGGCACGTTCACCTTCGCGCTGATGATCGGCCTCAGCGTGGGCGACACGACGGTGGGTACGCTCGTCGCCAATCTCGGCTATGACAAGGTAGTCATGCCAAGGCCGGTGTTCATCGGCGATACGCTCCGTGCGGACACCGAGGTGGTGAGCTTGAGAGAAAGCCGCTCCCGCCCCAACGCAGGGATCGTCACCTTCCAGCACCGCGCGCTCAACCAGAGAGCCGAGGTCGTCTGCCAGTGCCTGCGATCCGCGCTCATCAAACGAAAGCCCGCATGATGGGCCTGTCGGAGCCGGCCCGCGCCTCGGCGCAGTGAGCAGGCGGCGGAGCCCGCCCGCCCGCCTCGGAGCCTCATTCCGCGGTCGGCATTGCGAATTCCGCGCTCTCGCGCGCGCCCGAGGGCCAGCGCTGCATGATGGATTTCTGCCGCGTATAGAATCGCACGCCCTCCTCGCCGTAGGCGTGCATGTCGCCGAAGAGGCTGCTCTTCCAACCGCCGAATCCGTGCCAGGCCATCGGCACGGGAATGGGGACGTTGATTCCGACCATGCCGACCTCGATCCGGCGGGCGAATTCACGAGCCACGCCGCCGTCACGGGTGTAACAGGCGACACCGTTGGCAAACTCGTGGCCGTTGACGAGCCTCATCGCCTCGGCGAGATCCTTTACCCGCACGCAGCTCAGCACCGGCCCGAAGATCTCCTCCTTGTAAATGGCCATGTCGGGACGGACATGATCGAAGAGGGTGCCGCCCAGGAAGAATCCCTCCTCGTGCCCCGGAACCCTGATCCCGCGCCCGTCCGTCACCAGCGTCGCGCCTTCGCGCACGCCCACATCGATATAGTGCGAGATGCGCTCGAGCGCCTCGCGGGTCACGACAGGCCCCATCTCCACACCCGCCTCCATGCCATCTCCGACTCGCAACGTCTCGGCTCGCTGAGCGAGCATGGGGATGAGTCGTTCCGCGACATCGCCAACCATCACGGCGACGCTCACTGCCATGCAACGCTCGCCCGCAGACCCGTACGCTGCGCCTATCAGGCCTTCGACCGTTTGCTGAAGGTCCGCATCCGGCATGACGACCAGGTGATTCTTCGCGCCCCCGAGGGCCTGCACGCGCTTGCCGAGCTGTGCGCCGCGCGCGTAGAGCTGCCGCGCGATCGGGGTCGAGCCGACGAAGCTCAGCGCCCTGACTTGCGGATGCTCGAGCAGTCCCGCGACGGCGATCCTGTCGCCCTGGACGACGTTGAATACGCCATCGGGCAGGCCGGCTTCCTGCAGGAGCTCTGCCATGACGAGCGAGGCCGATGGGTCGCGCTCGCTGGGCTTGAGCACGAAGGCGTTTCCCGCCGCGATCGCAAGCGGAAACATCCAACAGGGCACCATGCAGGGGAAATTGAAGGGTGTGACGCCCGCCACGACGCCGAGAGGCTGGCGGAGCGTCCAGTTGTCGATGCCGGTCGAGACCTGATCGGTGTAATCGCCTTTGAGCAGGTGCGGAATGCCGCAGGCGAACTCCACCACGTCGATTCCGCGCATGACCTCGCCTTGCGCATCGGAGAACACCTTGCCGTGCTCGGCGGTGATGCAGGCGGCGAGCTCGTCGCGGTGCTCGTTGAGCAGGGTCAGAAACCGGGCGAGCACGCGGGCACGGCGGATCGGCGGCGTCTGCGCCCACGCCGGGAACGCTGCCGCCGCGCTCGCGACGGCCCGGTCCACGACGGCGGCATCCGCGAGGGCCACCCGGCGCGCGACCCTGCCGGTCGCCGGATTGAAGACGTCCTGCGCGCGCTCGGCATCGCCCGCCACCGGCTGGCCTGCGATCCAATGCCCGACCAGGGGGCTGGCGAAGGAGGGGGCGAAGCGAAGGGGTGCGGTGGCCATGGGGAGGAGTCCAAGGAAGCCTGGGCGCAGTCTAGGAGCGGCGGGACCGGTTGAGAACCACCGCCGGCCGATTACAATGTTCAATAATTTGAACAATTGAGGCGCATGACTCCATGGGTACCCGGGATTTCGAGGCCGCCTTGCCCGATCTTCACATGCTGACCATCATCGCCGAGACCCGCAGCCTGACGCAGGCCGCGCGGCGCCTCGGCGTTGCGAAGTCCTCGGTGAGCATGCGTCTGAAGGATCTCGAGCGCCGGATCGCCGTTCCGTTGGTTCGCCGCACCACTCGCTCGATCACCCTCACCCCGGCGGGACAGCAGCTCGTCGAGGAGACGCGCGCCTCGTTCGCACACATCGAGCGAGGCATCGCCGACGTCAAGGATCTCGCCGGCGCGCCGCGTGGGCTCGTGCGCATGAGCGCGCCGGTGGCATTGGGGCGCCAACACATCGCGCCCGCGATTCCGACCCTGCTCGCGCGTTACCCGGACCTGCGTCTCGAGCTCGATCTCAGCGACCGATTCGTCAACCTGACCCAGGAAGGCTTCGATCTCGCGGTCCGCCATGCGACCCGCGTGCCGGAGTCTCACGTGGCTACCGTGCTGTGCGAGACGCGCTCGGTGCTGCTCGCAAGCCCCAGGTACCTCGCGCGGCGGGGCACCCCAAAGGATCCGCGCGAGTTGGTGCGCCACGACTGTCTTCTCTACCTGCGCGACGGCGGCTCGCCGAGCTGGTCCTTCGAGCGGGCCGTCCGCCGGGCGAAGGCGCCGCAGCGGGTGAGCGTGCCCGTGAAGGGACCGTTTCGGGCGAACAACAGCGAGGTCCTGCGCGAGGCGGCCGCCGCCGGAATGGGCATCGGAATGGTGCCTGACTTCACGGCCTGGAGCGCCGCGGGAGCGCATGACCTGGTGCCCGTACTGCCGCCATGGCGGCCGGTGGGATTCTTCGGAGAGCGTCTGCACGCGATCCGGCCGTGGTCGCCGCGGACACCGCGTGCCGTACAGTGCGTCATCGATCATCTGCGTGAGACCCTCGGCAAGGGGTTCAGTCGAGTCTGAGCACGGCAGTCGCGTCGTGCCGGAGGCGAGGCGTATGATTCCGCGGCGGCTATCCGCTCATTGGATCGATCCCTCATGGCCTCGAGCTCTCCCCGCCGCACCGCCGACTTCTCGCGTTGGGCGCCGCCGGCCGCGGTCGCTTCCGTGATCGAATTTCTCGCGTCGGAGGAGGCGGCTGCCGTGACGGGAGCCCTCATACCCGTCTGCGGACGCGGCTGAGGGTCGCCGATGTCCTCGACTCCCCCGGGTTCCAGGGACCGCCTGCCCATCATCGTGATGGGAGTATCGGCGAGCGGCAAGTCGACGGTCGGCGCAGCGCTCGCCCGCGCGCTCACGCTTCCCTTCCTGGACGGTGACGAGCTGCACACTCAACACAACATGGAGAAGATGAGCCGTGGTGAGCCGCTCACAGACGAGGATCGGGCGCCGTGGCTCGCCGCAGTCGCCGCCGTGCTGGCCGATGAGGCGCGCCATCCTCGTGGTGTAGTCGTTGCGTGCTCCGCGCTGAAGGCTGTCTATCGCAGTGAGCTTCGCGCGGCCTCGCCGGGCGTGAAGCTCGTGTTTCTGGATGCCGCGCCGGAGCTGATTGCGCAGCGCCTGGCCGCACGCCGACATCATTTCATGCCCGCGGCTCTGGCCGCGAGCCAATTTGCGGTGCTGGAGCGTCCTGACCCCGCGGATTTCGCCGTGGTGAGGCTCGATGCGGCCCTTGCCGTCGAGGCGCTGGTGCAGGCGGCGCGGCGCGCATTGGGGCGCTGAGCCGCTCGAGCGCGCGGCAGTCGGGCTCCAGGTGTAGACTTGCGCCCCGCCATGGAATCGCAACCCGAAGCGGGCGCCACCCACCGCAGCCGCGGCCCGAAGCTGCGTCTGCCGCTGAAGATCACCACGATTTCCTGGTCGGATCTCGCTCACGCACTGGGGCCCATCCTGCTCGCGAGCGCGGCCGCCACCTGGCTGGCGCTGCACTTCGTCCGCCCGGCGCCTCCCAGGACGCTGACCATGAGCGCAGGTCCGCCGGGCAGCTCCTTCGAGACGGTGGCCGAGCGTTATCGGGCGTTCCTCGCGCAGAACGGCATCGATCTGCAAATCATCCCCTCTGAAGGCTCTCTGCAGAACCTCGATCGCCTGAGCGAGCCTCACTCCCAGGTCGACATCGCACTCGTGCAGGCGGGCATCACCGAGGCGGCTCGCCAGGGAAGCAACACCGGCAAGCTGGTGTCGCTCGGCAGTATGTTCTATCAGCCGCTCACCCTCTTCTACCGCGGCCGCAAGCCGATCGCCCGCCTCTCGCAGCTCAAGGGCAAGCGCATTGCGATAGGCAGACAGGGAAGCGGTACTCGGCTGCTGGCGCTCGCGCTGCTCGATGCCAACGGCATCGACCTGAAAGGTCCGACCCCGCTCCTCCCCGTGGAAGGGGAGGTCGCGCGCCAGGCATTGCTCGACGGACGAGTGGATGCGATCTTCCTATCGAGCGATTCCGCCCCGCCCGCGACGATCCGCGCGATGCTCCATGCGCGCGGGGTCCTCATGTTCGATTTCACGCAGGCGGATGCCTACACGCGGCGGTTCCCCTATCTCTACAAGCTCGTGATCCCGCCCGGCGCCTTCGATCTCGGCGCGAACCTGCCGCCGCAGACGGTCAACCTGCTCGCGCCCGCAGTGGAGCTGATCGCGCACTCGGACCTGCATCCGGCGCTCTGTGATCTGCTCATCGAGGCGGCGCGGGAAGTGCACGGCCGCGGCAATCTCACCCAGTACGCGCACCAATTTCCCAACACTGCGGCCTACACGTTCCCGCTCGATTCGGAGGCCGCCCGGTACTACAAGTCCGGCAACAGAGGCTTCGCTTACAACTATCTGCCTTTCTGGCTGGCGAGCCTGGTGACCCGCATCGCGGTGTTGCTGGTTCCCATCATCGTCGTCCTGATCCCCGGCCTGCGGTTCCTGCCGCTACTTTATCGCTGGCGCGTCGACAGCCGCATCCACCGCCGCTATGGTGAGCTCATGGCGCTCGAGCGCGAGTCGCTCGGGAAGCTGACGCGAGAGCGGCGCGAGGCGCTCATCGAGCGCCTGGAAGAGATCGAGCGCTCCGCCAGCCTGCGGAAGATTCCCGGCTCGCATGCCGAGCAGCTCTATCAGTTGCGCGAGCACATCCGCTTCGTGCGCAGGAATCTGCAGCGATCGGGGGCGCGGGCGGCCGGGGAGGCCGAGGCGGCCACGACCTGAGCGTGCTCGCGCCGGCGCCGCGGCCCGCGCGCGGCCGGCTCAGAGGCGGCTCGGAGGACGCCGCCGTGGTCCGATCTCATGGCCTTCGCCTTCGGGAGCGCGCCCAGCTCACGCTGGACGGCGCGCGGGCCGGACTCGGTCTCATGTGGGCGGATCGGTCTGATCGGGATTGATGATGCCGAAGGACGTCGGAGTGCGGGCGTAGAAGAGGCGAATCTTCTCTCGTTCCAGAAGCTCGAGCAGCTTCTTCGATTCCTCCTCGGTCACGATGAACTCGACCTCGACGGTGAGGGTCCCGGCGAGCTCGAAGAAGCGCGCCTCGTGCAGCACGTGGTGGCGGCCGAAGCCGGCCATGGCCTTGAAGGCGGAGCCGCCGCGTATGCCGAGCTTGTTGCCTTCCTCGAGCAGCCATTCCCACACGAGACGCCCGTGGTGCCGATGACCTTCGTGGACGTAAAAACGGAAGAGTGAGCCTTGCATGGGTATCGACTCCGCGTGGCCGAGATCCAGTCTAAGGGTCGGGCAGCCGGCCATCAACGATGTTGGGATTGCCCGGCGGGCAGCACTCGCACAGGATCATCGCCGCCGGGGCGCCCCCGGGCGCCCCCGTCCGTCGCTGGCGAAACCGCTGCCCAGCCAGTAAGCTCGACGGCCTTTACCCGCAGCGTCCCCGATCACCTGACGATGCAGAAGCAAGAACTTCGCGCCGCCGCGTCCCTGGCCGCGGTCTTCTCGGTGCGGATGCTGGGCCTTTTCATGATCTACCCGGTATTCGCGGCGTTTGCCCGCTCACTCGCCGGTGCGACTCCATACAAGATCGGCCTCGCGCTCGGGATTTACGGGCTCACCCAAGGCATTCTGCAGATGCCCTTCGGGGTGCTCTCCGACCGCATCGGGCGCAAGACCGTCATCATCGGCGGCCTGGCCCTCTTTGGCCTCGGCAGCGCCGTCGCGGCGAGCTCGACCAGCATCGACGGGGTGATCTGGGGCCGGGCACTGCAGGGAGCGGGCGCGGTGGGCTCGGTGATCCTCGCCCTCATCGCCGACCTCACCGCGGAGGAGAGCCGCACCGCCGCGATGGCGCTGGCCGGCATGAGCATAGGCTTCTCGTTCCTGGTGGCGATCGTGACCGGGCCCCTGGTCGCCGGCTGGGTCGGTCTCAGCGGGATCTTCTGGCTGATGGTGGCGCTCGCGCTCGCCGGGATCGCAATCACCGGGCTCGTGGTGCCCACGCCTGCGCGACTGCGGCGCCACCGCGAGGCGGAGACGGTTCCCACGCTGCTCGGTGCGACGCTGCGCAACGCGGAGCTGTTGCGCCTGAATTTCGGCATCTTCGCGCTGCATGCGATGCTGACCGCGAGCTTTCTCGTCGTGCCCTCGTTGTTGCACGGCACTCTGGATATCAGCAGCAAAGATCAGTGGAAGGTGTATCTGCCGGTGCTGTTGGTCTCCGTCGCAGTGATGATACCGGCGATCATCGTGGCCGAGCGTTACCGGCGAATGAAGGCGGTGCTCGTCGGCGCCGTCGCGGCGCTTGCGGTGAGTCAACTGATGCTCGCGGCCGAGGGGCGCGACGTCGGCGTGCTCATTGCCGCCGTTACGCTCTTCTTCGCCGGTTTCAACATCATGGAGGCGGCGCTGCCGTCGCTGGTCACGAAGACGGCGCCATCCGGCGCGACCGGGACGGCGACCGGACTTTACTCCAGCGCGCAATTTCTCGGCATCTTCGTGGGCGGCGTCGCCGGCGGCTGGGTGCACCAGGCCTTCGGCACTCCGGCAGTCTTCTTCCTCTCGGCCGCAATTGCGCTCGCGTGGCTCCTGGTTGCGGCGACGATGCGCCGGCCGAGCCATCTCACGACCCGCGTCGTCCGTCTCGGCGAGAGAAGCGCCGCGGATATCGATCGCCTCGCCGCGCGGCTGCGACAGTTGCCCGGCGTGGCCGAGGCGGTCGTGATCGCGGAGGAGGGAGAGGCCTATCTGAAGGTCGATGCGCGGATTTTCGATCGCGCGCAGGCGGAATCGATCGCCCGCGCGAGCTGCGAGCCGGCCGGCGAAGGGGTCTGAAATCGTGACGACAGGCGCATTCGAAGAAAGACACTGGAGCTCGGCCGATGGCCTCGAGCTCTATTGCCGCGTGTATCCGGTGCGGGGCGAACCGGCCACGAGCGGGCTCGCCGTGCTGTGTCTCCCGGGTCTTACGCGCAACAGCCGGGATTTCGAAGCGCTCGCGCCGCATCTGGCCGCACGCTATCGCGTAGTGTGCCCCGACCTCAGGGGCCGCGGCTTCTCGGCGCGCGATCCGAAGTGGCAGAACTATCATCCGGCGACCTATCTGGGGGACCTGCAGCGCCTCATGGAAGCGCTCGAGCTCAGGCGCGTGGCGATCATCGGGACCTCGCTCGGGGGACTTCTCGCGATGATGCTCGGCGCCGCGATTCCGGAGCGAGTCGCGGGCATTGTGCTCAATGACATCGGACCGGAGGTCGAGCCGCAGGGGCTCGAGCGCATCAGGAATTACACGGGGACACTGCCGCCGGTGGGCATATGGGATGAGGCCGTGAAGCAGCTGCGCGGCGTGTACGGGAATGCCTGGCCGGGACTTTCCGATGAAGTGTGGTCCGCGCTCGCGCACCGCAGCTATCGCGCGGACGCATCCGGCACACCCGTACTCGATTGCGATCCACGGGTCGGCGAGGCGCTGCGCGCCGCCGGGCCTGCCCCAGCCGGCGGCTTGTGGCCGGTGTTCGCGCGCTTGGGGAGGATACCGATGTTGGCGATCCACGGGGCGCTCTCGGATGTCCTCAGCACGCGCACGCTCGAGCGCATGCAGCGCGAGAAGCCGGATCTCGAGCGGCTGACGGTCGGCAATCGGGGACATGTGCCCTTGCTCGATGAGCCGGACGTGCTGCCGGCGATCGATCGATTCCTCGCCCGCCTGCGGCCTTAAAATAGGTTCGCATTGACGGACGGTTTACCCATGCAGCGACACGACACAGCGATTCAGGCACATGGATGTGCCCGGCCGCCGAAGTCGGCCGAGTCTCGGGCAAAAGCCACGCTTTTTGCCCGAGACGGCGCTGGGCCGGGCAGGAGCCCGGATCCAGCGCTTCATACTACCCACATGCGACTCCTTCGCCTGACCGCGCTTGCCGCCGCTTTGTGCGCATCGGCCGCCACTCTGTCCGCGACCGCGGGTGTGGCGCCCTTCGATCTCGCGGGTCCGGATCTGCAGGTGACCGTCACGCGTGGTCACGAGACGCTGCCCGTGAGCGAGGTTCCGAACCTCTCCGAGGGCGACCGCCTCTGGGTGCGCGCCGACTTGCCGGCTTCCCAGTCTCAGCACTACCTGCTGGTCACCGCCTTCCTGCGCGGAGCCACGAATCCGCCGCCCCGTAGCTGGTTTCAGGCCTGTGAGACCTGGAAGCGCGGCTGCGCACAGAAGGGCCTCGAGCTCACCGTGCCGCCGGGCGCAGAGCAGGTGCTGGTGTTCCTCGCGCCGCACACTTCAGGGGACTTCAGGACGCTGGTCGGCGCCGTGCAAGGCCGGCCGGGCGCCTTCGTGCGCACTTCCCAGGACTTGAATCAGGCGACGCTCGACGGCTCGAGGCTCGATGCCTATCTCAGAGCCATTCACGCGCTCGATGAGAGCGCCCCGGGCAAGCTCAAGGAGGCCGCGCCGCTCCTCGGGCGCAGCCTGGCCATCAAGGTAAAGGAGAGCTGCCTCGATCGCATTCCGGAGCTGCAGGCCCCCTGCCTGCTGCAGGGCCAGGAAGCGCTCATTCTCAATGACGGCCACAGCACCTCCATCGTGGAGGCGCTGACCTCGGGGCCGGCGACCGATCTGGCGATGGAGGCGAGCTATACCCCGCAGCTCAGCTACGGCTACTACAGTCCGTATATCGCCTCCGTGCTCGACATCGCCCGCATCTTCGGCTCCTTCACCACGGC
>Ga0070738_10004946_pt1 | contig 15340 bp, 11 predicted proteins | sample Coa_R2_2_FD_66446 | JGI IMG/M metagenome (GOLD analysis project Ga0070738, IMG submission 66446) | Surface soil microbial communities from Centralia Pennsylvania, which are recovering from an underground coalmine fire - Coalmine... | ecosystem: Environmental > Terrestrial > Soil > Unclassified ...
ACAATGACGTGCAGTCTGCCGCCTCTCAGATCCCGCACAACGACTCCCCGCGCCGCCTCGGCAACGGGTGGCTCGGCGCCTTGCTCAGGCCGCTCGATGCACGATTGCGCTCGAGCCAAGGCATCCGGGAATATACGTCCGCTGCCGAATGTATCCTGAGAATTCAGCTCGTTGCGAGCGATCAAGACGTTCTCTTGTCGGACGGCACGCAGATTCGTCGCGGCGACCAGATCATCGATCTGCATTTCTGGACCGAACAAGTGCCGACGATCCCGGAAAGCGGCGTGAGCTTAGCCTGGGCGCGGCGGTTGACGCGCAGCTTCGAATTTTCGTTGCGCGAACTTGCGCGCGTTCTGCACTGCCGGCGCGAATTCGACGACGTGCAGGCGATCCGCTGCAATCTCGCCCTCGGTCCGGCGGAGCGGAGCGCGCAGATCGCGCGCATCATGCGCCATTGCGGATTCGAAAGGCTTGCCGCTCGCCCGCCGCAAACTCTGTCCGAGAAAATGCGCCGGCTTGGAGAAAATATTTTGATTTCTCTCCTTGTCGCAGCCCGCAATGCACGGGCCATTCGTTCCGACACGCTGCGGCGGGACCGCACGCTCACTTTCATTTCGAGACCGATGCTCGAACGCCTGTATGGAGTCTATCGAAACGCGACTCTCTCGCCCGATTTGACCAAAATCCCGGAAGGGCGGCGCCGAAAAATTGCGGAGCAATGATGGGTTTGCCGAACGACACGGAATTCTTCTATTTCATTTCGCATTTCTTCGACTTTCTCGCAGGCCTCGGCTGTCTCTATCTGCTGGTCGCCGCGGCCGTCGTGCTTCGCTTTCCGGATCGGCGCAGGGAGCCGCTCTGCCCGGAGCCGGTGACGATCATGAAGCCGCTACATGGGGAAGAGCCGCAACTCGCGCCGCGGCTTGCCTCGTTCTGCGATCAGAGGTTCGAGGCGCCCGTGCAAATGATCTGCGGCATGCTCGCCCCTTGCGAGGCCGCGATTTCGGCCGTCGGAAAGATCGCGCCGCTCAACGGCACGATCGAACTTCGGATCGACCCGCGCGAGCACGGCTCAAACCGCAAGATTTCCAATCTCGCCAATATTCATGCGGCCGCGCAACACGATATTTTCGTCTTCGCCGACAGCGACATCGAAGTAGGTCGCGACTATTTGCGGAACATCGTCGCCGAGCTCGAACGGCCCGGCATTGGCGCCGTGACTTGCCTCTACCATGGCTTGCCCGCAGCGGGGCTTTGGTCGCGCTATGCGGCGCTCGCCATCAATGCGCATTTTCTGCCGAGCGTCATCTTCGCGCTGACGTTTCGATTGGCGGAGCCCTGTTTCGGCTCGACGGTAGCGCTACGTCGCTCGACGCTCGCTCGAATCGGCGGATTCGGCGCCTTCGCCGACCACCTCGCGGATGATTATGCGATCGGGGAAGCCATACGCGCGGCGGGCTATGAGATCGCTATCCCGGGCTTCACGCTCGGACATCTCTGTTTCGATCAAAGCCTGCGCAAGCTTCTCGCGCATGAAATACGCACCGCGCGCACGATCAAGAGCATCGACACGATCGGCTATTGCGGCACGATCATCACGCATCCCTTTGCCTTGGCACTCTTGGCCGCTCTTTTCGGCGCCAACGATTCCCTGCTGCTCGCCTCTATCGCGCTTGCCTGCCGCGCTTTGCTCTGCCGCTGTGTCGAGCATCGGTTCCATTTGCCGCTGCAACCTTATCTGTTGATCCCGATCCGCGATCTCATCTCGTTTTTTGTCTTCGTCTCGAGCTTCTTCGGCACGGCAGTCAGCTGGCGCGGATTCTCCTACCACGTCACGTCGGACGGGAGATTGGAAGCCGATCGCAACGGCGTTCAATGAACGCGCCGTTTCTCCATGGCCCGGCCGGCCGGCTTTTGATCATCAATGCCGACGACTTCGGGGCGGCAGAAGAGATCAATGAAGCGGTCGAGATCTCCCATCGCAGCGGCATCCTGACCTCCGCGAGTTTGATGGTCGGCGGTGCAGCGGCCTCGGATGCAATCGCCCGCGCGCGTGCTCTGCCAACCCTGCGCGTCGGCCTGCATGTTGCGCTCGTGGATGCAAGGCCCTGCCTGAATCCCGAAGAGATTCCCGGCCTCATCGATCGGAGCGGGAGGCTGCGCAGCGATGTTCGGAAATTGGCGTTCGACATAGCGCTCAGCGCCCGGCTGCGCCGCCAGATGCGGGCCGAAATCAAAGCCCAGTTCGAAGCCTTTGCGCGTAGCGGACTGAAGCTCGACCACGCCGATGCGCACAAACATTTTCATCTTCATCCGGTCGTCGCCCGCGAGATCATAGCGATCGGAAGGGAGTTCGGCCTTGAGGCTTTGCGCGTTCCTTCGGAGTTTGGATGGACTTTGGTTTCGCCGTGGCTCGCCCTCTTGCGCGCTCAGGCGCGCCGCGCGCGGTTGATGATGCCGGATGCGGTTTTTGGCTTGCGCTGGTCCGGCGCGTTCACGGCTGAGCGCATGCTGGAGCTCTTGCGCGATCTTCCGCCCGGCGTGATCGAGCTCTATTTGCATCCGGCGATCGCAAATCGATTTTGCGGGTCGGTGCCTGGCTATCGCTATCGCGAGGAATTCGAAGCCTTGTGCGCGCCGGCCGTCGTTGCCGCGATAAAGCGTGCCGGTTTGCGGCTCGGCGGCTACGCGGATGCCAATCCCTCACTGGTCGGACGGGAATGACGGCGTCTGCGGCGGCAGGAATGTGGGGCTGGTTGCGGTCGTCGTCGTATCCGGCGCGGTGGCCTCGGGCGAGGAGAGATCGGCGGCGCCGAAGATCTTGCGCAAAATGCCGGGGGCGATCGCGGTCAGGAGATTGACGTTCAAGGTCGGCTTGGTCGCCGCGCCGCTAATGCGGTAATTGACCGCGAACATGCCCTCGTGCAGCCCACCGCCGAGCAAGAGGCCGAAGATCGGGATCTGTGAGGCGAGATTGTTCAGCCCATAGGCCGGCACGAATGTGCCGTCGAGAGCGACGCGATCGCGGCCGAAATCGAGCCACCCGTCGACGGTCAATCCGAGCTGCGGCCCGTAGATCGTGCCATCGCGCAAGTCGAGCCGGCTTCCAGCACGCTGGAAATTCACCTGCAAGCGCGTGAACGGGACAGTATCGGCATCGAACTTGCTGCTTATGGTGCGCTCACCTTGGAATTGATTGCCTTCCAATTGTTGCGCACCTTGCCTGAGGAGCCGGCGCAGCGCCGGTTCGTCGCGCAGGACAAAATTCTGAATCGCGAGCGAGCCGGCCATGGCGTCCTCGCCCAGCCGCATGCTGACCGCGAGTTGGCCGCCGTCCATATGCCGATAAAGATCGATGAAACCGAGCAAGGCGCCGGCATTGTCGGTCGAAAGATCGAGCTGCGGGGAAGGCGTATCGGCTTTGTCGAGATTGCCGATGATCGCGCTCTTGCTGAAGCGGCCGGTCAGCACGAATTGCCGCAATCTATCGCCTTCCTTGACGAAATGCAGATCGACATTCGTCATGTCCTGCTTGTTGAAGCCGATCAGATTCGCCGATCTGAGATCGACGTCGAGATTGGACCCGGCGAGCTCTTTGGTGGTGTCTTTTGCGGATTCCTTGCGCCCGCCCTGCTCCGTATCGTCCGCGTCATCCGCGTGCGAGAGGGTCAAATTCTTGAGGAAAGGTCGCGCGTCGAGCGCCGTCCCGCGAATGACGAGTTTCAACGTGTCGTGGTTCTTCGAAACGTCGAGCCGCATGTCGTCGCCGGCCGAGAGTTTCATCTGCGCGAATCTCGCCGAGATCTGCGAGGGATCCGAGCCGATCGTCACCGATCCGTGCGCCTGCACCGGCCCGGCTTCAAGCGCAAGCTCGTTCAGGGACGTCGAATGATCGTCGTTGACGCTGAGAACGAAGCTCGCCTTGCCGGGCCGCCCCGCGGGCTTGGTGATTCCGAGGCCGTTGATCGAAGCGCGCGTCAAGTCGAGTTCGACTTTCGCCTTCATCGGGCCCGTACCGCCGAGCGGAGTGGTGAGATGCGTCGCAATGGGACCCGTGAGCCCCGGCAGGACGGCGAGCCCTTGCTTGGCGCGCAGCGCATCATCCATGACGAAACTGACCGACGCCTGCCCTTCATGGCTGCCGGCCGGTTCGACGAGATCGAGATTGGCGTTTGTGCCGAACACCTGGCCCTGGCCTGTCGCATGGATCCCGTTGTCGTCGACGGTGATGGCGAGGGTGGCGTCCTCGAGCTTCTGGTTGCCGACGAGATTGTCGGCCGAGACATTCGTCGTGACCGCACTGATCCTCATCCGCGTGTCGGCGGGATTTGCATTCACTCCGAGCTTCAGGCCGAGGCCGAGGCTGCCGACGATCTGGCCGCTGAATTTCGAGGAATCGACCGGCAACCCGGCGTAGGGCTTGAGCGCCTTGCGGTTCAAGAGATCGCCGACGGCCGAGACGTCGCCGGAGATCATGGCCGACAGAGTGACCGGCGTCGGCCTGATCTGCGCATCCGCGATGTGGAACGCACCGCTCGACAGGACGAGCTTGCCGGCGGCACCCAGATCCATCGTGCCCTTGTTTGCGGTGAAGGTGGATGTGCGGCCGGTGATATGCCCGGTGCCGTCGAGACCGCTCAGAGGCGGCACGCCGGGCAGGAATTCGACGGAACCGTCCTTCAAGGCAAAATCGATCGCGACCGCGGAATCGGGCGGCGCATATTGATGGCGCATGGCGTCGATCATTGCGGCATCGAAATCGAATTGCAGCGTGCCGCGCTCGAGAATGCCGTCCTTCCAATGCGCCAGGAACCAGGAACGCACGTCGGCCGCCATGAAGGAAGGCCAGAGCCGAATGGCAACCGTCGTCGGCGTCGGGCTGATCGAGGCGCCAAGGCGCAGATGCGGCCCGTTCTTCCAATCGATGACGCCGGCCATCGCGAGGCCGCAGTTCGGACCGTCGAACTCGAAGCGGTCGATGAACAGGCTCTTGTCTTCGAACGCCAGGCGGCCTTGAAAACCGATATGATCGATCTTGATCGGGCCTTCACCCGGCCGTTCGGGCCCAAATATGCCTTGTTGCGAATTGGCGAAATTGATCGTCCAGGGTTCGCCTTCGCGCACCGGCGGAGCGATGGCGCCGGCAATTGCGAAATCCGTCTGGCCTGTACGGAACTCTCCCTTATCGATCACGATGCGCCGGCCGCTGCGGTCCCAATGAAAAGCGGCATCGATCGAATCGACCAGCCGCGGCTCGTCGTTGGGGTCCTCGAATCGAAGATAGCCGGGGTCGAAATGGATCTCGCCCGCGACATCCGACAGGCTGCGGTCCGCGGCGAGCACCATCGCGAACTTGCTCGAGATCGGCATATCGAAATCGGCGCCGACATTGCGCACGCCGCCGACGATCGAAATCTCGTCCAGCGAAATATTCTTGAACTCGACATCGAGGCGCCGGTCGCCGCCCGATTTGCCCGACGCGCGCGCCGAAACCGACCACGCACCGCTCGGCCCGTCGGCGGAAAGATCGAGATTGGTACCCCCGCTCGATCGTTCGAGCGAGAGATCGAGCCCGTTATAGAACTTGGTCTGATTGTTCAGACGATCCTCGATCACGAAGCGGCCGCGGGCTATGCCGATCCGATCGATCGCCGCAAGCGGACCGTTCGGACGAGTCGAGGCTTCGACGAGAAGACGCATGGCCGACGCGATACGCTTGACGACGAGCGAACGCGGCGGCGTGGCTTTGGGCAAGAGCGCAGACGACGCAACCGGGGGCATCGGGCTCGCCGCCGGCTCGGGCGCGCCGGCTCCCGATTTTCCGGTCTGCATGGCCGCGGTGAGCCCTAGCAGCGGAAGCACCCCTTGCCTGCCATTTCCGGCAGAGACGGCGAGCGACCCGTCCGGCAGAAGCGCAAGATGAACTTCGACGTCGAAGACTTCCAGGCGTTTCGGAACGACCTTGCCGGCGAGGAGGTCGAAAAGACCGACGGAGACTTCGGCGCGCGGAGCGGTGATGATCGGCTCGCCGGAGGCGGTCGTCAGCGACAAATGGTCGATGCTCAGCGTCGGGCCGAATCCGCGGCTTGTGACCGAGACTTCGCCGAGCTTGAAGGCGTAGCCGTGGCCGATCTTATCGTTGAGGGCTTGCGTGATGCGCGGGCCGAGCCCGGCGATCGCGACGGGCCCTTTTCCGAGATAGAGCAGGAAAAATCCACACCCCAGCACGGCGACGATGACGAGGCCGGCGACCGAGCCTACGGCGCGCCGCGAAATCCAGTCGAGGAATTTGATTTGCGGGCGGATCGCGCTCTGCAAGAGCCTCGCCGGCCGAGGCTGATATTCGGCGAGCGCATTTTCCGCATAACCCGGCCGGGCGCGCGTATCTTCCGTGTGATCTACCAAACCAAACGGGCCTTTCGCGAACGAGCACGAGCTGGAAAGCCGATTCGTACCCGAATATACGTGGTTTGTCGAAACCGGCGCAGGCAAATCGGATGCGCCGACTCCAGAAACAAGATCCCCTCAAAAGAAGGCGATCATTCGAATTTCGCTTTGATCGGGCGCGCTTTTCGCGAAAATCCGTCCCCACGCCTATCGAGGCATCGAATTGCCTCTCATTGAGACGAAAGGAAGGCGAATATGAGCAGGAAACCGGGTTTGGGCGACAAGGCTCCCGATTTCAAACTGCCCGACGATCGCGGCGCCATCCGAACCCTAAAGTCTTTTTCAGGCAAGAAGCTCGTCCTCTACTTCTATCCCAAGGACGACACATCGGGCTGCACCAAGGAAGCGATCGACTTCAACGCACTCAAACCGCAATTCGAGAAAGCCGGCGCGGTGATCGTCGGCGTCTCGCCCGATTCCTGCGAAAGCCACGGCAAGTTCAAATCCAAACACAAGCTCGATATCGATCTGATTTCGGATGAGACAAAGTCCATGCTCGAAGATTACGGCGTGTGGACGCAGAAAAGCATGTATGGGCGCAGCTATATGGGCGTCGAACGCACGACCTTTCTTATCGGCCCCGAGGGAAAGATCGTGGAAGTCTGGAACAAGGTGAAGGTGCCGGGCCATGCCGAGGCGGTGCTCGCCGCGGTCAAGGCGCTCGCATGAAAGCTTTGTTTTTTCAAGGCTTAAGCGAATATTAACCTTAACGATATGAGATCGTCTGCGAACTCTTTTGGAGTCTGAGCCGCGTGATGATCTCGCCGCGCAGCAAAGTCGGGCCGCGCCGCGATCATTTGCGGCTGACCTTCGCCTATCGCTCCTTTTCCAAAACGCTCGCTTTACCGCGCCCGCTCGCGGCGGCGCTTCTGCTCGTGCTGCCCTTTATCGCGGCGATCTATCTCGCCGCCACTTGCTATTTCCTCTTCCACGACGAATTGCTCGCTTCGCTCACGCGCCATCAGGTCGAGTTGCAATATGCCTATGAGGAGCGCATTGCGACGCTGCGTCATGAGCTTGAAAAAGCGACTGAACAAGCGCGGATCGACGAGGCCGACTTCACCGATCAGGTCCGCGCGCTCGGCGCCCGCCAAGATCTTGTCGAAAGCCGAACGGCGCTCATCGCTTCACTGGCCGCGCGCATGAAAGACCCGCGCGGTCCCGCGCCCGATCAGTCGGCGCCTGCGCCAGCTTCGGCCGAGACGCCGCTGCCCGACCATGCGCCGGCAGACGGCAAGCCGCATCCGGAAGATCTCGATTTGGAGCTGCGCAAAAGTTCGAGCGCCGCTTTCATGTCGCCGGTCGAGGCGCAAACGAGCCTGCCGCTGCCGGAACAAATTCATCTCCTTGTCGATCGTTACGATCGAGTGGATCGCGAACACCTCGCGATCCTCGGCCAGTTGCAGATGCCGGCGAACCTCGAGGCGGACCATATTCGCACGACGCTGGCCTCTGCCGGACTCTCTGCCGACCGTCTCAAGCCGCCGATCGTGAGGCAATCGGGCGGCGCAACCGGCGGTCCCTTTGTCGCCCTGCCGATCCTTTCCGATGGCTCGTCCTTCGCGCTCGCCGCCGGGCGCCTCGAAAGTGCAATCGATTCGGTCGAAAGGCTGCGCCGCGTTCTCTCGAGCGTGCCACTCGAACTGCCGCTCAGCGGCGAAATTGCGATCACCTCGCCTTTCGGTCCGCGTATCGATCCTTTTCTTGGCCGGCCGGCTCTGCACACCGGCGTCGATCTTCTTGGCACCTACGGCGCTCCGGTTCATGCGACGGCGGCAGGAATCGTGGTTTCGGCAGGCTATGACGGCGGCTACGGCAATATGGTCGAGGTCGATCACGGCAACGGGCTGGCGACACGCTATGCCCATCTCTCGAGCATCGAGGTCGCGCCGGGACAGAAAGTGAGCTACGGCACTGTTCTCGGACGGATCGGAGAGACCGGCCGGGCGACGGGCCCGCACCTTCATTACGAAGTCAGGATCGACGGGCAGCCGGTCGATCCCGAGCGGTTCTTCAAGGCCGGCACGGCATTGATCGCCGATGCGGGCGCGCGGCCCTAATTGATCTGCCGCAAAGCGCCAAGCCCTTCGCTCAAGCAACAATGGCGCACGATATGCAAGCTGTCGGGCAACTGCGACCGTGAACACGGGCGCTCCAATTCGATTCTTCGGAGGAAGAATGACTCGTTCCGCAAACGGCGCGAATTTACGCGTGACTGGTCCGGCAATTCCCGGGTCGGCAGAAATTCTGACCGAAGACGCGCTCGATCTTCTCGAGACTTTCGTGAAACTCTTCGGACCGCGCCGCGAGGCCTTGCTGCGCGCGCGCGCCGAGCGTCAGCGCCGCTTTGATCACGGCGCCCTGCCCGATTTTCTTCCTGAGACGCGCGGCGTGCGCGAGAGCGTGTGGAAGATCCGCGACATTCCGGCCGATCTTTGCGACCGGCGCGTCGAGATCACGGGTCCGACCGACCGTAAAATGGTGATCAACGCGCTCAACACGCCGGTGAAAGCCTTCATGGCCGATTTCGAAGATTCGCTCGCTCCGACCTGGGCCAATGTCATTCAAGGGCAGATCAATTTGCGTGACGCACACGCGCGCACGATCACCTATGATGACCCGGTCAGCGGCAAGCATTACGCGCTCAACGGCACGCCATGCCTGCTGATCGCGCGCGTGCGCGGGCTCCATCTGCCCGAGGCGCATGTTCTCTTCGAGGAGAAGCCGATCGCCGGCGCGCTCTTCGATTTCGTCCTCTATCTGCACCACAACATGCAGCGGATGTTCGAAAACGGCACCGGACCTTATTTCTATGTGCCGAAGCTCGAACATCATGAGGAAGCACGCTGGTGGGCCGATGTCTTCGATTTTGCCGAGGACCACGCCGGGCTGGCGCGCGGTACGATCAAGGCAACCTTCCTGATCGAGACTCTTCCGGCCGCGTTCCAGATGGATGAAATCTTATTCGCAGCGCGCGACCACGCCGTCGGACTGAACTTCGGACGCTGGGATTACATCTTCAGCTATATTAAAACGCTCGGCGAACACGCAGATCGTGTGCTTCCGGATCGGCAGATCTTGACCACGGATCAGCCGTTCCTCGATTCACTTTCGCGCCTCCTGGTGCGCACCTGCCATCGCCGCGGCGCGCTCGCTATGGGCGGCATGTCTGCGATCATTCCTTCGAAGGATCCAAAGGCCAACGAAGCCGGCTTTGCAGCGGTGCGCGCCGACAAATTGCGCGAGGCGCGGCTCGGCTATGACGGCGCCTGGATTGCGCATCCAGGTCTCGCCAAGGCGGTGACCTCCGTCTTCGATGAAGTCATGGGCAACAAGCCCAACCAACTGGATGCTATGCGCGAAGCCGATCCGCCGACGAAAGCCGACGATCTCCTTGCGACACCAGAAGGTCCGCACAGCGAAGGGACGATGCGGCGCAACATACGTGTCTCCCTGCAATATATCGAGGCTTGGCTGCGCGGCCTCGGTTGCGTGCCGATCTATGGCTTGATGGAAGACGCGGCCACCGCGGAAATCTCCCGGACTTCGGTCTGGCAATGGCTGCGCCACGGGCAGAAGCTCGACGATGGCCGGGTTGTGGATGGCGATCTGTTTCAAGCTTGGCTGCCGGAAGAGATGGAACAAGTCCGCAGCGAGATCGGCAGCGAGCGCTATGACTCGGGCAGGTTCGGCGAGGCGGCCGGCTTGCTGCATGAACTTGTCCTGGGAAAGCCGCTCTGCGCGTTTTTGACCCTGCCGGCCTATGCCATGCTCGACGCGCATTGAACTGCGCTGAAGCAACAAGCGCCCGTTGCCCTTGCCTTTTCGACCCGCTTTGCGGCGGCGCAGCGGGGATTCCCAAGCTGAAGCGAGGAACCGTTGAACGGCATTGGGGTTGACCGGGCTCAAAAAGAAGCGAGGAGGGTGACCATGAAATATCTCATTATCGCTGCCGCGCTGTCGCTTAGCGTGCCTGGCGTGTGCTTGGCGCAAACCAGCACGCCCAATTCACAAACTCACGAGAATGCGGCAACCTCGCCGAACGGACCGAATGGCGAGGAGATGCAACCTGGCCAGACCGCGAAGCCGTGCAACAATCAAGCGAGTGGCACGAGCGACCGCGGCGGCGGCACTGAGAAACGCTCGACCGCCTCCGGCGGCCCGAATAGCAATCCGGGCGGCAGCGTCTCCAGCGGGTGCTGACAATCCTGCAGCGATGCAAGTGCCGTCGGAGCCTCGCTCCGGCGGCTTTTTGCGTAGGCGATCAAATCAAACTGACGAGATCGCCGCCATAACGCGCGAGGTGCCCGGCGAGCTCGAGCTCCAGGAGAATGGAGCGCACTTCGCGCGCCGGGGCCTCGGCGATCCGCGTGAGTTCGTCGATTGAGATCGGCGCTGGCCCGAGCAGCGCGACGATTCTGGCGCGTGCCTCGCCAGGATCGGCGGACGTTCCGGGACGGGAGACTGGCGCTGTTTCCGTTTCAAGCGGGGCGCGCGGCGGCGTACTGATTTCCGGCAGATCGAATTCTTCCCAGAGAGATTCGCCTTCGCTCATTCCCGAACCGAAGTTGGTGCGGGGCGGCATCTCGATCTGGCGCGCCAAGGCATCGATCACGTCCTGCGCCGAACAACAAAGCGTTGCGCCGTCGCGGATCAATTCATTCGTCCCTTCGGCGCGCGGATCGAGCGGCGAGCCGGGCACAGCAAAAACTTCGCGGCCCTGCTCCGCCGCAAAACGCGCCGTGATCAGCGACCCCGAACGGCTCGCTGCTTCGATAACGACTGTGGCTTGCGCGAGACCAGCAATGATGCGGTTGCGGCGGGGAAAGTCCCTGCCCCGCGCCTCCCAGCCGAACGGCATTTCGCTGATCGCCGCACCGCCTTCGAGCAGACGTTCGAGCTCCGAGGCATGTTCGGGCGGATAAATTCTATCCTGTCCGCCGGCAAGCACGGCGACGGTTCCCGAGTCGCGCGACGTCTGATGGGCGCGAATATCGATGCCGCGCGCAAGTCCCGAGACGATGACGAAGCCTGCCTCCGCAAGGCCGCGGACGAGCCGTTCGGTAAAAGCAAGCCCGGCCGCCGAGGCATTGCGCGAGCCGACGATTGCGACCGCCGGACGTTTGAAGATGGCGAGTTCGCCTCGGATGGCCACAATGGGCGGCGCCGAATCCGTCTTGCGCAGCAGAAGCGGATAATTTTCTTCCCCGAGCGCGATGAAACGTGCGCCGCAAGCCGCCGCAGCTTCGAATTCGCGCTCGATCTCGTCTTTGCTGGCAACCCGGACCTGCTTTCCGCCCGGCGCGAGCCGCGGCAGAGCTTCGAGCGCAGCGCGCGCGCTGCCGAACTTATTGATCAGAGTGCGGAAGGTGCGCGGACCCACCTGCTCGCTGCGCCAGAGGCGCAGCCAATCGAACCGCTGCGCATCTGAAAGCACAAGGCCCTCTTCGGCGCTCATTGGGCCTTCGCGCCGATCTTCGACTCCGTCCCGCCGATCAGTCGCGCAATATTGGCGCGATGGGTGAACCAAAGCAGCAGCGTCAGAATGGAAAACAGCGCCGCGACATCGGGATGACCGAAAAGAAGAGCCGCAACCGGCGTAGCGGCGCTCGCCGTCAAAGCCGCCGCCGAAGAATAGCGGGTAACCGTCGCAACTGCGAGCCACAGGGCGATGAAGACAAGGCCAGCCGGCCAATCGAGCGCAAGGAGGCAGCCGAGGAAAGTCGCCACTCCCTTCCCGCCTTTGAATTTCAGCCAGATGGGAAAGACGTGACCGACGAAAGCGCCGAATGCTGCGGTAAGCTGCGGCAGGCCCGGCGCGATGAGCCCCACGATCAGCACGGCGGCGACGCCCTTCAAAGCATCGAAAAGAAGCGTGGCGGCGGCGAGATCCTTGCGGCCGGTGCGCAGCACGTTGGTCGCCCCGATATTGCCGGACCCTATGGCGCGCAGATCCGCGGTCCCGGCGAGCCGCGTCAGGATGAGCCCGAAAGGGATCGAGCCGCAGAAATAGCCGAAGACGAGGGCGAGGAAGATGGACACTTGCGAACCGGCCGGAATGCGGCAGGCAAACTAGCCGCCCGGAGGTCGCTCGGCAATGGGCCCGGCTATTTCTCTTCGCCGACGAGGTCCGCGAGCTTTGATTTTTCTTCCTCGCTCAGCGCATTGGCCGGCGGTGCCGTCAGCCGCTGCCGCACAGAGAGAGCGATGGCGCCCGCGCCGATCAGCAGCAGAAGGAACGGCGCAGTCCAGAGCAAAATCGTCTCTGGCTTGAATGGCGGTTTCAGCAGAATGAAATCGCCGTAGCGGGCGACGAGATAGGCGCGAATTTGGGAATCGCTCAAACCCTCCAGGATCTTCTGGCGGACGAGGACGCGGATGTCATGTGCGAGCGGGGCTTCCGATTCATCGATCGATTCGTTCTGACAGACCATGCAGCGCAATTGCGCCGAAAGCGCTTCGGCGCGCGCCTCGAGCTTCGGGTCTCTTAGCATTTCCTCGGGCGTGACCGCGAAAGCAAGCGTCGGAGCAAGCGCGAGGAAGAGCGCGCATATAATGGCCAGCACCCTTCTCCCGCTCGCGAGAGTCGTGTGGAGCATGAGCGACGAGGCTGCCCGAAGACGGCGCCATCCCTCGTATGGTCGCCTCCGCCGACGACCTTCTCCCCTAAAGAGGAGACGGAAGATCCTGCTCCTCACGCGCCACATCATTCCGCCGCTTGCGGTGCGACCGCGATCCTGCGCACGCGTCGCGCCACGCCGATTCTGAGCCGCCGGTCGCTCAACGAGCATAGCCCGCCAAGCGCCATGACGATGGCGCCGAACCAGATGAGGGTCACGAGCGGTTTCCAGTAGAGCCGCGCATCGACGGTGCCTGCCGCCTCGCCTTTGCTGATCCCGAGATAGATTTGGCCGAAATCGACCGTCTTGATGGCAGCTTCCGCGCGGCTCATCTGCCGCACGGGATAATAGCGCACTGCCGGATCGAGCTCGGCGATTTCGGCGCCGCCGGAACGCACCGCCATGTGCGCGGCGGTCGCCGTATAGTCCGGGCCGGTCTGCGGACCGATGCTTTCGAGCACGATCTCATAAGGGCCGACTTGCGCGACATCGCCCGGTTTCATTGTAAGGATCTTCTGCGCGCCCCAGCCCACTCCCGCAAGACCGAGCAGCGTAAGTCCGATCCCGGCATGCGCGAGCGCCGTGCCATAGGCGGAGCGCGGCAGGCCGAAGGCATTGGCGAAGACTTGGCTGCCCTTGAGCAGAGCGGCACGGCGGAAGATCCGGGTGGCGAGGTCGGAAAAGGCGCCGAGGATTGTATAGATCGCAAGCCCGGCGAGCAGAATCGAAATCGCCGGGCCGCCGCGCAAGGCGACGAGCAACAGCATCACGCCGAGCCCGCAGGCGAAGGCGAAGAAAAGCCTTTGCAGCGAACCTAGCAGATCGCCGCGCTTCCAGGCGAGTGTCTGAGCGATCGGCATCAAAAGGCAGAGCGGCAGGAAGAGCGGCACGAATGTCGCGTTGAAGAACGGCGGACCCACAGAGATCTTTGCACCGGTCAGGGCCTCGAGCGCGAGCGGATAGAGCGTCCCGATAAACACGGTCGCGCAGCAGGTCGAGAGCACGAGATTGTTGAGAACGAGCGCGCCCTCGCGCGAAATCGGCGCGAAAAAGCCGCCAGGCTTCAAGGAATTGGCGCGCAGCGCGAACAGCAGAAGCGCGCCGCCGATGAAGAACACGAGAATGGCCAGAATGAAGACGCCGCGACGCGGATCGTTGGCGAATGCATGGACCGACGTCAGCACGCCCGAGCGCACGATGAACGTGCCGATAAGGGAGAGCGAGAACGCGAGAATAGCGAGAAAGATCGTCCAGACCTTCAGGGCTTCGCGCTTCTCCATCACGGTTGTCGAATGAAGCAGCGCGGTCGCAGCGAGCCAAGGCATCAGCGAGGCATTCTCGACCGGGTCCCAGAACCAGAAGCCGCCCCAGCCAAGCGTGTAATAGGCCCAATAGGAGCCCATCGCGATGCCGAGTGTGAGGAAGATCCAGGCGATCAAGATCCAAGGCCGCACAAGCCGCGCCCAGACCGCATCGATGCGCCCGCAGATCAGAGCAGCCGCGGCGAAAGAAAAAGTGATCGAGAGGCCGACATAGCCGAGATAGAGCAGCGGCGGATGGATCGCCAAGCCGGGATCCTGCAGCAGCGGGTTGAGGCCCATTCCGTCCATCGGCGGATTGGCGATCCGCGCGAAAGGATTGGAGGTCAGGAGGATGAAGAGCAGAAAGGCCGCACCGATCCAGGATTGGACCGCGAGCACTGCCGCATGAATGTCGCGCGGCATGGCTCGCCCCGAGACCGCCACCGCAGCCCCGAAGAGCGACAGGATCAGGACCCAGAGCAACATGGAGCCTTCATGATCGCCCCACACGCCGGTGATCTTATAGAGCAGCGGCTTCGTCGAATGGGAATTCTCGACGACATTGACGAGCGAGAAATCGGACGTCAGATGCGCATAGGTCAAAGCCGCATAGGAGATCACGACCAAAAAGAATCCGGCGAGCGCGACTGAAGGGGCGACCTGCATCAGCCGGTCGTCGCGTGAGACGACGCCCCACAGCGGAACGCAAGCATTGACGAAGGCGAGCGCCAGCGCCAGCACGAGGGCGAAATGGCCCGTTTCAACGATCAAGATCCGCCTCCCATGCTGCCGGCGCTCTCCTGCCACCGGCCCGCCTTCTTCAGAGCATCGACGACTTCCCGCGGCATATAGCGCTCGTCATGCTTGGCGAGAACCGCGTTCGCATTCAGGCCGGTGGCGCCGAGCACACCTTCGACAACGACCCCCTGGCCTTCTCTAAAGAGATCCGGCAGCGCGCCCGTATAGGCGACG
>Ga0070738_10004947_pt1 | contig 15336 bp, 11 predicted proteins | sample Coa_R2_2_FD_66446 | JGI IMG/M metagenome (GOLD analysis project Ga0070738, IMG submission 66446) | Surface soil microbial communities from Centralia Pennsylvania, which are recovering from an underground coalmine fire - Coalmine... | ecosystem: Environmental > Terrestrial > Soil > Unclassified ...
ATCGAAGGCCAGCTGCGCGAGCTCCGTTGCCACTACGGCCGCTACCTCTATCGCGTCCTTTACCAGCGCTCTGGAGACCTCTTCGTGCTGCTGCATATTCTGGAGAAGCGCCAGCGCACACTTCCAGCAGCTGACATTAGGCTGGCCCAGCAGCGCTTCGACGACTTCAAGTCGCGGATGGACGCGAACCCGCGTACGCCGCCCCGAGCTGCCGGCCACGATGCACCGTGACGCCACATATCAAAATTGATAAGCTGTCATTGTGAAGAAGGCGAGCGAAGGCGCGGATTCGAACGTCAGCCCGATCGGCCGAACTGCCGAGGAAGCGAGCCAGACACGTCGTGTGCGAAGCGCAACCTACCGTGCTCTTCAGGAGAAGCACGAGCCTTTCCGCGAGGTCGCCTGGCTGCTCATCAAGTACCGAATGGATCATGGACTGACCCAGCAGCAGCTCGCAGATAAGGTCGGCACCAGCTATTCGCAGATTTCGCGGATCGAGCGCGGCCAGCACGAAACAAGTATCCGAACGCTTCGCCGCATCGCGGAAGCCCTGGACGTGCGACTCCTCATTGGCTTTGAGAGCAAGTCTGACCAAGGAGCCAGACGGGAGCTCGTGGCGGTCTAGCTTTCGTTCGGGTACTAGTTTTCTCGACGGGCGCCATCGGCAAACTCCGCCTGTCGGATTACCCGGCGAACTTCGCGCAGAAAGTGCAGTAGCTCGAACGGTTTGACGATTGCCGATTGGGCCTCGACCCGGCGCGCGATTTCACGGACCTCCTCAGCAGGCAAGCCCGAGAACACCATCAGTGGCAGGTCTGGGCCATAGCGCCGGCGGACAGCTCGCATGAACTGCTCGCCGTCCAGGTCTGGCAGTCCCACGTCCACGATGACCAGCGCTGGCATTTCGTTGGAAAGCTCCAGTACATCCAGAGCTTGTTCGGCGCTGTTTGCCTCAAGAATTCGTACGCCTGGCTCATTCCCGAGAGCTTCTCGCAGCAGCGAGCGGGTGGACTCATCGTCCTCCACCAGCAGCAGTGACCCGGCAATTTGCCGGCTCACGCTCACGACGCTTCAGCCAGCTGGGCAGACAGCAACTTGAGATGACGTCCGTCACATCGCAGGCGCGCAGCGGCCAAAACCCGTTGGCTGTTCGCGATGGAGTGACTGGACATCGCGAGGGTGTGCGCCGATTCCTGGGCGGCAAGGCGCAACTCGGCGGCTGTGTACGCCGTATCTTGCGCCAGGGGAAGACTGGTCCGCAGCGTGGAACTGTCCTTTCAGCCGGACCACCGATTTCGAAAACAACGAACCCGGTGTGGTCGGCTGGACAGGGGGAACGCCCTCGAACGGTAACGCGTCCCCCTCGGACATGCAACCTAGGGGCCTGTTGCTTCCTGTTCCCCTCCCTCGATGCGGAACGGGTGCAGCCATTCTGCTTTGACCAACTCCACATGGCGGCGGCCATCGTCAAGCTCGGCCAATGTGTGTTCGGCGCACAGGAGCCGACCGGTGACAAGCGCTGCGGCCGTCCGGCAACAGTCGTTCGTCTCGCACATGAAACGGCCCGTTTCTCGAATCGCCGTGGGGTCGGACAGCGGATCTCGGGCTCGTCTCGGCGCCCGGCGCGAGCCAGGCTCAAGACGTTCGTCTCGGGTGTCCAGCTCCCGCTGCAATGCGAGGAAGGTGCCAAGACAAAATTGCCGGTGGTGTTCCACGTGATTCTTGAAGGCGTCCCAATCCGCCTGCCCGTTACCGCACACCGCTGACAATCGGCGCAGGACATCAGCCATGCGCGCTTGAGTGTCAACGAGCTGTCTGAGCAATTGGTGGTTTTGCCGACTCCACAGGGCAGGAAGAGTAGGTGGGAAGAGCGTTGCGTGAAGTGAGTCCACGAATCTCCGCGTTGCTTGGATTTGGGCCCGCAAACAGCAAGAACTGTACCCCTATCAACCAAGTTCATGGCTATGACGCGATTCCGTTGAGCTTGCTTGACATCTAGAACGCCCGTGCTATTTCTGATCTCACGCCAATCTGACACGGGCGATTTCTGGCCCACGCTAGTGAACGTGGGGCGACACGCAGGGCGCTTCCCTCCGCTCCTCTAACCAGCGCTTCACGCGCTCCTGAGCAGCTGCCAAACAGGCAGCTTGCGCCGACTCGGCGACACCGCTTCACGGTGCCGGCCAAGTGAGCCACGGCCTACCGGCCGTGCGCGAGCACAGCCTCCTCGGCTGCGCTGCCTCACCGGCGGCGACATTCGTCGCCGCGCCTTCGCAGCCTGCAACAACAGCGCTCGTCGCCTTTGTTGCGCGATGTAGCGCGTTTGTAGCGGCGTTGTATGCGCCGCTGTAGCAACAGCTCTCTAGCGTCGGTCTCAGGCGCGCCGAGAACATCGAGGAGGTTTTGCATGGACCCAAACATTTGGCGCCCATTTAGCGCTCGTTTAGCGCCCCGGCGACTCATTTTGCGCTGGTTTAGCGCCGGTTTAGCGCCTCGTCTCTAGCGTCCAGGTCATGGAACCTCAACGCGTCCGCGGACCGTGACGGCCGGTCACGGCCGGCCGGATGCCAGGAGTGACGCCGCGTCACGTCCATGTCACGGTCGCGTCACGGTCTGCCCTCTAGCGTGCGGCCATGACGAAGGTCACCCGGATGTCAGCGGAATGTCACCCGAATGTCACCGGCCCTTCTTAGCGTCCATTCCATCAACCGAATCCAGGAGATTTCGATGAATAGTCCAACCCCCAGCCAAGACCCCGGCAGCAGCCGGTATCTGCTGCGCATCCCCGAAGTCGCCAAGCGACTCCGGGTCGGCAGAACCACCATCTATGCCCTGCTCCAGCAGGGCGCGCCACTTCGGCTCGTCCATATCGGACGCGCCGCGCGCATCGAGGCCAGCTCGGTCGATGAGTACATCGAGCAGCTGGCGCACATCCACCCCGAGGACGATCAGGATGGCCACGTGCACCCCGCTGCCTGACCGCCGCGCCCCCTTAGCGGCCGGCGCCGAAAGCGCCCGCCGCGCCGCCGATGGCGGGTTCCCCATCCACCCTTCCACCACCGTCGTGCCGCTGCGCGACACCGCCGCTTCCGCGGCGCCACTCCACCCGGCGCGCGGCTCGTCGCCGGCCACCAGTCCCCTAACCACTCCCCAGGCGACCAGCCGCGTGCTGCCCCGTTGCCACCCCAGCGCCACCGCTGCGGGTCCACCCCTAACGCCGCCACCCCGTTCACCCTCCGCGGTCGCGCAGCCACGTCCCCAGGAGCGCCGTCCGGCTGCTGCCAGCCGCCGCTTTCGGGCGCCCGTTCGGCGCAGTGGTGGAGGGCAGGATACGCATTCCGCCGTCGCTTATTCGCGACGGCCCCGGAATGCCTGCGCCGGCCGGCTCTCGCCGGCCCGCTTGTCCTGCCCTGCGGGGGCCGCCTGATGGCGCGGAGAGGACGGCCCCGCCAGTACGACGTCAAGCTGACGGTGCGCGTCACCTTCGAGGAGCTCCGGCACCTCCGGCCCCGCGCCCGCGAAGCGCTGCTGTCGCTGTCGCGCTATCTGGTGACCAGTGGCCTGGCCGGCAGCCCTCCGCCGTTGACGGCGGAGGAGCGGACACTGCGCCAGCGGGCGATCTTCCACGCCCGCAAGATCGGCGTGAACCTCAACCAGATCGCCCGGCAGCTAAACAGCGATGAGCCGGTCGCACGCGACCGCCTAACAGATACGTTGGCCGCCGCCAAGGACGCGCTGGTGCAGCTAACCGGCCGGGGAACGAGGTGATGTGGGTCGCGCTTTCATGCGCTTCAGCGTCGGCAGGGCCGGCGGCAGCGCGGAAAACATCCACTACATCACCCGCGAGCCGGCCACCAATGCCGACCGCCAGTCGGTGCTGGTCCGCAATTACCCCTCCGAGGTCACGGAAGCCCGCGATTACGACGAGCTGCGTGACCGCTTGGAGGAGTACGCCGACGAGCAGGAGCGCGGGGAGCTGGACCGACCCCGCCGAGGTGGCGGCGAAACCCGCACCCACTACAAGGTCATCCTGTCCTTCGAGCAGGAGATCGACACCGAGCAGGCTCGGGATATGGCGGACGAGTACCTCGACCGCGAGTTTCCCGATGCTCGGGCCGTGGCCGCTGTCCACCAGGACACCGACCACACCCACGTCCACATCCATATCCAGGCGCGGGATGCGGACGACCAGAAGCTGCATTTCGACCGCGAGACCTATCGCGAGCTCGACCGCGCCTGGGAAGACATCTACGACCGTGAATTCGGTCGTGACCACCAACCTGAACAGGAGGGCAAATCCGTGATGGAACGGGATCGCTATTTCGAAGACGAGGACCGCGAGGAGGAGCTGTATGGCCGCGACGAAGCGGGAGATCGAGCTGATGAACGAGAAGCTCCAGATGGAGGTCCGCAGGCTGACCGAGATGAACGAGCGCTTGAGGACAGCGCTCGAGAACTCGACCGAGCAGACCAGGAGTCTCGCGAGGCGGTACGAGCGGCTGAAGACGCTGCTGATCGACTGGACGAACGGCCGTTTGACCGAGACGTAGATCGCGACGACTACGACCGCGATCTGGATGACCGAGGCCGGTGATGGGCACGATCAAATACGCACTCGCCGCGCTCGTGTTTCTGACCGCCGGCTGGGATCTCCGGCTCGTCGATTGGAATCCCGTTCGGTACTTCCAGGACGTTCCGCAGGCGGACCGCTCCGCATCGCTCATGCTGGCCGGCGCCGCGGTTATCGCCTGGCTTATCGACCGCTGGACCAGCGACCGCGACCCGGCAGCTGCGCGCCGGCCACTCCATGCCACGTTGATGGTGGGCGCCGGCTGCATCCTGACGCTGCTGCTGTGCGTCCAGAACATCAGCGAGATACACGGCAACATCCTGGCCCTGGCCGAGCTGCCACATTACGTCAGCTTCTGGCTACTGCTGGCCACCATGCTCGGCACGCTGTGGGTCTACAGCCAGCACCACGCACCCTTTGCGCCGGCAACGACGCACGGCACGGCAGGATGGGCGGCGCCGGCAGAGATCAAGCCGCTGGCTGCGCCGAAGCTCAGCAGGCCGCCTCTAGGCAGCCTATATCTGGGCTACGACCGGCGAGGGCGCGAGATTATCCTGCCGCCCCGGCTGAGCAAACAGCACGCCCTGACCATCGGCACCACCGGCAGCGGCAAGACGCGGACGGTGTTCATGCCGAACGCCGTGCGACTCGGGGTGTCATTCGCCGCCAGTGACCCGAAGGGCGAGCTGTGGAAGTTCACCAGCGGGTACCAGCAGGAGGCCTGGAAGCTCGCGCCGCGATCGGCCGACTCGACGCACGGCTTTAACTGGCTTCCGCTGTGTCGGGAAGAGCACATGGCGCAGCTGCTCGCGGCAGCGGTGATGCAGACGGACGAGGACACGCGCGAGCAGCAATTCTGGAAACTCGCGGACCAGCAGACCTGCGCGGCAGGGTTCACACACGTCGCGCATTCGGACGTGCCGACGCCGGCCACGCTGCGCGAGCTGCTGATGCTTCCGCCATTGGAGTTCGTCGCCGCGCTCAAAGCGTCGCCAGTCGAGCGGGCGCGGGTATGCGGCCAGACGCTTGCTGGCCTACGCCCGGAGACCGCAAGCGGAATTGTGATGAGCGTCTCGCAGAAGCTCGCGTTCCTGCACGACCCGGCGGTGCTGCGCTTCACCTCTTGCGAGCTGAGGCCGCCCGACTTCCGAACGCTGGCCGACCCGGACAGGCAGATTGGCCTCTACTGGCAGGTGCACGAGGAGGACGTCGACCTGCTCAAGCCGCTGTCCAGCTTGTTCTTCACCCTGCTACTGCACCAGCTCTGCCAGGGCGAGGGCGAGCTGCCCGCGCCTGTGGCGCTGCTCCTGGACGAGTTCGCCCAGGTGGGCCGCATTCCCAAGTTCCCCAACACCATCGCTGTCGCACGTGGCCGGGGTGTGTCGCTGGTGCTCGGCATCCAGTCGCTGGCTCAGCTGGACGCGTTGTACGGCAAGGCAGGCGCCGAGGTCATCCGGACGAACTGCTGCACGAAGATCGTGCTGCCCGGTCTGGACTACGACACGGCCGAGCACATTTCCAAGGCGCTGGGCGAAACCACGGTGCGGCAGGAATACCAGAGTCGCAGGCCCGAGGGCTGGCTGGTCACGTCCTACAGCTACGGGGAGCACCACACCCAGCGGCGGCTGATGACGGCCGACGAGGTCCGTCGGATCGACGACGACGAAGCGTTGCTGATCATCGCCAACTACAAGCCCATCCGGGCGCGCCGCGTGTTTTGGGACAAGGACCCGAACCCTGCCAGTTCTGGCCAGCTCGGTGAGGCTCGCGGCTTGGTGGTCCGCGAGTTCGTCAGCCCACCACCAGGCAACAACATCACGCCGCTGCGGCGAGGACTGCAGCGGCTCGACGACGAGGAGGAGTCATGAAACCGAAACCGCGCATGGTTCAGTTCTACGAGGGGTGGGCTGCGATGGCCGACAGCTGGATGGTCTGTGCCCTCAGTCACAACGACGCCTGGCGCCGCTATGTAGCGGCAGAACTGCACGGCCAGCCACCATCCAAGCGGTTGCCGATATGGATGCCCTGGCTGTGCTGGTTGACCGCCCTGGAAGTGGCCGTGATGGGCATGATCGACGGCGGCGGCCGTCTGAACGCTGGGCTGTTCTTCGCTCTAGGCGTCGGAGGCTTCGTCGCGATGTTCGCTCACCCACTCGTATTCTGTTGGGTGTTCTGGGTGGGAGAAGTGGCGTTCGTCACCCAGATGTATTGGAGCCATCCAAACGAGCGGTATTGGCTCGGCCCGGGACTCGTGTTCGTAGTGGTTGCTTGGCTCTTGTTTATGCTCGACCGGCGGTTGCTCGTGAGCCATTGTCTGCGGGTTTGGGTCAGGCAGCGAAGGTCGGGGCAGCGGCATGGTGGATTAGTCGCTCGCCGCTAGGGCAGCCGGGCAGGCCAGTCCTGCCCGGAGGTGGCTAAGCGTATTGTCAGGGTCGTTCCGTCAAGGGTGTTCCAGCGCTTCGCACCCGTCCTTCGGGACGGCCCTTGACCTAACTTGAGCCAACGAACCGACAAACTTCCAGCGTCGCGATGACGTCCTAGGCCCGGCCTGCTGGCCGAGTTACTTCGCGGAGATCTATGTTCGATATTGGCTGTTCAACCCTTGCGTTGGCTCATGTCGAGGCCGTCCCTAGTCTCGAGCGGGCGAGCGCCGTGGGCAATTAGGTTCTCGTTGTAGGGCGCGTCAAACGTTAGGACGAGCTTACCGTTTGCGATCAGCCGATGAGTTAGGGCTTCGAGCTTTCCACCAGGCGTGGCGTAGACCACCAGAACTTGGTCTGCTATTTGGGCAACGTACTCGTTACGAAGCACTGCGGTTTTCGCAGTGACACGACGTTCACCGGTGCAGCCGGAGCGGATCTCTATCCGACCTTCTGCGACCGCTCGACGGAGATGGGCTGGGACGCGCCAGCCCGTTGCGTCGCGAGCTAGGCAGAGGATCACTTTCTGTTTACCTTTGAGGAGCAGCGATAGGCAGTCCCGCTCGACCGCTGAGTGGAAGCCGCTGATGATCGTGACACCTGCAGCACATGCTTGAACAGCGAAGTCGTATGCCTTCAGAATGAGATCGCCCGGGCAGCGGGCTGAGCACAACAGCGCAATTTGCTGCGCCTGCCCAACCGTGGACTCGGGGGCGGACTGGCGAGACGTTGTGGTTGCGTTCAGTGCGCTCGGTTTTCGTCCGGTCGACACGGTGTCGCCAACCGTCGGGGTGTGGTTCACATTTTCCGGACATCCGGGGCGAGCGCCCACCGCACTGAACCGCGGAGCGCTCGCCCGGAACCAGGATCATGAAGACGAATGAACTCCTTGCCGCCCGCCTTCAGGTAAACGTACAGTGCTGCACCCATCGTCGCTGCTGGCGTCTTGGTGTGTGGAGTCAGTAGGCCGGACCGAATAGCTTCAGCAGTTATTTCCTGTTTCGTCATTGGCCGATTGGCTCGAAGCAGGATGGATCGAGCAGCATCTAGGTATGTCATTTCGACACGTCACCCATCTGCCGACGCCATCGATTCGAGCCCCTCACTCGCTGTCCTCGTTATCGCTGCCAATTCGGAACTTCAGATCGTAATTTATTAAGAAGTCGAGCTCCTCATTAGTGAAGCCGTAGTGATGCGCAAGCTCCGAATCGATTGCGTCAATAATTGACTTCGATCGCTGGATCTTGAAACTTTGAGTTTGAGTTGTGCCTGTCTGCTTTTGCTGCCGAACGAGCATAGTACTGTTCGCCTTGATGTCCTCCAAGTATACGTGGCCAAGGTGGATGAGGCGCTCTGAACGGAGGGCCTCGGCCGGAATCGGAAATGTCTGCAAATCGTAAGGATTTAGGTGTCTGCAGTTTGATGTGACTGTGTACCACCACCAGTAGGTATTGCTGCTCAGGAGTGCGATAACCGCATAAACCAGATTCCCCTCCGACACCGCGAACCATGTTTCGCGCGACGAGTGGCCGTGTTTGCCGTTGAGAATGAAATCCGGTGGGAAATCCGTGAACACCTTCCAGTAGAGTCCACCGTCGCTACGGTAATAAATTCGGTGCTCACTTTTCACCATGTAACTGCCCAGCCGGACCTTGCTCGACGATACCTTCTCGAGGATTCCGGACTCCAGATTCGCGCCGAGTTTCGGAATCCAATGCTCGTCGCGATCTCGCTTGATTTTGACGAACGTCACCTGCTCCATGAGCCCCTCGCGATTAGCGGATGTCCACTTCTGGTAACACGTGGAGTATGTGTCGCGATTCATGGACTGACGAGCGACGAATATGGTTAGCGCTCTGTTGACCGTGTCAAAGAGCTTCGCCGGTCGCCAAGAATAGTTTGCGTACCATGCTGCTCGGCCCGCCTCAACGAGCATCTGGATAGGCTTCATGCGTTGCGTGGACACGATGGATAACGGCACAATCATGCTGATTGCGCCGTCTCGGGCAAGTAGCTGGAGGCTACGCTCGACGAACATGGCATGGACAGCGCCCGTGTCTAAGGACTGGAGTCCGCGAGGGATGTACGAGACCTGTGAGACCTCGATGTACGGCGGATTGCCGATGATCACGTCGAACCCGCCGCGCCTCATGATGCTGTAAAAGTCGATGAGCCAGTGAAACGGCTGGTGGCTGATGCGCCAGAGGTCAACGCGTTGCGACGCGCCAGTGGGTAGCCCGTAAGTTGCAGCAAGCCAGCCATCGAGCTCAAGTTGAAGCGATTCCAGCCGATCTCGCAGTTCTCGCTTCGCCGACGAGAATTCAGCGGAATCCATGTTCTCGTCGACCTGCATATGGCGAAACCTTCGGTACGCCATGTCGCAAAACGCAGCGCGCTCCTCCACACGCGCCATAGCCGCGAGATCCTCGTCTGAGGACATGCGGTGCTGGCCATCCGCCTCTACTGTTAGTGCCTCACGTACGGCCTGCATACTCGCGAAGCCAACTAGCGTGTTGCCAGCACGGATGTTGAAGTCAATGTCCGGTAGCGGTTCGATGTCCTCGCTCTGGTCGACCTGCGCCACCAATTTCAGAAAGAGGCGCAGCTTACAGATTTCGACGGCTTCTTCCATGATGTCGACGCCGTAGAGGTTGTTAATGATGATCGACTTGAGAACGAAATACTTCTGGTTCGGATGAGCCTCGAGCTGAGTGAGCAGCTTGCGAAGGTCTTCAAATTTCTTCGGACTATGCTGCTCACCGGAGCCGTCGAGGTCCGCTACAAACGCTCTGGCTCCCTGAATGCACGATTCGTAAAGGGGCTCGAGAATGTTCAGCGCCGCAAACAAGAAAGCGCCGGATCCACAGGCAGGATCGAGGATCGTCACTCCTTGGAGGGCGCTCAGAAATGCCCGCAGCAGCTCCGGCCCCTCGCAATGCTCGATGACATCCTGGGCGAATTGGCGAATATCGAGGTTGTAACTAACGAAGTCGTCGATTGAGACGACGTCACCCGCGACGAGCTTAGTTTTGACCTCGTTATAGCGTTGTCGACGGGCGACAACTTCCCGCCACGTCTCTGTCGGTAGCGCTAACTGCTCCGGCGCCAGTTTGTTCCACTCACCCCGAGCCGAGTCGTCGTTGATGCCCGCGGCGATTTCGGTCGGGAGTTCGTGATCAACGCCCTTTTTGACGGCCTCGAAGAAGTAACGGTCTGGATCTTCGCGGGCCAATCGCCACACTTCGCCTTCTGGTCGGAACGCGATCGCGCAGTTCTTTTTGGCGGCTTCAAATATATAGGGGATCAGCGTGTTCCGAGCGATGTACTCGGTGATGTCCTCCTTGGTGTAGTACGCCCCCATCTGTTTCTGGTTGACGTACTTTTCGAAGATGTAACCGAGTACATCCGGGTTGATCTCCTTATCGTTACCCAATGGTCGGTCGTCCAGATACCACTGGTACTGATCGAAGAACGAGAAGATCTGGTCGAAGGCGTCATCCGGAATATCGATGTCCGGGTTCTGTTCCTCAAGCGCGTGAACATCAAACAGGCCGCCATTGAGGTAAGGGACTACGCCCAGGAGTGCATCCAGATCGTGCGCGCGAGTCCCCTCGGGTCGCGCCAGACCCTCGTGGAACAATTTGAGCAAAAAGCGCTGGTAGAAGCTCAGAAACTTGCCGGAGCCCTTCTGTTGGCGAAGCTGGTTAAGCCGGTTGCGTAGGTAATCCGGATCGCCGTCCAGGAAACCCTTCTTCTGGATGAAGTAGATAAACATGAGTCGGTTAAGCATGAGCGACGAGTACCAGGCTCTGTCAGCCTCAGCTCGGATACCGGTGATGAAAGCCAAGAAGGCGCGCTGCTCTTTCTGAAACCGGTCGTAGAAGGCCTTGACGATCCTGTCTTTGTCGAAGCCGCCCCTGAGACGCCGGATTACCTCTGTGAGGGTGATCGACTCTTCTTCCGAGATGTCGAAACGGATGGCCTCTAGCTTGTGGAGCAGCGGCTCACCGCTCTTGGTGACGTCATAGCGCTCCTCGCGATAGGCCGTAGGCTGACCCTTTCCGCGTGAGACCCACTGCCACACCTGGGCCTGGCGGGCTGCGTCCGCAAAAACCACCAGATGCTCCCGAGCACGCTTGGTTAGCTCGCGCTCGATCTTCTGGCGGACCTGGTATGCGGGCATAGATACCCCGTCCTCCGACCTGCCCTCGAAGACCTGTACTCCACGTTTTTGCGCGACTGGAATCAGTCGGCAGGATTGGCCATCGACTTGAAGATCGATCGGGGCAACGGCGAGCTGATCCCAGCCCAGTTGCTCGATAAAAAGCTTGCGAAACTCGAAACGTCGGAGCGTATCTTGAGCCGCGGTCCGGTCGAAGGCTGTCATCAGCCCTTCATCTCAGCGCGTAGTCCCATTGAGCAAATGATCTGCGGCTCTTGCTCCTGTGCGTCCTGCTCAACGAGGCACAGCCGATTGTCCTCGCGGAGATCTATGAGAAGCTCTGCCAGCCTTTCGTTGGTAATGCCACCCCGCATCTGGCGATTAATGGCGTCGGCCGCACTCTGCAAGAGTGGGAAACGGTAAATCTCCTCGATTGTGCGTTCCAACTTCTCGCTGTCGAACAGCGTGCCCTTGATGGACGAGACATAGTCCTTCATCCGTTCGTAGGCCCTGAAGCGGGCACCAGATGGCCGACCGAGTTGCCCGCCTACACCTTTGTCTTCTTCCAGCAGGTGTTGCACCCCCTTCAGGACGAGCGCGTGGTGTTCCTCCGCCTTGGCAAGAGCTGGCGTCTTGGGCGTGCAGGCAGCGGCACGCAGGATTTTCAGCTGCGACTGGGTAACTGGGTTGCCGTCGGAGTCCACCCAGGCCAAGGCATCGTTCCCCTGACCAGTTCGCGTGTAAATGAGCACGCCCTCCGGCTCATCTGGCAGGTTAGGATGCGACTTAGCTGAGTAGACGACGGGCGGCAGCTCCTTAACGAGCTTCTCGAGCGGCGGAGCCGCGGTGATGGCATCATGCCAGATTTGATAGGCATAAGAAGCTAGGTCGACCTCATTGTCCTCGTCGTCATCGAGAATGCCGGCCTTCTCGTTGTAGATGTCAATAAGTGCGTGCCCTTCTTCATCTTCGAAGAATCGCTCGTCCGTGCCCACGACTTCGGCGTTCTGGCGGAGGCGCTCCCGCACGCGACGGCGCAGGCGGATGATGCGGTCGACGCCATCGGAAGGCAGGAACGAATAGCACCTGACCTCTTCCGCATGCTGGCCTATGCGGTCCACGCGGCCCGCGCGCTGGACAAGGCGGATGATGGCCCAGGGCAGGTCGAAATTCACGATTACCGAGCAGTCCTGCAGGTTCTGGCCGTCGCTCAACACATCTGTGGTGACGAGCACACGCAGCTCATCCTTTGGGGCGACCTTGTCGCGACGCTCGTTGCTGGCTGGACTGAAGCGGTAGGCAATTTCGGTTGGGTCGGCGGTTGCCCCCGTTACTCCGGCGAGCGCCGGTATGTGGCTGAGATGGCTAACGAGGTAGTTCACGGTGTCGGCGAACTGCGTGAACACTAGGACTTTCTCGCCGGGATGCGTTTTGGTAAGCAGCTGCTCCAACGCGCCGAGCTTCGCGTCTTGTTTGTGATCCCAGGGACCCGACCTTTCCATCAGCTGAATGAGCTTGCGTGCGTCTTCGAGTAGGTCGGCGCCGAGCGCCGGCGTGAACAGGGACGGACGAACCCATCGGAAATGTCGCTTGCCATGGGTGGCGTAGTCCTCGTAAACCTGAGCGGCCCGGACGCGGTAGTCGGCCTCGGTTTTCAGGTGACCAGCATCCTCGAGATTGGGATCGCGGGCATCATCATCTGCGCCAAGACCCGGGAGGGTCGCGTCCCCGTCCTCGTCGCTGACGGCCGAGTCAAGAAATTCAGGGTCCTGGGTGCCGAGTGGCAGATCGCGCTCGTGTTCGACGGCGTATAGCCACACAAAATTTCGGAGCACGTGACGCTGAAGGGATTGGACGAAAGCATCCCCATCGCTTTCGAGCCGCTTGAACAGATTTGTGCGGCAGAACCCCATGAGTCGCTTACCGGCACGCGACAAGTTGTTGAGTTGTGACGCCTCAGCGGGCTTAGGTGGGGTGTGGGGTGTCGGCTCAATATAGTTGCCCAGGCCGTATCGGGGCAGCTCCAGTGAATTAACCAACGCCACTACGTCGTCCGAGCAGAGGCGGGCGTACTGGTCGTTCGCGTCAGTGGGGTCCACCTTGTAAGCCGCCCGTTTCGGGACTCTCGTAGGGAAATGTGAACGCTCCCCGGACTCCAGTGTCAGGTAATGGCGCCCATCTTCGTCTACGTCCGCGTAATGCTGTTTAATGAAGGACCGGGTCCGACGCACCATGAACAGGCGCATGAGCTCGCGCCAATCGTCGGCGTACTCGCTCTTCTCGAATGCTGCCAGGGAGCGAGGAGGGCATTGGTGCCGGCGAACGAACTCCGTTTCGCCCAGCTCGTTAACAAGGGTCTCTGGCCGGATGCCAAGGTCGCGCTGCTCTTGCACAAAGAGCCTGAGTTGCGCTGACAGATCCCTGTAGCTCTTATTGAACGGCGTGGCAGACAGCAAGACGCATCGGCTGTCGTTCTTGGTGATGTAGTCCTGGATGGCGCGGTAACGAACGCCCTCGCGGTTGCGCAGGTTATGGCTCTCATCAATGACGACCAGGCGGTACCGGCGCAGCTTCGGAAGCTCGGTTTCCACACGCGTGATCGAAAGGACTCGCGCCAGGAGCCTGTATTGGTGTACGTAGTCCTCCCACATCGGCACCAGGTTCTTCGGGCATAGAATGAGGGCTTCCGTGCCCTGGTCGTCCTGAAATATCCGAGCCACTGCGGTGGCCATGAGCGTCTTGCCCAAGCCAACAACGTCGCCAATGAGAACGCCGCCCTGCTTATTCAGGTGCTGGGAAGCGATTTTGACAGCCGCAACCTGGTAGTCGAACAGTCGGTTGCCGAAATCCCGCGGGATTTGGAACTCCGAGACGCCTTCACGCGCGTCGCGACACAGGTGGTAGGCCATCTTGAGGTAGACGTGGTATGGCGGAATTAGGTCTTCGCGGGCCCAGCTTTCAGCCAGAATCGCCGCGAGCTCGTCCGAAATATCCAGGCACCAGTGATCGGTCCAGCGATCGTTGAACCACTTCTCGAGTTTGTCGGCGGCGTCGTGATCGGGAACATCGATGTTCAGCTCGCCTTGAAACGACAGGCCGGATAGGGTGAGATTGCTACTGCCGAGGTAGGAAGGCTTGGGGTTAAGTGGGTCATGACGATAGAGCAGGTAGAGCTTGGCATGCAGCGGGTGCTTCAGAAACAGCTTGACAACGACCTTCTTTGCTCTCAGTTGCTCCGCGAGGCACCGGAGGGCGGCCTCATCCTTGTTCGTGGGCGCACCGATAGTGAGCTGATGCCGGAACTCCTCAGCCATCTGCTTCTTTAGTCGTGTAGCAGTGGCGTTATCCAGGGTGCCGTCGTCATGCACGAGGCTGAGCGCAGTGCGGAGTTCGTCCTGCGGAAGGCGCTGCATGCCGACCAGAACGCGACAGCACGCGCCGTCACCGCCCTGCCATTCATCGACGAGGTCCGACACAAGGCCCCAGCCGCGTAGGTTGAAATAGCCGACACAGAAGTCGGCGCGGTAAGACGCCGCCAGCGCCTTTCGCAGCTCCGGCAGCAGCTGGGCCTTGATGTTGTCAAAAATCTGAGGCATGTGACGTCGTAATTAGGCCACCGAGCGACCAGTGAGCGCAAGTCTCGCGACCGCACACACCGCCCAAATGGTTGTTGGCAGAGCGCCCGTCCGAGTCAGTCGTGCCGATGCGGGCGACAAGCTAGCTGAGCGGGATGCCAGCCAGAAGAGATTCAGCCGCAGAGTGGGCCTTCTTTGTGGCATTCGACGGTGCAGGCCGCTCGAAGGCCGTCACCTTAAATCACGTACCACGTGAAAGCTCCGCCACCTCCCGCACTCATCGGAACCGCCGAAGGCTTCAGGGGAGCCGCGAGTGTCTGGTCGTAGAAGGAGACACCTGCCGCCTTCAGCTCCCTGAATTCAGGATCAGCCTGGACATGGTCGACGCCTCCAATTGACGGAAGCCAACCTTTAACGTTCGCTTCGTACGAGAGTAGCCAATGGTTCCCTCGGAGCCCGTCCGTATCCATGTATGGAAGCCACCTGTCAACTGACATCGTTGCGGGTGTCAGTCCCCTAGAGCGCGCATCCAACGTCAACAGTGCCACGACGGAATCGTCCACCATCGACAGTGCGGCGGCCGCGCGCCGACCAATTTTCGATCCTAGG
>Ga0070738_10004952_pt1 | contig 15319 bp, 10 predicted proteins | sample Coa_R2_2_FD_66446 | JGI IMG/M metagenome (GOLD analysis project Ga0070738, IMG submission 66446) | Surface soil microbial communities from Centralia Pennsylvania, which are recovering from an underground coalmine fire - Coalmine... | ecosystem: Environmental > Terrestrial > Soil > Unclassified ...
CTCAGCAACGCGAGGCGGCGACCGAGAAGGCTCGGGAGACGCGCGCGGAGCACGGGCACGTGAGCGGCGCCGGCGTGACGACGACGCCGGAGAAGCAGCCGACCCAGCCGCCGAAGTAGGGCGGCGCGCGGCGCGCTCCTCGCAAGGGGAGCGCGCCGCGTATCTTCTCTTGCGTTGCGTTCGACGGGGCAAGGGCAAGGGCAGGGACTGCGGGCGCGACTCCTTCGCGACGGCTAGACTTTTCGACGTGCTCCACCCCCAGGAAGTGGCGCTCCTCCAGACCCTCATCCGGTCGGGGAGGCTCACGCCGGACTCTGCTCGCGCCTTCGCGCAGGGGCTCGAGACGCGCCGCGCCAAGGGGGAGAAGCCGAGCCTCGTGGACGCCCTCGTGGCGAACCGCGTCGCGTCGCCCGAGGAGATCGCGGGGGCGCTCCGGCAGACGGCCGCCAAGACCGCCGCCGTCGCGCTCGGGCCGCAGCGGCCGCCTCCGGCGGTCGTCCCCGACCCGGACTCGCCCACCGTCCGCACCGGCTCGGGCCCCGAGAGCTTCATAAGGCCGCCCAGGCGCCGCGACTCCGATCCGCCGGGGAGCGAGGGCCCCGGCCACACGGAGCGCTACCCCGCCGGCCGCCCGGTCGCGCCGACCCGTCCGGTCATGTACACGCCCCCACCCTCGGGGCAAGCGCCCGTCGGATACGACTCGTCGATCCCGCGCTCCGGTTGGTCGCAGCAGCCCCCGAACGAGGCGGTCACGCTCGCCGACCCGAACGTCGCGCCGTTCGCCCCGCCCGGGGCGCCGCCCTCCGCCCCGGCCGCCTCGGGCGGCCCCTTCGCCCTCGAGACCCGGATCAACGACGGGACGCTCGGCGAGGTCTGGCGGGCCCGCCACGCGGCGCTCCGGCGCACGCTCGCGGTCAAGATCATCCGCACCTCGACGCTCCCGCCGGCGGAGCTCGAGCGCCTCCTCGCCGAGGCGCGGGCCGCGATGCAGGCGAAGCACCCGAACATCGCGCAGGTCCACCAGGTGGGGACGCTCCCCGACGGCCGTCCCTACATCGCGATGGACTTCATCGACGGCCCGTCGCTCGCGCAGACGCTCGAGTCGCGCACGCTCGGCGCGGCGGAGGTCGCGCGGATCGGAGCGAAGATCGCGGCCGCCCTCCAGGCGGCGCACGAGCAGGGAGTCGTCCACGGCGACGTCCGCCCCGAGAACATCCTCCTCGATGAGAGGAGCGAGCCCTTCCTCGTCGACTTCGGCCTCGGCCGCGAGGAGGAGGAGGGGAACACGAAGTTCCGCGGGACGGCGGGCTACGTGGCCCCCGAGCAGGTCTGCCAGACGCCGATCCCGGCCCCCGCGAGCGACACCTACTCGCTCGGAGCGACGCTCTACCACTGCCTGACGCGGCAACCTCCCTTCAAGGCCGGGTCGCCCATGGCGACGGCGAAGCTCGCCCTCAAGGGGAAGCCGGTGCGCCCGACGAAGATCGAGGCCACGGTCCCGCCCGAGCTCGAGGCCGTCATCATGAAGGCGCTCGAGAGGGACCCGGCGCGCCGCTACGGCAACGTCGGGATGCTCGGCGAGGACCTGAGGCGCTTCCTCGACGGGCGCCCGCTCGAGGCGAAGCCCGTGGGCGGCCTCCTCGCGAGCGCGAGCATCTTCGTCGCGGCGCTCGCGGCGCTCGTCGTGATCCTGGGCGGCGCGACGGCCGTGCTCGTCGTCCGGAAGGTCGCGCTCGAGAAGCACGTGAAGGAGCTCGAGGACCTCCAGGCGAAGGGCGAGTGGACCGAGCTCGAGGCGAGCGCGCGCGCCCTCGCCCAGGAGCGGCCCGACGAGCCGCGCGCCCAGCGCCACCTCGCCTACGCGCTCGTGGGCGAGCGGAAGAGCGCCGAGGCCGTGGACGCCGCGAAGCAGGCGGGCGCCATCTCGGCGGACGGACCCGAGGACGTGGTCGCGCTCGGGGTCGCGCTCCTCGCCAACGACAAGCAGGACGATGCGCGCGCCGCCTTCGAGAAGGCGCTCGCCGCGAAGCCCCAGGCGCCCGCGGTCGAGGCGAGCGCCCTCGCCGGGCTCGCCTCGGCGCTCGCCTACTCCGACGCCAGGGCCGGCAAGGAGAAGGCGGAGAAGGCGCTCGCCCTCGTCCCCGAGGACGCCACCGTCGCGGCGCTCGCCGGGAGGGCGCTCCTCCTCTGCCGCGAGCCCAAGGCGGCGCTCGAGGCCCTCAAGAAGGCGGCCGCGGCGCGCCCCAAGGACGAGAGCGTCCTGACCGACAAGGCCGTCGCCGTCGCCGCGACGGGCGACGCGAGCGGCGCCCTCTCCGACCTCGACTCGGTCCTCTCGCAGCACCAGGACTACGTCCCGGCCCTCGTCGCGCGCGCCCGGATCAAGCTCGCGGCGGGCGACAACCAGCAGGCGGCGGACGACGCCGACAGGGCCCGCAACGTGGACCAGAACGCGCGCGAGGCTCACCTCGTCGCGGCGCTCGCGCTCACGTGGCTCGGCCGCTTCGACGACGCCGAGAGCCGCGTCCAGGACCTCCAGAAGCTCGCCCCCGCCGAGCTCACGAGCGCGATCGCGAAGGCCGTCCTCTCGCTCGCGCGCGGCAAGCCCGAGGACGCGGCGGTCGCGCTCCGCGACGCGCCCGCCCCGCAGAAGAAGGAGAGCGGGCTCCTCGTCCCGGCGCTCCGCTCGCTCGCGCTCCGGCAGGCGTTCCGCGCCGACGAGGCCCGGAACGAGGCCGAGCAGGTCGTCCGCAACGCGACGGGCGATGCGTCGTGGCTCCTCCCGGCCGACGACGACTCGATCTCCCAGGCGATCCAGCGGCGCTTCGGCTTCACGACGCCCGAGTCCACGGGCCACGCCCTCAAGGCGGAGGCCCTCCACGACATGCAGCGGATCCCGGACGCCAAGATCGAGGTCGACGCCGCGAAGCGCTCGGTCCCGGTCGCGCCCCGTGCCGCCCTCGCCGACGGCCTGTGCCAGCTCGCCTCGAACGACGTCCAGGGCGCGCTCAAGACGGCGGACCAGGCGATCCAGACGGCGCCCGACCTCGCCATCCTCCACGAGCTCCGCGCGCTCGTGCGCATCCAGATGAAGGGGCCGTCGCTCGCGCTCACCGACATCGACCAGGCGATCAAGCTCGAGCCGGCGAACTACCTCCCCCACTTCCTCCGGGCGCAGGTGCGGCTCCAGATGGGCGACGCGACCTCGGCGCTCTCGGAGCTCGAGCAGGCGGAGCGCTTCGCCCCGAAGGCCCGGCCCGACATCTACGCGCTCCACGCCCAGCTCCTCCTCCAGACCGGGCGCCTCCAGGAGGCGCGGAAGATGGCCGAGAAGGGCCTCGTCGCCGACCAGCATCACGCGGACTGCCTCTTCATCCGCGGAGTCGCGCGGTGCTACATGGGCGACGAGCGCTTCGACGAGGACCTCAAGGCCGCGCTCCAGACTCCGGCCGGGCGAGGCCGGGCCGAGATGTGGATCAACTACTTCGACCTCCTCCTCGGCCGCGGCCGCGTCGCCGAGGTGGACCAGGGGACGACGCAGCTCCTCGAGCAGCTCAAGATGCAGCAAGGAGGCGCGGGCCAGGTCCGAATCCAGCTCGTCTTCCTCCGCGCGTCGGCGCGCGCCCTCATGCCCGAGCGCTGGAAGGAGGGCGTCGAGGACGCGAACGCGCTCCTCGAGGTCCAGCCGGAGAACGCGGCCTTCCTCTCGATCCGCGGCTTCATCCTCGCCGCGCTCGACCAGGCGAGCTTCGCCGAGGACGCCAAGAAGTGCGCGACGGCGCCGCCCCAGATCCTCCAGATGATGCTCCAGCGCGGCGAGATCGCCGCCCGGAGCAAGCTCCCCGGGAACTGGCTCGCCTTCTACTCCGCGGTCAACGACGCGGCGACGGCGAAGGAGCTCAAGGCGGGCTGCTGGCAGCTCACGGCGCTGGCGGCGGAGGTGGCCGGCAAGCCCGAGGAGGCGATCGCCGCGCTCGAGAGGGCGCTCGAGCTCATGCCCTCCGACCAGCTCAAGCAGGCGATCGAGCAGCTCAAGGCGCAGAAGAAGTAGAATCCCGGCGTGAGCCGGCGCGCCCCCTGGTACTCGTTCCTCTACGGCGTCCTCGGAGCGCAGTCGACCTTCTGGCTCTGGGTCGTCTGCCTCGGGACGCTCTGGTTCACGGCGCGGGGCGCGGTGCTCTCGCTCGCGAACCGCTCGCCCGAGAAGCGGTCGGTGAGCGAGGCGGCCCTCTCGCACGACCTCAGGCGCTGGGTGATCCTGCCGGGGGTGCGGCTCCAGCTCGGCCGCCAGCTCCTCCTCAAGGAGGACGCCCACGAGCTCGAGGCGATCGAGCTCCTCATCGAGCAGGGGGACCCCTGCGCGCGCTTCTGGCGCGGCGCGCGGCTCGTCGCGGACGTGGACGCCGGCGTCGGCCGCGAGAAGAAGGAGCGCGCCTCGGCCGCCCTCTCCGATGTCGCGCTCGCCGGCGCCGCGGCCGCGCCCTCGGACGCGCGCTGGGACCTCGAGACGCGCTTGAACGAGTTCCGCCGCCCCGGGACCTCGTTCCTCCCGCGCGCCGAGGGCGCGATCCTCCTCCTCGCGGACGAGGTCGCCGCCGCCGGGTCCTCGACCTACGTCGGCACCCAGGCGACCGCGACCGAGGACACCGCCGCGCACTACGAGCGGCTCGTCGACGCCTGGCGCGACTCCATCCGTGCGAACGTCGCCGTGGCGGCTCCGCGCGGGCTCCTCGACCCCGCCCCCGGTCGCGTCCTCGAGCGGCTCCTCAAGGATCCGGGAGTCCAGCTCGGGCAGAACGCGCTCCGGGTGGAACGAACCCCCAACGACGCGGAGCTTTACGTCTTCTGCGGGGCGGCGTTCGTCTTCGTCTTCCTCGCGGCCGGTCTCTACGGCGTCGTCTCGACTCCGGCCGATGCGCCTCGGGCGCCTTGACGCGGCGTATCCCGTTTTAGTAACGTCCTTTCTCCGCGAGCGGCCCGCAGCCTTGGGGGGTGCGAGCCGACGAAGACCCGGCGAGATCACCGCGCGGTCGATCCGGGTCATGGGGTTCGCGGGACCCCTGCTGAAGGGAGCTACAACATGGGGCGTCGTTGTCGCGCAGCCCGCAAGCTGGGGCTCGCCGCCGCTCTGATCGCCGGGCTCTCCGTGACCACGGCTGGCTGCCAGTCCGTGTCGTCGTACTTCCAGGACCGGGTGCTCGACTTCGTCGACATCTTCGGCCTGAAGGTCGACGCCGGCAAGGGCGTCCACATGGGCGTCGAGATCGGTTACGGGTTCCTCGCGACCGACTACCAGGACTTCTTCCTCTCGCCGATCATCCCGGGCCTGCGCCGTCACATCCTCCCGCCCAACTTCGTCTTCGGCTACTACGACTTCGAGAAGTTCGGCTTCCAGGGCCGCGCGGCGGGGATCTGGCGCGACAAGGGCATCGACATGCTCGGCCCCATCGATCGTCGCCTGAAGGTGGAGGCCGGAAACGACTACATCTACGAGAGCGTGGACGAGTTCAACGAGTGGTATCGCAAGACGCCCGAGCGTAGCAACGTCCCGCTCGACTACCCCCAGCCCAAGTACCACGAGGACTGGGACCTGCACATCTACGCCGCGCTGTTCTTCGGGATCGAGCTCGACTTCAGCCCGTGGCAGTTCGCGGACTTCATCCTCGGGTGGTTCCACATCGACATCGCCAAGGACGACTCGTGGAACCGCTTCTACAACGAGGAAGAGGACGTCCAGCCCGCTCCTCCGCCGCTCCAGAAGCGGAGCACGACGCCTGCCGTCGAGACCTCGACGCGAGGGTAGAGACAGGCTGAGCGAGAGAAGGCCGCGGGCGACTTGCGGGTCGCCGGCGGCCTTCTCGTTTTTGCCCGGGACCAGCACCAGCACCATTTGCGGGGGGCCTCGGCCCCCCGCATTCCCCCCCGCGCCGGCAGCGCCCACCGTCGCTTGGGCGACGCTGTGCTGGCCGGCGCTCGCAGCACGCCTCTCGCCCGCACGACCTTCCCCCGGGCGTGACGCCAGGGGCCGGCGGGTGTCCCGTCCATGGACAAGTGCGCGGGCGTGGTCATCATGAGTGGGGATCTGGCCATGGACCGTTCGCTCGTGAGGCCGCGCTTCACGGACGGCACCTTCGACGCGCCGCTCCTCCTCGAGGAGCACTTCGAGGAGACGATCCTCTCGGGGAGCCGCCGTCACATCTTCATCGAGGGCGCGCGTGGCTCGGGGCTCACGACGGCGCTCGCGCTCCTCGCCCAGATCGCGAGGCGTCACGGCTTCTCCCCGCTCTTCGCCGGCGAGCTCGTCGAGCAGCGCCGAGACGCCCTCGCGAAGCTCGCGCTGCCGCGCTCGGTCCTGTTCGCCGACCTCTCCGTGACGCCGCTCGGGCGGGACCTCGAGCTCCTCCGCGCTCTCGGGCCGCGCTTCCTCCAGGAGCACGCGCTCGTCGTCGTCGGCTCGAGGCTCGGACCGCTCCTCCGCTGGAGCCGGATCGACCCGGAGGCGAAGGTCGAGCTCGCGCCCTGGGGAAAGGACGAGCTCGTCGAGCTGCTCGGCACCGACTCCTACCGGGAGTCGAGGCCGCGCCTCCTCGCCGCTCTCTCGCGGCTCGAGAAGGGGAAGAAGCTCCTCGCTCGCCCGAGGACGGCGCGCTGGATCGTGGAGGCGGCTCTCCGCCTCGACGAGGGCGAGCCCTGCACGCTCTCGCGCCTCTACGCGAACGTGCTCGACGACCTCTCGCCCGCGACGATCGCCCTCGCCAAGAGGACCGCGCGGCTCGACCGGACGGCGCGCGAGCTCGAGGGGTTCGACCTCGAGGAGGTGCTCGCGGTCTACGACGTCTCGTCGCGAGCCGCCCGTGCCCTCGTGCGGAACCAGAAGCCGCTCCGCGGAGCGTCGCCTCCCCTCTTGCTCGAGGGGCTCCACGACTTCCTCGAGGCCGGCGCCGTCGTGAAGGAGATCGCCTGCGAGGACCCTTCGACTCGGGCCCGGCCCGGAGGGCCGGGTCCCTCGCTCAGGACAGGCTCGGTCGCCCCGAAGCTCCAGCGGGAGGTCCTGCCCTTCGTCGCCGAGATGCTGACTCCCGCCCTCCTCGAGAAGCTCGAGGGCTGGCTCGCGGCGACGGTCAAGGCGCCGCTCGGGGCCGAGAGCTGCGCGGCGAGCATCCTCCACGCGTGCGGGCGCCCGCTGACGCGCGACCTCGAGAAGGCCGAGCTCGAGGACGCGTTCCTCGCGGGCGCCGACCTCAAGGGCGCGAACCTCGAGTATGCGACCCTCAGCTGCGCCGACGTGGCGAGCGCCCGCTTCGACGAGGCCCGGCTCTCGGCCGCGATCCTCACGGGGGCCGACGCGTCGGGCGCCTCGTTCGACCGCGCCGACATGGGAGGCGCGACGCTCAAGGACGCGCAGCTCTATGGCGCGAGCTTCCGGGCCGCGAAGCTCAACGGCGCGTGGCTGACGAACGCGTCGGCGGAGGGCGCCTGCTTCGCCGGGGCCGTGCTCGTGGGAGCGCGCGTCGGCGCCGGCGCCTTCCAACGCGCCGACTTCACGGACGCCTCCCTCCGCGGAGCGACGATCGGCGGCACGGAGCTCGCGGAGGCGGACTTCACCGGGGCGGACATGAACGCCGCGCAGCTCCTCGACCTCGACCTGCGGGAGTCGCGCTTCCTCCCGGCGTCGCTCGTCTCGGCCCACTTCAAGAACTGCCGCCTCTCCGAGCTCGACCTCGCCGGGCTCGTCGCCGACGCGGCGACGTTCCACTGCTGCGAGCTCTCGGGGACGCGACTCAAGGGCGCGCACCTCCGCGGGGCGAGGTTCTTCGTGCGGGCCCACGACGCCACGTTCGAGGACGCGAACCTCCAGAACGCGGTCTTCTCCAAGTGCAACTTCCACGCGGGCTCGTCGCGCTCGGGCCTCCTCCTCGGGAAGCCGGCGCTCGAGGGCAACATGACGCGCTTCTACCAGGAGGGGACGACCGACGACGCCTGGGCGAGCCCCGACTCGATCGTCGTCGCGAGCTTCCGGGGCGCCGACCTCCGGGGCGCCTCCTTCTTCGACACCGACCTGTTCCGCGTCGACTTCCGCGGCGCGCTCATGAGCGACGGTCTCCGCGCCGAGGCGCTTCGCCAGGGGGCTATCCTCGACTGACACCTCGGCGTAGACTCTCGCGCTCGAGGAGGTGTCGCGATGACGGACATGGTGGATGCCGTTGAGACCGAGGTCGAGGTCGAGGAGATCCCGGTCCTCGCCAAGAAGGCCGAGAAGGCCGCCGCCAAGGCGCGCAAGCGCGCCCGGAAGGCCGAGAAGAAGGCCTGGAAGAAGGCGCGGCCCGACAAGCGCACGCCCTGGATCTCCCCGAACCTCTGGGTGGACGACGTGCGCGCCGCGGCGGAGTTCTATGTCCGCGCCTTCGGCTTCGAGATCGGCGAGATCATCGATGGTCCCGACGGCAAGGCGGCCCACGCCTTCATGAAGCATCGCCGGGGCGTCCTCATGCTCGGCACGACGCCCTGGAAGCCGGGCGCCACGGCCGCGTCCGCCAAGGCGTGCACCTGCTCGCTCTACGTCTACACGAGCGACGTCGACACGCTCGCGGCGCGCGCGCGGGGCGAGGGCTGCACGATCCAGACGCCGCCCACGAACGAGTTCTGGGGCGACCGCTGCACGCGGCTCGTGGACCCCTACGGGCACCAGTGGATGTTCGCCACCAACACCGGGAGCTGCGGCGAGATGACCGACGCCTCCGGCCCGCCGCCGCTCAAGGCGGAGTAGTCAGCGGGCGGCCAGGGCCGCGCCCACCGCGGCCGTCAGCGGGTGGAAGCGCGAGAGCGTCGCGCGCGCTCCCTCGCGGAGCGCGCGCGAGCCCGCGACCCCGCCCGCGAGCAGGATCGGGCCGTCGAACGAACGAGCGAGGAGCGCGCCCGCGTCGTGGAGAACGGCGCGGGCGCGCTCGTCTCCTCGCTCGGCGCGGCGGTCGAGCTCCTCCGCCGAGGCGGCGCCGCCCTTCCGGGCGAGGGCCGCGGCCCCGAGGTGGGCCTCGAGGCAGCGGGCGTGGCCGAGGGCGCAGGGGAGGGGAGCGTCCTCCGGCGCGAGCGTGCCGTGGCCGAGGCCCTCATCCTTGATGATGCGTCCCTCCTCGATGAGGGCTCCGCCCACGCCGGTGCCGAGGGCGAGCGCGACGACCCGGCGCGGGAGATCGGGCTCCGCGAGAGCGGCGATCCCGGTCGCCCGGGCGTCCGAGACGAAGGCGTCGAGCCTCCGGCCGAGGCGCGCCTCGAGCGCCGCGCGGAGCGGAGCCTCCACGAGGCCGAGGTTCCCCGAGCGGGCGACCACGTCGGCGCGGACGAGCCCCGCCACGGCGAGGCCCAGAGGGCCGTCGGTGATCGGGACGCGGACGAGGACCTCGAGGAGCGCGTCGAGGCCCCGGGCCTGGTGGGGAATCCGCGCGAGGAGCGTCACCCGCTCTCCCTCGAGGCGAACGACCTTCACGGACGAGCCGCCCACGTCGATCCCGAGCGCCACGATGCTCCTGTACAATGCGCCCATGCCTCGCGTCGAGAGAGTCTCGGCCAGGAAGCCGGAGACGGGCGTCGTCGAGCTCACCCGCGCCGCGCTCCGCGAGGGGAAGCTCGTCATCCTCCCGACGGAGACGGTCTACGGGCTCGCGGCCCGCGCCGACGACCCGCGCGTCGTCGAGCGCGTCCGGGCGACCAAGGAGCGGCCGCCGACGAAGCCCTTCGCGCGCCTCGTGCCCTCGCTCGCGGCGGTCGAGAAGGAGACCGGCCCGCTCTCGCGGACGGCCCGCGCCCTCGCCGAGCGCTTCTGGCCGGGGCCGCTCACGCTCGTCTTGCCGGCGCGGCAGGGCGACCCGGTCGGCTGGCGCGTCCCGGGGCTCCACTTCGCGCGGCTCGCGATCTCGGTCGACTTCCCCGTCCTCGCGACGAGCGCCAACCGGAGCGGCGGCGACGAGCCGACGACGTGCGAGGACGCCCTCCGGGCCCTCGGCGACCGGATCGACCTCGCGATCGACGCCGGGCCCGCGCTCCTCGGGAAGCCCTCGACCGTCGTGTCCGTCACGGACACCCGCTGGGAGGTCCTCCGCGAGGGCTACCTCGGGCGCGAGCAGATCTCGCGGGCGCTCGCGCGCACGATCCTCTTCGTGTGCACCGGGAACACCTGCCGCTCGCCCATGGCCGAGGCGATCATGAAGGCCAAGCTCGCGCGGCGCCTCGGCGTCGCGCCCGAGGGCCTCGAGGCCGCGGGCTTCTCCGTCCGCTCCGCCGGCACGAACGCCGCGCAGGGGAGCGGAGCGGCCGGCCAGGCGATCCAGGTCATGGAGGAGCGCGGGATCGCGCTCGAGGGTCATCACTCGAAGAACCTCACGCCGGCGCTCGTGGACGAGGCGTCGGCGATCTACGTCATGTCGTCGAGCCATGCCCGCACGATCGAGGAGTGGTTCCCGGAGGCGACGCACAAGATCCGGCTCCTCGACCCGCAGGGCGTCCCGGACCCGGTCGGCCAGAGCGTGGAGCGTTACCGCGAGACGGCCGACCTGCTCGAGCAACGGATCGAGGAGGCGCTGGACGAGATCCTATGAAGATCGCGATCGGTTCCGACCATGCTGGCTTCGACGCGAAGGAGAAGCTCAAGGCGCGCCTCGCGCAGGCGGGCCACGAGGTGAGGGACGTGGGGGCCCACTCGACCGCCTCCGTCGACTACCCGGACCCGGCGCGCGACGTGGCGTCGCTCGTCGCGAAGGGCGAGGTGGAGCGCGGCGTCCTCGTCTGCGGGAGCGGGATCGGCATGTCGATCGCCGCCAACAAGGTCCACGGAGCGCGCGCGGCGCTCGTCACGGACGAGTGGCACGCCGAGATGGCGCGCCGCCACAACGACGCGAACATCATCTGCGTCGGCGGGCGCGTGAACGCGGACGAGGCGCTCGGGCGGTTCGTCGACCGCTTCATCCTCACCGCGTTCGAGGGCGGGCGGCACGCGACGAGGGTCGGGAAGATCACGGCGCTCGAGAAGTAGAAGCCCGGAGTCCCGTGACGACGTGATCGCATCCCGCACAGCGTGTCCGTCGATTGACACCGCCGCGCGGAGGGCTGCTAGAATCCTCGTCCCGCGGAGGGGCTGATGCCCGCGACGAAGAAGGGGAAGACCGCCAAGCCGTCGAAGAGGAAGGCGCCTCCGGCGGCTCGCAAGCCCCGTGAGAAGACGCCGCGCGAGAAGGCGCCGCACGCGCCCGTCCTCCGTCCACGCGACGCGCGCATGGACGTGAAGATCGCGGGCGACTGGCTCGAGAAGTGGCTCCCCTCGCTCGACGAGAGCGAGCTCAAGGCCTACCTCGAGATCGCGCACTTCTACAACGTGCGCACGTACCACGACGCGAACGAGCTCGACACGATCTTCGGCAAGGGCAAGAAGGCCAAGGCCGAGGAGGTCCTCGGCCGCCTCGAGAAGCGCGGGCTCCTCGAGGTGATCCGCCACGAGGGGAAGCTCCACTACCACTTCCCCCACCGCGACACCGAGGGCTTCCACCGCGGGCCGAGCGCGCGTCCGAGCATCGCCGAGGCGCTCGCCTTCCAGCAGCGCATGACGGAAGAGCTCAGCGACCTCAGCTCGCAGGACGAGACGTCCGAGCTCCGGCGGACCTTCTTCAAGAAGTACCCCGCGCTCGAGGACGAGTACAAGCTCTTCGAGAAGACGGCCGACCCCTACGCGCCGGCCTGGCGCCTCTGGATGGAGGTCTCGCGCTACCTGATCCAGGAGTTCGAGCGCCGGTTCGGCTCGCTCAAGGAGGACCACGGCGAGGTCTTCCGCGCCTCGGCCGCCCAGGTCCTCCGCCACCACCTCGACGTCGTGGACGGCGTGACCAAGGAGGTCGTGCGGCAGGTCCAGAAGGTCTTCAAGAACGCGAACGACCGCTGGGCCGTCGCCCCGACCGAGGAGGCGTTCACGAGCCACCCGCTCGTGAAGCGCCTCTCGCAGCGCTTCAACGTCGGCGCGACCGAGATCTTCGCGAACGTCCTCGAGGCGCTCGGGCACTGGGGCCTCACGGTCGTCTCGGTGGACGAGGACGGCTACTTCGCCTCCTGCGTCCTCCCCTCGACGACCGGCCTCACGAAGAGCGAGGCGCGCGTCCTCTTCCTCCGCCCCGAGGAGCGCGAGGCCGGCGAGGACTCTCCGCGCACGCGCGAGCGCGTCCGGCGCGCCCGCAACAAGTACGCGAACCACCTCATCCGCTGCGGCGTCGAGACGCTCCTCGACTTCTTCCACGAGGACAAGGTCCGCGACCTCGACGCGGCGCTCCAGACGATCACGGACAAGGTCAACGAGGCGATCTCGCTGCTCCCCACGTCCGAGAGCGGCGAGGACACGACCGTCGTGACGCTCGAGCACGTGATCGACCGCTTCGACGGGCTCAGGAAGGCCCACGCCGCCTCGAAGTGATCGGGTGACGTGCGCCCTCCGGGCGTGTCTCAAGGGGGAGGGGTCCACGTGAAGAAGAGCGACTGGCCCGACCTGGGCCTCGCGCACGCCGCCCACCGCCTCGGCATCCCCGTGGCGGACGTCGAGTTCCTCCGCGCCTGCGGCGTCCTCTCTGGGGAGAGCGGGATCGAGGAGGAGTCGCTCGAGAGGTTCCTCGCCGAGGCGGGGACGCTCCCCGACGGTGTCGCGCACGCGGTGCTCGCGCTCAGGACCGAGTGGGACCGGGCCCTCGTCGAGCGGGGACCGGCGGTCGGGCGGCGCGCCTTCGGCGCCGTCGAGCTCGGCCAGCACCCGGACGGAACGGTCGTCTTCGCGGTCGAGAAGGCGCTCGACCGGATCGTGACGCGGAACCTCGAGGTCCTGGGCGGGGGGCGCGTGCGGCAGCTCATCGTCGACCGATCGCTCATCGAGCGGTGGGGAAAGCGGCCGGACCTCCTCGAGGACGTGCCCGGGGCCGTGATCGAGAGGCTGCCGCGGGAGATGGCCTGGAGGCTGCGGGTCGTCCCGGTCGAGTGGACGGGGAAGAAGCTCGTGCTCGCGAGCGCGCGTCCGCTCGACTTCGTCGAGCTCGACGACCTCCGGTTCATGCTCGGGACCGAGGTCGACGTGGTCCTCCTGGACGAGGCCGCGCTCCTCCGCGCCCTCGAGCGGTATTACGGCGCCGAACCCGAGCCCCTGTCGTTCGCCATGGCGGAGCTCTCGGGCGCGCCCGAGGACCTCGGCCGATCGCGCGGCGCGTACATGGACTTCGAGGAGGCGAAGTCCGAGCTCCGGGTGGAGGAGGACGAGCTCAAGAAGATCGTCTCGCAAGGCGAGCTCCGGGGGTTCCGCGACGGGCTCAGCATGAAGTTCAAGACGGACGACGTGCGGAACCTCAAGGCAGGGCGTGAGACCGAGCCGAGCGTGATCCTCACCGACTCCGACGTGGACGGCCTCCACGCCGGCTCGGACGAGCTCATCCTCGAGGGCTCGACCTCCGACACGGTCGTTTCCCTCGGCGACGTGATGCAGGCATCGACGAAGGACGATGCGGAGCCGGCCCCCGCGAAGGCGAAGCGGTCCGAGAGGGTCGCGCGACCGAGGCCGCCCACGGGACCCGCGCCCGCGCCTCCCGCGCCGCTCCGGACGCCCGAGCCGCCCATGCCGAGCGCGCGGTCCGCGCCTCCGGCGGAGCGCGACCGCGCGATCACGCGGCGGCCGACGATCGCGCCGCCGCCTCCTCCCATGGCGATCCCCCAGCCCATGCAGCAGGCCCTCCTCAGGTCCGAGTCGGCGGCTCCGGGGTTCGATCCTTTCGGGTCGGGCGGCGGGGGCTGGACTCCGCCGGCCGGAGCGGCCGTCGCCGCGGCGCCGGCGTCGGGTCCGGTCGCGTTCGGGGCGGTCCCCGCCGACCCGTTCGCGGCGAAGCCCGCGACGTCGGCCCCGTCCGAGGACGTGTTCCTCGCGGACCCCCTCGACGTGGGCTCCGGCGAGCACGAAGCCCTGGAGAACATGGGCGACGACGACACGCGCGCGCTCGCGCTGTCGAAACGATCCGCCGCTCCGAGCGGCGCCAGGCTCCACGCCGCGCGCTCGAGGGGCGCCCCCAACGCGGCGCCCGCCGCGCCGAAGAAGGACGACGAGCCCGAGACCTTCGAGCGCAAGGCGACGGTGCGCTACTACGAGCAAATGTACGCGCGCCACAACTACCCGCTCCTCGTCGTCGTCTCGAAGCGGTCGATCCAGCAGATCGTGAAGCAGCACGTGGCGCAGGTCGAGAGCAAGAAGTCCTTCAAGATCCGCCGCGGGAACCCGTTCGTGACCGTGCGCCCGATCCTCCCCGGATGCCTCTCTGTCCCGGCCGAGATCACGCTCGACGTGAAGCCCAAGGTCGCCGAGGCCAAGTTCTGGGTGACGCCGACGGCCGAGGGCGTCCTCGAGGACGCGCGCGTCGAGGTCGTCTACGAAGGCAAGGTCGTCTCGACGATCGCCGTGCCGACGCGCGTCACCACCCAGACGATCGCCAAGCTCACCGGAGGGGCGGCGTTCTTCTCGACGACGGCGGGTCCCTTCTTCGAGGCGTTCGGGATCTCGGTCAAGAAGGCGGGCGCCTCCTTCGTCGCCGATCTCCTCGCCGACATGGCGGGCGGCTCCATGCGCTTCGGCATGGCCGGCGTCCTCGCGTTCCTCGCCCTCGTCTTCTTCCTCCGGCGCCGCCCGAAGGCGGGCCCCGAGACGGAGGGCTTCTTCGACTGGGGCGTCGAGGAGGAGGTCGAGGGCGACCCCCTCGTCCGCGCCGTGAAGGCGAAGCTCGTCGTCCATGGCCCCGAGGGGCGCGACGTGGTGGACGTGATCCACGGCGTCACGCTCGTCGGCGGCTCCGAGACGGCCCACGTCCGCGTCCGCGGCGCCCGCTCCCTCTCGGACGTGGCCTGCGAGCTCCGCTACGACGACACCTTCTACGTCCGGGCCCGCTCCCCGGGCGTGCGCGTGAACGGCGAGGACCTCCGCGAGGGCGAGGAGCGAAAGCTCGGCCGCGACGGCGTCGTCACGCTCGACTCGGACCGCGTGTCGCTCTGGCTCCTCGACCTCCGGCAGGACGCCGCGCTCGATGCGCGGCGAGAGGAGATCCTCGAGGCGCTCGTCCGGGCGCGGCCGTCCTTCGAGCGCGAGCTCCGCGCGATCTGGAAGCGCACGGCGGGCGAGCCGGTCCGCGCCGCGCTCCTCGAGGCGGTCACGAGCGCGTTCGCCGACCCCGAGGGCTGGCGGCGGGTCCGGGAGTCGCTGCGGATCTGAACGCCGAGGCGCGATCAGCAACGTTCGCCGCCGTGCTCGTTCTCGTTCTCGTTCTCG
>Ga0070738_10004954_pt1 | contig 15306 bp, 16 predicted proteins | sample Coa_R2_2_FD_66446 | JGI IMG/M metagenome (GOLD analysis project Ga0070738, IMG submission 66446) | Surface soil microbial communities from Centralia Pennsylvania, which are recovering from an underground coalmine fire - Coalmine... | ecosystem: Environmental > Terrestrial > Soil > Unclassified ...
CTCACCGCGCGAAGGCGATCGCCACATGGCGCGAAATCACGGGCGCGGCCATGGTTTCATGATCCTGGAGGCGCGCCTCACGCTTTCGCTGCGACCCGCAGCTGTTAAGTTGACGGTGCCTGTGGCCTACCTCGACGCCGAGCATGTGCCGGTCTGCTCGACGGCGCTTTATCGGCGCGTGACTTACCGGACCATGACGAGCGGCTTCGGGACGCTTTACCAGATGAACGACAAGGACGAGTCAGTGCGGAAGGCACGCTACAACGCCGACCAGGTGGTCCGCGAGCTGCTCGCAGCGAGCCAGGGCGCGTCGACCGACGAGCCAGTCGCATGAGCGATGGTTCGCCAAGCGAGAAGTCTGACCGGCCCCCCCTCCCCCGTGATGCGTTCCGTGCGCAGCGCGCAGTTGCGCCGGCGTCTCAAAAGCCTGTTCTTCAGCCCGTCGTCGTCACTCCTGCCTACGACGATCCCGTCACGCCGGCGCCGGCGCAGAACAGATCGCCATTGGAAACTGCCGATTCTGTCTCATCCAAAAGAGCAGAGCGGCCACCCCGAAATCGCGAGCGCAATCCGTTCGAGGCCTATGGTGAGCGTGCCTCGTCCCGGCCCTACGCGCTTCGCCTTCCGGATCCGATCGACCTGGTGCTCCGCCAGCTCGCCGCCGAGGAACGCACGCAGCCGCTCCGCATCGTCGACCGTGCCCTCTACGATCTCTTCGAGCGCCTCGGCCGATTACCGCCTTTAGGCGGCTCGTAGCCTCCTTCGTGGAAGAGGCGTCACGAGGCATGAATCGTCGCTACGCGCTGTCGTCCGGGAAGGAAGGTCCTGCAGAACTTTGCGTCCGTGACGACTCCTTTGGACGTTGCGAGGCGCGGAGCGCCATCAGCATTGGCCAGATCGAGAATTGGCCGGCTGCCGCACGTCGCGCGAGCGTCCTGAGGTAGCCGCCGGGATTTTTGATGCCGTTGCCGCGCTGCAGGATCAACGCCAGGGTGACGCTCGCCGGTCCTTGCCCCATAGCGGAACAGGCCTCATCCCACGCACTTGGGCTGACCCCGAGAAGCGGGCGCACGACGACAGCGGCGTCCACGACGTCGCGTATCGTTCGCAGACCGTGGCGGGCGTAGTCCACAAAGTCAGGACACGTCTCGGCGACGAGCCGCACAGGGACCGCGGATGCGACATCGCCCTCGATGTCGGGCGGGAAAGCGTCGCCGGCGCTTGCGGCCTCAGCTGGCGCCGTGGGCTTGGTCGATGTGGACGATTCACTCCTTGGCGTGGTGGGTGCGATATGATTTTCGAGAATGTCGAGGATCCGTCTCGACAGCTCGACCAGCGCCGCGGCGAGCGGCTCGAGGGCAGCGCGGCACGGCGTGCGCGGCCGGCCGTCGAGCAGCCTCAGGAATTCGTGGTGCAGCGCTGCCCAGTCGGCATGGACGCCCCGTTCGACACCGAGAGCGAGCATCTTTACGATGTCGCGCCGCGCCAGCGTGACCTGCTCACGCAGCGCATCGAGGACGTGCTGCTCCTCGACAGCGCGAGCGGCGAGTTCCGCAAGCTCGACGGCAAAGGCCACGAGCGGGCTGAGGTCGAACCCGAAAGCCTGCTCGATATCGCCGCCTGGTGCGCGGCGAGCGTAGCGTTTCCCATTCGGGCTGTCGCGCCGCTGGACAAGGCCCGAATTCACAAGGGCGGCGATATGCCTGCGCAGCGTCGAAGCCGGGATGCCGTGCGCGCGCAGCGACAGCTCGCGATTTGATGGAAACACGACGAGATCGGTGGACCCCAGCGTCAGCACCGTGTCCGGGTGAAAGCTCAGCAGAGCGTTCAGGACTGTCAGCGCGCGATCGGAAAGGCCCAGCGCGTCCTTCGCCTCGCAGATGTGGCGGAATGTCTTCCACTTGTGCGCGGCCTGGCCCTGTGGGCACTGCCGAACGTCGCGTTGAATCCGAAGCGCAGCGGCGGACAACGCTCGCGGTCCAAAAGGGGCGATAGGGTTGAGGCCAAGCATCTGCATTCGCGTCCTCTCGTTGCGAGAGCGCGTGGCAAACAAAGACCGTGGCGTGAAAACGCTGAGTCCCTTGAACTGTCGGATCGCGCGAGCTAAGATGCCTTTGCGTTTGGAAGCACCGCTGGCGATTGCCGTCGCCAGCCCGCTGACCCTCTTGAGAGACCCGGCTCTGCCGGGTTTTTCTTTGTCTGGACGCACTTCTCCTGGTTGAATCGGATCAGTACATTATATTGAATGTTGCCGAGTCGTCCAATGTGCAAGCCAAGGCCTTGCACACGGATCGGACGCTGATCATGGTTCGGAGAGGTGGACCCATGAGCGACAAGCCGTGCCGACGCAAAGCAGCTCACGCCGCAAGGGGCTGCACGCTGCTCAAGGCCTTCCAGGCGGGCCTGGAAGCCCTTCGTCTTGAAGCGCATCTGACGCGCGGGCAATTTGCGCGAAGTCTCGGCATTCCACGCTCGAGCTATTTTCATCTGATGACGCCGGCCGCCAATCCCAGCTTGGACTACATCGAGCACATCGCCGAACAGGCCGGAGTCGAGCCCGCAGCCTTGCTGCGCAAGTGCCAGCCGAGCAGGCGCCCGGCTAACGCTCGGCCGCTGCCACGAACGCAAGAACGAACGCGAAATCACCGAACGAACTCGGACAACGTCCAATAAACTGGACTTCGGACATGATGTGTGTTGAATCCGGAGCGGAGTTATTTCCGAAAGTCCGGCCGCACGATGTCGCCTGTTCGCAAGCCTCAGCCCGTCGATCACTCGGTGCTGAATGAGATGCTGGCTATTCGCCTGCAGCAGCTCGAGATCGAAAACGGCGGAATGGAAGCATTCTTGCCGAAAACGGGTTTGGCCCGAGGGACCTACTACACAATTCTGCGGGGCATCGGGAATCCGACGCTGCGTACGATCGAAAGGATTGCATCAAGCCTCAATATGAGCGTGTTCGAACTGCTCGGCTTCGAGGTCTCCGATGCGCGGCGCGCCCTCAAGAAGAGCGGTGTCGACTACGACGATCTGACATCGGCGATTACCAAAAAGAATCGCGCCGATCGCGCCCTGGCGCGTCAGACACGATCTCGGAAGCTTCCCTCCTGAAAAACCGCGACCAGTGCGGCAATCGCTGTTCTGGCTCAGGCGAGAAGCTGGGGAGGTCTGGCCTCCCCAGCTGGATCGATTATGTGGCTGAGCGCTCAGCGGCCTGGGCGAGCCGGCCAAATTCGAGGGCGATCAGGTCGACGGTGTAGATCCGCTTGCCGTCGCGCTCGTAGCTGTTCTGCCGAAGGCGGCCCCGCACGTGGACCAAGTCGCCCTTGCTGACGTGCTCGTTCACGTAACCCTGGATCGATTTGGTGAAGATCGTGACCTCGTTCCAGTGCTGGTCGTCCTGCCACTCGCCGCCTTGGTCCTTGAAGGGATAGTTGGCGCAGACGGTAACGCGGACTGTCTTGCCGACCTGCTTGATGGTCCCGACGTGGCCGATGAGGGTGAATTCGGCGATGTTGCGCATAGTCTCTCTCCATCTTGTGGGGCTGCGCCCCGTTGCGATGGCGATCCGTCATGGCCGGGAAGCCGGCACAGAGCCGAAGCCCGCGAGACGCGGGCGAAGGGCGAGCGTAGCGCTGCGTCCCCGGAAGGCCGTGAATTTTGGCGCCGCAGGCGCGGGCGCGAGGAATGCCGATCGGGGCCCCGCTTGCGGGGTGATCGGCAGGGGAAAATTCTCGGGCGGAGGGACCGACGTGCCGGCGACGGCCATAGGAATCCAGCCACGCAACCGGGAGCGCTGCCCGACCGGGAGAGAGGAGCAATCGTCACCATGCCACCACGACCGCGCGGCGGGCCTAACACCGTGGGCACGAAGAAAAAAGCGATGTCGATGCTTGCTCGCCAAGGACGAGGAGGCGTGGGAAGAGGCGCCGCACGGATTGGCATCGACCAAGGAAAACGGCCATGGACCCGAACGAGCGCCAGCTGCGACCTTTCACGGGATGGGTCCGACGGCACGACCGCAGCGCGAACGTCGGGCGAAAAACCGAGCTCCGCCCGTTGCACAGCGGGCTCGGAGCCGCGGGGTGCCGACGCCTTGCCGAACCACCTGAGGAGGCCAAGCCGTCCCACGACACCGCCCGCGCCATCAAGCGGATCGTTTCGCGCGAAGTTGCGCGTTGATCTGCGACATCAGGATCGGGCCAAGCGAGAATTCACCGGCTTTGGCCTTTTCCGTCAGGCCACGCAGATATCCGCCGGCGGAGCGGATCGCCGCGCCGCGTTGCAGGATGCACGCGACCACCACTGCGGCCTGCATTTCGCCCATGATCGCTTGCGCCTCCTCCCAGGCGCTGGGACTGATCCCGAGCATCGACCGCACCACGACCGCGGTGGCCAGCAGGTCACGCCAGTTCGAAATTCCGCCCTTGGCGTACTCCGCAATGTCGGGGCAAGCGTTCATCACCATCCCAAGGGGATAGGCCGTCTCCGCAACCCTCGGCGTTCGTGGTTCTGGCACCGCCCTCCCCGCCCGGCTTCCTCGAAAGCCAGGTTCAAGATCAATTAAGGGGTCTGGATTTGAATTCTGTATATGGCGCTCATTTCGGGACTCATTGGCGCTCATATCCTGTGTTTTGATGTGACTTTCCAGCAGGTTGAGGACGTCGTCAGCCAGTTGCGACAACTCTTCGGCCGCTGCCTCCAGCTGCCCGCGCGTCGCCGTGCGCGGAATCCCCTCGACAATTGAGCGAAAGCCGGCATGCACCTCCGCCCAGTCTGCGGGCCCCTGCCCTCCCCTGCGCGTCGGAACGCCCTCCTCGATCCCCGTCGCAATCATCTTGGCGATGTCGCGTCGGCACAGTGTGATGCGCTCGCGGGCGAGCTTTATGGCGCGCGCTTCAGCCTCTACGGCAGCCGCCAGGCTCTGAAACTCCTCAGCGCGAACGACAAGCGGCGAAAGATCGAAGCCAAAGGCGAGCTCGATCTCGCCGGACGCGCCCTTGCGGGCGTAGCGCTTGCCGTTAGGACTGTCCCGCCGGATGACAAGACCCGCGTCGACGAGGACGGAGAGGTGGCGACGCAGCGTCGATGCCGGCATGCCGTGGGCGCGCAGAGAGAGCTGGAGGTTCGAGGGGAAAACGACAAGATCGTCCTCGCCCGTCAGCGCAGTCTCCGGATGGAATGTGAGAAGCGCGTTCAGAACAGAGAGGGCGCGCTCCGTCACGCCGAGGCTCGGCCGCGCCAGACATATGGCGTGAAAGATTTTCCACTTGTGTACGGCCTTCTCAGGTGGCCGGGATGATGCCGCGATCTGCGTCGCCACATGGGCAAGCGTCAGCGATCGCCGCCCGAAGGGCGTCGTTGATTGATAGGGTTCCATGTCTTTGCCTCAGTTGGGCAAAGGAAATCTGCTCGCCAAAATGACGCCGTCTCGCATGAGACACTTGACTGCGATTCGCGGAAGTGATTCTCTATCTGTCGCCAAACAAGACGAGGGCTTCCGGGACGGAGACGTTTCGGGGGCCTTTTTCTTTTGCCGCTACGGTTCCTTTCGTGTCCTCAGGGTACGCGGTTCACGCATCTGCGCGGCGCTTGAACGCCGCATAGATCTCGGGCAGCTGATCGACGAGATACGCTCCGAAGTCGGGGGCGTGACGATTGTCGATCGTGAGGCGGATTTGATCCTTTGCACGCTCGATGCGCGCAACCTGCTTTCCATCGTCCGATTTGACGATATGTGTCGCAGGCTTCTTCGGACGGCGGACCAGGGCCTTCAGCACCCGTTCGAATCGGGCGTCACTCGAGCCGGCCAGAAAAGTCGAATCGGAAACGACTTCGCGCCATTTCGTGTCGCCTTGCTTCACGAGCGACGCCAACTGCTCCCAACGCGGGCGCCCGATTTTCGGCGCCGCGCCAATAGCGACGATGAGCTCCTCTGGAAGTTCCCTGGCCAGAGAAATCATCGTCGACAGATTTCCCTTTGGCACCGAGAGCGCCGACATGATGGCGGCACGCGCAATTCCACGATCCTCAAGTCTGGCCGCGAACAGTGCGCGCTCGATGAACGAGAGATCCTTGCGATCCGTATTCTCTTTGCCTTGAGCGACGACCAACTCCTCGTCGCTAAGCTCGCGCACGATCGCCTTGACAGGCCGCCCCAGCGCACGAAGCGCCGCGACCCGTCGATGTCCATATGCCGCCTGATAGCGTCCGGGAGCATCGGTGCGCGGACGAACGAGGATCGGGACCTGTTGCCCATCCTCTGACAGTCCAGCCTTGAACGCCTCGAACTCCTCTCCATCACTGACGTTGAGGCGGTCGCGTATGAACGCGGGGTCGACGAGGTTGGGATCGATCTCGACAATTTGGGCGCCCGATGCGAGTTGCGCCCGAAGGGCCTGCGCCTCGTCCGCATCGTCGGATAGGCTCTTCAGCGAAAGACCCATCGCTTTAAGCGAACCGGATGACACCGCCGGGCGCGCCGGCCGGCCCTCACTTGGGGCGGAGGGCGCGGTGATTGGCGCCATCATGGCCTTCATTTGGTCGCGGCGCTTATTCATGTCGCCCTCCCCCAAGCCTCGAGGACAAGGCTCTCAATTTCAGCATGGACAGTGTCGAGCGCCTCGATCGCCCGGTCGTAGGTGCTGCGGGTAAAATTCTCGCGGCCGATTTCGTAAAGGGTCTGCTTCGTCAATCCGGCGTCGGCAATCGCCGTCGACTTGAGGATCGGGGTCGTAAGGACACGCTCGCCAAACAAGCTTCGCATCAGGCCGACGATCTGGCCCTGCGGCCCGTCAGAAGGCTCGTATCGCGTAATGGCGTACCGGAAGAAATCGTAGTCAGCGTCACCGCCGGCCTTCTCGACGACGTCGAGGAGGCTGGAGGTCATGTGCAGGAACTGCGACATCGACGCGACATCCAGCATTTGAGGATGAATGGTGACGAGGACGCTCCTCGCGGCGCAGAGCGCGGAGAGCGTTAGAAATCCGAGCGACGGCGGGCAGTCGAGGATTACAACGTCATACCGGTCTTCTACCGAAGCCAACGCCGTAGCGATGCGGGAGAAAAACATTCGGTCGGAGCTGCGGCGGCCCTCGGCGAGCACCCGCGGCGTGTCGTGCTCAAATTCCTGAAGCTCCAGATTGCCGGGGACGATATCGAGACCGGCGAAGTAGGTCGTTCGGATAACATCGCTCATCGCGCGTTGCTGATCGTCGTAGCGGATCGCACCGTAAAGGGTATCGTTCTCCTGCAGGTCGAATTCGGGCTGCAATCCGAAGAGCGCCGACAATGAGGCCTGCGGGTCCAGGTCGATGGCGAGTGTGCGGAACCCGCGCATAGCAAAGTACTGCGCGACATGAGCGGCAGTGGTCGTTTTACCGGACCCGCCCTTAAAGTTGGTGACAGCAATCACCTGGAGATGATCGCCCTTGCGACGCGTCGGCAGATAGGACGACTTTGAGCGCGCGAGCGTTCGCCGGACCTCGTGAATCTGTTCGAGCGTAAACAGGCGGCGGCCGCGGGCATTCTTTTCAGTTTCAGGAACGTCGCCGGAAATCGACAACTGGCGAATGTACGCGTCGGTCACGCCAACCAACTTGGCGGCTTCACCCGACGTGAATTTCCGCAGCTCCTTTTGAGCCGCCGGAGGAAAGGCCCGGGTTCGCAGCTCCTTTAGTTGCGCGCTGAGCAAGTCGGCGTCCGACTCGATCAAACGAGTCAGCGAGCGCACCTTTTTTCCGGTGCGATGACTGGGGTCAATTTGTGTTAGCTCTGTCATCTACGCTCGATGTCGCTATTTTTCGTGTGGAGCGTAAATTCTCTTGTTCGCCCGAGTCGGTCAAGCGATTTAGAGTTAACGCGCATTAACCATTGTCACGCGGCGTTCTGGTCGGGAGTAGCCGGGGAAGATCGGGGCCTCCGTCTGCTGCGTCCGGTCGCGGAGGCGCTACGCTGGAGCCTACGCGATTCGCATCGCTTCGTTGGATCGCTCAGACTTGGAACCCTCGCTCTGCGGCCGGCCCGAAAAGTTCTCAGCTGAGAACTTCAGGCTTGAGTTCGTTCTCCAATGCCACAGCGAACCCGATTCCAGCCGCCCGGTCGTTCATGTCCTCAGCTTGGAACTCCGTAAGAGACGCGATGGACCGGCAGGGCAGCGAAAGTTCTCAGCTGAGAACTGCCCGTCGCGACCCTCGTCCATCGATTCACAGCCGAAGCGACGGACCTGAGCGAGTCGCCCCTTCAGCCGAACTCGAGTCAAATTGCTCGCAGTGTGAGCTGGTTCTCACGCTAGATCCCAAGCCGCGCCGCCCTGCCCTGCGCGCGCTCCGCCTCGTTGTAATAACCCGCGGCCTGCTGAACAGATCGGTGCTGCGACTGCTGCATCGCCTCCGACAAAGCGACGCCCTGTCGCGCCGCCTCCGTGAGATACCCCGACCGCAGACCGTGGGCGGCAAACTCCGTGGGGTCGAGCCCAGCCATCGCGCAACGCCGTTTGACAACCAGGTTGATCGACTGGGGGCTCAACGGCCGCTCCGCGATCGCTCCCCAGCGGTCGATGGCGCGGAAGATCGGCCCCTTGGATATCGCGGCGCGCTCCAACCATTCACGAAGGACCTCCACCGGCGGTCCGACCAGGAACACCCTGCCGTCGTCGTCCGCGTCGCCGGTCTTGGTGCGGCCGAGCCGGACAGACAGACACGGCAGCGTCGGCGACTTCGGGTCCGTCGGATCGAGCGGCACGCCCGCCTCTTCACCCAGCTGCTCGACGCGAAGTCGCGCCACCTCGCTCCGACGCCGCCCGCCGGAGGCGAACGCCACAAGCAAGATCGCCAGATCACGGGTATCGACCAGACGGTCGCTCGAGCACGTGGCGGCCAACCTGTCGAGGACATCGCGCGTGACGGCGCGGTTGCTCTTGCGCCGGCGTGGCCGCGGCGACGCCCGCACCGAGAGGCGTACAGCCGAACGAACGCCGGGCGAGCCGAACGGGCCCTCCATACCCTTCCAGCGATGCAGCGTGCCCCAGCTCGCAATCCGGCGTTTCACGGTGTTTGGCGCGTGCGGGCCGTCGGTGCGCAAAAGCCCCTCCTCGCGCAACGCCTTGGCAACCTCCGCCGGCATGCCGTGCCGAACGTCAGTCTCGCGCTGCGCCGGGTCCCATAAGTGATGCGCGACGAATTTCAGCGCCAGCGCTTCCGTCGCCGGCCAGGGCAGCGGCTCATCGGTGGCGGCCGCCGCCCAGCCTTCGAGATAGGCCAGATCCGACGCTAGGGCCCGCAGGCTGTTCTCGCCCATGCCCTCGCGCGCGAGGTGTTTGAGCGTCGCCACGTCGTCGTCGGTGAGGAGCTGCGCCAGCCGGTCCCGACGGTCCATGGGCAGGATCGCCGAGAGCGTATCGAGGTCCAGGGCACGGCGGGATTCGGCGTCGAGGGATCGGTTCTTGACGATGTCGTCCATCGCGGTCCTCAGAAGCCGTAGGTCCGCTCGGCCCAGCGCAGCAGCACGGCCGCGTCAGCGTCTGGCAGGCGCACGCGCTGCGCCTTGAGGCCTTCGGCGATCGCAAGCCCGACGTCGGGCTCGACCCAGTGGCCATGCGTCATCAGGAAGAACCAGCCGAAGGGCAGGCCGATCTCGCCGTCGATCGCCTCGATCCGGTCCATCAGCTGGTGGACCGACATTTCGGGGGCCATCAGCAGGCGCTCTCGCGGCATCTTCAGCGGCCGCGGGATGAAGCCGATTTCGCGCTCGCCTTTGGGGGTGTAGTCGCGGACGTCGAGCGCCCAGTGCGCGAAGACGCGCCGCGATCGTGCGCTCGAGGCCTCCCAGTCCTGGAAGAATCGAACCTCGCGCGGCACGAACTCAAAATAGTCCGGCACCAGTTCAAGAAAGGGGGTCTCACGCGTGGCGCCGCGGGGTCCGGTTTCTCGGACGACCCGCCGCTCCATCTCCGGCCGCTTCGCCTCGCGCTTCTCGCGCTCGATCCGGCCGCAGCGGTCGAGGAAGCTACGGACATGAACGAACGCGCCGCCGGCGCGGTCGAGCAGGCGGTAGACCGGGCCGGCGAGGCGGTCCGTGTCGGGCAGGGGCTTGTCCCGCGGCCAGCTAGGATCGAGCAGTTCCTCCTCGCCCCAGGGGCGGTAGTCCGGGTTGACGACCGGGCCAGCGCGCCACTCGATCTCGCGGCCGAGCGCGATCTGGATATAGTCGGCCGCCCCTGGACCGGTCGGCGCGAAGACGAAAGCGCTGGTGCCGCGCCACTCTGTGATCTGCAGGTCCGAGTCTTTAAGGCGCGCCCAGGTCGTCTTGACGTCGCCGGCGTCCTTGGAGATCTCGGCCGTCATCCACGGCCGCAGTTCGCCGACGCGCGTGCCGTCGGGTCGGATAACCGTTCGGGTGTCGCGCCAATACTCGTCATCGATTTGCGCGAGGCTGAAGTCAAAGCCTGGAAAGGCCGCGGCGAGGGCAGGGAGGAGGTCGGAGTCGGCCGTGCCGGCATCGAGCCCGGCAAACGCTGCTTGCAGCGAAGCTGGATCGGGAAGGCGAACGGGGGGCATGGTCATCGATCGACCTCTTGCGGGATTAGCGGGATTTCCGTATATTCCGGAACAAAGGAGAACCCATCATGGCTTCGACCGTGACCGCTGCCGAGGTCTCCAAGAACTTCGGCGCCTATCAGGATGCCGCCGTGCGCGAGCCGGTGGTGATCACCAAGAACGGCCGTCCGCGCACCGTGCTGATGGCCTATGAAGACTTCATCCGGCTCTCGAAGCGCGACCGCCGGGTCCAGCGTACGGTCGACCTGACCGACGATGATATCGCGGCGATCGAAGCTGCGGAGATGTCGCCGGGCTACGAACATCTCAACGCCGAGCTCGACGAAAAAAATGCTGCCGACTGACGTCCGCGTCGGCTGGATTTTTCGCTATGCCTATCTCTGGGACTGGCAGCACCGCGAGGGGCGGGAGGAGGGCGACAAGGACCGCCCCTGCCTCGTGCTGGCGATCGTCATGACGACGGAGGAGGGCGCGCCGATCGTGCGCGTCCTGCCGATCACGCACACGCCGCCGGCGCATCCGGCCGACGCCATCGAGATCCCGGCCGACGTGAAGAACCGGATGCGGCTCGACGGCCAGCGCTCCTGGATCGTGCTGACCGAAAGCAACCGCTTCACCTGGCCGGGACCGGATCTGCGCGCCGTCGACACCGAGAGCGGCTACCACGGCGCACTGACGCCCGGCCTGTTCGCGGAGGTCAAGCGCCGCTTCGTGGCGATCGCCCGGGGCGAGGTCGCGACCAGCGCGCCGCACCGCAGCGTGCCGCGGACCGAGTGACGGCCGCCTACGGCGGCCGGATGCGTCCGGAAGAGGGGAGGGGGCTGGCAGCGGCGGCGTCCTCTCGTCGATTTGAGGCCCGGCGGGCGTGATTTGCCGGGCTGAGGACGCTTAGAATCGCTGATTTGCGTTCTGACGTCCAACACTATCGATAAACGGTCGTTATCGATAGTGAGAAACACGCGCCAGAAAGCATCGCTATGACGGAAGCCAATGCCGTGATAGCTTCCGTTTCACCGCTTCCCGTTAAGGTTATCAAGACCTTGCCCTCCGCCTACCAGACCCCCGATCCGCTACCTTGGAGCCAGATCGCCGGCCCGCTCGCGGTGGCCGAAGACGCGCTGGCCCGCCTCGACGAGCGACTGGCCAGGAGCCCGGTCCGCGACGGCTGGATCGCCCGCACCCACTTCTCCGACGCCGCTGCCGCCCTGTGGCTGGAAGGCGAGCTCGTCCATGTCGACGATCTCGTCCTCCACGACGCCGGCATGGACGTCCGCGCCCCGACCCACGAGCTCACGCGCGCCCACGCCGTTCTGCGAACGCGACGGCGCATCGCCGACGCTAAGCCCGATTGGGCGCTGTCGGTGGCCGGCCTGGCCGGGCTGCGGGGTAGGGGAGAGCAGGGCGACCGGGAGGAGGAACGCGGCAACCGGAATGAGGAAGAGGATGAGGTGCGCGATCGCGAAGACGAAGACAGCGACGCGGATGCGCCCGAGCGGCTTCGCGTGGCCCCAGCCGACGATCGGATGGCCGACATCTTCGCGGCCGTCGACGCCGCGATCGCCCAAGCCGATCGCACGCTGGCCGGCGAGACAACCGATCGGCGCCCGAAGCGACCCGAGCGAGACCCGCTGGTCTACGATCTCGACTGGGACGAAGATGAACGTCTCGACGCATGGCGAGCCGTCGTGGACCAGACACGCAACCTGCCGCCGACGCTGGCGGCGGCGATCGCCGCCGACGCGTGGCAGGCGCTGGAACCGCTACAGCACTCGCCATGGCTCGGCCGGTTGCTCGCCGCCGCGCTGCTGCGGGCGCGGGGAAAGGCGCGCTCGCACCTGCCTTGCCTCCATGACGGCCTCAAAGCGATCCCGCGCGAGCGGCGGCGGCCACGCGACGCGGCCTCCCGCCTCGCCGTTCAGCTGGAGGCGGTCGCGGCCGCGGCCGAGGCCGGTCTGAAGGATCACGACCGTTGGCAGACCGCCCGCACCCTGCTGGCCCGCAAGCTCGCCGGCCGCCGCTCCACCTCCCGGCTGCCGGCGCTGATCGACTATGTGCTGGCCCGGCCGATCGTCTCGGCCGGCATGATCGCGCAGGAGCTGAGGATCACGCCACGCGCCGCCCAGGACCTGGTCGGGGAGCTCGGACTGCGGGAGGCGACCGGGAGAGACAGGTATCGGGCGTGGGGGGTGCTTTAGATCCCGCCCCGACGTTGGTGATTTGCGTTGTTTAAATCGGGCAGTAACCCCATCGTGAAACGCTGCATTTGCGGTTATGATTCGCCCAACAGGAGAAAGTAAAGCAGAGCCATGGCCCGCGGGGAGTTGATGAAAAAATTGCTGGCCAGCTACGGTCGGGACGATGAGTTCCGGGCCGTGGCGGAGCAAATCATCGGCGAAGAGGAAAAGAAGAACAACCGCGTGCTGGCGCGCAGCCTGCGCAAGACCCTTGAGGCCGGCCCAAGCCGGCCGAGCGGTCCGAAGGCGCTTGCCCCCCTGCTTCCGTTCCCCGAAGCAGCCGCCGACTTCATCGAGCGGATTGAACCGCAGCACACGCGCAATGATATCGTGCTCGGGGCGACGAACGTGCGGGTGCTGCTCGGCCTCGTCAAAGAGTTTCGCCGCGCCGACGAGATTCGGCGTCACGGCCTCAAGGTCCGATCCAAGCTCCTGTTCTGCGGCCCGCCGGGATGCGGCAAGACGCTGTGCGCGGAGATTTTTGCGGCCGAGCTCGGTCTGCCGCTGTTCCTCGTCAAGCTCGATCGGCTGATTTCGTCCTACCTGGGCGAGACGGCTGGCAATGTCCGCAAGATTTTCGAGTTCGCCCGCAAACAGCCCTGCGTGCTGTTCTTTGACGAGTTCGACGCGCTGGCGCGCTCGCGCGATGACTCGAGCGAGCACAATGAGCTGCGCCGGGTCGTCAACAGCCTCCTGTTGTTCATCGATCATATCCAGCCGAAGGGCTTTCTGATCGCCGCGACCAACCTTGATCAATCCCTCGATCCGGCGGTTTGGCGGCGCTTCGACGAGGTCGTCTGGTTCGACAAGCCGGATCGCGCGATGATCGCCCGCTTTCTGCGGCTCAAGTTCAAGAACATCGCGACCGCGTTCGATCCGCTGCAGCATGCGGCGGCGCTGGAGGGCTATTCCTACGCCGAGATCGAGCGCGTCTGCACCCAGGCGGTCAAGACGATGATCATCGATCGCCGCAAGCAGGTGCAGGCCCGCGACTTCAATCGCGCCTTGGAGGACGAGGCACGCCGCCGGGCAGGACAGTCTCGCCTCGCGTCGCCGAGCTAGGCGCGCCGTGGCCCGATACGATCACCTCGAACTCGTCCGGCTTCCCGAGCAATTCGAGCGGCGCAAGCACGGCGGCGGCGGACCGCCGCCACCGCGCGATCGCGACCAACACACGACCAAGCTGCGCGAGGAACTCGACACCGCGACCCAGGAACAAAGACGCCGGCGCAAGCCCGAATTCGTCGACCCGTCTCTGATCCTGCGCGTGCAGATGACGGGCGCCCTGCTCGAGGAGGAGTGGGAACGGCTCGGGCTCACGGTTTTGTCCAGCGACGCGGACCGCACGCTCGTGCTGTTCGCCTCGAGCGAAGACATGCGGGATTTCCGCGCGCGGCTTGACGCCTATCAGGGCGGCCCGCCCCCTGGCCAGAAGCACGCCCCCTACGTCAACTTCGTCTCCGGGATCGAAAGCATTGGATCGGTCGAGCCGCGTGATCGGATCGGACCACGCTTGCGGGAAGAAGGTTTCGCTGATGTCGAGGATTTCGTCGCGCAGACATCCTATCTGGTGGACATCGAGCTTTGGGATCTGGGCGAACGTCGCCTCCGCGAGCGCAAGCTTGAGGATGTCATCCGCTACGTCTAGGCACGAGGTGGCGATGTCTTTGATCGCTATGTCGGCCCCTCGATCAGCATGTTTCGCGCGCGTCTGACGGGCGATCTGCTGCGCACGTTGCTGACGGTCGAGGAAATCGCGGCGATCGATCTGCCGCCGGCCCCGGACGTGACGACGGCAGAGGCGCTCGACATGGCCCTGGCGGATGCGCCGCCACTGAATGCCGTGGCCGATGATGCACCGCTGATCGGCATCATCGACAGCGGCGTCAACGATCACCCATTCCTGGCGGATATTCTTGTCGGTTCGATCGGCGTACCCGCCGATCTCGGCACCGCCGACGTCTGGGGTCATGGCACTCGCGTGGCCGGGGTCGCCGTGTTCGGCGATCTTCGTGCGCAACTTGACGCCGGCGCATTGCAACGCGGCGCGCGGCTTTGTGCGGCGAAAGTGGTGAACGACCAAGGTGGCTTTGACGACAGGCGCCTCGTGCCCTCGCAGATGCGCGAGGCGATCGCGACGCTGAACCAGCGCTTTGGCTGTCGGGTCTTCGTGATCGCGCTTGCCGACCGCCGGCGCGTCTTCGACGGGGGCAAGGTCGGCACATGGGCCGCCACGCTCGACGAATTGGCGCGCGAGCTCGACGTCGTCATCGTCGTCTCGTCAGGCAATCGCAGCCCGCGCGGCGGCAATCGTCTCGAACAGGCGGTCACCGAATATCCGCGCTATCTTCTGGAGGACGCCAACCGGCTGTTCGAGCCGGCCGGCGCCTTGAACGTCATCACGGTCGGCGCACTCGCGCACGGTGAGGGTCTCGATCCCGATCGCGCCGACGACGTTCGCGTCCGCGCCATCACACGCCTGCATGAGCCGGCGCCGTTCTCGCGGATCGGGCCGG
>Ga0070738_10004957_pt1 | contig 15304 bp, 10 predicted proteins | sample Coa_R2_2_FD_66446 | JGI IMG/M metagenome (GOLD analysis project Ga0070738, IMG submission 66446) | Surface soil microbial communities from Centralia Pennsylvania, which are recovering from an underground coalmine fire - Coalmine... | ecosystem: Environmental > Terrestrial > Soil > Unclassified ...
GAAGTAAACGGTTGTGCCACGGTTTGGTTGGGAATTGACCCAAATTTGACCACCGTGATTCTCAACGATCTTTTTGCACGTCGCCAAGCCAATGCCAGTGCCCGGATAATCTTGAGCTGATTGAGTACGCTGAAAAATTTCAAAGATCTGCTCAATATTGTGAGGCTCAATGCCAATGCCGTTGTCATGAACGCCAAACTGCCATCGATCGCCCTGTTTGGTAACTGAAATATTGACCTGCGGTGTCACACCCGGAGCCACAAACTTGATCGCATTGCTGATTAAATTTTGCAGCAGTTGAATGAGCTGCGTCTCATTGCCCATCACAGTGGGTAGCGAATCAGCGGTCAGCGTCACCTGCTTCTCATTGATCGCACCCTGCACATTCGCCAGCACTTGCTTCAGCACGAGAGCACCGTCGATCGGCTGAAGGTCCTGACTCTGTCTTCCCACTTTGGAATAGGTGAGTAAGTCCTGAATCAACCGTTGCATTCGATTGCCCGCGTCATGAATTCGGTTGAGATAATCCAGCACCATATCATCGAGATTATCTTGATATTTTAAGTGGATCAGTTTGACAAACCCGGTAACGCTCTGTAGAGGTTGCTGCAAATCATGGGAGACAACGTAGGCAAACTGTTCAAGCTCTCGGTTCGACCGCGCCAGCTCTTGATTTTGGGTCACCAACTGTCGCTGTAATTTTTGAATGCGTAACTGATGTTCAATCCGGGCTAATACTTCAATTTCCTGAAATGGCTTGGTGATGTAGTCCACACCACCCACTGCAAAAGCTTTGACTTTATCTAACGCATCGTCAAGCGCGCTGATAAAAATAATCGGCACTTCACGCGTTTTGGGGTCTGCTTTGAGCTGCTGACAAACCGTATAGCCATCCATTTCGGGCATTTTGATGTCCAGGAGAATCAAGTCTGGTGGATCTGCCTGAACCGACGCGATCGCCCGTGTGCCGCTCAATGCTTTGCGAATTTCGTAGCGCTGATGCGTGAGCATCGCAGACAGAACACGCAGATTATCGGGTGTATCATCAACCAGCAGAATATCCCCCCGCAGCCCATCAACCGAATGGTTGTTCATATCAAATTACGCTTGGAATCAGGTTGTGCGAGCAAAACATCTCGCTATCATGGTTGAGGCAACTAAGTACAATCACGTTTGCGCTGTGTTTCCTCGGCTTTTGTAATTATCGATTAAAGGCTGTCCTCACTGTGTTTTTATTCTGCGTGGCGTAAAGCGTCACGTTTCCTGACGGCCGGAAGCTTTAGGATCTAACGAATCTCGGCGTCAGGTCGGTGATCTTTCGGTTCGACAGTGCTGAAGACTGAGTGCGGCGGCAGAACGGTCGGTCTATTTCCACCTTACATCCTAACGAAAAGACCGCGCTGATTCATGATCCTGATGATCAAACAATTCATACAGTTAAATTATGAAGATTGAGTCAAAATTCGTTGGGTAATGGCGACAATTCGCTCGAACTGAAAATTTTCATTCCACTCCATGAGGACTCTGATGAGGGGAGCATAATCGCCTGGAATTTCGTGGATGAGCTGTGAGATCTGACGATCCACCCCCTTAATGGCCGCGTGATGAAGTTGCGTGTGCCATTCAATCGGCATCAGCATTTGCATCATCGCCTGCATTTGCGCTTCGGTATACGTTGCCAACGGTAGGCGCGCAGACTCAACAACGGCATAGCTCGGCGGTTCTGAAGATGGAAGAAGCATCGCATCAGGCTGAGCGGGATGAACAAGAATATAAAATCGGGCAATCGTGCCTTGATCAGACATGCTGGCGATCGTGATATCACCGCCCATTACCTGCACAAACTGGCGGCTAATGAATGCTCCCAGTCCCATACCCCGTTCTAAGCGTCGGCCTGACTCTGTTTGCGAAAACATCTGAAATAGCCGACTCATTTCATCGGCGGCAATACCTGACCCTGTATCCTCAATTTCAAAAAAAAGAGTAAACGGCAATGGTTCAAGCATCGGCAGTGCATCGCCTCTGGCGTCACTCCTCTGCTGGTGGGTACCCACATTCACACGCAATATAACTTTTCCTTGCTGTGTAAACTGAATTGCATTTTCCAACAGGTTCACCAATACCTGATGCAATTTACTCTCATCTGAATGGATGATTCGCGGCACGGCTGGAGCCAATTCAATGATTAACTGAAGCCCCTTTTCATTCGCTTTGGGTTGGTAAATGGAAGCGATCGCATGAACCAGTTGATATAAATCAAAATCATGTTCATTGAGCGATATGTTATTGGTGCTGGCGCTGGTAACGGCCAGGATATGATTGAACAGTTTCAACAACTGTTCTCCACTCTGGCTAATGCTCGCTAAATAGTCCTGCTGCTCTTTAGAGAATGTGGGATCACTACGCAGCAGTTCAGCAAACCCAAGGATGGCGTTTAATGGCGTGCGTAGTTCATGACTCATCCTCGCCAGAAACTCGCTTTTGGCATAGCTCGCAACTTCTGCAGCTTCTTTAGCATCTTGTAAGGCCGCTTCCGTCAGTTTATGATCCGCAATCTCTCGCTGTAAGCATCGATTCCGTTCAATTAATTGATTTTGCAATCGCTGAATCGTCAACTGGTGAGCAATGCGCGCCAGCACCTCTTCAGTTTGAAATGGTTTCGCAATGTAGTCAGCACCACCCATCTCAAAGGCTTTGACTTTACCCGCCAAATCATCGGCGGCGCTCAAAAAAATGATCGGAATACTTTCAGTGTCAGGGTTCGCTTTTAATTGCCGACAAACTTCATATCCATCCATAAGCGGCATTCGGATGTCCAGCAAAATTAGATCCGGCGGAAAATTGCCGATGCTGATTAGCGCCATCTCGCCATTGGTCACACAACGGGTTTTATACCCCCGTTTAGTGAGCGTCATAGACAACGCACGCAGATTATCTGGTGAATCATCAACAATGAGAATGCTTCCTTTCGCAGTGGCCGCTGAATTGGAATTCATTTGAGCTCGGGCTGAGTAAGAGTGAGAACGCGATCGAACTGGAAGTTGCTAACCCAGTTAGTTAAAGTATCCGCCAGAACCGCATGGGTCTGCGGCATTTGCGCAATCAATTTCGACAACTGTTGATCAAACCCCAAAACGGCGGCTTGATGCACCTGCTGTATCCATTCTTGAGGCATAACGTCTATAGATAAGGGGTTTTGGTCCATTCCACCCTGTGGCCAGACACCGAAAGGCTCTTGCCTGGAAGAGTTGACGAAATTAAATGCCTTGTTCTTATCGCGCGCGTCTCCGTTCAATTCGCTGGTGACATCATTGTCGCCTTCGTAGATATATTGCACGCCTAAGTGTTCGGCAATTTTCATCAAAATTACGTCTTCTCGGAATGGCTTCCGAACAAAATCATTGCATCCTACAGCTAAAACTCTTGCCCGATCTTCTTCAAACGCACTCGCCGTAAGGGCAATAATGACCGTTTGCCCAACCATCGCAGAAGCGGTTTCCACCGCCCGAATCTTTGATGTCGCTTCAAATCCATCCATCAAGGGCATGCGCATGTCCATCCAAACTAAATGAGGCTGCCACGCCTGCCACTGGGCGATCGCAACTTCTCCGTTAGGCGCTTCCTGCACCTCAAACTGCAGCGATCGCAACAAACTGACAAGCAGTTGACGGCTTTCAGGATGATCCTCTACAACCAGAATACGGTAGTACCTTTGACCGGGCGCAAGCGCGAGTACCTTGCGCGTCAGGTGTTGGGGTGGAATATGACTGAGCTGAGCGGAATGAGCTTGAATCTCAAACCGAACGCTGGTTCCCTGATTCAATACACTGCTGACTGTAATATCGCCCCCCAGTAATTGCACAAACTTTCGGCTAATCGGTAATCCTAACCCTGTGCCTTCGTGGGTCTGCCCCGTGCGGGACTGCACAAACGGTTCAAACAGGCTTTCCAGTTCATACGGGGCAATGCCAGGTCCAGTATCTTTAACTTCAAAATAGAGGCGCACTGGTGGGTGCCTCAAAGGAGCAGAAAGACCATTCTCAGCACCATCCGCTGCCATTTTCATGTCTCCAGGCATTTGCTTCCGTTCACCACACGGGCCTAAAGCCACGCGCAACGCGACCTGCCCCTTCGACGTAAATTTAACAGCATTTCCGAGTAGATTAATGAGCACCTGACGCAACTTACCTTCATCAGTTTGGATATAGCGAGGAACAGATGAGTCACATTCAAAAATAAGCTGCAACCCTTTAGATTCAGCTTTTAGCTGTAACATTTCTTCCAGATTCTGTAACAGGTTGTACAAATCGAAGGAATTCGAATTTAAGACAATCTGTCCTGCTTCAATCTTAGACATTTCCAGAACATCGTTAATCAAATTCAGCAAATGTTCACCACTGCGGCTAATAATTTCTAAATACTCACAGGCCGTCGGACTCAATGACATATCTCGCGACATTAGCTGAGTAAAACCGAGAATGGCATTGAGCGGCGTGCGTAATTCATGACTCATATTTGCGAGGAACTCACTTTTGGTACGGTTGGCATCAGCACTTTGAGCCGCTTCCTTGAGTGCGGCTTCTTTCGCCTGTCGCAACGCGTCCTCTGCCTCCTTACGTTCCTGAATATCCTCAACAATGCTGATAAAATACTGCGGCACACCGATCGTATTCAGCATCAAGGAAACAGTTAAATTTACCCAGCGTAAATCGCCTTGTTTACAGATGTAGCGTTTTTCGAGCGAAAAGGTCTGGCGCTCTCCAGCCAGTGCCCGGTGAACATTAGCTGAAAATTGCTCCATATCAGCCGGATCTGTAATATCTTCAAATGTCTTTCCTACCAGTTCTGATTCGGTGTACCCCAACAGATCACAAAGCCCCTTATTAACCCGTCTAATTTGACCAGAAACAGTTGCCAGACTAATTCCCACAGCCGCCTGTTCAAAAATGGCACGAAACCGTTCTTCGCTTTCTCGCAATGCATTCTCTGTATGCTTACGAGCTGTGATGTCCTGAACCATAATTAGAACTTCTTGCTCGCCACTGACCGAGATGCGAACTTCTTCATAAATTGTTTTCCCAGCCGCTTCAAACTGATGCTGATAGACCTGTGTTTCACCTGTAGCAAGAGCATGTTGAATATATTGCATTTGTAATTGAGCCAGCTCAGGCGGCAACGTTTCAAGCACACTTTGATGTAAGCGGTTGCTCTCACTGAAGACATCTTCAAAGTTCTTGGGTGGCAGGTAATCGAGATGGTAGCCATCACTGCTAACGCGTAACAACAGATCGGGAATCGCATCTAAAAACGCCCGATTATGCGCCTCACTCTGAAGTAGTGCGCGTTCAACTCGCTTGCGCTCAGTGATATCACGTGCAACTAAGATCACTGACTTATCCGATAGGGGAGAAATACGTGCTGAAAGCCATACATCCTGTTCCTGGATTGATAAGCGATACTCCAGTTCAACCGTTTTCGCCGACTTCAGGCTGGATTGGATGCCGTCGAAGATGAGATCAGCGATCGCCGCTGGAAATGTTTCATGCAGCGTTTTACCCAATATCTCATTCGCGGGTTTGATCAAATTGGGACTGGTCGAAGAAACCTTTAAGCAACGCCCATCCGCATCTCTAACCACAACTACATCAGTCATCGCCCTAAACAACGCTTGCAGTTCCGCTTCAGTTTGTTTTTGAGCCAAGACAATCCCTATCTGGTCGGCCACCGCTGAGACAAGTTCGGTCATGCGTTCGTCCTGTGGGTGAGACTCGGTAAGAAAGAAGACCAAGATTGCAAGCACTTTCGGTTGCGGGACATCCCCAAAAGATTGCAACCCATTTGCATCACTCAGGTCAGTTGTGTATTTGCAGTCTTGTTCCTGGGCGATCTGCTTTGCGGCATCACCTAAAACCATGATTGGCACACCAAAATGGGCATTTAACCCAAATGCGGTTGAGGACAATAACGGCGAGCCACAATAAGCAAACGTTGGAAGATTTTGCAAACAGCTTTTAACGTCTGGCATCCATTCCGGTTGATGACGTTGCCAAATGCGTCCAGCAGTGCCTTCGCCTGGCTGTAGCGTGATACCGGCAATGGTTTGGCGGAATTGTTCAACCTGCGCGATTACATCTGGCGTCTTGTGGTTTTGGTTGCAATGCCAGATTGGACTGCGCTCTAAAACCGTTCCATCCGCACTTGGGAGCCAAATTTCTCCATAAATCCAACCCGTTGCTTCGCAGAGCGTCCGTAGCGCAATTTCAAGTGCCTGGTCAAAGTCAGATGCGGCTGTGATTGCCTGAGTGAGCAGCAGCAGCAACCGTACTTCCTCTTCTGCCTGCCGCTGCTTTGCTTCCACCTGCTGTACGCGCATAAACTTGCCGATGCTCTGAGCCATGAGCTCAACGATTTCCCGTTCATGCTGCTCAAAGCCCTGCGGTCTTGCTTGTGTGGAAAAGAAGCAGAGTGTCCCAAAAAGCGCTCCATCAACAAAAATCGGCGTTCCCAGGTAGGATTCCAGTTTTAGCTTCTGATAAAGTGGATGGCAGCGCATCGCCTCCACCTGTTCTATGTGGTGAAAGGCTACCGTCGCCTGACAGTCACTGACTTTACTGCAGAAAACATCCTGCAAGTCAGTGGTCAGGTTTGGTACAAGATGTTCAAATTCTGACTGAACCGCAAGGAACGTATAAGACTGCCCTTGAATGCGTCCAATCGCTCCCGCCGAGAATCCTAAAACCGCGCAGCCAGTCTGAATATAGTCTGTCAATAACGCTTCAAGATGATCGAAATCTGCCATGTTGAGGCGGTGCAACTGTTTGAGGCTGGCGCTAAAATCCGCAAGCGCTCTGGTTTTGCTCCGCAGTTCGATCTCTGTTGCCTTACGTACAGTAACGTCACGATATTGCCACAGATGCCCCTGGTATTCCTGTTCTTGAAAGATCGGAATATAGTCTCGCTCAAATGTTCGTCCGTCTGCTAGCCAGATTTCTTCGGCGACCACGATCGCCCGTTCGTGCAAAACCTGTTGGACTCGTTCGACAAACCGTTCCGGCTCAGCCAATAGTGCTTTCGTTTGCTCGGCAGCCTGAGCACAATCCATACCAATCAATTGCTGCGGCAACGCCGGAATATGAAACAGGTCGCAAAACGATTGATTCACCAAAACAATGCGTCGGGCTTCATCTTCAACCAGAATTCCAGCGTGGAGACTACCAATGAGTGTCGATAGGCGAGTGCTAACACGACTTAGAAACATGCGTTCTCGCGTCAGTGCAGCTTGTGTTTGATCGCGTTCAAGCAAGGCGCGATCGCGCTCATGGATTTCTTGCTGAAGCTGCTGATTTTGCTCAAGTAATTGCTGTTTTTGCTGTTGCAATTCTCTCTGCAACCGCGCTAACTGTAGCTGGTGCTCAATCCGCAGCAAAACCTCTTGCAGGTGAAAGGGCTTGGAAATAAAATCTGCGCCGCCAACCGAAAAGGCTTTGACTTTATCAGGCAGGTCTTCCAACGCACTGAGAAAGATAACGGGAATGTGGCGTGTTTTCTCATCCGCTTTGAGACTGTGGCAAACTTCATAGCCATCCATCCCCGGCATCCTGACATCCAGCAATATCAGGTCAGGCAGCTTAGAATTGATTAAATTAAGCGCAGTTGGACCATCCCATGCGAGTTCAACACCATATCCACGCTTGACGAGCTGTTTAGCTAAAAGCTCCGCGTTAGCTGGGTTGTCATCAACAATCAGAACATAGCCAGTGAACATGCCAACCTCGCCGTACTGATCTTTAACTCAGTTTTCACTAATCACTGCGGCTATTCTGCCCTGCTCTCCCCCTGGTTGGGTAGTGAAAGATGACAGTTTAATGTACTAATCACATGTTAAATTTTTGTTGCGAAATGGTCAGACTGCAACAGTGCGGTTGCCGCCTGTCGATCGAGGGGCCTTGAAAAATAATATCCCTGCATTTTGGTACAGCCCATGGCCTGTAAAGCGGCTCGATCCTCAACCGTTTCGATTCCTTCTGCAATGACATCTAACCCTAGCTTTTTGGCCAGTAAGACAATTGTAGAACTGATATCCCACTGCTTCTTTTGAATAAAAGAGCGATCAATCTTCAAGGCGTCGATCGGCAATTCTTGCAGCCGCCCGAGTGAAGAATACCCTGTGCCAAAGTCATCCACATAAAGCTGGATACCCATAGCTCTTAGGGTCGAGAGGACAGTGAGCGCCGTTTGATGATTTTCGATTAATGCACTTTCAGTAATCTCTAGCTTTAAACTATGGGGCATGACCCCAGTTACCGCTAGAATGTGCTGAATTTCTTGAATCAAACTTGGCCGTAGGAGTTGTAAAGCAGAGAGGTTCACGCTCATGCTAATCGAAGTACCAGAAGAAAGTTGTTGCCAACTGTAGAGCGTATGGCAAGCTTCTTGCAAAGCCCACAGCCCTAACTGATGAATGCATCCAGCCTTCTCTGCCAATGCAATGAACGTATCTGGAGCAATCATTCCTTTATCAGGATGATTCCACCGAGCAAGTGCTTCAAATCCAATAAGTTGATTCGATTCAGTAGAAATGATTGGCTGATAGGCTAAATAAAACTGTTGATGCTCAAGCGCTTCGTACAATTCATTCTCTAGCTGTAACTGTTCGATGATTGATTCCGATAGAACTGTCATTGGTGCGGTTGACTTATTTTCAATGGCATCAGCCAACCGATTCAAGCGATTCGCATTATTGATCGCGATCGCGAGGACGCGGCGGCCCTCGTCTGACAAACAACCCAGTTGCCCGGTACGTAGCAACCCCAAAGAACCTTGAATTGACGTTAACGGGATGCGTAGTTCATGACAGAGAAACAATGCATCACGCTCTATCGGATCGATCAAACACGTTGACATAAAACCCAATCCCTTGAACTCTTCAGACATATAATCCCTATCAGACTGTTTTTTTAATGGTGGAAAACGAAAATCAAACAGCCGGTTTTATAATCAGACTTCAGCGTTTTGAAATCCAAGAAGCCAAAGAATTTGCTTTTCTAGTTTTATTAATTCCTGTGCACGATCCGTATACAAGAACGTCTGACGAGCAATCCCTTGATGCAGCAAAACGAGATTTTCAAGCTTTTGAGTGGCCGTAGAAATCTCCACCTCTGATGTATAAAGACACTGTAAGACTTCAGGTAGGTTTGCAAGCCTGTCAACGGACTCACCCCATTGAGAAACAGTTACGTCCTCACGCTTGCGTAAAGATTGATTTAATAATTTGCGAAGATAGTAACAGGTGGTTGGAGAAAGCCTCATCTTAAACCTCGTAAAATGCTTTGAATTAGAAATGGCAATCAATCTCGCATTGAGCTTATTGGAATCAGCTCAATAGCGAAGTGCCATTAAACTAAAAATGCGCTTAGAGCTGACAGAAAAACGCTCTACCGGCGGTCGACGCCCTTAAATTGCTCCTTGCTCAGTGATTGATGTGTGGTCAAGTCCTGGTTAGCAGGTGGGCGGGCGATCGCAAATTCAGCCAAACTGAATAGTGCGTTTTGGAAACTGTAATACAAACGGTAGCGCCTTGTTCAGCCTGCTCGTATGCCATCTCATAAGCTTTTAGTCGCTCACTAACTGGATAGGACTGCATGTAAGCATAGATCTCGTTGCTATAGCGGATACCCCGCTGAATACCCTCATTCCAATACTTAAATGGGTAGACGAGAGTTTCGTTTACCACTAAAGGAGGGTGTATCGTAGCAGGCTCTCGACTCAGGGGCAATGGTGTATCAAGATCTGGGTGCGCTCGCATGATTTTGGGGACGAGGGGTACTCCACTCGGACGGCATTCCGACTGCAACTAAACTCCAGCGATATTAAAAGTCTAGGAAAGAAATGTGACATCCGCGTGAAAGTGAGCTTTTTAGTACGGGGGTTCTGTTTGCCGAATCGGAATTTCGATGACAAATTTTGTCCCCTGCCCGGGCGTTGAATCACACCACATCCGGCCATTGTGCTTTTCTGTAATGATTTGATAGCTGATTGACAGACCTAAGCCCGTGCCTTTGCCAACTGGTTTAGTGGTAAAAAATGGGTTAAAAATGCGCGATCGCACTGCTTCTGATATTCCCAAACCATTATCTGCAATGATGACCTGTACCTTATCGTCAACGATGGGCTGAGTCGAAATCCAGATCTTGCCCGGTTGTGCTGGTCGATCACTCGCTGATTGTTGTGAAGCGGTATCCTGTAGAGCATCGATCGCGTTTGCCAGCAGGTTCATAAATACTTGATTTAGCTGCCCGGGATAACATTCAATTACAGGCAATTGACCATAATCTTTCACAACTTCAATTCCTGAAGAGTCGGATTTTGCCTTGAGGCGGTACTGCAAAATCAACAGCGTATTGTCGATCCCCTCATGGATATCTACGGCTTTGAATTCGGCTTCATCAAGGCGCGAAAAATTGCGCAACGATAAGACAATTTGCCGAATACGATCAGTTCCGAGCTTCATCGATTGCAGCAGCTTAATCAGATCTTCCTGTATAAAGTCAAGCTCTGCGTCATGGAGGACAGACTGAAGCGCTTGCGGTGGTTGGGGGTAATGCGTCTGATAGGCCTGAATAACTTTCAATAAGTCTTGAGTGTATTGATCGACATGGATAATGTTGCCATGAATGAAATTAACTGGATTATTGATTTCGTGAGCTACACCTGCAACGAGCTGACCAAGGCTTGACATTTTTTCAGTTTGTACCAGTTGAAACTGAGTTTTGTGAAGCTGGTTTAAGGCTTGCTGGAGGTCTTCTGAGCGCTGTTCCTTTTCACGTAACAGAATCTTTACCTGCCGAATCAAATGATTCAGGGCAACTGCCAGCGTACCCGTTTCGTCTCGAGTGGTGACTGGAGCCTGCAGATCAAAGTTTGATGTTTGAGTGACTTGTTGTGCGATCGCGGTCACTGATTGGAGGGGTTTTGCAATGTTGCTCGAAATCCGTAGCCCAATGATGCCGGCCAGGGCAATACAGCCCAAACTGGTGATCGCAATCATGATCAACGTGGGTCTGGCCTGGTTAATCGCCTCGTCGTACAGCGATGACCACTCCAGAATGACCGCACCATCAATTTTAGTTTGACTGCTTTTCAGGGGGACAACAATCAGCTTAATCCCGTGTGGGTAATCAAGGCTTTTTTCAAGAAAGGTTCTGGTAATGCCGTCCTGCATTGTTTTCTGAACTTCGTTACCCTGATCCTCTGCAAAGATTTTCCCAACATTTTTGGCAAAAGCATCCGCTATGATTCGCTTTTCTTGATTGACAACCTCAACATCTCGCTTTTGCAAGTCGTGCAACTGTGTAATGTAGTGTTGTAGTTCCCCTGTAGGATTAGCAGCGGTTAATTCGCGATATTTCACCTCATCACTATTAATATTAATCGCAAATAACTGTGCAACGTGTTTCGCTTCGGCCAAAGCCAGCATTTCGGTCACCCTTTGATTTTGAGTGATTGCAACAGCTCCCACCACGCCTGTCAGTAGAGAAACCCCAATAAAGCTGCCCACAAGTTGACGAGAAATTTTCATAATAATTGCTAGCTTATTAAGCGGTATATTGAATTGTTTTGGAATGATTAAATAAGGTCAAACGTAAGACTTTATAACAAAATTGGGTACTGCCATAGCAACACTTTTAGCGACGGGTTCGCTGCTCGCGCGCTCTACGCACGCAATGACAACACCAAAAGCAAAAGGATTCAGTGGTGGAGCCAGTGAGCGCCTATTGTCTTGAGCTTACAGAAAGAATGTGACAATCTTGTGGAAATGAGCGACATACAGCCGCGTTCGCGCACGAAAGTGACGACAGCGCGATTGCTCATGTCTAATTGAAATGGGCTATAGCGTGAGGTTGCTATAGCGTGATGCTGACAGACAATACTTAACTGACACAAGCTTTACGCTGCTGCTCCATGCGGCACCAGTTGAATTTGATAGTTGTCCTGGATGCGCTTGAGTGGAAACTGGATAAAGGTTGGTTCACCGAGCAGCGTCCAGTCAAAGTGGTGTAAAAGGTGGACGGCAAAGGCTTTCGTCATCAGCATGGCCAGTTGTGCCCCCAGGCAAGCATGGACTCCACCCCCAAACGGAATAAACTCATACTGCCGACCTTCCCCTCGGGCGGGTAAAAACCGATCTGGATCGAAGCGATCAGGTTCGGCAAAATGATCCGCGATCGCATGCGCCAGACGCGGTTCGGCGATCAAGCCCCAGCCTTTTTTATACAGCACCCCATCCAGGATGACTGTTTTGGTCAAACGACGGGTTGCAGTGGAGGTGGGCGGCAAAGTTCGCAGCGTTTCTTTGATCGTTGCCTCCAACAATGGCATCTGCTTGAGTTGCTCTACGGAAACGTGATTCAGGTTATTGTCACCCGCTAACACGATCGCCTGTTCCGATCGCAACCGTTGCACCAACTCAGGATAGTGACCAAGCTGATAGATCCAGGAGGACACTACCCCCATGACTTCGTAGTGAGATGCCCATAGTTGCAGTAGGCATTGGTTCTCAATCAGGGCATCACTAAACACTCCCTCTGGGTCATTCGCCTGGCTTGCCAGCATCATCGACAAAAAGCTTGCCGTTGCATTGATCGGTTCCGCTGTTGACCGTTGACGTTGCACAACGGCCCGCATGAAGTCGATCAGACGTGATCGGGCCTGCTGCCCGCGCCCAAATGCCGTCAGTGGTGTATTCCACTTCAGCAACCCATAAAATCCATCAAAAAAAGTTTGATATAAGCGCTTGACGGCTGCTTTTGATGTCACAGGTAGCCCTGCGAACGCGGCTTCATCGTCCAGATTCACGCCCAAAAGTAGGGGAGCCAGTACGTCAAAACAAACCGCTTCCACAGTTGGCACCAGCCGTATGGGAGTCGTTGTAGCCCATTGCTGGGAATGCTGCTCAATCACCTGATGGATATAGGGAAGATAGTGTGCCAACATCGGCCCTGTAAAGGCTGGGCGTAAAGCACTTTTGCGCTGTCGATGTAAGTCAGGGCGCTGAAACAGGCTGTACTCGCCAAACATCGCCATTGTGGTGGATGGTAGCCCAATCTCGGTATAGTTGGAGTCGCCATTAAAAGCCATCTGAATTGCACGAGACGATCCGACAAAAACTGTAGTGCCGCCAAACACGCCTGTCTGAAAAATCGGACCATACTGCTCCCGGTGCGCGTGACAAAACCGATCTGGATTGGCAATGTAAGCAAACGTATCCTGCCACTTCGGTTTTCGGGGCGGTGCTACAACGCCAGAAGGTGGTGTTTGCCCATCCTCCAAGACAATGACATCACTAGTGAATGGATTCATAGATAGAATTCCGCATGAGATGGTCTAGGATGCAGTGTAAGCGATCGCGTCTCAGTCAAGGCGTAAAGACAACGGTTTATAGCTCGTGACTCTCAAAGACCATATCATTACAGCGGGCGGGACGAAAGTAACTGCCTGGCTGAGGTGTGACAGCATTCCTTGCTCAAGCGCTACGGGGGTCACCAGTGGCAGTAGCGCATTGGATTTTCCATAGACTCTCCCTTCATGCCGATGCCAACCATACTGCTAAAACGAGCCAGCCCACCGGGAAATGAAATCAATTGAACGTTCAGCAACCCCACCTCCTGCATGAGTGCTGAAAGTTCAACTGGACTAAAACAGCGATTACCCCATTGCCATTGAATGAGTGTGCCGAGGAATCCTGTGCGAGTGACAACCAGGACAAGCGGTGCACCGGGCCTAAGGACTCGAACCATTTCCTGCAAACCCTGTTTGGGGTCAGGTAAGTGCTCCAGCATGTGTGCACTAATCACTCCGTCAAAGGAGCGATCGCTAAAGGGGAGTGTGTTGACATCACTCTGCTCAAGACTGTGAACAACCTTAGCCTGACTAAGCGTCTGGTGGGCTGTATTCAGCATTTCGGATGAAATATCGACGCCAGTAATTTGAAGGGACGAATTAATGGTTTGAACCAGGGTGAGACTGAATGCTGCCGTACCAATGCCACAATCACAAATCTTTGAATTGTCTTTCCAGAGAGGTAGCATCGCTGTATTGTTTATCAATTGCCATAGCGATCGATAGGCATGGCTATAGCCCAGAAAGCACAAACGCTGCTGCCACCGGGAAGCGGCCCGATTGTAGATCTGAGAGAGTTGCTTCGTGGTTGGGTACACTCGCTGAACAGAAATTTTCCACCATTTGATCGTCCATTCCATGATGCAATCTCGTTGATGCGCAACTGTATGTCCACAATTGCGCTCAAATTTAATTTCATCCCTAGTCCAACGGATAGTTAGGCGGATAGTGTTTGAGCTTCGATCCAACACTATTGATTGAGAATCTGTTGAATATCCTGTGGAATGGGCATTTGCTTGGAATCACTCACCCTGGATGTACCATTGCTCAGCGATCGACGGCTGCCATACAGCAGCGTTAAAGGGACTGCGAGAAGTACTGGCACCAGTTGATCGATACCTGCCCGAAAATCTCTTTGCTTCAAGGCAAGCTTTAACATCATCCAGTGAGCGATTGTATGGGCGATCGCATCTCTCTGCCCCAGAATGTGCGCCTGCTGGAGCGCTATCCACGCGGTTACGAAATCCTGGGCGGCGATCGCGGCATCTGCTTTACCAAGTTCGGCCTTGAAATGTTCTCGTAGAACTGCCTTCATTGGTTCCTCCATCATGAAGTGGGCGAATTGGTTCGTTGTTATCGGGCACAGGTACGCAGCATCGTTCTGTTGACGACATCCTGATCTAGTGTGATGCGGCTGCTCCAACGCTACACTAGCCGAAAGGATAGGCCATAAAGATAGGCCATAATCAGCCGTTGCCATCCAGCCTGTGGCAACAGCGAATTAGAACGACGACAGATTATCTGTTACCGCCGCTGGCTGTGTCCTCATCTAGCTGACCAACGCAATGGTTTGAGGTTTGCCTACTCTACAAGCCGCAATTTTCTGGCTTGCGCGACTGCCTGCGTGCGATTGTTCACCGCCAGCTTGCTGTAGATGTTGCGGGCGTGCCATTTGACAGCAGCAAGGCTGACAAATAGTTGATCCGCGATCGCCTGATTTGACATTCCGGTTGCTAAATATTGCAACACTTCCAGTTCACGGTCACTCAAGGGTTCAACCAGGGGTTGATTGGCCATCGGTTTGTACTTGTTAGCTGAGTCAACCATCATCAACAAACGATTGACAGTATCGGGACAGCCCTTCTTTGCCGCCGCCGTTTGGAGTAGTGCTGCCATTGGGCTTCCT
>Ga0070738_10004958_pt1 | contig 15300 bp, 14 predicted proteins | sample Coa_R2_2_FD_66446 | JGI IMG/M metagenome (GOLD analysis project Ga0070738, IMG submission 66446) | Surface soil microbial communities from Centralia Pennsylvania, which are recovering from an underground coalmine fire - Coalmine... | ecosystem: Environmental > Terrestrial > Soil > Unclassified ...
GGGACGCGAGTTGCAAGCCGCCCCCGCCGAGCTCGGCGCCTTGGCTGCGGCCGAAATCGAGCGCTACGCGGGCGAGGTAGTGCGAGTTCGCGCGCACCCCGCCGATCGTCCGGCACTGCGCGATCGTTCGGTCGAAACGATCGCCGACGAGCGGCTGCAGCGCGGCGAGCTCTCCATCGAACTGCGGAGCGGCACGATCGACGTGACCCTCCCGGCGCGGCTCGAGCGCCTGCTGGCGGCGTGGCAATGAGCGAGGCGCGTCTATCGCTGGGAACGTGCGCTTTCGGCCGGGCCGTCGATGCGCTCGGCGCCGCGCTCGACGGCAAACCGCCGTTGCGCGGCCGCTGCGTCGCGCTGGAGCAGCGCGCGCCGCCGCCCAACGAACGCGCGCCGGTTTGCGTACCGCTCTGGACCGGCGTCCGCGCGATCGACGGGTTGCTGACCTTCGGCCGCGGGGCTCGTATCGGAATCTTCGGTGCGCCCGGCGCGGGCAAGACCACGCTGTTGGAAGCGATTGCGCGCGGCTGCGCCGCCGACGCGATCGTCGTGGCGTTGGTCGGCGAGCGCGGACGCGAAGCGCAGACGTGGATCGAACGATGCGATCGCCGGACCACGATCGTCTGCGCGACCGGCGATCGCCCCGCGGACGAGCGAGCGTCGGCGGCGCACGTCGCGGTGGCTCACGCGGCGGCGCTGCGCGAGCGCGGTCTGCACGTGCTGCTCGTCCTCGACAGCTTGGCACGGTTTGCCGCCGCTGCGCGCGAGCTTTCCGTCGCAAAGGGCGAGAGCGTCGGACGCGGCGGATATCCGCCGAGCGTCTTTGCCAAGATGGCCGCCTTGCTCGAAGTCGCCGGCTCGTTCGCGAGCGGGAGCATCACGCTCGTCGCGACGGTGCTCAACGACGGCGACGAACGCGATCCCGTCAGCGATGCCGCGCGTTCGCTGCTCGACGGACACGTCGAGCTGGCCGCGCGTCTCGCTCAGGCCGGCCGGTTCCCGGCCGTTGACGTGGCGGCGAGCGCGAGCCGCACGATGGATGCCGTGACGCACGGCGCGCACGCCGGCGCCGCTCGCGCGATCCGGCGCGCCATCGTGTCGCTCGACCGCGCCTCCGAAACGCGGGCACTCGGTCTCGAGCCATCCGACGCGAGCACTCGCGCGGCGATCGCAATTGAAGATCGCCTCGAAACATTCTTGCGTCAGGAACGGTTGGAGCCCGCGGATTGGCGCACGACGGTTCGCGAGGCGCTCGCGCTGGGAGCGCTGCTGCAACGCGACGAGCGCAGCGTTCTCAACTCGGAAACGTTGCGATGAGCGGGCGCACACGACGCGCTGGCATCATCGCCTCATGATGACGCGCGAACTGGAGGTCAGCATCCTTGCGGCGCCGCTCGGTGCAATCGACCGGCGCGCGCTCTCGCAGGCATGGTATTCGGCGCTTCGCTTGGCACCGCAGCCGGTCACGGCGACGCCGCGTGCGGGCGGCAAGCGCGAGGGCCAAGTTCCGGCGCGTTGCGGCGCAGCAGCTGCGGCGCCGAATAGCCGCGGCGACGCGCCGTGCGGACGTCCGCAGCTGCGACTGGTGACGCCGCAGACGTCGGCCCGTTACGGCGAACCGTCGCCCTCGGCGCCGTCCCGCTCCGCACTCGCGCAGCGTATCGAGCGTGCCTTTTCAGAGCCGCGCGCGAATCCGAAGCGCGCGACGTTCACGTTGGGACGCGGCAACGCGCGCGTCCACGTCGTTCTGCAAACCAGCGGCAGCCGCGCGACGCTGCTGGCCATCTGCCGGCCCGAGCTTCGTCCCGTCGTCGCGCGCGCGCTCGCCGCAGCCCGCTTGGCGCTCGCGGCGCGCGGAATCGATCTCTGCGAAACCGCGAGGCAAGCATGTTCTTGAACCCCGAACTGAGCGCCGCGCTCGATCGCATCGCGCAACGCGCGGCCGACGTGCGCCGCGCGTACACGCCCGGCGCGCTGCCGGCGCACGACGACGTCGCAACGCCGTCGCCCGTCGCCGACTTCACGCTCGATCCGCTCAGCGTCGCGCCGCCGGACGACGGCTACTTCGTCACGCGCGACGATCGGGGAAATCCGGCGTACACGCGCGATGGATCATTTACGATCCGCGACGGCTTGTTGACGGGGGCCGACGGTGCTCCGATCCTGGGACGTACGGCGCGCGGCGACGGCCTGCGCGAACTGCGCGTCGATCCGGTGGACGAGCGTCTGGCCCGCATTTCGGCATTTGCAATATCGACCGACGGCGTGCTGTCGTACGCTCGCGCGGCGATCGATCCGCGCACCGGCGCACGGGAAACGCAGCGCGTTACGGTCGGACGCCTTGCGGTTGCGCGCTTTCCCGCCGGGACGCGGTTGGACTCCGCCGACGGACGCACGTGCGCCGCGCCCGAAGGCGTCGCGCCCGAAATCGGTTTCGCAAGCGAGGGAAGTTTCGGCTCCGTCACCCCGATGCGCCGCGAGCGCAGCCGTGTCGACGTCGATGCGAGCCTCGTGCGGCTCAAGGAGGCGTATCTTGCATTCGACGCGCTGCAAGCGGCGCACGCGGCAAAGGCGCACCTCGGCAAGACGGCAATGGACTTGCTCAAGTGAGGTGCCTCACGTTCGACGTGCCCCCGCGAGACGGCGCGGAATCGGTGAGACGCGCGCGGTTCGCGGCACGCTCTTCGCTGCCGGTCAGCGCCGCCTGCGTCGTTGCCAACGGCGCCCGCGAGACGCTCGGCACGCTGCTCGACTCGCCGGTCGCTCTCCGTTTGCTCGAACCGGTCATCCCCACGCCGCAAGCGTGGACGGCGATCTTGCAGGGCGCTTATCTGTATCGCGTCGGCGGAAGAGTCTGCGACGCCGCAATCGTGATTCGCCGGCGGGACGCGATCGCATTGACCGGGGCGCTCTTCGGTGAGGCGCGTGCGAACGAGGATGCGTCGCGGGGCCTCTCGCCGATCGAATGCGAAGTTTTGGACCGCCTCGTCAATGCAATCGCCGGAAATCTCTCGGCGGTCTGCGGTCAGCGTGAAAGCCATGCCGCGCAACGCGTCGCCCAAGCGTCGGGCTTCGTTACGTATTTCGAGCTGCTCGTCGACGAGCCCGTGGCGGCGCGTCTTGGAGTCGCTCTCTCGCGCGACCCCTCGCCCGAAGCACGCGGCGCACTGGAGCTCAAGCATCTCGCCGACGTGCGGGTGAGGGTCCTGGCGAGCTTCGATCTGGAGCCCGTCGAAGCTGCGGCACTCGCACGGCTCGCCGTCGGCTTCCTGCTTCCCATCGACGCGGACGCGCTGCACCGCGCGCGTTTAACGGCGGGATCCTGCACGCTGGCGTGGGGCCGCTGCGGCGTCGCGGGCGGCCGGTACGCGTTTTGCGCTGACGCGACCGAGGGAATCTGACGCCGCCATGGCCGCGGAACCCAATGCCGCCGGCGACCGCGAAAACATCGGTCTCTTGATGCAGGTTCCGCTTGCGCTCACGGTCGAGCTCGGAAGCGCTCGGATGCCGCTGGCGTCGCTGCTCAAGCTGGGAACGGGTTCGGTCGTCGAGCTGGACCGCGGGATCGCGCATGCGGTGGATTTACTGGTCAACGGCAAGCCGATTGCCCGCGGCGAAATCGTCGCGGTCGGCGAGAACTTCGCGTTGCGCATTACGGAACTCGTCGCGCCGTGACGCTCCCGCTCGACCTGCTCGTTTCACTCACCCTGCTTTCGTTGTTGCCGTTCGTGCTCGTCATGTGCACCTCGTTCGTCCGCATCGTGGTCGTGCTCTCGCTGGTTCGGTCGGCGATCGGCGCATCGGCGCTCCCACCCAACGCGGTGCTGACAGGTCTGGCACTGGTTCTTACGATGGTCGTAATGGCGCCGACGGCCCAGCGCATTCGCAACGAGGCGATCGAGCCGTACGCGCGCGGCGCGCTCACGCCGGCGCAAGCGCTGAGTCGCGGGATCGCGCCGCTGCGAGGCTTCATGCTGCGTCAGACGCGCGCCGCCGACGTTTCGCTCTTCGAGCGCGTCGCACGCCGGCGCCCGGAGGCGGCGGTCGCTGCGCCGATCACGGTGATCGTTCCGGCGTTTGTCGTGGGCGAGCTTCGGAGCGCCTTTGCGATCGGTTTCGCGCTTTATCTTCCGTTCGTTGCGATCGACTTGGCCGTCGCCGCCATGCTCATGGGGCTTGGAATGATGATGCTCAGCCCGCCCGTCGTCTCGTTGCCGGTTAAGCTGCTGCTCTTCGTGATGGTCGACGGATGGGCGCTGCTCTGCGGAGGCGTCGCCGCGAGCTTCCGCTAAAGTCCGCGTTCATGCGCATCGACGACGCGCTGGCAACGCAGCGTCCGTTTTTCTCGTTCGAGTTCTTTCCGCCCAAGGACGACGAAGGGTCGCGGCGGCTCTTTGAGACGATTGCCGCACTGCAGCCGCTGCGTCCGGCATTTGTTTCGATTACCTACGGGGCCGGCGGTTCGACGCGCGCCCGAACCGTCGCGCTCGCCAAGCAGATCCAGCAAGAGATCGGCCTGACCGTCGTAGCGCACGTCACCTGCGTGGGCGCCGATCGAGCGGCGCTGCGCGGACTCTTCGACGACTTGGCGCGCGCCGGAATAGAGAACGTGCTGGCGTTGCGCGGCGACCCACCGCCGGGCACGGCATTCGAGCCGGTGCCCGGCGGTTTTGCGCACGCGAGCGAGTTGATCGCGATGCTCAAGCGGAACTACGGTTTTTGCATCGGCGCCGCGTGTTATCCCGAAAAACACGTCGAAGCCGCCAGCTTCGACGACGATCTGGCGCATTTGAAGCTCAAAGCCGAGGCCGGCGCCGATTTTCTCGTTTCGAATCTCTTTTTCGATAACGACGCGTACCTCGCGTTCGAGCGGCGCGTGCGGACGGCCGGAGTCGATCTTCCGATTTTGCCGGGGCTCATGCCGATTACGAACTTCGCGCAAATCCAGCGGTTCGTGGCGATGTGCGGTGCCTCGATTCCTCCAAAGCTGCGCGTCGAAATGGAAGCGCGTAAAGGAGACGACAAAGCGGTGGAAGACCTCGGCGTCGCCTACGCCTCAATGCAAGCCGTCGGGTTGCTGCAGGCGGGCGTGCCCGGAATTCACTTCTATACGCTCAACCGGTCGCCGGCGACGCGCGCGATCGTTTCGTCGCTTCTCGCAGCCAGCGCGTGGCGGCCGGCGTTCTCGCGCGTCATAACAACGCGGTAATCGCGCCGTAACGGCGAGCCGTTACGATGACGCCGTGGAGGCGCTCGACGGACTGCTGCGCGACGCGCTGATCACGACCGCCGCCATCGCACTGCCGATGCTGGCGGTCGCAGCGATCGTCGGCACGGCGATCGCCGTACTGCAGGCCGCCACGCAGGTGCAGGAGCAGACGCTGACGCTTCTGCCCAAGGTGCTCGCGGTCGGCGCGATGGTCGCCTTCTTCGGCCTGCCGGCGATGCATCTGCTCGCCGCCTTGTTCGATCGCGCGCTCGCTGCGATTCCCGCGCTCCAAACCGGATGGTGACGGGGCTGCTGATCTTCGCGCGCTGCGCCGGGTTCGTCTTTCGCGCGCCGGGCTTTTCGCATCCGAGCGTTCCGCCGCCGCTGCGAGCCGGCCTGGCGCTGCTGCTCGCCGCCGCAATCGCGCCGGGAACCAAGGCCGCTTCCGATCTGGGCGGCGCAACGCTGACGATCGCGCTCGTGACGGAATTCTTGCTGGGCAGCGCTTTCGGAATGATGGCGTCGCTTCTTTACGACGGTGCGTACGCCGGAGGGCGCGTCGTCGACGATTACGTCGGCGTGAAGGCGATCGCGCCGAGCCTTGCATTGGTTGCCCCGAGCGGCTTCGGGCGCGTCTGGTCGCTGACGTTCACGGGCGCGTTCTTTCTCACCGGCGCCTACCGCCCGACGGTGCTCGAGTTTGCGAGCAGCTTCGCGCGCGTTCCGGTAGGGATGCCGCTTCAGGCGCACGTTTGGGGCGCAGATGCGGCGGCGTACGCGTCGGCCATCGTCACGGTCGCGTTGCAGGTTGCCGCACCGGCGCTGGCGCTCGCCTTCGTCGCGCAAATCGCGCTCGGCGCGCTCTCGCGCGTCATTCCGCGGTTCGCGAGCTTCACGCTGGCCTTTCCTCTCGCGTTCGCCGCGGCGCTGATCGCGACCACGCTCGTCGTGCCGGTTGCGGCCGGACGCATACGGTGAGCGACGCCGCCGAGAAACCGTTCGAGCCGACGCCGCACCGTATCGCCAAGGCGCGGCGCGAGGGAAACGTCGCGCGCGCGAGCGAGCTGCCTGCAAATCTCGCTTTTGCGGCGGCCGGAGTGGCGACGGTTGCCATCGCGCCGTTTTTCGGCGCACTCGCGGCCCAGGCGATCGTCGCGGGCGCGCGTCCGCCGTCCGCGCGCAGCGCGCTCGTCGTGGCGGTGGCGCTGGTTCCGGTCGCCGCCGCGGCCCTGGCAGGCGCCGGCGGCAGCGCGTTGCAGACCGGCGGCTTCGCCTTCGCTCCGGTCAACGTTAAGTTCGAGCGGCTCAATCCGGTCGAAGGAATCAAACGCATCGTCTCGCGCGAAACGGCCGCACATTCGTTTCGCGCCGGGCTGGCGTTTGCGTGCGCGTCGGTTGCGATGCTGCCGCTGCTCGCGCGCTCGCTGACGGCGGCGATCGGAGCGCAGGATATCTATCAAATCGCCGCCGCCGCGTGGCTGGCGGCGCGCGAAATCGGCGCGGTCGCGGGCACCGTCGGGCTTTGCTTTGCGCTCGCCGAGTTCGCCGCGGCGCGAAAGAGCTGGCTGGGGCGGCTGCGCATGAGCTTTGCGGAGCGTAAGCGCGAGGCCAAAGAAGAAGAAGGCGATGCTGCGGCTCGCGGACGGCGGCGGTCGCTGCATCGCGCGCTGCTGCGCGGTGGAATGCGGCGGCTCAAAGAGGCGTCGTTCGTCGTCGCAAACCCGCAGCACGTTGCGGTAGCGCTCGAATACCGGCCGCCCGAGGTCGCGGTTCCGCGCGTGCTCGTGCGTGCGGCCGACGAGGCGGCGCTTCGCGTCCGAACCGAAGCGGCGCGCTACCGCATTCCCATCGTCGAAAACGTGCCGCTTGCCCGGGCGCTCTACGGTGAGACGCATGCCGGCGACATCATTCCGACGGCACACTACGTGGCGGTCGCCGAAGTCGTTGCGGCGCTCCTGCGCGCCGGCGCATTGAGCTGACGTGCGCGGCTCCAAACGCGCCGTCTATCCCTTCGCGGCGCTCTTGCTCGCGATCGTCGCGATTCTCATCGTTCCGCTGCCGCCGTGGCTGCTCGACGTACTGCTCGGGGTCAACGTCTTCGGATCGGCGCTGGTCCTGTTGCTATCGGTAACCGTCGAGGATCCGCTCGAGTTTTCCGCGTTCGCTCCGGCATTGCTCGTCGCGACGCTCTTTCGCCTCGCGCTCGACGTCTCGGCGACGCGGCTCATCTTGACCGCCGGTGCGACGCCCGGAGCGGTCGGCGAGATTATTCCCGCCTTCGGCGAGTTCGTGGTTCGCGGCAATCTCGTCGTGGGGCTGATCGTGTTCGCGATCCTCGTAACGATTCAGTTCGTGGTGATTGCCAGCGGCTCCCAGCGCGTCGCCGAAGTCGCCGCGCGCTTCACCCTCGATGCGATGCCCGGCAAGCAGATGGCGATCGACGCCGACGTCCACGCAGGCGTGCTCGATTCGGAAGGCGCGCGGCGCAAACGCGAGGCGGTCCAGCGCGAAGCCGACTTTTACGGTGCGATGGACGGCGCGGGGAAATTCGTCAAAGGCGATGCGGTCGCGGCGCTGGTGATCGTCGCACTCAATTTGACGGGCGGCGTGATCGTCGGCGTCGCCTATCATTCGCTCGCGCCGCTCGACGCTCTCAACACGTTCGCGCTGCTCTCGATCGGCAACGCGCTCGTCACGACGCTTCCGGCCTTCCTGATCTCGACGGCGATGGGCATGATGGTGACGCGCGTCGCCTCCGACGGCGCGCTGGGCGCCGATCTGGCGGCGCAGCTTTTCGCCCGTCCCGACGCATTGCGTTCGGCCGGCGCGCTGCTGCTCGCTCTTGCGCTCGTTCCGGCGCTGCCGCGTCCGGTCTTTTTGATCTTGGGAACCAGCGCGTTCGCGTTAGCGCACGCGGCGCAGCAGCGCCGCAAGCGGTACGCCGCGCAGGCCGTCGAGGCGCGCGAGCGCGCCAAACGCAACGCGATGCGCCGCCCCGAGCTCGCGTTGGGACTCGTCGGCGTCGACGCCGTTTCGATCGACGTCGGCGCCGATCTCGCGCAGCTCTTGGCCCACCCCCTCGCCGATGCGCTGCTCGACCGGATCGGCGAAGTTCGGCGCGCGCTTGCCGCCGACATCGGCGTCGTTTTGCCGGGCGTGCGACTGCGCGACGATCTTACGCGCGATCCGGCGACGTACGGAATCCGAGTGCGCGATCGCGCCGCGGGCGCCGGCCGCCTTGCACTCGAACGGCTCCTGGCGGTTGCCGACGAAGCGGTACTCGAGCGCTTCGCCGGCCGCATCGAACGCGAGCCGGTCTACGGTCTTCCCGCCGCATGGATCGAGCCGCAGATACGCGAGCCGGCCCAAGCCGCAGGTGCGTTGGTTTTCGATCCCATTTCCGTGATCGGTTCGCATCTCGCCGAGATCGCGCGAACCAATGCCGCCGTGCTCGTCGGCCGTCAAGAGCTGCAGTCGCTGCTCGAGCATCTGCGCGCGACCGTACCCGCGCTCGTCAAGGAGGTTAGTGAGGCGGTTCCGTTCGGCGCGCTCCACCGTGCGTTCGTTCTGCTCTTACGCGAAGGCGCGTGGCCGCGCGATCCCATCGCGGTGCTCGAAGCGATGCTCGAGGCGGGCGCGCACGATCCCGGCGAGCTGGCCGAAGCGGCGCGGCGCGCGATCGTTCCCGATCTCTTGCGCCGGCGCGGGGCGCTCCGGCTCGAGCCGGCGATCTTCGAGCCGGAGTTCGAGCGGCGGCTCTGCGGCCAATGGTGCCGTTCCGCCGGCGGCGTGCTGGAAGGGGCGACGGCGCTGGAGTTGCGCGCGCGCATCGAAGGCTACGCCGCGACGACGCCGCGCGACCGCGCCGCGGTCGTTTGCACCGCAGCACTGCGTCCGGTGCTCGCGGACTTTTTGCTGCGTTCCGGCTTGCCCGTCGCCGTCTATGCCTACGGCGAGTTGCCGAACGAAACCACGCTCGCTCCACGCGAGGTCATCGCCGCGAACGAACCGAACGCGGCGCTTTCATGCACCTGACGGCCCTCGATTGGGTCATCGTCGTCGTTTCTTTGGGGATCAGCTTCGTGCCGGCCATCGTGTTGGCGCGGCGTGCCGGACGGAACATCACCGAGTTTTTTGCCGCCGGCCGGCAGGCGCCGTGGTGGCTGATCGGCATCTCCCTGGTCGCGACGACGTTCTCCACCGACACGCCGAATCTGGTAACGAATCTGGTGCGCGACGGCGGCGTCGCGGAAAATTGGGTTTGGTGGTCGTTTCTCTTGACCGGTATGGCGACGGTCTTTTTCTTTGCGCGGCTCTGGCGCCGGTCGCGCGTGCTCACCGACCTGGAGTTTTACGAGCTGCGCTACGCGGGGCGCGCGGCCTCGTTCGTGCGCGGCTTTCGGGCGATCTACCTCGGGCTGTTCTTCAACTGTTGGATCATCGCAACGGTCAATCTCGCGCTGGTAAAGATCGCCGGCATCCTTTTCGGCTGGCCGCGCGCCGAGACGCTGGCGATCTGCGTCGCAGTGCCGATCGTTTTCGCCGCGACCGCCGGACTCTGGGGCGTCATGGTGACCGACACGATCCAGTTTTGCATCACGATGACCTCGGCGTTCGCGGCCGCATACTTCGCCGTGCACGCGCCTGGGGTCGGCGGCTTACACGGCTTGATCGCCCATCTGAGCGGCCGGCACGCCCAAACGCTCGCCATTTTGCCGAACTTTCACGACTGGAAGACGGCGTTGGGAATCTTCGTGGTTCCGATGACGGTGCTCTGGTGGTCGGTCTGGTACCCCGGCGCCGAACCGGGGGGCGGCAGTTACGTCGCACAACGCATGCTCGCGGCGCGTTCGGAATCGGATGCCATGTTCGGCACTTTTGCATTTCAAGTCATGCATTACGCGCTGCGGCCATGGCCGTGGATCGTCGTCGCGCTCGCCTCGACGATCGTCTATCCGTCGCTGCACGACATCGCGCGGCAGTTTCCCGCCGTCGCGCCGAACCTGATCGGCAACGACATCGCCTATCCGGCGATGCTGGTCTTTCTACCGTCCGGCTTCGCCGGCTTCATGGTCGCCGGCATCTTCGCGGCCTATCGCTCGACGATCGAGACGCATCTTAACTGGGGGACGTCGTATCTGGTGCACGACTTCTATCAGCGCTTCATTCGGCCGGCGTCGTCGCAACGCGAGCTCGTGACGGTCGGCCGGCTCGTTACCGCGCTGCTGATGCTCGCCGGCGTGCTGCTCACCTTCGTCCTCGACAACGCCCACAATGCGTTCAACCTCTTGCTCTCGATCGGCGCGGGCACCGGATTGATCTATCTGTTGCGCTGGTTTTGGTGGCGCATCAACGCGTGGAGCGAGGTCAGCGCGATGGCGTCGTCGTTCGTCGTATCGCTCGCCTTCTTCGTCGCTGCAAAGCTGGGACACCCGGTCGAGACGACCGCGATGCTCCTGACGACGATCGCCATCACGACGGCGGTATGGGTCGCCGTTACCTACCTGACGCCGCCGGTCGATCTCGCGGTGCTCGGCGAATTTTACGCCAAGGTGCGCCCGGCGGGACCCGGCTGGACGCCCGTCCGCCGCGCGTGCGGGCTCGGCCCGTCGCCGGACTCGCTTTCGCTTGCCTTCGCCGGCTGGATCTTCGGGCTGGCATCGGTCTACGGCGCGCTCTTCGCCGCGGGCGCCTTCGTCTACGGCCGTACGGTCGAGGGCGTCGTCTGGAGCGTGATCGCCGTGGGTGCGATTGCCGGGTTGCTCGCCGCGGGCCGGCGGTTATGGAGCCCCGCGGCAGGCCCGGCGCCTGCGGAAGGCTAAGCTCGTGCGGCTCCAATGAACTGGAAGACTCTCAAGGCGCCGTTTAAGGCGCTCGTCATCGTTGCGATTTGCGCCGTTTCGCTCTGGCAGGCTCTGCCCGTGCAGCAAAAGATTCACCTCGGCCTCGACCTGCAGGGCGGGGCGCGGCTCTTGCTTCAGCTGTATCCGACCGCGGAAGTGCCGCAGATCACGTCGCAGGTTCAGGCGCAGACGCGCGAGGTCATCGACCGGCGCATCAACGGCCTCGGCGTCGCGGAGCCGTCGATCAGCAACGTCGGCACCAATCGCATCCTCGTCGAGCTGCCGGCCGTCAAGAATCCCGACCAGGCCGAGCAAGTACTCAAGCAGGTCGCGGTACTCGAGTATAAGATCGTCCCGTTCGACGTCGTGCAGAAGGCCGACGCCGACGTCGCGCTGCTGGCCCAACCCAATCTCTCGGCCAAGGACAAGGCCGCAGCCGAACTCTACGTCTCGAAGACGGCGTACGAAAAAAGCGGCGACGTCGTCTATTCGGGCAAAGACCTCAAAGGGGCGCAAGCCAGTTACGATCAAGCCGGCCGTCCGGACATCACTTTCCAGACGAAAGATCCGGCAAAGTTCGGCAAGCTGACGTCGTCAAATCTGCAGAAGCCGCTCGGAATCTTCCTCGACCATCGTTATCTTTCGGCACCGATCATTCAAAGCCCGATCTACGACAGCGGACAGATCACCGGCCAGTTCTCGCAAGAGCAGACGATCACGCTCGCCAACGAGCTCAACGCCGGCGCTCTCCCGGTCTCGGTGAGGATCGTCGAGAAAGAGACGATCGGCCCGACGCTCGGAAAAATGGATTTGGTTCAGTCGATGCGCGCCGCGGCGCTGGGCCTCGGCCTCGTCCTCCTCTTCATGATCTTCGTCTACCGTCTGCCCGGGTTTCTCGCCGACATCGCCCTCGCAATCTACGTTTTGATCATGCTGGCGATTCTGGCCATCTCGCAGGCTAGCTTGACGCTGCCGGGCATCGCCGGCTTCGTGCTCTCGATCGGCATGGCCGTGGATGCCAACGTCCTGATCTTCGAGCGTATCAAGGAAGAGCTCTGGAACGGCAAGACGATGCGCGCGGCGGTGCGCGTCGGCTTCCAACGTGCCTTCTCGGCGGTCTTCGACAGTCACTTCACCACGATCGTCGGCGCGGGCGTGCTCTACATGCTCGGTACCGGGACGGTCAAGGGCTTTGCCTTCACGCTCTTCTGGGGCACCGTCGTTTCGCTCTTCACCGCGGTCTTCATCACCCGGTTCTTCGTCGACGTGCTGGTCGATAACGATATCTTGACCGCACCGGAGTTCTACGGGGTCAAACGATCCGACGTCGGGGTCTTCGCCAAGACTGCCGGGGCGGAGGCCTAAGCCGTGCTCTTTAGACGTCTCAACTGGAATATCGTAGGATGGTTCCGGATCGTCTCGACGATCTCGTACCTCATCATCGCGCTCGGGCTCGGCGCGATGATCTATCACGGATTTGCCGGCGGCAACGGCTTCCAACCCTCGCACATGCTGCGTCTGGGCCTCTCGTTCACGGGCGGCACCGACATCACGGTGAAGTTCACGCAGCCCACCACGTCGCAAAAGGTCAAGGACGCCCTCGCGGGGCTGGGACTGAGCGAAGAGTCGGTGACGACCGAGGGTACCGACGGCAAGGGCTTCGTCATTCAGACGCAGACAGCGTTTGCCAACGATTCGACGCCGCTTTGGAACGCGCTGGGCACGGTCGCGCCCGTCGACCGCGCCGCCTCGCAGATCACGTCGGTCGGGCCGTCGCTCGGTCGCGAGTATTTGACCAAGGCGCTCTGGGCGCTAGTCATCGCACTCGGCATCCAGTTTCTCTACATCGCCTTCCGATTCGGCTGGAACTACATCTTCGGTTTAGTGACCATCATCGCGCTAGTTCGCGACGCGGCGATGATGATCGGCATCTACGCGCTCGCCGACAAGCGCGCCGACGACGCATTTCTTGCAGCGGTCCTGACCGTCATCGGCTATTCGGTCATGGATACGATCGTGATCCTCGACCGAATCCGCGAGAACACCAAGCTGATGGCCGGCGCACCCTACGAGACGATCGTCAACGAGTCGATCAAGCAGACGATGACGCGCTCGTTCAACACACTGGCAACGGTCGTGATCACGCTCGTTGCGCTGCTCGCGCTCGGCGGCGCGAGCCTCAAGAACTTTGCCTTCGCCCTGCTCGTCGGCATCTGCTCGGGCGGATATCACTCGATCTTCTACTCGGCGCCGCTCGTGCTGGTCTTTCGCAAGCGCCAGCTCGAAGCTGCCGCCAAACGGCGCCGCGCCGGTCTCGCCCAGGATCGCACGGTCACGTCGCGTTCGCGCGCGGATTCCGCCGCGTTGCAAAGCCGCAGCGGCGTCGCACGCGAGGACATCGTCGCGGCGCGCCGCGAGCGCCGCCAAAAAGCAAAAGCGCGTACCACGCCGGCGGTCGCTCCGCCGCGCTACCGCAAGAAGCGGAGTGACGCCGTAGCCGGCGTCGCGCTCGAGGAGCCGTACGGCGCCGCCGAGCCGCTCGATCCGCTCGACGCCCAGCAGGCCGGATTGCACGACGCGGCGTTGGAGCAAGGCCACGAGGAGATCGAGCTCAACCTCGATCCGGCGCCGGGCTCCGAACCGGTCGAGGATCGTCGCGAAGAAGGCGCCGCCGGCAGCTAGGCGCCGCCCGCCCGCCGCGGGACGCCTGCCCAGGCCCACTCCCTCCGAGGCCGCCTTCGAAGCGGCGCTTCTGGCCCTTCGAAGCGCGCGCGCGGGCGCGACCGCGGTCGCGCCTGCGGCACCATCGGCTGCGACGGCCGATTTCGTCGACCGCCTCTTCGCTAAAAGCGAGGACTACCTCCACGATCCCTACGCGACGGTCGCCGACTGGGGCCGTTTCCACACCAAGATCGCGGGCGTGTCGTTCGAGGGACGCCAGGACGTCATCGCCGGATTGCAGGCAGGAGCAGTTCTGAGCTTGACGCGGCAGCCGGAGAACGAGCACGACTCCAACGCGGTCGCCGTTACGTACGGCAATCTCCAACTCGGATTTCTCAACAAGCGTCTGGCCGCCCATCTCGCGCCGTTGATGGACGGCGGCGTGCGCTATCGCGCGCGTATCGCCTCGCTGACCGGCGGGCACTCCGAGCGCCATCGCGGCGTCAACATCTTGCTGGAACGCGAGGCCCCTTCCGACGTGGAACGCGCTGCACGCGCCGGCGCATCCGCCGCGGGTCCGGCGCAAGCCGCCGGCGCGGCCGAACGCGTGCGACGGGCACTGATCGGCTCCGCGCTGCCGCACGACGCGCAGCGCGCCGTCCTCGAGCGGGTCGAAGCCGGAAAGAACACGCTCGCGGTGCTGGGCACCGGGCGCGGTAAGTCGTTCTGCTTTGCCTTCGCGGCCGCGATGCGGGCTTTTGCCGGCGGCAAGACACTCGTGGTCTACCCGCTGCGCGCGCTGGCTAACGACCAATACGAAGCACTGTTGCGCACGCTCGATCCGCTCGGGCTGCGAATCTTTCGCGCCAATGGTTCGATCGAGAGCCACGAACGCGAAGAGCTCTTTGCGGCGCTTGCGTCCGGTGAGTGGGACGTCGTGCTGGCGACGCCTGAGTTCCTGGAGTTTCATCGCGAGGCGCTGCGCGGTCCCAGCGTGCCTGCCTTCGCGGTCGTCGATGAAGCGCACCATCTGCAAGAGTCGCGCCACCGCCCCGCGTACGCGCGGTTGGCCAAGACGATCGCCGCGCTCGGCCGGCCGCAACTTCTCGCGCTGACCGCGACGGCCGGCGAAGAAACCTTCGCGCACATCGTCGATGAGCTTTCGATCGAGGCCTGGGTAATCGACCCGACGGTTCGCGAGAATCTGCACGTGGTGGACGCACGCGAGACGGCCAACAAGCACGGCTATTTGAGCGCGCTCTTTGCCGCCGAAGGCGCCGCGCCCGAAAAGACCATCGTCTACTGTAACTCACGCAGCGAGGCGACGTCGGTCGCCCGCCGCCTACGCCGCGATCTCGGCGGCTGCGTCGCGTTCTACCACGCGAAAATGCCCAACGCCGAGCGGCTTGCCGTGGAGCGGCTCTTTCGCGAGGGCGAGCTGCGCGCGATCGTCGCGACCTCGGCTTTCGGCGAAGGCATCGATTTGCCCGACGTTCGCAACGTCGTGCTCTACCACCTCAACTTCGACTTCGGCGAGTTCAACCAGCAGGCGGGACGCGCCGGGCGCGACGGGGCGCCCGCGCAGATCCA
>Ga0070738_10004962_pt1 | contig 15293 bp, 13 predicted proteins | sample Coa_R2_2_FD_66446 | JGI IMG/M metagenome (GOLD analysis project Ga0070738, IMG submission 66446) | Surface soil microbial communities from Centralia Pennsylvania, which are recovering from an underground coalmine fire - Coalmine... | ecosystem: Environmental > Terrestrial > Soil > Unclassified ...
CTACCAGACGGTCGCCGAGGAGATCCGGGCGCTGCACGACGCCGGCATCGAGAGCATCCTCACCTGCTTCTTCGACCCCATCCGCGGCCTCCACCAGATGGAAGACGACGTCATCCCCCTGCTCAAGAAGATGGGCCTGCGCCGGTAGGCGGCCGGTAAGGGGTTTGTCGTGACCGCTCGCCCGCACGCCCGGCGCTCCTGCTCGGCGTACTGCGCGCTAGTGATCGCGCTGTGTTACCCTCTGGGCAGCGCCTCACTTACCGGGGAGCAGCCGCATGAGTATCGCGGCCCGCAAACGTAACACGAATGCGCCCAAGCCCAGGCGCGCATCCTATTCGTGGCCGCTGGTGCTGCGCACGCGGCCGGTGTTCGAGCTGACGGAGGACCAGTTTTTCGAGCTGTGCCAGCTCAACGCCGAGCTGTGGATCGAACGCAGCGCTGAGGGAGAGTGGCAGATCATGCCGCCTGTAGGAGGGGGTACGGGCAGCCGTGAAGCCGAGATCATCCTCCAGCTCGGGCTCTGGGCCAAGCGCGAAAGGGCCGGGACGGTGTTCAGCTCGGCGGCCGGCTTCCGCCTGCCGAATGGCGCGGTACGCGCCCCGGACGCGAGCTGGGTCCTGAACAGTCGCCTGGAGGCGTTGTCGCCACGCGAGTGGGAGCGGTTCATCCCGCTTTGCCCCGACTTCGTGCTAGAGCTGCGCTCGCCCTCCGACCGGCTGGAGGTGCTGCACGCTAAGCTGGAGGAGTACCTCGCCAACGGCGCACGGCTGGGTTGGCTGCTCGACCCGGATGCTCACCAGGTGTACGTGTACCGCCCCGACGCGCCGGTCCAGCGCCTCCACCAGCCGGAGACGGTGTCGGGCGATCCGGTGCTGCCGGGCTTCGCCCTGGACCTGCGCGAGGTCTGGTGAGCGCTGATGAAGCGCGGGTATAGCCGGCGCGGGTTCAGGCAGCGCGCGGGCATCGTCGCCCGGGTCACCGGGATGATTCGACAGGGATGAGCCGCGCCCCGGCGTGCCAACCGTGCCTGTAGGAGAGCGGCCAATGCGCGTCGACGTCCACGCCCACTACTTCGCCCCGGAATACGTGGACTGCCTGCGGCGGCTGGGCGACCCGCGCGCCGAGAGCCCCGACGCCGTGCCCGGCGGCGCGCCGACGCTGGCGCGGCAAATCGAGGTGCTCGATACGGTCGGCATCGACCTGCAAGTGCTCTCCGTCTCCCTGCTGCAGCCGTACCTGCCGCGCGCGGCCGACGCCGTCGAGGCCGCGCGCCTCTCGAACGACATCTACGCCGACGCCACACGCGGCCACGGCGGACGCTTCGCCGCCTTCGGCTGCGTGCCGCTGCCCCACGTCGACGCCGCTCTCGCCGAGGCCGAGCGCTGCCTGGACATGCTCGGCATGCGCGGCATCACCATCGGCTGCTCGGTCGCCGGCCGGCCGCTCGACGACGCGGCGTTCGCCCCCTTCTTCGCGGAGCTGGACCGCCGTGCGGCCGTGCTGTTCCTGCACCCCGTCGGCCAGGGGCTCGTGCCCGAGCGCGACCCCCATGGGCTCGCCTGGATGGTCGGCGCGCCCTTCGAGGACACGGTTGCCGCACTGCAGCTCGTCATGTCGGGCCTGACCACGCGCTATCCGAATATCAAGGTGATCGTGCCCCACCTGGGCGGCACGCTGCCGTTCCTGCTCGGCCGCATCGACGGCACGGTAGGCCGGCGACGGGCGCGCGGGGGGCCGCCCCTCCCGTTCGAGGGCGACGCCAGCCCGCTGCTGCGGCGCCTCTGGTACGACACGGTGAACGCTCACCACGCCGCCCTGCGCTGCGCCTGCGAGTCGTTCGGCGCCGACCGCCTGCTGCTCGGCACCGACTTTCCCTACATGCAGGGCGCGCAGCTCCAGTATCTCCTCGACGTGCCCCACGAGATCGGCCTGACCGCGGCCGAGACCGCCGCCCTGCTCGGCGGGACGGCCCAGGCGCTCCTCGACATCGCGCCCCGCTAGCGGCCCGGGGTACAATGCGCGCAACCCCGCGTCGCCCGAGGAGCAGCCGATGCGTATCGACGTACACGCGCACTACTTCCCGCAGGAATACGTGGACTGCATCGCGCGCCTGGTCGATCCGACCGTGGCGCCGACCACCGCCCGCGCGCCCGGCGCCGCCATCGACATCGAGGAGCGCCTGGCGCTGATGGACAGTGCGGGCATCGACCTGCAAGTCCTCTCCACCTCGCTGCTGCACCCGAACGCGCCCGACGAGGGCGACGCCAAGGCAGCGGCGCGGCTGGGCAACGACCTGTATGCCGACGTCTGCAAGCGCTACCCCGACCGCTTCGCCGCCTTCGCCGCCGTGCCCTTGCCCCACGTCGACGCCGCGATCGCGGAGGTCGGGCGCTGCCTGGACACGCTGGGCTTCCTCGGCGTCGCCACCGGCTGCTCGGTCGCGGGGCGGCCGCTCGACGATCCGGCCTTCGAGCCGTTCTGGGCCGAGCTGGATCGGCGAGGCGCCATTCTGTTCCTGCACCCGCTGTTCATCGGCTTCGGCAACGAGCTAAAGGACTACGGCATGCAGGTCATGATGGGCGCGCTGTTCGAGGACAGCGTGGCGGCCGTGCGCCTGGTCGTGAGCGGCCTCACGACGCGCTACCCGCGCATGCGCGTCATCGTGCCCCACCTGGGCGGGACGCTGCCGTTCATGATGGCGCGCGTGGCCAACAACATCGAGGGCGCGCGGCGCCGCGGCGCCGTGCCCACAAGCGACGTGCCGCCGCGCGACGCCTTCCGGCGGCTCTGGTACGACACCTGTAACCACGAGCCCGCGGCGCTGCGCTGCGCCTGCGACGTGTTCGGCACCGACCGCCTGCTGCTCGGCACCGACTTCCCCTACGCCGTGGGCGACCGCTTCCGCCACTGCGTCGAGTACATCCAGGAGGCGGGCCTGTCGCCCGCCGAGACGGAGGCGATCCTGGGCGGCACGGCGCAAGCGCTGCTGGGGCTCGAAGCGCCCCGAGCCTGAGGTATGCGAGAGAAATGCCGCCGGCGGCAGGGCGTGGTGCCGCCTGGCGCGGTGACGGCATCACGCGAGGGAGACAATTGATGGCCCAGTATCCATCGTGGCGGCTGCGCGCCGCCCACCTGGTGCTGCTCGCGCTGCTGGCGGCCTGCGCGCCCGCCGCACCGGCCGCGCGCCCGACGGGCAGCAGCGCGCCGCCGGCGGCCGCCAGCGCCCCGACCGCCGCGCCCGCCGCGACGCAGTTCAGCCCGGCCCTCCAGGCGATCGTCGACGGCGCGCGGCAGGAAGGCCAGCTCACGCTCATCTGGGGTGAGGGCACGATGGGGGGCACCGAGGGCGCGCGGCGCATCGCCGAGGGCCTGAACCGCACGTACGGCCTGAACCTGAACGTGCAGTTCACGCCCGGCCCGAGCATGGCCAACATGATGACGAAGCTCACCGAGGAGACCCAGGCCGGGCGGCGCGCCTCGACCGACGTGATGGTGGGCTACGGCGTCCACATGGCCGCGCTGGTGCAGGCGCAAGGGCTGCTGCCCGTCGACTGGCAGAGCTGGGCCGTCAACATTCGCAACCCGGAGCTGATCGCCGCCAACGGCGCCGCCGTCACCTTCCAGACGAGCTATTCGGGCATCACCTACAACACGCAGCGCCTCACCGGCGACAACGTGCCGCGCAGCATGCAGGACCTCCTCAAGCCGCAGTACAAGGGCCGCCTGGCCTCCACGCCCTACGGCGCCACGTTCGACTACCTGGCCACCGACGAGGTGTGGGGCGAGCAGCGGACGGACGACTACTTGAGGCGGCTCAGCGACCAGCTGGCCGGGCTGATCCGCTGCAACGAGACGGAGCGCATCGCCAGCGGCGAGTTCGACGCGCTGGCCCTCGACTGCAGCCAGTCGAACGCGCTGGAGGCGAAGGCGAAGGGGATGCCGGTGGACATCGTCATCCCGTCGGACGCCGTCTTCCTGATCCCGCTGTACATGGCGGTGCCCAAGACCGCGGCCCACCCGAACGCCGCCAAGCTCTGGATCGACTACGCGTTGAGCCGCGAGGTGCAGGACCTACTGGCCGAGACCGACGCCGCCGACTCGCACCTGGTCGAAGGCTCCAAGACCGCCAAGCAGCTCGAACAACTGCGGGCGCAAGGCGTCCGCTTCACCGTGGCCGACATCGACTTCGTGCTGCGCCAGGACGAGGGCGAGTACAACCGCCGCCGTGCCAAGGTGCAGCAGATTCTGCTGAAGCAGTAGGAGAACCGCCGATGGCCGCGACGAACGGCAGCGCCAAACCCACGTATACCGAGGCCGACTATACGGACTTCGCGCACACCGGTCCGGGCACGCTGGCGGGGCGCTTCATGCGCCGCTTCTGGCAGCCCGTCTACCTGGCCGCGAAGCTGCCGCCGGGCCACGCGAAGCCGATCCGCATCATGAGCGAGGACTTCACGCTGTACCGGGGCGAGGGCGGCACGCCCCACCTGGTCGCCTTCCGCTGCGCGCACCGGGGGACGCAGCTCTCGACCGGCTGGGTGGAGGGCGACTGCCTCCGCTGCTTCTACCACGGCTGGAAGTACGACGGCTCCGGCCAGTGTGTCGAGATGCCCGCCGAGGACCCCTCCTTCCCGCCGAAGGTGAAGATCGCGAGCTACCCGACGCATGAGTACCTCGGGCTGATCTTCGCCTACCTGGGCGAGGGCGAGCCGCCGCCGTTCCCGCCGCTGCCCGAGTTCGAGGCGGAGGGCGTCCTCCAGCAGCGGCACTACTACCGCTACTGCAACTACTTCAACAACGTCGAGAACCAGTGCGACGAGGTCCACGTCGCGTTCGCCCACCGCGACTCCGGCTTCACCGACGCCGGCCTCAACCCCTGGGACGTCCCGCAAGTCGCGGCCGAGGAGACCGACTACGGCATGCGCCTGTCGGCCACGCGCTCGGATGGCGTGGCCCGCATCACCCACTTCATGATGCCCGCCGGCATCTACATCAAGGGCTCGCCCGACGACGCGGAGAGCGGCTGGGTGGACCAGATCGCCTGGCGCGTGCCGATCGACGACGTACACCACCAGAGCTTCAACCTGGTGCTGACCCACGTCACCGGCGAGGCCGCCGAGCGCTTCCTGGCCCGCCAGGCCGAGCGGCAGGCGCAGATGGCTGGCCTGCCCGCGCCCGACGAGCTGGTCGCCAAAGTCCTGCGTGGGGAGATCCGCATCCACGACATCAAGGACTACCCGCAGATCGTGTACGTGCAGGACTCGGTGGCCCAGGCCGGGCAGGGCATCATCTACGACCGCAGGAACGAGCGCCTCGGCCGCTCGGACGTGCAGCTGCTGCTCCTGCGGAAGATCTGGCGCCGCGAGCTGAAGGCGCTCGCCGAGGGCCGCCCGCTGAAGCAATGGACGCATACCGAGCGCATCCTGGCGACCAGCGGCGTGGCCGGCGCGTAGCGCCAACGGGAGACGGGAGGGACCGATGGCTGGCTACGCGCGGCGGGGCACCCTGTTCGCCGTCGTGCTGCTGGCGGCGCTCGCTTGCGCGCCGGCGGCCCGCAGCCCCGCGGCGCCGGTCGGCGCCCCGAGCGCGGCGAGCGGGAGCGGGGCGGCGAGCGGGAGCGGGGCGACGAACGGTGGCGCCGGAACCGGGGCGGACGGCGGCGACGCGCTCCAGCGGCTCGTGGACGGCGCGCGGCAGGAGGGGACCCTGTCCTTTGTGTGGGGCGAGGGGACGCTCGGCGGGTCGGACGGCGTCCGGCGGCTCGCCGACGGCTTCAACAAAGCCTATGGCTTGAACGTAGACGTGAAGTTCACGCCCGGGCCGAACATGGCCGAGATGGCGCCGCGCATTGCACAGGAATACCAGGCGGGCCGCCCGGCGGTGTCCGACGTAGCAGTCGGCTACGCACAGCACGTGCTGGCGATGATGGACGCCGACGCGCTGGAGCCGGTCGACTGGAGCGCCTGGGCGCCCAACGTGCAGAACCCGGCGGCGGTGGCGGCCGATGGCCGCGCCGTGGTCGTGCAGTCGAGCACGACCGGCATCACCTACAACTCCACGAAGCTGAGCGGGAGCCTGGCGCCCCAGAGCCTCCAGGACCTCCTCAAGCCCGAGTACAAGGGGCGCATCGCGACGACGCCCTACGCGGCGTCGTTCGACAACCTGGCCGTGCCCGAGCTGTGGGGCGAGCAGCGGACGACCGAGTACGTGACGCGGCTGGCCGCGCAGGTCGCCGGCCTGATCCGCTGCAACGAGATCGAGCGCATCGCCAGCGGCGAGTTCGACGCCTTCGCGATTGACTGCAGCCAGGGCAACGCGCTGCGGCTGAAGGCGGCCGGCGCACCCGTCGAGTTCGTCATCCCCACGGACGCGCCGCTCATCGTGCCGCTCTACCTGGCCGTGCCGCGGCGCTCCGCGCACCCGAACGCCGCGAAGCTCTTTGTCAACTACCTGCTCAGTCCCGAGGCGCAGGCCATTCTGTACGAGACGAACTTCCAGGATGCGGCCTTCGTGCCCGGCTCGCGCACGGCGCCCGAGATCGAGAAGCTGCAGGCGGCAGGCGTGCGATTCACGACCGTCGACGTGGCCTACTACCAGCGCAACGACGACAAAGAGATGGCCCGCACCCTCGCCAAGTTCCAGGACATCCTGCGCAAGCAGCCGTGAGGGCCTGCGGCGCTACTGCATCGGGGAGTAGGGCGTCGGTCGCCAGAAGTAGTTGGTGGCGCGCGCCACCAGCGGGCCGTCCACCTCGCTCCGCGCGCGCCCTTCCTGCCACTCGGGGTCCCGCTGGAAGGCGTCCCACTTCCGCTCGCGGTCGGCCATGTCCTCCCATTGCAGGATGTAGTGCAGCTCGTTGGTCGAGCCCACGACCGCCTCGAAGAAGCCGACCACGCGGATGCCGTGCTTCGCCCAGACCCGCGTGGTCAGCTCGGCGAAGCGGCGGTGCAGCGCCGGCATCTTGCCCGGGACCGCCTGGTAGTGCCGATACTCGTACAGCATGTCCTCGCTCCTCTCGCTCCCCCTGGCTAACCCGTCCAGGCCGGCGGTGAGCTACCGTGCGCCCGCCATCGGCCGGCTCTCGGCGCGCCGGACCGTGTCTCGGGCCGTGCAGAAACGGCCCGGGGCATCGCGCCGCTCGCCCCCCAGCACAGATACCACGCCGGGCGCGACGTGTAAAGCGCCCGGCGCTCGCGCACGCGCCCGCCAGGCTTATAATCTGCACCGCGTCGGCCCCCGCGACCAGCGCCGCCTGCCGCCGGCGCTCGGCACGACGCCACTCGGCGGGCTCTAGCCGCCGCTGGCGGCCGCGCCGGGCCGAGGCCGCCAGCGGCGGGCGCGCCCCTACCATCCAGCGAGAGGAACGGGAGCATGCAGCGAAGGCGCTTCCTCCAGGCAACCGCGGCGCTGGGCACCGGCAGCATCCTCGCCTCCCAGGTCGGTTCGCGCACGGCGGCGGGGCAGGGCCAGCCTGGGGCGGACGCGGAGGAGCAGCAGATGACGCCACGCAGCGCGGCGCACTTCTTTCAGGACGAGGACTTTGACTTCGTGTTTCTCGGCGTGCTGGGTGGCGCCTATTATCAGGTGGCCGACGTGGGCACCTGCCTGGCGATTGCCGACCAGATCCGCGACGGGGACGCGGCGAGCGCCGTCCAGGCGATGACCGCGGCCGGCGACCGCCTCGCCGCCATCGCCGACGAGGCCGCCGCGGCCGGGCGCCGCGTCTCGGCGCGTCAGGCGTACCAGCAGGCCGCGAACTACACCTTCGCCGCCACGTACTTCGTCGATCGGATGGGCGCCCCCGAGCGGTTCGCGCCCACGTGGCTGCGCCACCAGCAGCTCTGGGACCAGGGCGCGGCGCTGCTCGAGCCGCCGGTCGAGCGCGTGCGAATTCCTTACGAGGGCACGACGCTGCCCGGCTTTTTCTTCAACGTCGACGACTCCCGCCGGCGCCGACCGCTACTGATCTTCAACAACGGCAGCGACGGCTCGCTCGTCAACGCCTGGACGCAGGGCGCGGCCCCAGCGCTCGAGCGTGGCTACAACTGCCTGACCTTCTACGGCCCCGGGCAGGGCACCGCGTTGTTGGAGCAGCGCCTCTACTTCCGGCCCGACTGGGAGAAGGTCCTCACGCCCGTCGTGGACTACGCGCTCGGCCGCCCGGAGGTCGAGCCGGGGCAGATCGCGGTGTTGGGCGTCAGCCAGGGCGGCTACTGGGTGCCGCAGGCGGTGGCGTTCGAGCAGCGCGTCGCCGCCGCCGTGGCCGACCCGGGCGTGTGGAACGTGGCCACGAGCTGGATGGCGAACCTGCCGCCGCCGATGGCGGCGCTGCTGGCCGCGGGACAGAAGGCCGAGTTCGATCAGTACATGGACGAGGGCCTGCGGGATGAGCCCGTGGCCGCCGCGACGCTGGCCTTCCGCATGCGGCCCTACGGGCTGGCCTCCCCATACGATGTATTTAATGCCGTGGAGCAGTACACCCTCGCGGGCGGCGTGGCGGAGCGGATTCGCTGCCCGATGCTCGTGACCGACCCCGAGGGTGAGCAGTTCTGGCCCGGGCAGTCGCAGCAGCTCTACGACGCGCTGCCAGGCCCCAAGCTACTCGTGCCGTTCACGGCCGCCGAGGGGGCCGACCTGCACTGCGAGGTGAAGGCCCCCGGCCTGCGCGCCCAGCGCATCTTCGATTGGCTGGACAGCACGCTCGGCAGGCAGTAGCGAGCGGCCGTTGACCAGCCGCCCCGCCCTGGCGTAGCATCGAGCGAGACGCTGCGCCGAAGCGGGGTCGCAAGGAACGAGGAGGCCGCGAATGCAGCGGACGACCCGAGCGCTGGGGAGCGCGCTGGCCCTGGTCGGGCTGGTGGCGATGATGGGGGCGGCGACCGGGCCAGGGTCCGCGCCCGCGGCGGCGAGCGGCCAGCCACCAAGTGGGCCGGGCCCACAGCTCACGACGGTGCACTTTGGCTCGCCACTCGCCATCTCAGACGCCGGCGTGTTCTTCGGGCGGGCGCGCGGCTTCTTCCAGGCGCAGGGCATCGACGTGGACATCCTGCCGTTCCAGAGCGGCAACGACATCATCGCGCCGATGGCCGCCGGCGACTTACAGGTCGCGGGCGGCGGCCTCAGCCTGGCCGTGCTGAACGCCATCGATCGCGGCATCCGCATCCGCGCCGTGGCCGACAAGGGCACGTCCCGCCCCGGCTTCGAGTTCGTGCAGCTTCCCGTGCGCCGCGACCTGCTGGAGAACGGTGCCGTACGCGCCGTCGGCGACCTGCGCGGCCGGCACGTCGGCGTCTCGACGCTGCGCGCCAGCGGCGAGGCGATCATCGCCCAGGTGCTCGCCACCGGGGGGCTCAGCGTCGACGACGTAGACCTCGTGCCGATGGGCTACCCCGACATGGTGGTGGCGCTCGGCAACCAGGCCATTGACGCCGCCGTGCTCATCGAGCCGGCGCTGGGCGCGGCCTACGCGCGCGGGGTGATCGGCGCATGGGACCCGGGCATGGTCAGCGCGGCCTACGGCGGGAACTACCAGGCAGCGCTCCTGTTCTTCAACGAGCAGCTAGCCGGCCAGCCGGACCTCGCCCGCCGCTTCATGACGGCCTACCTGCAAGGCGTGCGGGTCTACAACGACGCCTTCGTGAAGGGCCAGGGCCGTGCCGAGGCGGTGCAGGTGCTCATCGACTCGACGCAGATCAAGGACCCGGCGGCCTACGACCAGATGCAGATGGCCGCGCTCGACCCCGACGGCCAGATCTACCGGCCGAGCCTGCAGACCGAGCTGGACTACCACCGCGCGCGCGGCTACTACACCGGCAGCGCCACCCTCGACAGCCTCCTCGACCCGTCGTTCGCCCAGGCCGCCGCCCAGCAGCTCGGGCCGTATCAGTAACGGGTCCGTCGCACGGGAGAGCGCACCGTACCGTATACTCTTCTAAAGGGGCGCAGTCATGGAGCTACGAGAGGCGCTGGCGGAGATGACGCCCGAAGAGCAGACCGAATGGCTGAAAGCCCATATGCCGCACTGGGACGAGTTCGTCGAGGGCATTCGCATCAGCCACGAGCAGTGGGAGGCTCACCAGGCCTCGGGCAGAGATGGCCTCCCATCGGGCTGGATCAGCTTAGACGAATTTCGGGAGCAACGTGGCCTTTCGAATCGCCCTGAGCGAGTACGCCAAGCACCAGCTCAGCCAGCTCCCGCCAGCGACACTTGACACAATCCTCGACTGCCTGAACGAGATCCAGGAAGACCCCTACCGAGACCCGCACCTGCGGGTAGTCCTCGTGCTGCCGCTACAGCGGGTCTTTCGAGATGCTTACCTCTGTGGCGCCTGGGCCATCGCCTACGACATCCTTCCTGACCAGCGGATACTGGTGGCCGTCATTAGCGACGTCTTCTACCGGCCGTCCAGGCCGTAGCCATCCACTCTTCTCTGCCATCCGTGTCCCGAATGGCCGTATCACCCTCTGCTGATTAGTCTACGCTGGGCTAGCGCCGTGCTGCCCGATCGCGCCTTCGCACAGCGGCCGCAGGCTCGGGTTATCGCCGCTGGCGAAGCCCTGGGCTTCGGCGCGGATGAAGGCCATCAGGCTGGCGGCGAGCGGCGTGAAGCGGTGGGCGCGCCGGTAGACCATCAGGAACTGCTCGACCATCGGTAACTCCTCGAATGGCAGGGCCACGAGCTGCCCGGCGGCCAGCTCGGCGGCCACCACGCGCCGAAACACGATCGCCAGGCCGACACCGTGCTGGACGGCTTGCTTCACGCCCTCGTGGGTGCCCATCTCCATCACCACGCGGCGCGCGGGTAGTCCCGCCCGCGCCAGGCCCCGGTCGAGTGCGCGGTCGCCCAGGTTACGCGCCGGGCCGACGACGAACGCCTCGGTCGCGAGGTCGGCGAAGGTCACCGCCGGCCGGGCGACCGGTAAGTGATCACCGGGGACGACAGACGGCGCATGCTCGTCCGGCAGGGCCTCCGTGGGCGGGATAGCGCCAGTGCGCTCGGCGAGACGGTGGCTGGCGGGAGCAATGAGCACCGTCGGCTCGGCCCATAGCGGCTCCGACTGGAGCGCGCCCAGCCGCGTCACCTCGCTGACGATCCCGAAGTCGAGCCGCCCGCGCAGCACCTCCTCGGCAATGGCGTCGGGGGGCACCAGGCGCAGGTTCACGCGCGCCGCGGGGTGCTGGTGGTGGAAGCTCGCCAGCAGCTCGGGAAGGATGTACGTGCCCGGCACCTGGGCGGCGCCAAGCGTGACGATGCCCGCCTCGCCGCCGGCCAGGTCGCTGAGGTGCGCCCGTAGGGCGCTTAGCTCGCGTCGCACGCCGACGGCGTAGTCGTAGACCGCGCGCCCGGCCTCCGTGAGGTGCGCGCCGCGCCGGCGACGGTCGAACAGCGGTACGCCGAACGCCTCCTCCAGTGCCCGGATGTGGCCGCTGACGGTCGGCTGCGCCAGGCACAGCTCGTCGGCGGCGCGGCGAAAGCTCTGCCGCTCGACCACCGTGCAGAACACGGCCAAACGCACGGGGTTCAGGCCCGCGTCGCGCAGCGGCGCAGCGTCGCGTCGCTCGGCGCCGCCGGGACTCGGCGTGACGCGGGTACGGGCTACGGCAGGCGTCGGGGGGCGCGTCGAGCTTGCATCGGCAATCACCAATCAAATCTCCCAGGAATTCCGATTGGACTAATTCTATGGCGACTCGTTATGCTGCATGCAACCCTACGACTACCACGCGCCCGACGACAGCGCTGGAGACCTCGCATGCAGGGATACTCGCCGGCTCGCCGCGCCATGCTGCGCCTTCTGGGCGGCGGAGCGCTACTGGCCGGCTTCACGGCGGCGTGCGCGCCGGCGGCGCCCGCGCCCACGTCGGCGCCCAACGCCCAGGCACCGGTGGCAGCTCCCACACAGGCCGCAGCGCCCGCGAGCGGGGCGACCGCGGCGGCAGCGCCCACGGCGCGCACGGCGCCGCCCAGCCCGCCGGTGACGGCGCGGATCACCGACATCCAGATCACGTCGGCCGCCGGCAGCTACATCGCCGCCGAGAAGGGCTACTTCGCGGAAGAGGGCATCCAGGCCGAGTTCGTGCCCGTGGGCACCGCCGACCAGGTGCCCGCCGTCGTGTCCGGCTCGGCCGACGCGGCCGGTGCGGCCATCAACGCCTTCCTGTACAACGCCTTCGCCCGCGGCCTGCCCGTGAAGATCGTCGCCGACCACGGCGCGAACCTGCCGAACGCCTCGGCCGGCGGCTGGGCGGTGCGCAAGGACCTCGTGGACAGCGGCGCCTACCAGGGGCCGGCCAGCGTGCGCGGCTGGAAGGTGGCGCTCGGCAACGCCGGCAGCACGCCCGACGTCGCACTCGACCGCTTCCTGCAGACCGGCGGCCTGCGCTACGAAGACGTCGATCTCACGATTCTCAACTTCCCCGACCAGATTGCCGCCTTCGCCAACAAGGTGATCGACGCCGCCTACTGGCAGGAGCCGTTCACGACGATCGCCGTCGAGCGCGGGCTGGTCGTGCGCGGCCCCATCGGCTACGACGTCTACCCCAACCAGCAGATCGCGGGCGTCCTCTTCGGCGACAAGCTGCTCACCGACCGCGAGGCGGGCATCCGCTACCTGCGCGCCTACACGCGCGGCGTCCGCGACTACGTGAAGGGGCTGATCGACCGCGATCCGGCGATGTTCGACCAGGTCGTGCCGATCCTCATCGAGCACACCACGGTCAAGGACCGCTCGCTGTTCGAGAAGTCGATCCCGTCGGGGCTGAAAGCCGATCCGATCCCTAACGTGCAGTCCATGATTGACGACCAGGAATGGTATCTGGCACACGGTTTCCAGAACCAGCGGATCAACGTCGCCGACCTGGTGGACCTGTCGCTCATCGAAGAGGCCATTCGCCAGCTCGGCTCGGCCGGGCGCTGAGCCGCGCGCCCATCACCGTGGGTAGGGGAGAGCACCAGCATGAGCACGATCACGCCCGAAGCGGGCACGCAGACCGCCACGCTGCGCATCGCCGTCGACATCGGCGGCACCTTCACCGACGTGGCCGCCTTCGACGAGAGCAGCGGGCAGCTCTTGCTCGGCAAGTGGTCGAGCACCCCGCGCGACCTGGTCGAGGGCATCCTGCGCGCGATCAACGCGGCGGGCGGCGACCTGGCGCGGGCGAACGTCGTGCTGCACGGCTCGACGGTCGTCATCAACGCCATCCTGGAGCGCAAGGGCGCCGAGACGGCGCTGGTGACGACCAAGGGCTTCCGCGACGTGTACGAGATCGGGCGCATCAACCGGCCCGAGTCGTTCAACCTGTTCTTCCGCAAGCACGTGCCGCTCATCCCGCGCAGCCGCCGCTACGAGGTCGAGGAGCGCCTGGACGCCCAAGGCGACGTGCTGATCCCGTTCAACGAGCCGCAGGCCGAGACGCTGGCGCGCGAGCTGGTGGAGCAGGGCATCCAGAGCGTGGCGGTGGTGTTCCTGCACGGCTACCGCAACCCCGACCACGAGCTACGGATGCGCGAGGTGCTGCGCCGCGTCGGGCCGGACCTGTTCGTGACGCTGTCGCACGAGCTGTCGCGCGAGTACCGCGAGTACGAGCGCACCAGCACCACGGCGGCCAACGCCTACGTCGGCCCGATCGTGCAGCGCTACCTCGACCACCTAGACGAGACGGCGCGCGGCCAGGGCTTCCGCGGCCCGCTGCTGCTGGTGCAGAGCAATGGCGGCCTGTACGACGTGGCGACGGCCCGCGAGCAGTGTATCCAGATGCTCGAGTCGGGGCCGGCGGCCGGCGTGGCGGGCACCGAGGCGCTGTGCGCGGCACTCGGCGTGCCGAACGCCATCGGCTTCGACATGGGCGGCACGACGGTGAAGGCCGGCGTGATCGAGAACGGCATCGCGCGGCTGTCGGACGACTTCTTCATCGGCGGCTACAACGAGGGCCTGGCGGTGCGCATCCCCGCCATCGACATCCACGAGGTCGGCACCGGCGGCGGCTCACTGGCGCGCGTGGACGAGGCCGGCGGCATTCACGTCGGTCCCGAGAGCGCGGGCGCCGAGCCCGGCCCCGTCTGCTATGGCCGCGGCGGCACCGAGCCGACCGTGACCGACGCCAACCTGGTGCTCGGCCGCCTGGACACGGGCAGCTTCATCGGCGGCGAGCACGCGCTCGACGAGGCCGCCGCCCGCGCCGCCGTCCAGGAGCGCGTGGCCGAGCCGCTCGGCCTCTCGACGGAGGCCGCGGCGAACGGCATCCTGCGCATCGCCGTGGCGAACATGGCGAACGCCGTGCGCGCCGTGACGACCGAGCGCGGCCTCGACCCGCGCGACTTCGTGCTGTTCGCCTACGGCGGCGGCGGCCCGCTGCACGCCAGCCTGATCGCCCGCGAGCTGCTGGTGCCGACGGTGCTGGTGCCTCAGGCGCCCGCGGTGTTCTCGGCGCTCGGCATGCTGCGCGCCGACCTGCGCCGCGACTACGTGCTGACGCACGTCGTGCGGCTGAGCGACGCCGACCTCGACGAGCTGGAGCGACTCTGGCAGGAGCTAGAGGCGAAGGGGCGGCAGGAGATCGAGCAGTACGGCCTCGACCTGGTGGAGATCCGCGTGCGGCGCTCGGCCGACATGCGCTACGTGCGGCAGGAGCACGCGGTCACGGTGCTGCTGCCGCCGCACGTGGCGAGCGAGGAGGACCGTGCCGAGGTGAAGCGCCTGTTCGACGCGGCGCACGAGCAGCGGTTCAGCCACTCCGCGCCCGAGGAGGACTGCGAGGTGGTGAGCCTGCGCGTGACGGTGATCGGCGTGGTACGCAAGCCGCCGCTCGTCCGCGCCGACGCCGCGGCGAGCATCCAGGCGGAGCCGCGCGGCACGCGCCGCGTCTACACGGAAGCGGACGGCTGGCAGGAGTGGCCATCGTACGCGCGGGCCAGCCTGGCGCCGGGCGCGGAGGTCGTCGGCCCGGCCCTGGTGGACGAGCCGGGCACGACCACCGTGGTCGAGCCGGGCGACCGCCTGACCGTGGACGAGTACGGCAACCTGCGCATCGAAGTGCTGAGTGCTGAGTACTGAGTTCGGAGTATCGGGCACAATCTAGCAGAACGGCGCCGCGAGCCACGCGGGCTCCAGCCGGATGGAGACGTTTGATGACGAGCCAGCTTACTCAGCACTCAGCACTCAGCACTCAGCACTCGGCCGTGGACCCGATCACGGCGGAGATCGTGCGGAGCGCGCTGGTGGCGATCACCGACGAGATGAAGACCAATCTCATGCGCACCGCCTACAACATGATCATCTACGAGGCCCTCGACTTC
>Ga0070738_10004964_pt1 | contig 15290 bp, 14 predicted proteins | sample Coa_R2_2_FD_66446 | JGI IMG/M metagenome (GOLD analysis project Ga0070738, IMG submission 66446) | Surface soil microbial communities from Centralia Pennsylvania, which are recovering from an underground coalmine fire - Coalmine... | ecosystem: Environmental > Terrestrial > Soil > Unclassified ...
GTTCGACGCCTCGGAGCTGTCGTTCTCGTCGTACACCATCAGCCGCTCGCGCGGCAACCTGCCGCTGCTGGCCATCCCGGTGTTCCCCTCCCGCTACTTCCGCCATTCCTGCATCTTCGTCAACCCGGATCGGATCAAGAAGCCGGAGGACATGAAGGGCAAGCGCATCGGCGTGCCCGAATACCAGATGACGGCGGCCGTGTGGATCCGCGGCATGCTGGCCGACGACTACGGCGTGCAGGCCAGCGACGTGCATTGGTTCAGCGGCGGGGTGATGCAGCCGGGCCGCGAGGAGAAGCTGCCGCTCGAGCTGCCTGCCGGCACCAGCCTGACGCCCGTGAAGGACCGCAGCCTGAACGACATGCTGCTCAGCGGCGACCTCGACGGCTACATCGGCGCGCGCGTGCCCGGCGCGTACGACGATGGCAAGCTGGTCCGCCTGTTCCCCGACTACGAGCAGGTCGAGATCGACTACTACCGCCGGACCAAGATCTTCCCGATCATGCACATCCTGGCCATCAAGGAGTCCATCCTGGAGCAGAACCCGTGGGTGGCCATGAGCCTGTTCAAGGCCTTCCGCGAGGCCAAGGACCGCTGCCTGGAGGAGATGCTGGACAGCTCCGCACTGCAGTACGCCCTGCCCTGGATGTGGCCCAGCCTGGAGCGCGCCCGCTCGGTGATGGGCTACGACATCTGGCCCTACGGCGTGGAGCCCAGCCGGGCCACGCTGGACAAGTTCGTGGAGTATATGGACGTGCAGGGGCTGACGAAGCGCCGCATGACGGTCGAGGAGCTGTTCGCGCCCAGCACGCTGGACGAGTTCAAGATTTGATCTAGCTCAGGATTTGATCTAGCTCAGGATCTTGTCCGCCCACTCGACAAGCTCGACAAAGGTGCCGTGCTTGCCGAAGACGGCGTTCTTGGCCTCCAGGTCGGATTCGGCGAGCCCACGGGCTCGTGAGCACGCCCCTCAGAGGTGGATGCGTATCCCAAGCTCGACGGTTTTGGGCAGGATGTCCTTGAATGGCGGCCAGCCCACCGGCACGACGGCGCTGGCCAGCGACTCGCGCAGCAGGCCCACCGCTTCGCTCTCCAGGAAGATCTGCACCTCGTGGCCGGCTTCGGCCAGGGAGTTGGCGCGAACGAACGGCAGGCATGCCTTGGTCGGATCGTCCGACCCCCAGGCGCTCTTGACCAGAATGCGGCTCATAGGGGCAATGCTAGAGCCGGTTCTGCTTGCCGTCGTCCTGCTAGACTGGCGCGAACTACGGCAAGGAGGCGTTGCATGTCCCTGAAGCGCCAGTTCTTATGGGCAGCCGTCAGCTGCCTCGGTCTCGGCATCAGCGCCTGTGGTGGGTCCGCCGCACCGGCCTCGGCGCCAGTCTCGTCCGCGGCGGCCGCAGCTCCGGCCAGCAGCGCGCCGGCGAAGCCTGCCGCATCCGCGCCGGCCAGCGCGGCGGGGCCCGCTGCTGCCTCGGCGGCGGCCAAGCCGGCGGCGTCGTCGGCAGCGGCCAGCGCGGCAGCCGCGGCTAAGCCCGGCGCCAGCGGACTGCTGCCGATCAAGATGGTCTACGCGCAGAACGCGGCCGTGCAGGAGCCCATCTTCGTCGCCAAGGACGCCGGCTTCTGGGCCAAGAACGGCCTGGACGTGGCCATGACGCGCGTCGGCGGCACCGCACAGGTGCCGGCCATCACCTCCGGCGAGGCGGCCTTCGCCAATACCGGCGCCAATGAAGTGACGGCCGCGGTCCTGAACGGCGCACCGCTGGTCATGATCGGCACCCTGTCTGATCTGCCCATCTTCGACCTCTACTCGAACAAGAAGTACGCGAGCCTGCAGGACCTGACCGGCCAGACGATCGGCATCACCGCCGCCGGCGCGTCGACCGATGCCGAAGCGCGGCTCATCCTGCGCAAAAACGGGCTTGAGGGCAAGGTCAAGATTGCGCCTTCCGGCGGCACCTTCCCGTCCATCCTGGCCGCGATGGAGCAGGGCGGCATCCAGGCCGGCGTCATCGGCCCGCCGTTCACCGCCGAGGCAGCGCGCAAGTACACCAAGCTGATCGATGGCCTCACGCTGGGCCCGATGAACGTCAGCGGTCTGACCGCCACCAAGACCTATCTCAAGGACCACCCGGACGTCACCAAGCAGTTCCTGAAGGGCTATGTCGAGGCCTGGAACTGGGCGGCCGACCCGGCCAACAAGGACCAGGTGGTGAAGATCGTCGCCAAGTGGACGGAGTCCAGCGACGCAGACGCCGAGGTGGGCTATCAGACCATGGATCGCGTCCTCAAGGCCACCAAGCTGCCGTCCGTGGACCCGGCTTCGGTCGAGAGCATCCTTTCGGTGGCGACCGATCCCAAGGCCCAGGCCGCCGACCCGAACACGTTCATCGACAACTCGTTCATCAAGTCGCTGCAGTAGGTCATGACCACGGTCACGGTTGGTGCGCGGCCAACTCGTGACCGAGGTCATTGGCTCGGCCGGCTTCTCCTGTCGTAGGCTGTATCCAGCCACCGACGATCTCGGTAGCTTCAGGAAACACTGCCTGCAAGGAGTACGTTCGTCTTGATTCGATCCACGGAGAAGTCCATGGCCTCGCTGGGGCTCGGGGCCGCGCTGGTGCTGTCGGCCTGCGGAGGCGGCGGTCAGGCCGCGCCTTCTACGGCCCCATCCTCCCCCGCCGCCGCTTCGACGGCAGCCAAGCCCTCCGCGGCGGCCTCCATCGCGGCTCCGGCTTCGGCGTCGGCCAAGCCGGCCGCATCCACGGCCGCGAAGCCGGCCGCCTCCACGGCCGCGAAGCCGGCCGCCTCCGGCGCTGCCGCTGCCTCGGGGGCCGCGGGCGCAGCCGCCAAGCCGGCGACCCCGCCGTTGCCGTCGAGCTGCCCGTCGCCTTCGGCGGCACCCGCTGCTGCCGCGTCAGGCGCTGCCGCCGCGGGTGGATCGGCGGCCGCCAAGCCGGCTGCCTCGGGCGCTGCCGCCGCGTCGGCCGCCCCGTCGTACACGCCCCAGACCGACGTGGTCGGCGAGGCTGCCCCTGGCCCCTACACGCCGACGACGCCTGTGGCCGAGACGTCCGGCACGCCGGTCAAAGTCACCGTGCCCGGCCTGGCCTGGTCGCCGAACACCATCACGGTCAAGGCGGGCGACAACGTCACCCTCAACATCACCAACTGCACGACCTTCCAGCACAACTTCGTGGCGCCGTCCTTGGGCGTGAGCTCAGACGGCATCCGCGTGCCGGCTGCCGGCGACAACATCGAAGTGACCTTCAAGGCGCCCGATAAGCCCGGCAAGTACATGTTCTGGTGCAGCGTCAAGCCGCCAAACGGCCTGAGTCACGCCGAACGCGGTCAGACGGGCGAGATCATCGTCCAGTAGCGAACGAACGGCAGGCGGCGTCAGCCCTGCGCTGCGCCGCCTGTGTGCGCTCGAGGGCCGGGGCCCTGCTGGCGCACTCGATGCTCCTCGAAGCTCAAGCGTTGCCGGGCTGACGCCGCCCGTACTCGGTCCGCTGGGCTGGGCGACGCTTCGGCCGACGGGTCTGGCGGATTCCCCAGGCCGAGGCCCCGACGCACCTTGTCCAGCAGCTCCGCGATGTCGAACGGCTTGGCCAGGAAGTCGTAGGCGCCCACCCGCTGGGCGGCGCCCAGCTCGTCGCTTGCGGACATGGCCAGGATTGGCAGCGACCGGCCGAACTGCATCCGCAGCGCCGTGGCCACAGCCTCGCCCTGCAGGTTGGGGAGATGCATGTCAAGGATGACCATCGCCGGCGGGTTGGCCGTGGCGAGCGCCAGCGCTTCGTGGCCAGTGGCCGCCACCAGGTGCGGCACCTGCTCCTCCGCGAGGACGGCGGCCAGCAGCAGCCGCGTCGGCCGGTCGTCCTCCACAACGAGCACCAGTCCGCTGCCGCCCCCGGCGGCCGGTTGATCCGTCATCCCGCGCTCATGATCATCCGTTAGGTGCCGGGAGTCAAGCCGAGATCGGCGCCAGCCTGCGACAATGGGAGCGCTGTGTCGATACCTGCCCTGGGGCTTGCCCGGGATGCTTAAGCCCTTTCGCCTGCTGCGGCCCTCAACCGTGGCCGAAGCGAGCCGCGAGCTGGCGCGCTTGGGAGATGAGGCCAAGGTGTACGCCGGCGGCGTGGAGCTGCTGCTGCTCATGCGACAGGGCCTGACGGAGGCCGGCTGGCTAATCGATGTCAAAGACATTCCCGAGCTCGGCGAGATGCGCTCGGACGCCGCGGCCCTGCGCATCGGTGCCTGCCTGACTCACCGCGCGCTGGAGCGCAGCCGCGAAGTGGCCGAACGCGCGCCCCTGCTGGCCGAATCGGAGCGCCACGTCGGCAACGTCCGCATCCGCTCGCAGGGGACCATCGGCGGCAACCTGTGCTTCGCGGATCCCCACGCCGACCCCGGCACGGCCCTGCTGGTCCACGAGGCCAGCGTGACAGTTGCCGGCGCGGACGAACAGCGCGAGACTCCGCTGGCGGACTTCTTCCGCGGGATGTATGACGTGGACCTGCGCGAAGGCGAGATCCTGACTGCCGTGAACGTGCCGCCGCTGCCGGCCGGCTGGGGATGGGCCTTCCAGCGCTTCGAGCAGTTCTACCGACCGACGCTGAATGTGGCCGCCGCCGCTCAGGCTGACGGCGGCTCGGTGGCGGACGTCCGCTTGGCCGTAGGCTGCATCGGCCCCAAGCCGGTACGCCTCGCTGAGCTGGAGAGCCGGCTGCGCGGCGCGCCGCTCGTGGATGCGCTCCGCATAGCCGGCGAGAGCGCAGCCTACCTCGAGGAGACGCTCGAACCGGTGGGCGACCTGCTCGGCTCGGTCGAGTACAAGGTCCACCTGACCAAGGTGCTCATCGGTCGCGCGCTGCAAGGAGCAATGCATGCCTGAGGCCATCGAGACCCTGCAGACGCTCCCGGTGCGCTTCAACCTGAACGGGCAGGACTGGTCGGGCGAGGTGCCGGTGGAGGAAGTGCTCCTGGAGACGCTGCGCAGCCGGCTGCAGCTCACCGGCACCAAGCGCTCCTGCGAGTCGGAAGTCTGCGGCGCCTGCACGGTCCTGGTCGGCGACGAGCCCGTCAGCTCCTGCACCTACCTGACGTTCGAGGCCGATGGCAAGCGCGTGCTGACGGTCGAAGGCCTAGCCCAAGACGGCAAGCTCGACCCGCTGCAGGAGGCGTTCATCCGCAACGTCGGCGCGCAGTGCGGCTACTGCACCTCCGGCCAGCTCATGGCCGCCAAAGCGCTCCTGCTCCGGAACCCGCACCCAACCCGCGAGGAGATCGTGGACTGGATGTCCGGCAACATCTGCCGCTGCGGCTGCTACTACGAGATCGCCCAATCCATCGAGGAGGCTGCTGGCTAGAGGCCGTAGAAGGCTTTCGGGTTGTCCTCCGTGATCTTCTTGACGAGCGCGTGGCTGATCTCGCCTCGGTCGGCGCGCTCCAGCAGGCGCTTGCGGAAGTCCAGCTCCTGGGCCGAGTCGCCGTGGGTGAAGTCGGAGCCGACCAGCAGGTTGTCCTCGCCCGCGACCTTGGTGATGTAGGGCAGGTCCTCGTCCACCTGGCAGGTGACGTAGAGCCGGTGGTGCTTCATCACATCCTCGGGCAGCTCGTATTCCGGCCGGCCAAAGGTGCTGTCGCCGGCCAGGCGCTCCTGCCGCCGCCGCAGGTGGTAGATCAGGAAGGGCACCCACGAGGCGCCGGCCTCGATGAAGCCGAAGCGCAGCTTGGGGAACTTGCGTGTGAGCCCGAACAAGATGGCGGCTTCGAAGGCGCTGGGCACCGGGCTTGTGAAGCGGATGAAGGAGCTGAACAGGAACTCGTTGCGCGGCGAGTAGTCCGGCACCCCCGTTCCGGTGTGGACGCAGATCGGCAGATCGAGCTTCTCCGCTTCCTCATACAGCGGATGGAAGTACTCGTCGCTGAACCAGCGGTCGGCCTCCTGGCTGCCCTTCTTGAGGATGCCGCAGGCGCCGTGATCTTTTGCCCAGCGGAGCTCCTCCAGCGCTTTGTCCATGCTGCGGTAGGGCGGCAGGCACACCCAGCGCAGCCGGCCCTTTGATTGGGCGCAGCGATCGGCCAGCCAGCGGTTGTAGCTGCGGCGTGTGGCCAGCTCGACTTCGGGCTTGTCCGTGCCCTCCGGCAGGAACAGGGTGGGGTAGATCACCTGGATGTCCGTGCCCAGCTCGTCCATGGCGCGCAGGCGGGCGGACACGTCCAGCAGCTCGCGCATCTCCACGGTGGTCCGGGTGCGCTCGTCGTCGCGCGTGAAGCGCTGCTGCCGCTTGCCGTCGATCATCCAGTAGCGGGTGAGGGGTCGGTTGGGGTCGGGATTCGAGGGATAGCCGACGACCGGTTTGAACGCCTCGTCACCTGGCTGGATGTACTCCCAGGTGTCCTCGGTCTCGTCGACGTGGGTATCGGCATCGATAACTGGCATGGCGGCTATCTTACGACTGACTCGGCTCGGAGCTCCTCGACCTGTTCGGCGCTGAGCCCCAGCAGGCCGGTGAGGACTTCAGTGGTGTGCTCGCCGATAGCCGGCGACATGGCGCGGATCGAGGCGGGCGTCTCGGACATGCGGATCCATGGGTTCAACAGCGTGATCTGGCCGCCGTGCGGGTGCTTGTGCTGGCCGAACGCGCCGCGCGCCTTGATGTGCTCGTCCTCCAGCACCTCGCCCACGCTCAGCACCGGCGCGCCGACGTAGCCGATGTCCTTGAGCCGCTGCCAGATTTCCGCCCGGCGGCGGGGCTGCATCCAGGCCAGCAGCATCGAATGCAGCTCTTTCTGGTTCTTGCGCCGCGCCTGGTCGGTGGCGAAGCGTGGGTCCTCGGGATCGGACTCCAGGATGGCTGCCAGCTCGCGCCACTTGGCGTCGCTCATCTCGGGCACGCGCAGCGTGAAGTAGCCGTCCGCCACCTTGACGGGGTTGAAGCCGACCGTCGTGCCGTCGAAGTGCTCGAACAGCCGCGTGGTCATGAATCCCAGCACCGCTTCCTGCATCGACACCTCGATGCGCTGGCCCATGCCCGTGCGCTCGCGCGCGTGCAGCGCCGCCAGGATGCCCAGCGCCATGCTGACGCCGGCGCCCTCGTCGCCGATGCCGTGTGAGCGCGTGCCTCCCTCCACTCCGGCGTAGCGCCAGGCGGTGTCGGTCCAGCCGGTCATGCCGTTGTTGGTGCCGGCGGTCGAGCCGTAGTCGGCGTAGGGGCCATCCTCGCCGTAGCCGCGGGTGCAGGAGTAGATGATGCGCGGATTCACCGCACGCAGCGACTCGTAGTCCAGGCCGAACTTGGCCATGGTGATGCGGTAGAAGTTCTCGACCACCACGTCGGACTTGGCGACGATGTCCCTGGCCAGCTGCTGGCCTCGCGCGGTCTTGAGGTCGATGACCACGCTCTTCTTGTTGGTGTTCACATTCATGAACTCCCAGGAATCCACGGTCGCGCCGGGCGGCATCCAGGTCCGGCGGAAACCGTCGCCCGAAGGCGGCTCAATCTTGATGATCTCGGCGCCCAGGTGGCCCAGCAGCATGGTGCAGAAGGGGCCATTGAGAGCGTGGGTGAAGTCGACGACGCGAATATCGGCGAGGGCTCCGGGCATTGGTCTTCTCCTTGTGCCGGCGTTTTAGTGGATCGAAGATACTTCACTGCCAAGAACATGGACCTAACAGCAGACGACGTCCGCCGCACCGCCGCCCAGAACGGGATGGAGCTCTCCCCCGAGGAGGCCGCAAAGCTCACCAAAGGCGTGAACCGCGGCCGCCAGATGAGCCAGGTGCTCCGCAAGTACGTCACCCCCGAAGGCGAGCCCGCGGGCACCTTTTCCCCCTCTCCCTCCGCCAAGGGAGAGGGCAGGGGAGAGGGTTCCCCCTACGCGCCCCTGGGACCCTCTCCCTCGCCCTCTCCCGCTGCGGCAGGAGAGGGAATCCTCAACCTCTCCCTGGCTCAGCTCGCCGCGGCCTACCGGGCCGGCAGGGTCTCGCCGGTCGAAGCCACGCAGGCTTGCCTCGACCGCATCGAGAAGCTGGACGGCGGGCTTCACGCCTTCATCACCGTCACCGGCGAGCTGGCGCTCAGCCAGGCGAGGCAGGCCGAAGCCGATCTCAAGGCCGGCAAGGACCTGGGCCCGCTGCACGGCATTCCGGTCGCTCTCAAGGACCTGTACGCGACCAAGGGCATCCGCACCACCGCGCACTCCAATGTCCTGCGCGAGTGGGTGCCGGACGAGGACTCCACGGCCGCGGCCAAGCTCGCGCAGGCCGGCACCGTGCTGCTGGGCAAGCTGTCGATGCACGAGTTCGCCTTTGGCGGGCCGGACAACGGCAGCGCCTTTCCGCCGGCCCGTAATCCCTGGAATCCGGCCTACATCACCGGTGGTTCCAGCAGCGGCTCGGGCGGGGCGCTGGCGGCGCGGATGTGCTTCGGCTCGCTCGGCTCCGACACCGGCGGGTCCATCCGCAACCCCGCCAACATGTGCGGCGTGGCCGGCATCAAGCCGACCTACGGGCTGGTCAGCCGGCACGGCGTCCTGCCGCTGAGCTGGAGCCTGGACCACTGCGGGCCGCTGGCGCGCACCGTCGAGGACTGCGCCATCCTGCTGCAGGCCATCGCCGGGCACGATCCGCTCGACCCGGCCTCCGCCAACGTGCCGATTCCGGACTATCGCGCGGCCATCGGCGGCTCCGTGGCCGGCCTCCGGCTGGGGGTGCCGCGGAGCTGGTTCGACGAGGGCGAGGGCGTCGATCCTAAGGTGCTGAGCGCCTTCGAGGAAGCCGTTCGCGTGCTGAAGGATGCCGGAGCCAGCGTAGTCGAGGTGGACGGCACGCCTTTCGGCGAGGCCCGCGCCGCCAACACGACCATCCTGATCGCCGAGGCCTACGCCTACCACGAGGAGAACATCCGCAAGCAGCCGCACAATTATGGGCCCTCGGTCCTGAACCGCGTCCGCGAGGGCGCGCTGCTGAGCGCGGCCGACTACATCCAGGCGCAGCGCTGCCGCGCGGCTATCGGGCAGCGGGTCCGCGACATCATGCGCAATGTGGACCTCATCCTCAGCCCGGCTGGCGCTCGCCCGGCGCAGGCGTTCGACGGCTACGACGCCGACGTGACCTACAAGACGCCCAGCTTCACCAACGCCTTCAACCTCACCGGCCTGCCGGCGATGTCGGTCCCGTGCGGCTTCACCAGCGCCGGGCTGCCGATCGGCCTCCAGATCGCCGGGCGTGCTTTCGAGGAGACGACGGTCTTCCGCCTGGCGCACGCCTACGAGCAGGCCACCGACTGGCACACCCGCGCCCCTGCGCTCGACTGAGGAGAAGAAGCCCGAATGGCCAACCATATCGAGGGCCCGCTCAACTGGGAGCAGCTTGGCAAGACCGGCCGCCCCATCGTCTTCGTACATCCCAACCCGCTCGACCTGAGCTGCTGGACGTACCAGATGTCGCACTTCTCCACCTGGTTCAAGTGCATCGGCATCGACCTGCCCGGCTACGGCCGCTCACCCAAGGCGACCGAAGGCCTGACCATGACCGACGTCGCCCAGGCCTGCTGGGAGGCCGTGGACGAGGCCACCGACGAGCCGGCGGTGCTGGTGGGCTGCTCGGTGGGATCCAACGTCATCCTGCACATGGCCCAGCAGCGGCCGAAGCAGAGCCTGGCCATGATCCACTCCGGCTGCAGCTACCGCCCGGTGAAGGAGTTCGCCCAGAAGCGCGTCCGGGAGTACACCGAGCGCGGGGAAGAGTTCCGGGCGGAGCACTACTTCGGCGTCGTGTCGGCGTCGTTCGCCGGGACGCCGCTGGGCGGCTACTTGCGAGAGCTGTTCCTGGAACGGAACATCTACTACGACGTGGCGACCATCATCACGATGTTCAAGGCCCTCGGCGAGACCGACCCGGAGTGGCTGTTCGACATCCCCTGCCCGATGCTGATCCTGTCCGGCAGCGAGGATGGCTCCCACCCCGAGTCATTCGCCCTCCAGCGCAAGGTCGGCGGCTGTGAGCTCATCACCATCCCTGGCGCCGGCCATACCTGCCAAATGGAGCAGCCCTGGATCTGGGACGCGCACGCTGCGCGGTTCTTGGTCAAGCATGGGCTCATGGAGCAAGGGTTGATCGTGGGGGCCTGAGGGTTGAATAACAACCAGCAGCTGGACGCGAGATAATACGCCTGCCGTGATAGAACACGTCTCCAGCATCGCCGTTGGCGACGACCAGCCTCTCATTGGGGTCAGCGTTCGCGAGAACAACCACGAAGTGACGCGTTACTTCACTGACGAACAATCAGCCGATGCCGCGGTAACGCCAGCAGCTACCCAGGAGGCTCTTGGCGCGATCGGCGCGTGGAGTGATCTCGGCTGGGACGAGATGGAGCACGCTCTTGACCGCATCCGCCACGAGAGTAAGCCGACACCGCCGATCACGGAGTTATGAGGCGGTACCTGCTTGACACCGCAGTTCTCGCCGCCCTTCTGAACAACCGCCCCGCCGCGGTCGCACTCATCAAGCCCTGGATGGAAGACCACCAGGTTGCTACCAGCATTCTCGTGTACGCCGAGGTCATCGAGTACATAAGGGGTCGTACCGACTTTCAGCAGCGTCAGTCGGCCTTGCGGCGAATTCTGAGGGAGGTCTACCCATACTTTCTGACCTACGCGATCCTGGAGCGATACGCGGAGGTGCGCCGGCAGCTAAGGCCGCCCCATGGACCTGGCCTGATTGGTGACGTCGACACGCTGATCGCGGCTACGGCGATTGAGCGCGACCTGACATTGGTCACGACCGACCAAGACTTTCAGCGAGTGTCTGGCCTCAAGACCAGGCTCATCGATAGGGCAGAGCTCCGCCGCTAGGCCTCCGGAGCCCAGCCCCGCTCGGCTTGGGCGTCTATGTCCGCTACCACGTCCACCACTGCTGGACGGCCGGCGTCCAGGGCGTGGCGGAGGGCCGGTTCCAGGTCGGCGGGGGATTCCACTCGGATGCCGAGGCAGCCAAAGTCCTCGGCGATGCGGGCGAGGTTGAGCTCGCGGAAGACCCACATGTCGTGGGCGCGGCCGCGTTGCTGGCCGCCGTAGGCGGCGTCGAAGAGGCGCTTTTCCTGGCTGTAGGCGTGGTTGTTGTTGACCACGACCACGACGTTGACGCCGTAGCGGACGGCGGTTTCGAGCTCGGCGACGTGATAGAGGAAGCCGCCGTCGCCGTTGAAGGCGACGAGAGGCTTGTCGGGCAGGGCGCATTTGGCGCCGATGGCGGCTGGCAGCGCCCAGCCGAGGGAGCCGGCGCAGCGGAGGTAGCACTGGCCGGGAAGGTTCAGCTCGACAAACTGGCCCGTCCAGATGCCCGAGTGGCCGGTGTCCGAGAGGAGGATGCCGTCTGGTGGCAGCACGTCGCCAATGGCCTTGCAGATGCGCGCAGGATGGATGGGCACGGCGTCGGAGCTGCGCAGCGGCGCCGTCCGCGCTTTCCAGCCCCCTACGACGTCGCGCACGGTGCCGAGCCAGCTGTCGCGCTCGACTTGCGCCGTGCCGGCGGCGTCGAGGAGCTGGCGCAGGGCGACTTTGGCGTCGCCGACGATGGGGGCCGTGGCGGGGTAGTTGCGGCCGATCTCGGCCGGGTCGATGTCGAGCTGGACCACGGCTTTGGGCGCGGCGGGCACCTTCCAGTTGTTGGTCACCTGGCTGCCGGTCTGGCTGCCGACGAAGAAGACGGTATCGGCCTGGGCCAGGAGACCGTTGGCGCACTCCCGCGAGTAGGTGCCCGGGACGCCCACGTTCAGCGGGTGGTTGTCGGGCATGAGGGCTTTCGCGTTGAGGGCCGTCGCGACCGGGATGCTGAGGCGTTCGGCCAGGTCGATCAGCTCGGGGCCGGCGTCGGAGATGGCCACGCCGCCGCCGGCGACGATCATGGGGCGGTCGGCGGCGAGCAGCAACTCGACGGCGCGCTCGACATGAAAGGGATCGGCGGCGGGGCGGAAGGCGGGGAACCGCGCGAAGCGCGGCTCGGCCAGCAGCTCCATGTCCGCTTGCCGGCGGATAAGGCTACCCTCGTTGCCTGGAACGCGCAGGTAGGCGGGCCGCGGCGTGCCAGTGGTGGCCTCGCGGAAGCACTGGCGGAGCAGATCGGGCAGGCGCTGGACGGCGTCCATCTGGGCGGCGAACTTGGTGACCGGGCCGAAGATCGGGAAGTCGTCGATCTGCTGGTAGGCGTGCCGGTAGTGGGTGGTGGCGTCGTCGCCGCCGGTCACGGCGATCACCGGCGAGCAGGCCATGTAGGCATCGCGCAGCCCGGCGGCGAGATTGGCGGCGCCCACGTGCTGGGCCAGGCACACGCCGGGCCTCCGCGAGGCGCGGGCGTAGCCGTCGGCCATATAGGCGGCGGCCTTCTCGGCGTGGGTGACCACGCGGGTGATGCCGAGGTCCTCCATCTCGGCCATGGCCTCCATGAGGATGGCGGGCACGAAGAAGACGTGGCTGACGCCGTAGGCGTGCATGGCCTGCGCGAACAGGCGGGAGCCGGACATCATCGGCATGGCTGCACCTCCAGGCCGACTAGCGTACACTGGCCCAACAGCTAGTTCAGGAGGCGAAATGATGTTGAAGCCAACCTGGCGTTCTTTTCCCCTGGCACTTGTCCTGATCCTGGCCGCGTGCGGTTCGGCAGCGGCGCCATCGACTCCTCCTCCGTCGAGTCCGGCGCCAGCCAGCGCGGCTCCGGCCAAACCAGCGGCCTCAGCGTCGGCGAAGCCCGCGGCCAGCGCCGGGGCATCGACGGCGGCCAAGCCGGCGGCGAGCGCGGCGGCCAGTCCGGCGGCCAGCGGGCTCACGCCGGTGAATGTGGCGATTACCGCTATCGCCACGACGACGATACCGACGTGGGTCGCGGAGGCCAAGGGCTTCTTCAAAGAGCAGGGGCTCGACGCGAAAGTCAGCTACATCGCCGGCAGCACGTCCGTGATTCCGGCCCTGATCAACGGCGACGTCCAGATCGCCGAGACCCAGGCGGCGGCCTCGGTCCAGGCCCAGCTCAAGGGGCAGGACACGGTATCTCTGGCCACGCATGCGCCGTACGCGGACCTGCGCTTCATCTCACAGCAGAACATCATGAAGATGGAGGACCTGAAGGGGAAGACGGTGGCGGTGACCAAGGCGGGCACCGTGTCCGATACGGTGGGACGGGCGGTGCTGCCCAAGTTCGGGCTGACGCCGGACAAGGACGTGCGCATCGTCTACGTGGACACGCAGCCCGGCCAGCTGGCGGCGCTCCAGAACAAGTCGGTCGACGCCATGCTGACGCCGCCGCCCTTCGACCTCATTGCCGAGAAGGCCGGATTTCGTGAGCTGTTCAGCGTCCGGACGCTGAATTTCCCCTACCCGACCGACGGCGTGGTCACGACCCGCAAGTATCTGAAGGAGCACCCGGACGTCGTGGTCAAGTACCTCAAGGCGTTCGAGGAGGCGGTCCACTTCGCGCCGGCAAACCCGGATGAGACGAAGAAAATCCTCTCGGCGCAGACCAAGGAGACGGATCCCGAGATCCTAGACGCCGCCTACAAGGCGCAGATGAACGACTGGGCCGACCCGCCCACGCCGACCATCGAGGGGATCCAGACGATCCTGCAGCTGTACGGCGGCGAGGGCAAGAACCCGTCCGACTTCATCGATCCCGCGCCGCTGGCGCAGGCCGTGAAGGAGCTGGGGATTAAGTAGCCTCCCTCTCCCCTGCCCTCTCCCTCGCCGAGGGAGAGGGAGCTAACTGCTCAGGTATTTGCCGATGGCTTGGTCCAGCGGGATGACTTCGGCCTTGAGGACGCTGCGGATGATGCGCGTGGCGCCCTCGTGCGCGCCGGGTGGCTCGGTCTCGCGGTGGACCATGCAGCAGTCATCCACGACTACGACCTTGTAGCGGTTCTGGTGGGCGTCAGCAGAGGTCCAGAGGACGGTGTTGTCGGTGGAGGCGCCGGCGATGAGGACGGTATCGACGCCCATCGTGCGGAGGGTGTAGTCGAGGTCGTTGTGGGAGAAGCCGCTGAGGTAACGCTTGTAGATGAGGATGTCCTTGTCGATGGGGTGCAGCTCGGGGATGACCTCCAGGCCTTCGCTGCCAACCATCATGCTGGAGTGCTCGGGCAGGTTGTCGGTGGGGCGGCGCATGCTGTGGACGTGCAGCACCTGGGCGCCGGCGGCGTAGGCCGCGTCCTTCAGGCGGCGCACGCGGGCGACCATCTCATAGCCGAAGGTGCCTGGCGCCCAGCCGTAGCCCTTAGCCATATCGAGGATGATGACGGCGGGTTTCAAGATGGCTGATCCATGACAATGCATGGTATGGCATTCGAGCGAGCGGTAGCGGAGCGGGTACTGGCGCAGATCACGGGGGACGAGCTGGCGCAGATCGGGGTTGACCTGGTCAACTGCAAGAGTCCTACGGGGCAGGAGGCGCCGGTTGCGGAGTACATGCTGGAGTGGTTCAAGGCGCACGGGCTGAAGGCGATCCGGCAGGAGGTCGAGCCGGGGCGGCCGAACGCGGTCGGCATCCTGAAGGGCACCGGCGGCGGCCTCTCGTTGATGTTCAACGGGCACATGGACACCAGCTACACCGGCACGGATGAGGACCTGCGCATCATCGCCACGCTCGAGCCGGAGGAGCTGCTGCGCGGCTCGATTCGGGACGGCAACGTCTACGGCCTGGGCATCTCCAACATGAAAGGCGGGCTGGCGGCGTTCATGGTGGCGGCCAAGGCCATCAAGGAGGCGGGCGTCGAGCTGCCGGGCGACGTGATCCTGGCCGGCGTGGTGGGCGAGATCTCCCGCACGCCGATCGGCCCATACCAGGGCCAGGAGTACCGTGGCGAGGGCGCCGGAACACGCCACCTGCTCACCCATGGCATCCAGTCCGACTACGCGGTGGTGGCCGACGGCTCGGACCTGAACGTCGTGTGGGCGCAGACCGGCGTGGTGCAGATCAAGGTCACGACGTTCGGCAAGCCGGAGGCGGCGTGGGGCACCAAGCGGGCGACGCATCCGCCAGCCAAGCTGAACGCGATCGTGAAGATGACCAGTCTGATCGAGGCCATCGAGGGCTGGGCCGAGCGCTTCGAGGAGGAGCACATCTACCAGTCGGCCACGGGGCCCATCCTGCCCAAGGTGAACGTCGGCGCCATCGAGGGCGGCGCCCCGTACCGGCCGAACTACTTCCCCGGCGTGTGCAGCATCTATGTGGACGTGCGGACGCCGCCAGGGCTGCGCGCCGTCACCGTGCAGCGCGAGCTGGAAGAGACGCT
>Ga0070738_10004966_pt1 | contig 15282 bp, 9 predicted proteins | sample Coa_R2_2_FD_66446 | JGI IMG/M metagenome (GOLD analysis project Ga0070738, IMG submission 66446) | Surface soil microbial communities from Centralia Pennsylvania, which are recovering from an underground coalmine fire - Coalmine... | ecosystem: Environmental > Terrestrial > Soil > Unclassified ...
GCACCAGTAGAGTCGCACCCTGCGCTACGGAGAAGGCTTGCTGTTGCCCATCCTTGGACTCGATCGTCAGTTTGGAACTGGCTTCAACCGACTCAACCGTGAAGGCATCCTCGCCGTGTCGGGTACGATAGGGTCGCGTTCGCAAGCGTTTGGGGAAGCGAATGGTGCCGTCAAAATTCGCACGCTCCTGCCGCGCCATTTCGCCAGAGAAGACACCGCCCGTGTGGAATGTCCGCATCGTGAGCTGGGTTCCAGGCTCCCCGATCGACTGAGCCGCGATAATTCCCACCGCTTCGCCAATATCGACCATATGGGCATGGGCAAGACTCCAGCCGTAGCAGTGCTGACAGACCGATCGCGTGGCTTCGCAGGTCAGCGGCGATCGCACAATGACCTCTTCGAGCTTCGCACGGCCAATTTGCTCCGCCAGTTCGTCGGTAATCGCTTGATTCCGCGCGACGATGACTTCGCCAGACTGCGGATCAACCATATCTTCTGCGGCCACACGCCCCAGCAATCGATTTTTCAGCGGAATCAGGACGCGATCGCCATCGGTCATGGGACGCACCGGAATCCCTCGTTGGGTGCCGCAATCCAGCTCTCGGATAATGACATCCTGGGAGACGTCTACCAGACGCCGGGTGAGATAGCCTGAGTCAGCCGTACGCAGTGCTGTATCCACCAACCCCTTACGGGCACCATAGGACGAGATGATGTACTCCGTCACGGTCAGCCCTTCCCGGAAGTTGGTCTTGATGGGGAGGTCAATAATTTCCCCCTGTGGGTTTGCCATCAACCCCCGCATCCCCACCAACTGCCGCACCTGGGAGATGTTACCCCGTGCGCCTGAGAATGCCATCATGTAGACTGAGTTGAGTGGATTGTTGGAGCGAAAGTAGCGAACCACCTCATCCTTCAGTTCCTCACTGGTGCCATTCCAGGTATCGATTACCTTTTGGAACCGTTCAACCTCAGTAATCTCGCCCCGTGTGTAGCGGTCTTCGGTATCCCGGATCGTTTCTTCGGCAGCCTCGAGAAGCTTGCGTTTGCTGGGCGGAACCTGCAGGTCATCCACACTGATGGAGACGCCTGCGCGCGTGGCATACCGAAATCCCAAGTCTTTGAGCTGATCGGCCATCTGCGATGTCCGCGCTGCACCGTAGGTGGTAAACGCCCAGGAAATCAACCGTCGCAGTTGCCCTTTATCGACAACGCGATTCCGAAAAATTTGTTGGTTTTTTTGCTCTACCATGAGTTACCCCGCCTCTCCCGTGAATTGATTTGAGCCTTTAGCGCTGGCCGCTCGGATCGCCCAGAAGCGCTAATGCTAAAGGCTGTTCCTGCTTTAGACTGCCAAAGCGTCTTGAATCGCTTTGTTGTAGATAATCCGTCCCGGAGTTGTTTTGATGTACTGAGAAATCAAATTACCGTCCGCGTCATACCGCGATCGCCGGAACTTGTAGAGCTTGGTGACAATGCCATCATCAGACGCTTGTTCTTCCAGGACATCTGTGTCCGATTCATCTGTCTCCACGTCCCCATCAAACCGCACCCAGACATGATCATGGATGTCAACTTGCTTTTGTTCGTAAGCGGTAATGGCATCATCCAGGCTAGAGAAATAGCGATCGACCCCAGACACGGCGGCTGGATTTTCAGCCGTCAGGTAGTAGCAGCCCAGCACCATATCCTGGCTCGGTGTGATGATCGGGCGTCCCGTCGCAGGCGAGAGGACGTTGTTGGATGCCAGCATGAGCAACCGTGCCTCAGCCTGTGATTCGAGTGACAGGGGAACGTGTACGGCCATCTGGTCACCGTCAAAGTCAGCGTTGAACGCCGGACAAACCAGAGGATGCAGCTGAATCGCGCGTCCTTCCACCAAAATTGGCTCGAACGCTTGAATCCCCAAGCGGTGAAGTGTTGGTGCCCGGTTGAGCAACACAGGGTGGCCGTCGATCACTTCCTCCAGCACATCCCAAACGGTGGGATCGTTGCGCTGAATTAGCTTTTTCGCAGCTTTGATGTTGTTTACTAACCCCTGCCGAATCAGTCGATGAATGACAAATGGCTGAAACAGCTCGATCGCCATTTCACGGGGCAGGCCGCACTGGTGAATCTTCAGCTTGGGCCCCACAACGATGACAGAACGGCCAGAATAGTCCACCCGCTTACCCAGCAGGTTTTGGCGGAACCGTCCCTGTTTCCCTTCGATGATGTCAGACAGGGATTTGAGTGGCCGATTGTTCGCACCAACGACCGTACGACCGCGCCGACCGTTATCAATGAGTGCGTCGACGGCCTCCTGGAGCATCCGCTTTTCGTTTCGAACGATGATTTCAGGGGCAAGAATTTCCTGTAATCGAGCCAGACGGTTATTGCGGTTGATCACGCGGCGATACAGGTCATTCAGGTCAGACGTTGCAAACCGTCCCCCATCAAGTTGCACCATCGGGCGTAGATCGGGCGGAATGACCGGAATCACTGAAAGCACCATCCAGTCTGGCTTGGAGCCGGTAGCGATGAAGTTGTCGATCACTCGCAGGCGCTTAATTAGCTTGGCGCGTTTTTGTCCTTTGGAGGTGGCAATTTCTTCACGCAACTGCTCTGCTTCGGTTTCAAGCGTGATGTCCTGCAGCAATCGCTGGAGGGCTTCAGCGCCAATCCCGACCTCAATTCCTGCCAGCTTAGAGTCTTCGCTGTACAGCTCGTCTTCAATCTCGATCCACTGATCTTCTGTCAGCAGTTGCTTGTAGGTCAGATTCTCGGCATTCCCAGGATTCAGCACCACGTAGGCGTTGAAGTAGACAATTTGCTCCACGTCCCGGAGCGGCATGTCCAACAAAATTGCCATGTAGCTGGGGATACCCTTGAGATACCACACGTGGGCAACGGGAGCAGCGAGCTTGATATAGCCCATGCGGTGCCGCCGCACCCGTGACTCCGTCACTTCTACCCCACAGCGCTCACACACAATACCCCGATGGCGTACGCGCTTGTATTTCCCGCAATGACATTCCCAGTCCTTGGCGGGACCAAAAATTCGTTCGCAGAACAACCCGTCCATTTCAGGCTTTAGCGTCCGGTAGTTGATCGTCTCCGGTTTGGTGACTTCACCGACTACTTGTCCGTTGGGTAGGGTTCGCTCGCCCCACTGACGAATCCGCTCTGGAGATGCCAGACCAATCTTTACATAGTCAAACCGCTGCTCTAGCTTTGGCATCGTCATCTTTCCTTCTATCAGGTTTTCGCTTTTGGTTGTAAAGCCCTTTGGGCACACCAGAAAAGTTGCTAAAAAACGGCAGGATCATGTTGTGGCACCAGTAGTTGGCTGTCAGCGCATACAGTGACTCACAACCAACCACTCGTAATCAACCCCTCCGCTATTCGTCGCTGTCGTCGATCTCATCCCGCGAAATGGACTCATAGGTTGGACGAGACGGTGCACGGCGGCTACTGACGTCTGCCATCAGGTCAACCTCACTGTCACGACTCGTTCCATCCTCACGGGTGTCAAGTTTATGCACCGCGACATCCAGACATAGCGATTGCAGCTCACGCATGAGTACCTTGAACGATTCCGGTGTTCCTGGTCGGGGAATGGCTTTACCCTTCACGATCGCGTTGAGCGCTTCATTCCGTCCCTGCATATCGTCTGACTTCACAGTGAGCAGTTCTTGCAGGGTGTAGGCCGCACCAAACGCTTCCAGTGCCCATACTTCCATCTCACCAAAGCGCTGGCCGCCCTGTTGCGCTTTACCGCCCAGCGGTTGCTGGGTCACCAGCGAGTAAGGACCAGTGGAGCGCGCATGGATCTTGTCATCCACCAGGTGCACCAGCTTCAGCATGTAGGCTTTGCCAACCGTGATCGGGCGATCAAACGGTTCCCCCGTCCGGCCATCAAACACCACGGTTTTGCCCGCGTTTTCAGGGTCAAACAACCAGTCTTTCGCCAGGATCTCGCTGGCTTCATTCAACTTGCTGTGCACTGTTTCGCGAGACTTTTCCTCACCGTGCATTTCGTCGAATGGGACAACCTTAAACCGCACATCCAGATTCTCCCCGGCCCAGGCCAACAGGCATTCGTACACCTGCCCAACGTTCATCCGGGAGGGCACCCCGAGTGGGTTCAACACAATATCAACGGGAGTCCCATCCGGCAAATAGGGCATATCTTCCAGCGGCAAAATGCGGGAAATAATGCCCTTGTTGCCGTGGCGGCCCGCCATCTTATCGCCGACCTGGATTTTTCGCTTTTGGGCAACGTAGACACGCACCACCATATTGGCTCCAGGCGGTAGCTCATCACCCTGCTCACGCGTAAACACCCGCACATCGACAACCCGACCTTTTTCACCGTTGGGAACGCGGAGAGAGTTGTCTCGAACGTCTCTCGCCTTTTCACCAAAGATGGCCCGCAGCAGTTTCTCTTCGGGCGGCTGATCCGATTCCCCTTTGGGGGTGACTTTACCCACAAGGATGTCGCCGGCTTCGACCCAGGCACCAATTCGAATAATGCCCGTTTCATCCAACTGGCGCAGCGAGTCTTCACCCACGTTGGGAATTTCCCGCGTAATTTCTTCGGGGCCCAGCTTTGTTTGCCGCGCCTCGATTTCGAACTTCTCAATGTGAATGGAGGTGTAAGTGTCGTCGTAGACCAACCGTTCACTAATGAGGATTGCGTCCTCGTAGTTGTAACCTTCCCAGGGCATATAGGCCACCAGGATGTTTTGACCCAGGGCCAGCTCACCCTTTTCGGTCGCAGAGCCATCGGCCAGTACTTGCCCCGTCACCACTTTGTCGCCGACAAAGACGATCGGACGCTGGTTTAAGCAGGTGTCCTGGTTCGATCGCTGGTACTTCTGGAGCTGATACTCAATTTCGCGACCTTCTGGGCTGCGTACGCGCAGGCGATCGGCAGATACATAGGTGACCTCGCCATCAGTGCGGCTGACAATCACCATCCCAGAGTCACGGGCTGCCTGAGCTTCCAACCCCGTACCCACTAATGGGCGTTCGGGTCGGAGGAGCGGCACGGCCTGACGCTGCATGTTCGATCCCATCAGCGCTCGGTTCGCATCGTCATGCTCCAAAAATGGAATCAATGAGGTTGCAACCGAAATGATTTGCACGGGCGAAACCGCCACGTAGTCCACTTCGTCACGGGTGGTAGTGGTGAATTCCTGGCGGTACCGGACAGGCACCGATTCACCCAGAATATTGCCTTCTTCGTCCATGGTGACGTCACCCGCGGCTACGCGCAGATCGTCCTCTTCGTCAGCCGTCATATATTGTGGCGGCCGATCCTTAAGGACGCGCCCATTTTCAACCGGATAGAAGGGCGTCTCAATAAAGCCATAGGCATTCACCCGTGCGTGGGTAGCCAGGGAGCCAATCAGACCAGCGTTGGGACCTTCTGGAGTTTCGATCGGGCAGATGCGTCCATAGTGGGAGGGGTGAATATCGCGAACAGCGAAGCCCGCCCGCTCCCGCGTGAGGCCACCAGGCCCCAGCGCGCTGAGACGGCGCTTGTGGGTCAGCTCAGCCAGTGGATTGGTTTGATCCATGAACTGGGAGAGCTGTGAAGACCCAAAGAATTCCTTGATTGCTGCTACCAGGGGTTTGGGATTAACCAGGGATGCAGGCGTCAGCGATTCAGCATCTGATACGGTCATCCGCTCCCGGATAATCCGCTCCAATCGATTAAGGCCGACACGAACCTGGTTTTGCAGTAGCTCACCTACCGATCGCACCCGACGATTGCCCAGGTGGTCGATGTCGTCAATGCTGCCGATATCGAACTCCAGATTGATCAGGTAGTCGATCGACGCCAGAATATCCTGCGGTGTCAGCACCCGCACCGGTTCCGGCACGTTCAGCCGCAGTTTTTTGTTGAGCTTGTACCGACCGACTTTCCCCAGGTCATACCGTTTGGGATCAAAGAAACGTGAATCGAGCAGCTGTTGACCACCGGATACCGTCGGTGGTTCGCCCGGACGTAGCTTACGATACAGCTCCATCAACGCTTCTTCTTCACCAAACTGACCTTCTTTCTCGATCGTTTTTTGGAAGTATTCAGGGTGACGCAGCGCATCAAAAATTTCGCCATCACTTAAGCCGAGCGCTTTCAAAAGCACCTGGGCCGATAATTTCCGAGTCTTGTCGATACGAACCCAGACCAGATCGTTTTTATCGGTCTCAAACTTGAGCCATGCCCCTCGGTTTGGAATCAGACTCGCGTTGTAGGTGCGGCGACCGTTCTTGTCGGTTTCTGACTTGTAGTACACACCAGGACTACGGACAATCTGGTTGACAATGACCCGTTCAGCGCCGTTGATGATAAAGGTGCCGCGATCGGTCATCAACGGCAAATCGCCGATGAATACCTCTTGCTCCTTAATTTCACCCGTTTCCTTGTTAATCAAACGGGTCGGTACATACATCTGAACAGCGTAGGTGCTGTCCCGTCGCTTGGCTTCGTCAACGTCATACTTGGGGCGTTTCAGCTTATAGTCTTTGCCCAGAAAGTGAAGCTCAAGCTTACCGGTGTAGTCCGTAATAGGGGAGAAACTATCCAGTTCCTCAATAAGCCCTTCTTCAAGAAACCAGCGGAAGCTAGCCCGCTGAATCTCAACCAGGTCTGGTAACGTGAAAGCGGGGGGGGTGTAAGTCTGCTCAGTCATGCGTCTCCTCGAAAGGGGTCACGCCCAGCGCGAGTCCCAGATTTTACGTGGTTTGTACAAAAAAGTCAATACAAAAACCCTGGATTCTGGTGAGAACCCAAGAAGCAGGTTATTCAGTTACGTTCGCAGTTGGCAGTTCAGAGCAATCTCCAGGGGATCAATAGCAGGGGCGGAACGGACATCGTTAGCAGTCAATCGCGCAAATCCAAAAAGTGAACTGCAGACAACTTACTCAAGCGGCTTAGGGGTTGCAAGCAGTAAGCTGGTGGTAGGTAAAACGTTGAATGGCTGTAGAGTAATCATGCGATAGGCGGACTTGTATTCATTATGGCTTAGAGAAACTCATTTTGTGGGCTGTTTAATAGCAAATATTGTTGACTGAGTCAACAGTGTTATTGCAATCCCACTACTGAGACGCGAACTGAAGCGATTCGGTATCGGCAGAAACCAGCGCCGGTAGCGCTAAATTGAATAGAGTGCAAGCATTTCGAGTGGTCTGCATTGCCAGTTGATCCAGATCGACCTGCCGGAGGCGAGCAATCTGTTCGGCGACATATCGGACGTAGGCTGGTTCGTTACGTTTGCCGCGTCGGGGGACAGGAGCCAGAAATGGGCAGTCTGTTTCAATCAGCAAGCGATCGCTCGGCACCATCTGAGCCGATTCGTGAATTTGCGTTGCCTTTGGGAATGTCACGGTACCACTGAAGCTGATGTAGAAGCCCAGATCGAGAAACCACTGCGTTTCCGTCACGGATCCGCCCCAGCAGTGCATCACGCCTTTGACGGCTCCATGCTGCTCCCAGAAACGACGAAGCAGTTCTGCCATCGGTTTGGCCGCATCGCGACAGTGAATGATCACAGGAAGATCAAGCGCCTGCGCAATCGCCAACTGTGCCGTCAACGCTTCCTGCTGCTGCTCGTAGTTGCTGGCCTTGAAAAAATCCAGCCCTGTCTCGCCGATCGCCACCACCCGGGAATCCGACCGGGCCAATGACCGAATCTCGTCAGCAGTGCTCAAGCCCCATCGCTCCTGAACGTCCAGCGGATGCAGGCCAACCGCAAAGGACAGCTCCGGAATCCGATCCGCCAGTTGCTGGATCACTGGAAATTCAGCGGGTTCAACACACGAATGCACCAACCGGACGATACCCTCTTCACGCCACCGCAAAACAACCGCATCTAAATCGGCCTGAAACGAATCAAAATTGATGTGAACGTGGGTATCGACTAATTGCATAGCTAACATCAGAATGAAAGGCTAGAGGGCATCGACGATGTCAAGCAGCGATCCCAACGACTGTGGGGATCGCTGCTTGACAGCTTGAACCCAGTCCTTTACGACGCGCCCGACGTCTGTGCTTCTTGCTTTTTCAAAGCACGTGCAATTCGCGCCTTTTTCCGTGCGCCCGTGTTGGGGTGGAGTGCGCCACGCTTCACAGCCTTGTCGATCTTGCTGTAAGCAGCCGACATATGCTGCTGAATTTCTTGCTGAAGCTCAGGCGTTGGATTCGCAGCGTAACTACTGACGACGGCGAAATACTTTTTAGTCAACGTTTTGACCGCTGACTTGTAACTCTTGTTGCGTAGGCGGTTGCGCTCTGCAATTTCGACGCGCTTAATGGCAGACTTGATATTAGCCACAGTAAATCTCGGAAACCCTTCTATTGAACGTTACTTAGACAAACGTGCTTGACGCTAGATAAATAACTATAGCATCTCCTTTTCATGATAACGCGATCCCCAAAAAATCCAGGTTAAGCTAGAGTAGCGAGTACAGATTCGTTTCGTATCCAGGGTTCCCGCGATGCTGACGGCTTCTGTATTTACTGGGCAATTCCTAAGACTGGCATTCCTACTCCATGCTGCGAATCATCACTCAGCGGTCTGAGGCACGAACTGAACTGCGACGGATCTGCGATCGCACTCACGATGATCAGGTCGTTCACAAAGAAGCAACGGTACGGGAAGTGCTTCAGGCTGTGAAACGACAAGGCGATCGTGCGGTGCTGCACTACACATCAGAGTTTGACCAGTTAACTTTAAAGTCAGAAGACCTGCGCGTGAGTGGGTCGGAGCTGGACGCCGCCTATCAACAGGTGTCGAAAGACCTGCTGGATGCGATTCGGCTTGCCTGCCGCCAAATCGAATCCTTTCATCGCCAGCGGATACCCAAGAGCTGGGTACAGTTTGCGGAAGACGACGTTGTGCTCGGCAAGCGCTATACGCCAGTTGATCGGGCTGGGCTTTACGTTCCCGGTGGGCAGGCTGCTTACCCCAGTACGGTGCTGATGAATGCGATTCCGGCGAAGGTGGCGCAAGTCCCCCGGATTGTAATGGTAACGCCGCCAGGTGCAGAGAAGATGATCAATCCTGCTGTTCTGGTGGCGGCGCAAGAGGCTGGGGTGGAGGAAATTTACCGCGTTGGGGGAGCACAGGCGATCGCGGCATTGGCCTATGGGACGGAAACCATTCCTAAAGTTGATGTGATTACTGGCCCGGGCAATATCTACGTGACCCTGGCGAAAAAGCTGGTGTATGGCACGGTGGGCATTGATTCGCTGGCTGGCCCATCGGAAGTGTTGATTATTGCCGATAAAGCGGCCAATCCCGCCCATGTGGCTGCCGATATGCTGGCACAGGCCGAACATGATCAGATGGCAGCGGCAATTTTGCTTACGGATGATTCGGTGTTGGCCCGTAAGGTGGTTGAAGAAGTCGAGCGGCAATTGGTGGATCACCCCCGTCGGCTCCTCACCGAAAAAGCGATCGCGCACTATGGCCTGGTGGTGGTGGTCGAATCGCTGGCCGATGCGGCTGAACTCTCCAACGAGTTTGCGCCTGAGCACCTGGAGCTTGAAATTGAAGACCCGTGGGGGCTGATCGAAAAGATCCGTCACGCGGGCGCAATCTTTCTTGGCTATTCGACCCCGGAAGCGGTAGGTGACTATTTGGCCGGGCCGAACCATACGCTGCCTACTTCCGGCTCTGCCCGTTATGCGTCTGCACTGAGTGTCGAAACCTTTCTTAAGCACTCCAGTTTAGTCGAGTATTCTCACGCTGCCCTCCAACGAGTAGCGGGCGCAGTGGATGTGCTGGCTACGGCTGAGGGGTTACATTCGCACGCAAACTCTGTACGGCTGCGGGTGCGCAATAACTTGAAGCCAGACGCTTAGAAGATCTGGTAGTGAGGCATCGTCTAGTGACTGTTTGAGTAGGCAAACTGTAGGGTGACTCTTGGAATCCCGTGAGAGTTACTTGATCAACTGTTCAGAGTTTGCTGTGTGCTTCGGCTTCAGCGTGATCCATAGCAGTATCGTTTAGACCAGCCGTCAACAGTTAGTGCCCCGTTGACGGCTGACCACTACAGAATCTTACCGCTATTTCCTGGTTGGCTCGTGTCTGAGCATCAGAATTTACGTGATCCTTTATAGCCCGAAGCCGTTGCCAGGTCTGCCAGGGGCTGAGTGCCCAGGAGGGTCTTGCCCTTGATTTTCCAGGTTGGGTAGCCCTCAACCTTTTCGGCCTCACAAAGCGCCGGGTGAGCATTTTTGCCATCTTCAGCACATTCAGTGTAGGGTAACTGCTGCGCGGCTGTGCGCCCAAATAGCTGCAGCTGCTCGTGGCAATGAGGGCACCAGTAGGCACCATACATTTTGGCCCCGACTTGCTTGAGATGTTTGGCAAGGGCGATCGCGGCAGCACTTGACGTTGTAGTCACTGGTGGTGCCGCATGTGCTTGCGCGACTGTAACCGCAGGGCGACTGGGTGCTGTGACACTGGGCGTCGCACCCGATCGCGCATTCAGACCCAATGCAACAGCGATGCCTGCTCCAGCCAGTGCAGCAGCGACCATCCAACTCTGAACCGACTTTGTCATATACATCCTTCACCGTCAGATCGTTTTCATTATTTACTATTGAGGCATTCCGGGCAGTCAAGTTCCCGTGTGCCAGTTGCCGCTCGTCAATCCCATGCCGATTGTTCTCCGTGATTGTATCCCCGGAGAACTGCACCTCGCTACCTAAGAGTGCGACTGGGATAAAAACTGCCGGAGCCGCAGCAAGCTGGCCGTCTGTGCCAGGTTTAGCGGCAGCAGCGAAATGCCCTCTAAGCGAGACTGCACCCAGCCGTCGCCCCAATACCATTCATGAAAGCCATCGATGCCTTGACTCAACAATAGCCGCAGACTGTTCGGTTGGATCTGGTCAACCGTTTGTCGGATTGCGATCGGTCCGGCCCAGCTTGTAAACGTTAAACCAGCCTGTAACTCAGTCGGTAGCCCTTGATCGAGCCGTAATGGCGATAGCCACGTTTGCAGTTGACTACAGTGAGTCAGGCTTTCCCGCAGGCGCTGCTCTGGGGCGGCAATCTCAATGCGGATGCTACTTTGTTGAAACGTTCCCAGCATGGTCGAGTGATGGCAGAAAGGACTTCCTACAGTATGCCAAACCTCGGTGGTAGCCGTTGCGATCGCAATGATATGGTCAACAAGCGTCTAACTGCGTGTTGTGAATGGCCTCAGAATCGTTGAGGTAACGGGACTGGCGGGATTCGAACCCTCGACCTACCGCTTAGGAGGCGGTCGCTCTATCCTGCTGAGCTACAGCCCCAAAGACAGATCAGCTATCGTGATTAACCAGGGTATAGGGTGATTATAACAGTCAGCAGTGAGGCGAACGGCCATTGGGCGCTATAGGGGCTTCAGCAACGTGACTTTAAGCTTGAAATTCCCCCCGGCCAGTTCGCCAAAAGCGCGGACGCGAACGGTGTAGGTGCCAGCTTTGGTAATACGTGTGAATAGCAGTGAGTTGGTGCTGCCATCAGGGCCATCATCGTTTTCGGCAACGGTAGAGCCATCAGCCGCGATGAGTGTCACGATCGTATCGAAGTTCTCAGAGGTGAGGTCGATCGACAGCTGGTTGCCTTCCTGGAGCTGCAGCACGTAATCACGCGCAAACCCACCCTGCCCTGTGGGAATATCTTTATCGCTTAGTTTGTCCACAATAACTTTGCCAGGAGTGATGGGAATTGGTTTGTAAACGTCACTCTGGGCGATCGTGGGAGACACATTGGTGCTGATTGTCAGTAGCGCGAGGGGAATCAGGAATGCAAGACGAAACTTAACGGTAAAAGGATGATTCATGAACGCGACGGGTGAGAGACGGCGGGATTTCAGCTCGTCAACATTATGGCTCAGGGTTCGGGATAAAAATTAAATTTAGGCGCTGGGGAGAGCCGGGTGAAGCGTCTGGGGTGAGGGCCACTCACGGCGACCGCGATCGATAACAGAGCCTCATTGGTGTCGATCCCCGATCGCACGCGCTGTCTGTTTCAGCGATCGCCCTATACTGGGATGGGCATCGAGACATTTGATTGAGAGATTACTAAAAGAGGTCACAGCATGGCATCCATTCGCGAATTGCATCAGCAGCTCATGCGCAAGGAGCGATCGGCAGTCGAAATTACGCAGGCTGCGATCAAGCAAATTCAGGCATTGGAACCGACGCTCCATAGCTTCTTGCATGTGACTGCCGCGCAGGCATTGGCGCAGGCAAAGCAGGTTGATGCCAGGATTGCGGCGGGGGATGACATTGGCTTGCTGGCCGGAATTCCGATCGGCATCAAAGATAACCTCTGCACGAAGGGTATTCCGACGACCTGCGCCTCGCGCATTCTGGAAAATTTTGTGCCGCCATATGAATCGACTGTGACCCAGGCACTGGCCCAGGTCGGCGCGGTGACAGTGGGCAAGACCAACCTGGATGAGTTTGCGATGGGTGGTTCTACAGAAACTTCGGCATTTCAGCAGACGGCAAACCCGTGGGACACGACACGGGTACCTGGCGGTTCATCCGGTGGCTCGGCTGCAGCCGTGGCCGCGGGAGAATGTGTGGTTTCGCTGGGATCGGATACCGGCGGATCGATTCGTCAGCCTGCCTCATTTTGCGGCATCGTGGGGCTAAAGCCTACCTATGGCCTGGTATCGCGCTATGGTCTGGTCGCGTTTGCGTCGTCGCTGGATCAGATCGGCCCCTTTGCCCGATCGGTAGAAGACGCGGCTATTTTGCTGAACACGATCGCAGGCTACGACCCTAAAGACTCCACCAGCCTGAAGGTTGCCATTCCCGACTACACTCAATTTCTCACCCCAGACCTCAAAGGGAAGAAAGTTGGCGTCATTCGAGAGACGTTTGGTGAGGGGCTTGATCCGGCAGTGGAAAAAGCAGTCAACGCGGCGATCGACCAGCTGAAAAGCCTGGGAGCTGAGATCCGCGAGATTTCCTGCCCTCGGTTTCGCTACGGCATTGCGGCGTACTACATCATTGCGCCATCCGAAGCATCGGCCAATCTTGCCCGCTACGATGGCGTCAAGTACGGTGCCCGCATTCCCGATGCCGAAAACCTGATGGATATGTACACCCGCACGCGTGCTGAAGGGTTTGGTGCCGAGGTTAAACGGCGCATTATGATTGGCACCTATGCGCTATCAGCAGGCTATTACGATGCGTACTACCTCAAAGCACAGAAAGTCCGGACGCTGATTAAGCAAGACTTTGAGCAAGCGTTTGAGCAGGTGGATGTGTTGGTCAGCCCGACGGCACCGACGACCGCCTTCAAAGCGGGTGACAAAACTACCGATCCCCTCAGCATGTATCTAATTGACCTGATGACCATTCCCGTTAACCTGGCTGGATTACCCGGCATTAGCGTGCCGTGCGGGTTTGATGGACAGGGATTACCGATCGGTCTGCAAATTATCGGCAACGTCTTGCGTGAAGATCAGGTCTTGCAGGTTGCCTACGCTTATGAGCAAGCAACTGAGTGGCATACGCACACGCCGACGGAGAGGTGAGCGATCGCAACCAGCAAGCGGGAGACACAGACATCAAGTTTTCTTATCTGAAACAGCAACGTTCCTGCTTTGAGCTGCAAAACTCTAAGAAAAACTTAGACTATTTTTGTTTGAAATCGCAACGTTCTGATTTTAAACGCGATCGTTGCGGCTTTCGATGAGACGATTCCTGTTTGAAGCGAGAACATTCCGACCGAAAGATAAGTTTTCCTCATCTTAAACAGGAATCATCCTATTTGAAACAGGAACACTCCTGTTTCAAATAGGGATGTTCTGATTTCAGATAGGAATGTTCCAGCTTTGGGCAAGGATCGTCTCACTCAAAGTAGGAGTGCTCTAGTTTCAAACAGGAACATTCTGCCTCAAAGCAGGAATCGTCCACCCTTAAACGAGAACATACTCGTTTTACACAAAAACGTTCCGATCGCAAGCGAAAAACACCTCACTGCCGAGGAGAACATCGGAGCTTCAAGCAAAAAGACTCTCATCTTGAGTTAAACAACCAACTTACTTGTGCGGTGTAGCACGACGAAACAGTTCAACCGCTGCTTTATCTGTAGCTTCCTTCACCAGAAAACTTGTCTCTTCAACAAACCGATTAAGGTCGGAGGGTAAACCGTCAATATAATCACGGCGCTCAATGACTCCATATTGCTGAACAAGGATTACTGTGTGTCGCTTTCCATTAATCTCTTTAGGACGTTTAGCTTGAGGTGTAAGCGTCAATTGGTTAATCCGCTGCTCAAACTGCATCAGTTGTTGCGTATCAATCTTTCCCTCCCAGCACCCCTTACACGATTGCCAACGTGCGCTAGTTTCTACACGTCCATTACTAACCCATCCATCGGCATCTACTACAAGGTAATTATAGAGTCCGTCATAGAGATCCTCATAGCTAATCAAAGTGAAAAGAGCCTTCCGAGCAGGGGGAGAAGGGGTCTTAGCGCGCCTATACCTACGATTAGAGTCTCTACGAATCTCGTTTTCCAGCCACTGTCGGCTCTCAATAAACTGGTTACAGATGAAGGTCCCCTCTGCATTCGGGTTTCCATCAAAGCAAACCATCGTCTCTGACTTCGGTTTGGTCGCGTCACAGATGAAGGCATTATGGTCTGCATTGTAGTGTCCCTCTACGCAAACCATAGAACCTAACTTTGGCTCGATCGCGTCACCAGAAGGACTGGCTTGACCGATGGATGAAAGCAGGGTTGCGGCAAGCGTAATGAGTGCGATCGACCTTAACCGTTTGCCCATCGTGAATCCTGAAAAAAGCAGCATTGATTCAGCATACGATGCAGCGACGCGATCGCCGCTGCATCCTCATAGATTTACACCGCATCCCAGATGATGAGCTGAATCGGCGTGGGATTGTAGCCATTGCACGGATTATTCATCTGCGGGCAGTTGGAAATTACCACCAGCGTGTTCATCTCTGCGCGTAGATCTACTGTACTGCCAGGGTCAGAAATGCCATCCACAATTTCAAGCGTCCCATCTTCGCTGACGGGTACATTCATGAAAAAGTTGATGTTGCTCGTCATATCTCGCTTGCCCAGGCCGTAATCCTTCAGGGCATAAAGAAAGTTCTCCACACAGGCGTGCTGCCATTTCTTGTCTAACCCAAAGCGCACCGAATTGCTTTCACAACTGCATGCGCCACCAGATGTATCGTGTCGCCCGCAGGTATCACTCAGCACGGTCATGAGCACATTGCCATCGTTGGAGTACAGCTTTGTGCCGGTGGTGATG
>Ga0070738_10004967_pt1 | contig 15282 bp, 11 predicted proteins | sample Coa_R2_2_FD_66446 | JGI IMG/M metagenome (GOLD analysis project Ga0070738, IMG submission 66446) | Surface soil microbial communities from Centralia Pennsylvania, which are recovering from an underground coalmine fire - Coalmine... | ecosystem: Environmental > Terrestrial > Soil > Unclassified ...
AAGGGGTTTACGAAGGAATACAAAACCTACCAAACCTTGAAACAGGCCTATATGGATGCTCAGGCCGCATACGCGAATGCATATGCCGCTGCAATGAACGATGCCTCCCTGGGTCAAGTCTGGCCTGTGACATCGAAATCGCTACAGGCTGCTGTCGATAATGCTTACGATGATTGGCGTTCTTCTGACGCCGAAAAGATTGAGAATGCACTGGAGACAGTCAAAAGCGTTGGCGGCTCGATCGGGAATCATTTTCTCTCCCAGGCACGTGCCCTGTTTGATACCTGGAGCCTGGGACTTTCGGGTGGTGTAGCGGCTAAGACGCCATACACACAAATCATGCCCAGTTCCTGGTATGACCCCAATGACACAGAGAATGGTTTCACAAAGTTAAAAGCATCATCGTCACAGTTTCACTCCTATAGTGCCTCCAGCAGCAGCCAAATGGCTTCAAGCTGGTACAAAGGGCATTCATCCTCGACCGGTGGCTCGGCAGGGGGAATGGTTTTTGGCATCACCTTTGGAGCCAGTGCAAGTCACTCGAACGCCGACCAGCACTCTGGTTCAGATACATCAGGAAGTCAGAGTCATCAATTTAGCAACTCAATGAGCAATGTTTCCATTGAGTTCGAATACGGTCTGTGTAATATCTACCGTCCCTGGTTGCTATCGGAATTATTTGTGATTGATGGCTGGTATCTACCTGGAGAAAAAGATAAGGTCGTGAGTGATGGCACGGTCGCTGGCCAAACCAGTGAAACAGATTCTCATCTGTTGCCCATGATTCCAACTCAGTTTCTGGTGGTTCGCAACGTGAAAATTACGGCTGATGGTTGGGGTGACGCTGGCACGCAGATGAGTAACTACTGTACCCATGCCCAACGCGACGATCAATCCAGCTCAACGAATGTCAGCGGTGGGGTCGGGTTTATGTGTTTCGGCGGCACCGTTAGCCATCAAAATGCTGATTGGTCAGGCGATGATGCCGAATCGTCTAGCGCCGCCGGTAGCTGGTCTTTTTCGGGCAATGCCCAGCATGGAACACTGCAAATCAACGGCTGCCAGATTGTCGGGTGGGTGGGTGAAATTATCCCTGCATCCCCAAAAGTAGACGGCACGAAACCCGTTAGTGCACCTACAGCGACAGCGACTCCCGTTGCTTCGTAGATCCCTTGCAGAACAGTTGCGATATTGCGGAGTGGTGGATTACTTGCTCAAGGCCGCAGGGTTGCCTGCAATGCTCTGACCTGGCTCACCACTCCAATCAATCAGCATCCTGCTACAACATCCGCGATCGGCCAAGTCAGCGATGTGTCGCTTTGGTAGAGATCTAAGGGTCACAGATTGATTAATGTGCAATTCTCTGCGTAGGGGCATGGCACTGCTATGTCCCTACCAAACCTCAGATTTACAGATTATTTAATTCGCAATCCCAAAGATAAAACCAATTGGTCAAACACGAAAGCTGGAACGGCTTTCTGTCTCGCCTGTGCCAAACGTGAATGGTGGCAGCGATCGCGTCCAAACCAGATAGCCAGTCACGATCCATCTTTTATTTACTAAAAATTTCCTGCTTTTCTAAACCACTTCCGTGGAGGATTCTGTGGATACCTCACCATTAGTTGCGATCGGTCAACAACTTCAAGACTTCTTAATCAAACAGTTCAGTCCACCACCAGGAGCCAAGTGCGAGTTAGGGTTTCTGGGCAGTGGTATCGCCGTTGAGCCAGAATCATTTCTCAGCCAGGGGCAGTTTAACCCGGCCAGAATTAATACCTGGCTCAGTATTGCGGCAGATCCGCTCAGTACAATCATTGATGGCAGAGTGGCCCCAACCCAGTGGACAGCCACACAGCTCATGCAAGCAATTTGCGCTACGGCCAGAAGTACAGCACCCGTAGGGAGTGATACCGCCTCGAGCTTTGCCAAGATCAAAAGTCAGGCAATGGAAAACCTTGACGGCATGATGAATCTCAATACGGCTCCACTGGATTGGTATGACCCCGCTCAAGTCCCCCAGTGGTCTCACTATAGCTTCACAGCAAGCACCTCAGATACATCGCAAACTGGCCCAGTGGTCTCACCACCACCACCCCGGCCATCAGATCATTTGTGGTCGTGGCGCAGGCTGCCTCAAGTTCTCTTAGAGCAATCACCACCCGTTTCAGTTCCACCCGGAACGGAAGTCTTACACAAGATCGAACGATCGCCTCTGCACCTGGCAACAATGCCCTTGATGGCACCGGCCGTAGCAGATGTGCATATGGCGGTTGCACCCCAACTGGTCTCCCTTCAGACCGCAGGCATTGCACAGACAGCCCAGGTGTCCAATGCAGTGAAAGTTGCCAGCATTGAGCGCTATCCCAACATCATGATTGCTGAAAATGCTGAAATCACTTCTGTCACAGCCAGTGCTCGCATCTCCTCCAGAGCGATCGCGGTTTCGCACGCGATTTCACAAGCAGCAGACCAGGCCGTATCCAGTTCTGTAAGCTCCAGTTCCTTATCCATCAACTTAAGCTATTTGTTTGTTGAACTATCACGTACGCCCTGGTGGAATGAGCTGTTGATTACTCTAAATGACTGGTATGTACCGGGACAGCAGCGCGCCACATTTGTCGCTGATGCAACGGACAGTCAATCGATTGGAGTTCCGGTGGCACTTGTCTTAACGAACAATGTTCAAATTCAAGGCACCTGGTCCCAGTCTGACCTCAGTGCTATCAGCAGCAACACCCATATTGGCCCCTGGGCGTTAAGTGGTTATCAGATGACCAGTACGAATAGCTTAGGACAGGCGACGTTAACACTCCCTGGCATGCAGATGATCGCGTGTATTTATCGCCTGTTGCCACCACTACCACCCGTTAACGACCCCACTTTACCAGGTGCGTAAGCTACCGTTCGATCGCGGCGCTACCAGCCAGCATTAGCAGCATCAGTTTGCCTCAGGAGGCGATGATGTCCGATCCATCTGACACAAATTCACCCATTCATACCAGTAACCCTGTTACAAGTGCGTTAGCAGATGCAATGCACGTTCTCTATGTTTTTGATGGAAGTGGCCAACGAATTGGGCTAACCGAAGAGTACAAGACATATCGTACCCTCAAACAGGTTTATCTCGATGCTCAGAGTGCCTATGCAACGGCTTATGCCACTGCAATGAAGAACACTGCCCAGCTTCAGGTATGGCCAATAACTTCAAAATCATTACAAGCGGCTGTTGATAATGCCTATAGCGAGTGGCGATCCATCGATGCCGCCAGGATCGAAACTGCGATCGAGATTGTTAAACGTGCTGGTGAACTGAAATAGCCTCAGAGTGCTTAAAAATCGCCAATGGATTGTCGGGCGATCGCACCATCACGGCAGTTGATGGATTAGCCCGATCAAAGGTTTACCCAGTATTTACCCTCTTTAATGCGGAGAAAAAGACAATGACGACGAATGAATGTTTTGATGTGAACTGGGATGATACCCCACTCACCAACCAGTTAACCGATATGTCTTGTTGGGCAGCATCTGCGGCCATGGTTGTCGGTTGGCGCGATCGCCTGAGTATTGACCCTTCAGCGATTGCGGCCGGTACCGGCGATTGGGCGGCGTATGCCAACGGACTCGCTCCCCAGGACATCCCAACTCTGGCCACCGCTTGGGGACTCGAAATGGAACCCCCACAGTGCTACAGCATCGACGGTTTACGCAATCTGATTCAAGCCAAAGGGCCCCTGTGGGTTGCAGCAGCAGTACCTGGACTGCATGCGATCGTTGTGACTGGTATCTATAGCGATGGAGACGTTGACAATACATTCGTGCGGATTAATGATCCATGGGATCGCGATCCAGGGACACCCGGACAGCCTGGAGCATACCTCAATAGCCATACTCAAGGCAGTCAATACATTCTGACGCTAGAGCAGTTTGCCCAGGAGTATGAGACGCCAGCATCCTATCCCAATGTCAACATCCAAATTCTGCACGCAGACGGAAGGTCATGAGCCTGAACGCTGTCTTAAAAGTGCAAGATGAGGCTGTGGAATTTCTCGATCGAGCCTCCAAGTAAAGTCTCGATCAGGAAACCATCATCCAGCTTCAATCACACCATTCAGCATCAGGTTGGTTTTGCAATCATTGAGACGTGAGTTGGTTAATCTCTTGCTTGTATATCGCTCAATGACCATTTCCAGAGAATGATTTTACTTAAAGTGAGAAAGCCTCTATTAATAGAGGCTTTCTCACTTTAAATAGAGCGCTGAGATACCTAAACTTCAGCCTCAGTTTGATCTGATTTACGCTTGCGGAGTGCCGCTAGACCCAGGCCAACCAAACCAGGTAAGAGCGCAGGAGTCGGCACGGCGGTAGCAGGTTGATACGTTAAAAAAGAAGTACCATTAAGCGTACCTTGACCCAGTTCGTTAAAATCGGTTGCGTTCGTTTTAATAAAGAAAAAGTTAGTCTGGCTGTCCGGCAGGAGGCTAAGATCGCCAAAATCAAACGTGACGAGGCTACCATCCGACGAGCGAGAAGCCCTGAGAGGTGCGGTGTTCCCAAGCCCATCCGTTCGGAAATCAACATCAGTCAAAAAGTTAGCAAACGACGAGTGGGCAACAAATTGACCCAGGGAAATCGCTGAGCCAGTTGAATTTAAGTTACGAATCGTATAGTAAAAATCAAGCGTTCCTGATCTGTTTTCCTGGACGACGCGATCCTGAACAACCAGTTGACCAATCGAGCGGAGTGTATCTCTTAGAACTGTTCCACCGAGTTCGGGCCTGTCAGCAAAGGTTGTCCCGCTCAGGGAAACCGTACCGCCAGGATTTAAAGTTAATGCTTGCGCTTTTGGTATCTGCGCAATGCAGGTGCTCACAGCAGTTGTTACCAATGCAGTAAGGCTTAAAGCAATCGTTTTGCTAAGCATGACAAAGCTTCCTTCTTCTCAAAAAGTGGTTAAGTTGTAGATGCACTTTTTGAGGTAGATGCATGCCACGTAGACACTACATACTTGCACCAACGTTAGAAACACTGAAGTCCCATTCTCGCCATCATAATCTCCTATTTACCAAAAGCTAGATCTTTTAATATTTCTAAAAAATATCTGATTTAGAGATGGGCTTTAAGAGTAACACTATTCAACTGCATCAAATTCAAAGCTACTGTTTGCAATCGCACTCTAGCTACGGGTAGCTGTAATTTATCTCGTAATACAACCGTGAATCTTTTAATCATCCGTAATCTAACGCTCCACACGCATAACTACTGGTGCGATCGCAGCTTTTCAGGATTAATTTGAAACTGGATATTGGATGCTTTCTTCTTGCCCGGTAATTCCTGTGCGCCTAAGATATATCCTTCTTGTTTGAGTTCATCGACCGTGCGCCAAAAGATTTGGTTATTGCGGGAAGAGTTGCTACCGAGCAAATCCAAATTTTTGAACAGGTATTGCTTTGAGATCACCAAATATTGGCCCTCCTGAAGCGAGTCCCACTTCATGCGGCTGGCAAGGTAGATGAGTAACTTGGTTTTGTAATCGCTTTTGGCATTGCTGCCGAGCTTTTGCGTAATGTCTACCGTATTCGCAAACAGCACATAGTCACCTGTTCGGCCTGGCCCATCAAAAAATTCCAACGAAACCGTATAGGCGTCAGCTAGTTCGTAGGTGTAGTCAGCCGCTTTGACAAGATCGAAATCGCGGGGTACGTTATCAATCTCAAAATCCTTGATGCGTAGAATGCTCTTGATCGTGACCTTCGCACCAACATTATTGCCCTTACGCAAGGATTGGGCAAAGACAAGTTCCGTGCGGTGCAGTGCCACCAAATCACGATTGAGCTGCGATCGCAGCTTTGAAGCGAAGCCACCATCTTTAGTGCGCGTGTACCCTAAACTCTCCAGCAGATCATTAGAGCGAAAAGAAACCGTTGGCCCTGTCCCCTGTCGCGCAGCCTGTCGGTAAAGATAGAGCACGATCGCCACTTGACGCGGGTTGAGAAACGTCAGCAACGCCATAAAGAGGCGCTGAATTTTACGATCCTGGATCTTCTCCAGCCCCTTGCTGATCCCCTGATCCATGCAATTTCTGAGGTCAAGCTTGGTGTATTGCTCTTTCAGTTCCTCCCACTCATCCGATGAGAGGTCTTCGAGGGGCACACGTCGGGTTACAGCAATTTCGCTGGGGTCAGCCGCATCTGTTTCCACCCGCATCTCAAGGTAGTATCCGTCCGGGTCAGAGCGGAGTATCGGTAGCTGCATATCGGGATTGCCCACCGTAGCGCCCGCTCTTGGCAAAACCATCAGGAGTTGCCCATCCACTGGAAAGGTTAATGCGTCACTTTTACTCATGGGTACCACCGTAGCGTGAGCAAATTTTAGCAGCGATCGCAATTTAAAGCAGCTTTCTTGCGCGTGCAGCCGCGTTCTATATTTAGCGTGCTCATAAATTTAGACAAGCAAGAACGCTAGATATGGCCGCCGCTACGTACGACCCTGTAACTCCGGCGTATGCTTTTGGCCCCTCCTGCTGTAACTCCGGCGTACGTTTTTGACACGCGTGGCTGTAACTCCGGCGTATGGTTTTAACCTGTAACGCCCGCGTATGGAAGCGGCTTTGCCTGTAACGCCCGCGTATAGTTTTGGCCTGTAACGCCCGCGTCAATTTTTTGGACTGACTTACGCCAGTGCTTACTCTGTCGGAGCTTTGTGCCGTTGGCCTGTAACGCCCACGTATAGTTTTGGCCTGTAACGCCCGCGTATATGTAATGCCTTGCCTGTAACTCCGGCGTATGATTCCGACCTGTAACACCTGCGTATGCCTAACCTGTAACTCCCACGTATGAGCACTTTGATGCTATTGAGCATCTTGAATTCGAGTGGTACAACTTAGCAGACAATACGCCATAGTTCTCTTGTTCTGCTGTAAATCAGCAAGGGAGAGCGGATGTCAAACCGCGATCGGCAAACGCAGCGGTCAACATTCTGAACCGAAGCCTTGATGAAGATGGCCTCAGTTTCAGTTTTTTGATCTTGCCTGGAGCATCGCTAATCACAGGAGGAGGAACAAGCACCAAACTCAACCGATTAAAAACCCCATCCGACTGCGAATCGGACAGGGCTTTTGAGAATAGTCACTTTTGTATGAACCGGAACTCTAACCTCTGAGCTTGGCGGCAAGGTCGTTAGAGTTGCGTTGCCAAAAAACCGTTACAGGGCATAGCCATGTAGCACAGTTTCTTGTGTCTCATTTTAGGGGTAAGACCGTTAAAGGTGCAACCTTCATGGTCTTGATCCCTGGCTGCTGCATGGCTTGCTCTCACCAGAATTACCCACAGTGAGGATGCTAGCCATGTTTGCATTTGGCTTCAACGCTTGCGATTGCAGTCAGGGGTACGTCCGCCGTGACCGTACCCAGTCAGATCGTCTCCAGCAAAACGCTGTACCGGGAGATCGATCATGAGCCGAACCATTGATCCCAACGCGGTGCTCGATTCCTTTGCGCATCAGGTTGAGCAGGAATTTGTCGCTGGCAGCGCGATCGCCCCGGCCCTCTACCATGCCACAACGAGTCTGGTCAAAGACACAGAAATGCTGCCGGGGGGCGACGTTCGTTATCCCATCCATGAAGCGCTGAACTGGCACCTGACTCGTTTTGGGCGACAGGCGCGGCAGTCATTCGAGGCCGTACTGCTACAGCATGAAGACGGCTCTACCTGGCAGGCAAAGCTCAGTACCCCCCGAAGCGACCCTAAAGGCAAAGTACAGAAATACGAAACGCCTGTGGGAAACGGTGCCCGTGCGTACCTGCCCTCAATCCCATCCATAATTCGGCAGCGTGTTAGCGATCGCCACCGATGCAGCGTGCCTCTGGCGGGATCGTTCTGGCAGTGGCTTGAGCACCAGCCAACGATCCCGATCGTCCTCACCGAAGGCGGCAAGAAGGGACTGGCAGGGTTCAGTCTGGGGTTTGTTACGCTTGCCCTCTATGGGTGTCATGGCGGGTATCGGACGAAAGATACACTGGGCAATTCGATCTCGCCAACGCTGATTCCTGACCTGGCTCGTTTTGCCGTGCCCGGTCGCCCAGTATTGCTTGCCTTTGATGAAGATGCCAATGAGTCCACCCGGCGACGTGTGGCGATCGCGCTGTCTCGATTAGGCACCCTTCTCGCTGCACAAGGCTGCGATGTCGCGATCGTCCGGTGGAATGGAGCACAAGGCAAGGGCCTGGATGACCTGATCGTCAATGCCGGAGCCGACGCCTGGGAAGAGGCTTACACCAATGCTTTGCCCCTGCACCACTGGCAAATTTGGCACCGATTGGAGCAGCAGTTGACCTACCCCGCAACCCTGCGGGTCAACACGGGCAATTTAGCGTCGCTCGACCACACCCAGCTACCCGACACGGGAATTGTGGCGATCGTGAGTGCGAAAGGGACAGGCAAAACCAAGCTCATGACGGCGGCTGTGAGCGAGCAAGAGCGCGTACTGTCACTTACCCACCGTATTGCGCTGGGGCGTAATCTCTGCTCACGCCTGGGGCTTGACTACCGGAGTGATCTGGATAAGGTCAAAGGGGCCTATATCAACGGTGAAGGGTATACCTATCGCATTGGGTCTTGCGTCGACGGACTGCTGGGCATTGACCCCAAAACCTTTGCGGGCGGAGATTTAGTGCTCGATGAAGTGACTCAGGTGGTACGCCATCTGCTCACCTCCAGTACCTGTGGCCGCGACGGTAAGCGCCCCGTTCTACTGGCCCGATTTCGAGCGCTCGTTCAGGGCGCTAAACGGGTAATCTGTGCTGATGCGGATCTTGATAATGCCACCCTCAATTACCTGCGATCGCTTCGCGGCGAGCATCATCCGGTCTTTTTACTACAGAATGACTTCCAGTCACAGTCCTACCCCTGCCGCTGGCTGACGGCCCCTGATCGCACGGCCATTACCGGCATGCTGCTGTCTGACGTGGCACACCTACCATCGGGACAAGTTTTGTTTGTTGCCACCGACAGTAAAGCCACAAGCAAAGCGCTCGCTCGCCTGATCGCTCAGCAGCACCCAACCAAACGAGTGCTGCTACTCAACAGTGAAACCAGCGGCGGCGACTGCGAGCGTGAGTTTATGCAGACTCCTGATCTGATCCTGGAGCGCGGTGACTACGATGTGTTGCTCTGCTCACCATCCGTAGCCACGGGTGTATCGATCGAGTGTCAGGGCCAGGTCGCGCGCGTCTACGGCATTTTTACAGGCGTGAGTGCTCACGATGGCGATATCAGTCAGGCACTCAGCCGCGTACGGGAGCCTGTAGAACGGATTGTCTGGTGCGCCAAAACAGGATCAAACTACGCGTCTGTGAGTCGATCGCTGAATCCACTCGAAGTGCGATCGCACTTGCAGTCGCAAACAACAGCCACAGTCCAACTGATCCGCTCTAGCCTGAAGGAAGATAGTCTTGCTGGCATCAGCGCGATCGACTGGCAAACGGATCCTCACCTGGGACTGTACTGTCAACTCGCCGCAAACCAGAACCGCTCCATGCGCTGCTTGCGCGATGCCGTCCTGATACGGTTGCGCTATGAAGGCAACCAGGTCAGCCAGGAGCACAGTCCCAGCAATTCTTCCCTCAGACTGCTCCTGGCCCAGACCCGAAATGACCTCCAGCAACTGCAGGCAGAATCCCTGGTAGCAGCAGCAACGCTGAGTTATCCCGAAGTGCAGTTGCTGGAGCAAAAAGAAAGCCTGAAACCAGAAGAGCAGTTAGCGATTCAAAAGTTTCACTTGTTGGATTTCTACGGCCTGGAAGCGCTGACAATCGAGGACTGTCTTTGGGATCAGGAGGGGCGTCGTCGCGGCGAGTTGCTCAGCCTGGAAGCACAGCTATTTCCCGGTGTCGCGAGCGATCGAACTGCGCGGGCAATTGCCAAACAAGCCGTTTGGAACCAGGGCTATTGTCCGTGGGATCTATCCCATGCAGAGCTACGCCGCGTGCTGCGCGAGCGCCTGGGATTTAACGAGCTGATCCAGCGCATGATCAGCGGCTGGCAATGGTGTAAGTATGATTTGCAGCCCTATGCTGAACGTGCTCGGGCACTGGCCCCTCAGATTAAAGGAGCACTCCATTTCACCATTACAAACAACATGAGCAATACTCAAATCGTGCATCAGCTCTTGTCCCAACTGGGGTTAAAGTTTAAACCCCGCTGGTCGCGCTTTGTCCCAGGGTGTGAAGGGGAGAAGCTCCGGACGTATGCGCTGGATCAAGAGCATTGGGCGCGACTGTGGACAACACTGCAACGTCGGGAGGCAAAACGTCAACGGTTACACCCTGAACAGACGGCAACAAAAGCCGTTGAACCTCTTGGATCACCCGTCGGGGATGATGCTCTAAATGCCGGGGGTGATCCGGCGCTCGCACGATTTGAAGACTGGTTAACCATTGACTCTTTGGCACAGGTAACAGACTGGTGGCGTGTCAGTGCTACCGACCCTGAGCTTCGACAACAGGTGCAGCAAATTGTGCCAATACCAATCCTGCAATATCTGGGGCTGATTGCCTGAGCTTTACCCGGCTCGAACCATAGCGTTCGTTCAGCCAGCTCCAGGACAGGGCCAATCGCCAAATCTGGGAGAGCTTATACCAATTCAACGTGAAGCTGCATAGAACAGTGCTTCCAAAATAAAGTTGTAGGAAGCCACTGACATCACTTGTGCCAACGTCAGTTGATCAAACAGTGCCTGAACGCGTTCCCGCAACGCTTGCAAGGACGGGAATAGCTGATTTTTCAGCGGTTGTTTGAGTAATTGCCAAAAGCGTTCAATGGGGTTGAGTTCGGGACTATGGGCGGGTTGCACCAAAGGAATAATGTTCTCGGGCCAACGAATCGCGCTCGTCATGTGAGCCGGGGCTTGATCCACTTGTAGAATCGCCCAGTCTTCCCCCAATTGTTGGGACAGCCAATCCAAAAACGCTTGAAAACACTCGCCATTGAGTTTGGGATACTCATGCAAGAAATGATCGCCACTGAAGGGAGCAATGGCACCGTAAATCCAGAAATTTTCTCGGCCCCACTGCACCGCCACCTTCGGCTTGACGCCCTTGGCCGTAAGCACTTTGCCACTTTGAGTCTTTAAGCCCACGCGGGTTTCATCCTGACAAAGATAGTGAAGCACTTTCCCCTGTGCCAGCAGGCTCTCGAGCACAATCAACGCTGCACCCAGGTTTTTTTAAACGTCTCAACTGCCTGCTGATTCTGCTGCGCGCTTTGCGGGCGCGGTGCTTTGAGTTTCGCACCGAGCCGATACCGGACTGTGGCATAGACCGTGCCATACTCCACCGTCAGACCGTGTTTGTGCTCCAGCCATGCCACAATCGCGCCATAACTGGAAAAGCCTTCTGGGTTCTGCAATTGCTGTCGCAGATCGGCCAGTACCGCAACCTTGATTTTGCGCTCGTTCCCCGGTGCCTTGTTGATTTGCAACAGTTCTACCAGTCCGCCACGGCGGTACTTTTGCAGCCAGCGTGTCACCGTGGACGTGTCGCGTCCCAGTCGTGCGCCGAGTTCTTGTTGCTGCGTCACTTGGCCACTTTTGAGCCACCAGAGCATCTGGAGTTTTTCCTTGTGAATGGCCTCTCGCACATGCTGGAGTTGGTTCTTCAGGTCGGCTTCGCTCTCCGTAATCTCAATTTTGAATGGACGACTCATCGCTGGCTTTATGTCTTGACTTTGCTGCCAATATTGTATGGGCCCTCACATTAAATTGGTATTACTGGCTCGCCGTTGCTACACGCTGTCGGCGACGACCATCACGGCTCACCAAATGTAGAGGAGAAAGAAAAGCACAATCCAAATCACATCGACAAAATGCCAGAACAGGGCAGCAGCACTGAACCCAGAATGGTTCTCTGGTGTCGCACGGTGTGCCGTAAATGAACGAACCAGCACGTTGATTTGCAAGAGGATTCCCGTGAAAACGTGCAACCCATGAAATCCTGTCAGCAGGTAAAAGGTCGCACCAAACAGCCCTGATGTCAGCCCAAAGGAAAGACCGTGCCATTCAAGGGCCTGACCAATCAGGAAATAGGCACCCATCGCAGACGTAAGTAGCAAGAGCAACCGAAATCGCCCCAGATAATTGCGATCGAGCGCACGTTCAGCAAAATAAATCACAACACTGCTAGAGACAAGAATGGCGGTATTGACCGCAGGCTTTGTGACTTCGAGGCCGGATATGCCTGCTGGAAACCAGTGTGCAGATGATAACCGCAAGGCGATATAGGTTACAAACAAGCTGAGGAAAATCACGCTTTCTGACAGCAGAAAAATCGTGAAGCCAACCATCAAATGATTGCGATCGCGGGGTGCTGATTCATTATTTTGGTTTCGACGCGATCGCCGGATGGGAACAGAACTCGTCATCGCTCATATTTCTCCCGCTTCAGTCTGGTGGAGTGGATGCTTCACTTAGGAATGAGAATTAAATAACATCGATTTTTGTAGGATGCGTTACGCCTAATGCATCACAAGCCCTGAAGTTAATGCGTTACGCTTCGCCAACACGTCCTACGCAAGTATGCGGTTTTATTAAACCCACAATCCTTACGGTTCGTTCGTCATCACTTTGCCGTACCCATAGGGTGGCGATGTCACGACTGGGATTTCCTCAAAGTTCTCAACGGGCGGTGGCGAAGCGGTAGTCCACTCCAGTCCAGTGGCACGCCAGGGATTACTGGGGGCTTTTCGGCCTCGATTCCAGCAGCTCACAATATTGACGATGAAGGGCAACGTGGCCATTCCCAGCAAAAATGCGCCAAGGCTGGCCACGATGTTCCAGTCAGCATACTGCGGGTTGTAGGAAGATATCCGACGCACCATACCCTGTAAGCCTAATGGGTGCATGGGAAAGAACGTTAAATTCGCGCCGATGAATGTCAGCCAAAAGTGCAGCTTGCCCCAGCCTTCCACATACATTCGCCCCGTGATTTTGGGAAACCAGAAGTAAATCGCCGCAAAGATCGCCATCGTGATGGTATTGAAGACCACGTAATGAAAATGCCCAACGACAAAATAGGTGTTGTTCACGTGCAAATCGAACGGCACCATGCCCATCATCACCCCTGTGATGCCAGCAAAGACAAACATGGCCACGCCGCCCAGCGCAAACAGCATGGGGGTATCCAGGTGCAGTTTGCCGCGCCAGACGGTAGCTGTCCAGGCAAAGACCTTGATACCCGTGGGCACAGCAACCAGTGCCGTTGTGAACATAAACAGCATTCGCATCCAACCGGGCGTCCCACTGGCAAACATATGATGTACCCAAACAAAAATGCTGACCATCGCAATACCGAAAGAGGCGATCGCGACCGATCGATAGCCAAAGAGGGGTTTGCGCGAAAAGGCCGGAATAATTTCGGAAAAGATGCCAAAAGCAGGCAACACCATCACATACACAGCCGGATGCGAATAAAACCAGAACAAATGTTGATAAAGAATGGGGCTACCGCCCTCAAACGGATTGAAGAATGTGGTGCCAAAGGTCAGGTCAAAAAATAGTAAAATGGCTGCCCCTGTGAGTGCTGGCAGGCACGACAACTGCAACAACTGGGCACTTAATACCGTCCAGACAAAGATGGGCATCCGAAAGTAGGTCATGCCTGGTGCCCGCATACACACGATCGTGGTGACAAAATTAACGGCTCCCATGATGGATGAGATCCCCAACAGCGCTACCCCCAGCAGCCACATAAACTCACCATTGATAAGATGCCCCGATGGATTTTGCAGGCTGATGGGTGGATACGACCACCAACCGGCCTGAGCTGTGCCACTCGGCAGCAGGAAACTCACCAGCAGCAGTAGTCCTGAGAAGGGAATGATCCAATAGGCGATCGCGTTTAAAGTGGGAAACGCCATATCACGCGCACCAATCATCAACGGCACCAGGTAGTTCGCCAGTCCCACCAGCGATGGAATGATCCACAAAAAGATCATCATGGTGCCATGCAGCGTGAACAGGCCATTGTAAAAGGGACGATCCACCAGATCTGCCGGAGGGGTAATGAGTTCGCCCCGCATGATCATGGAAAGTAGTCCGGCGATGAGAAAGAAAATAAATGAGGTCACGAGATACTGCACCCCAATCACCTTGTGATCGGTACTAAAGCTGAAGTAGCGACGCCAGCCTGTCTGCTCAAGGGGAGCACCAGATCGTTCGCCAACGTCAAGGATGCCTTCGATTGGGTTATTTGCCATCTGGTTTAATCTATGGGTGACTGGAGTGATTGACAATCGGTGGTTTTGCCGGTGGTACGGCAACCCAACCGCTGGAAAACGTTTTTGGCGATGGTTGGGTGTGTTCGATGAAGGCTGGGTTGGCGGCAGGCAATGGATGCTGGGCAGAAATTTGAGTCAGCCATTGATGAAAAGCTGATGGCGATTCAATATAAACATCGGCTTCCATCAATGCAAAGTAAGTGCCGCTAAACTGGGAATCGCGCAGTCGATATTTTCCTTCTTTGAGTGGAGTCAGGGAAAAGTTGATCGTGCGATTAGGGATAATATCCTGCTTGATGCGAAATTCCGGTACGTAAAAGCCATGCAGCACATCCTGCGATCGCAGGGCCAATCGGGTTGTCTGATTCACAGGCAGATGCAGTTCGGTACTGGTGCTGCCCCCCGGATAGCGAAAGAACCAGGACCATTGCTTTGCGGTGACATCGATCGTGTCTACGGCTAGTTTAGCGGTGTCCTCAGTTTGGGCTGCGGCAGGTGCTTCCAGCGGTAAGTGTAAATGCACAACGGGCGATAACCCCTGAAGATCAATTTGCTGGTAAATCATGTAGCTCTGGGTTGCAATCCATAACACCAGCAGTATCGGCGCAACAGTCCATACGGCTTCTAACGTCGGATTACCCTCGATCGCAGGCCCATCACTCAAATCTCCCTTCACAGCCCGACTCGTCAAAATGGCGTAAAGGAGAACGCCAAGAATACTCAGAAAAATGAACGCTCCCAGCGACACCAGAAAACTAAACAGATCATCCACATGTTTTGCTTCTGCCGTTGCCTGAGGGGGCATCCAGGTGTAGGCCTGCTGCCCAATCCAGCGACTGGTAATCATCAAAATGGCGATAAATATAGCCAGTAGAAGCGCATTGAGAGCTTTCATACGTGCGACTCCTTACTTCAATAACACGTTGGGACTCTTCCCCTGGCGCAGCAAGTCCGCTGCTGTTGTGTGAATCCCAAACTGGCTACCCATCTGCGCGCCCAGCGTTCCCTGCGCGAA
>Ga0070738_10004969_pt1 | contig 15272 bp, 14 predicted proteins | sample Coa_R2_2_FD_66446 | JGI IMG/M metagenome (GOLD analysis project Ga0070738, IMG submission 66446) | Surface soil microbial communities from Centralia Pennsylvania, which are recovering from an underground coalmine fire - Coalmine... | ecosystem: Environmental > Terrestrial > Soil > Unclassified ...
AACGTCGACTTGACGGCCCGCCGGGCCTGCTGTAGTTTGAAGCTAAAACTTTAGTCGGCAAATAGTTCGTCCGCCATCCGTCCGCCACCTGCCTTGACGCAGCTGCCCTCGAGGCCAGGCTGCGCACCGGCAGGCCACTCCCCCCGCTCTGAACCATGATGAACCACTCTTCCAGGTTGCGCCCCGACGGGATCATCGAGCCGCACGTCAAGCGGATCGCCACCGTCATCGTCCTCGGCTCCATCATGTCGATCCTCGACACGACGATCGTCAACGTGGCGCTCGACAGCCTGTCGCGCGACCTCCACACGCCGCTCAACAACATCCAGTGGGTGGTGACGGGGTACCTGCTGGCCCTGGCTGCGGTCATCCCGCTCTCGGGCTGGGCGGTCCGGCGATTCGGTGCCTTTCGGGTCTACATGCAGGCGCTCGTCCTGTTCACGGCCGGGTCAGCCCTCTGCAGCCTCGCGTCGTCGGCGGGCCAGCTGATCGCCTTCCGGGTCCTCCAGGGGGTCGGCGGCGGGATGCTCGTCCCCACCGGCCTCACGATCCTGGTCAAGGCAGCCGGCCGCGACAACCTCCCCAAGGTCATGAGCGTCATCGGCGTGCCGATGGTGCTCGCACCCGTCTTCGGGCCGACGCTCGGCGGCTTGCTGCTCCAGAGCGTGGGGTGGCACGCCATCTTCGTCATCAACGTGCCGATCGGCATCGTCACCGCGTTCGTGGCCCTTCGCCTGCTCCCCCGGGACCGCCCCGAAGACGGAGAGGCCGGCAAGCTCGACTGGCCCGGGCTGTTCCTGGCCGCGACCGGCGCCGTGGGCATCACCTACGGGCTGTCCGAGAGCGCGACGGCCGGGAGCTTCGCCTCCGGATCGGTGCTGCTGCCCATCGCGGCCGGCGCCGGCCTGGTCGTCGCCTTCGTCGTCCGCGCCCGGCGAATCCGGAACCCGCTGCTCGACCTGCGGCTGTACCGGACCGGTTCCTACAGCGCCGCCACGGTGGTGATGTTCTGCCTCGGGGCCGGCCTCTTCGGCTCGATGATCTTGCTCCCCCTCTACTTCCAGGTGGCCCGCGGCCAGGACGCCATCCACACCGGCCTCCTGCTGATTCCCCAGGGCCTCGGGGCGGCGGTCGGCATGAACCGATCGGCACTGGCCACCCGCCGCCTCGGCGCCGGGCTCACGTCGCTGTGCGGGGGCATGGTCGCCGCGGTCTTCACCCTCGCCTTCTGCTTCATCGGGGCGACGACGCCCTACACGCTGATCGGCGCGGCCATGGTCCTGCGGGGCGTGGGCGTAGGCCTGGCAATGATGCCCGCGATGACCGCAGCCTTCTCCGCCCTCCGCCACGACCAGGTCAACGACGCGAGCCCGCAGCTCAACGTCATCCAGCGGGTGGGTGGCTCGCTCGGGACAGCGGTGGTTGCCGTGGTGCTGCAGAGCAAGCTCACGCACCTGGCCACGCATGCCAGCGCGCGGGTGGCCCCGAGCGCCATCGCCGCCTCCTTCGCCCAGACCTACGTCTGGGTCGTGGTCATGATGATCGTGGCGCTCGTGCCCGCCGTGTTCCTTTGGCTGGTCGAGCGCAAGGGCGAAGGCCTGGAGATCGAGATGCCCGAGGAGGCCATGACGGAGGTCCTGGCATGACCGTCGAGACCGGGGTGCTGACACCGCTCGACGAGGTCCGTCTGGCCATGGTCGAGCTCTTCGGCGCCGAGCGGCGCCTGCGTGGTCGTGAGCAGCAACAGCCGCGCGAGATGACCCACTCCCAGCTTCGCGCCCTCATGCTCCTCGGGACCGCTGACGAGGTGCCCGCCGGCGAGCTGGCCCGTCGAGCGGACCTCAACCCGGCGAGCGTCACCGCCATGCTCGACCAGCTCGAGGCCAACGGCATCGTGGAGCGGCGCCGGCATGCCTCCGATCGGCGGGTCTGCCTCGTGTCGCTCACCGACAAGGGCCGCGCGATCGTGAGCGAGCGCCGGAACCGCTGGCACGCGCTCTGGGAGGAGCATCTCGGCGACCTCTCCGAGGACGAGCTCCGGTCGGCCTTGCGCGTGATGCGCCGCATGATCGAGCTGCTCGACGGCTCCTGAACGCCCAGTCCGGCGACCCGCCCGAGCACGCCGCGCCACGACCCCCTCGTCGATGTCCGATCCGATCAGGGCTCGGGAGCCACCTTCAGGAACATCTCCTGGGCGAACGTGGCCAGGTGGCGGCCACCTTGGTCGTGCATGGTGCCGAGGACGAGCCCCCTCGAGTCTCGCGCGGTCAGCAGCTGCACGTCGCAGAAGAACCACTCGTCCACCCGCGGAAGGCGATGGAACCACAACGCGTGGTCGAGGCTCCCGAAGTTGCCCCGGCGGCCGCCTCGTGGACGGCCGCCGGCGTCGCCGCCGACCGCGTCGATGGCCGGGGCACCGGCCCGCATGTCGGATGCGTACAGCAACGCACAGGCGTGGAGCAGGGGGTCGGAGGGGAACGGCGACGTGAGTCGCGCCCAATAGCGGACGCCCACGCCCTCGAGGGGCACCTCGCGCACCTCGAATGGCACCTCCCAACCGCCGCCTCCACCGCCAACCGCCCTCGCCTCGTCGGGGCTGCTCGCGCCCCGGGGCATCTCCAGCTCGTGCTCGGCACTCGGCTCCTCGGCGTGGAACGCGGCGAGCATGGCCAGGATCGTCCGACCGTCCTGGCGAGCTTCGACGCGCCGGTTGGTGTACGTGCGCCCGGCGCGGGTGCGCTCGACAACGAGGTCGATGGGCAGGTCGGGCCGACCCCGGCGCAGGAAGGAGCAGTGGACGGAGCTCGGCAGGTGCGCGGGCTCCACGGTGCACGCCGCGGCGCGCAGCGCCTGTGCCGCCACCTGGCCGCCGAAGATGTCGGGCCGGTTCGTACCGGGAGGTGTCCAGGCTCGGTGCACGTCGTCGCCCAGGCTCTCGAGCTCCAAAATGTCGGCAAGGGTCGTCGCTGGCACGGCTCGTGAGTGTAGGGGCAACGGCCAAGCGCGGGACCGCTTCGTGCCGAGCCGCCCGTGGGCGGGACGGCCTGCGGCCAATGCGGGACGGCCCGGGGACGCCCGCAGGACGCGGCGCCGGTAGAACACGCTGTCGACGGTGGCGGCCAGGGGCCGCCGCCGAGGAGGAGGAGTGGTCCCGCCGCCACTCCCCTGATGAAAGAGGGAGTGGTTCCGCCGCCACTCCCTCTTTCGCGTTCAGGGCGTGGCCGCCATGGGGGCCACGGCCTGGGCGGCGGGTGGACTGACGTTGCCCCGCGACGTCGCCGCGAGGACAATGGCACCAGCAGGACCGGCCCACCGGCAGGACCGGCACCGTCGCGGCGCCCCCTCTCGAGGGGTGCCCAGCTGGTAGGAACTGGAAGGACGACCCGTGAACGACCAGGCCGCCGTGCGCAGCCACGCGCTGGGTGACATCCTCACGCGCACCGCGGCCCGGTCGCCGCAACGAACTGCGCTCGTGTGGCAGGGTCGCCGCGAGACGTACGCCGAGTACAACGCGGCGGTGAACCGTACTGCCCATGCCCTGGCCGACCGGGGAGTACGGGCGGGAACCAGGGTCGCCCTGCTGTCGCACAACTGCCGTGAGCTCCTGGTGGCCTACTTTGCTCTGGCCAAGCTGGGCGCGGTGTCCGTGCCCATCAACTTCATGCTGGGGGCCGGCGAGGTGGCCTTCATCCTCGAGCACGCTGGCGCGCAGGGGATCATCGTGGAGGACCAGCTCGGCCCGGTGGCAGTCGCTGCCCTCCACCAGGTGAACGGGGCAGCGTCGGGGGTCCGGGGCTGGATCGCCTCGAGCGCGTCCTCCCCGCCGCCGGGGTGGGAACTCACCACGACCTGGGAGCAGCACGACGACGAGAGCGAGCCGGCAGTGCACGTGGGCGACGACGACCTGGTCCAGCTCATGTACACGAGCGGGACCGAGTCTCGGCCCAAGGGGGTGATGCTCTCGAGCCGTTCACTGCTGTGGCAGTACGCGGCATGCATCATCGACGGCGAGATGTCGCCTGACGACGTCGACGTCCATGCCTTGCCCTTCTACCATTGCGCCCAGCTCCACGTCTTCTTCTCCCCCAACGTCTACCAGGGGGCGACGAACGTGGTCCTACCGGGGCCGGATCCGGCAGCCATCCTCCAGGCCATCGAGGAGGAGCGCGCGACGATGCTCTTCTGCCCGCCGACCGTGTGGATCGGGCTCCTGGGCCACCCCGACTTCGACAAGCGGGACCTGAGCTCGCTGCGCAAGGGCTACTACGGAGCGGCCCCCATGCCGGCCGAGGTGCTGAAGGAGCTCGCGGCCCGCCTCCCCGGCGTGCGGCTGTGGAACTTCTACGGACAGACCGAGATGGCGCCGCTCGCGACCGTCCTTCGGCCCGACGAGCAGTGGCGGAAGCTGGGATCTGCCGGCAGGGCGTGCCTCAACGCCGAGACCCGGATCGTCGACGACGCCGACCGGCCCCTCGGCCCCGGGGAGGTGGGGGAGATCGTCCATCGATCGCCGCACGCCACCCTGGGCTACTGGAACGATCCGGAGAAGACGGCCGAGCTGTTCCGCAACGGATGGTTCCACTCCGGCGACCTGGGCACGGTGGACGACGAGGGCTACCTCTACGTCGTCGACCGCAAGAAGGACATGATCAAGACCGGTGGCGAGAACGTCTCGAGCCGCGAGGTCGAAGAGGTCCTCTTCGCGCATCCTGCCGTGGCGGAGGCATCGGTGTTCGCCGTGCCTCATCCCTACTGGATCGAAGCTGTCGCGGCTGCGGTGGTGCCTCGTTCGGGGTCTGCGGTCTCCCCCGACGAGCTCATCGCCTTCGCCCGCGGTCGGTTGGCCGCGTTCAAGGCCCCCAAGTTCGTGGTGCTGCTCGACGCCCTCCCCAAGAACCCGAGCGGCAAGGTGCTCAAACGCGAGCTGCGCGAGCGCTTCGCCGACCTGGCAGGCGCCCCAGAGGGCGGCTCGGTCAGCCCCGGCACCGGCCGGCACCCGGGCTGAGGACCCGAGCGTGGGCTGAGGACCCGAGCGTGGCGCCTCAGGAGGCCGTCTTGCGGCGCCTCAGGAAGTTCACGAACTCGACGCCCTCGCGCAGGCGGCGCTTCATGACGTCGGCGCTGCGCAGCATCTCGCCGGAGATCTCGGCGATCTTCCCCGCACGGAAGTAGAAGCGCCGGTAGAAGGTCTCCACCGAGTCGAAGATCTCGGTCCGGTTGAGGTGCGGGTACGAGAGGGCGGAAGTCTGCACACCTCGGTCGTTGACCAGCTCGGCCTGGTCGCCCTCGGGCTCGAGCCAACCGTTCTCGACCGCCTGGCGGTACATGGCGGTGCCCGGGTAGGGGGCGGCGATCGACACCTGGATGGTGTGGGGGTTGATCTCTCGCGCGTAGCGGATGGTCTGCTGGATGGTCTCCTTCGTCTCCCCCGGCAGCCCCAGGATGAAGGTGCCGTGGATGGTGATGCCCAGGCTCCGGCAGTCCCTCGTGAACTGGCGCGCCCGGTCGACCTTCACGCCCTTCTTGATGTTCTTCAGGATCTCGTCGCTCCCCGACTCGTAGCCCACGAGGAGGAGGCGGAGCCCGTTGTCCTTCATGACCTTGAGCGTGTCGTAGGGCACGTTGGCCTTGGCGTTGCACGACCAGGTCACGCCCATGCGCCCGAGGCCCCGCGCGATCTCTTCGGCCCGCGGCCGGTCGTCGGTGAAGGTGTCGTCGTCGAAGAAGATCTCCTTGACCTGCGGGAAGTACCGAGTGATGAGCTCGACCTCCTCGAGGACGCTGCCGACGCTGCGCGTGCGGTAGCGGTGCCCCCCGACCGTCTGGGGCCAGAGGCAGAAGGTGCACTGCGAGCGGCACCCCCGGCCCGTGTAGAAGGAGACGTAGGGATGCTGCAGGTAGCCGATGAAGTAGTCCTCGACGCGCAGGTCCCGCTTGTAGACCTCGGTCACGAAGGGAAGTCGGTCCATGTCCTCGAGCACGGCCCGGTCCGGGGTGTGGACCACCCGGCCTCGCTCGTCACGGAACGTGAGCCCGTCGACCTCGCCCAGAGCCCGGCCCTCGGCGACCTCGGCCACGGTGTAGTCGAACTCTTCGCGGGCAACGAAGTCGATGGCGGCAGAGGCGAGCAGCGACTCCTCCGGCTCGACTGCCACCTTCGCCCCGACCATGCCGATGAGGAGATCGGGGTTCGCCTCCTCGAGGGCCTCGGCCACCTTCACGTCGGCGGCGAACGACGGCGAGCTCGTGTGCATGACCACGAGGTCGTAGTCGCCCGCCATGGCCACCACCTGGTCCATCCCGATGCCGGCCGGTGGGGCGTCCACCAGCTTGCTGCCGGGCACGAGAGCCGCAGGCTGGGCCAGCCAGGTGGGGTACCAGAACGACCGGATCTCGCGCCGTGCCTGGTAACGGGACCCCGCCCCGCCGTCGAAGCCGTCGAACGAAGGGGGATGGAGGAAGAGGGTCCGTCGCATTGGTCTGCCTGCCTCGCTTTCCGCTCGGTGCGCCATGAGCCGGGGCCCCACCCCGGCGGTCCGGGCCGACGCTTGCCTCGCGGCGGCCCGCAGCCTGCTACGGCACCTGCATCACCGTACCCGAGGCGGCCGGGTTGCACGCCCACCGCCCGGCGGCCCCGAGGTGCGTAGAGTCGCGGCCGTGGCCGGGCCCGGAAGCAGCGAGCAGCCCTGCGCCGGGGCGCCGGGCGACGGGTCGCCGGGCGAGGGCGGCCGGGCGCCGCGGTGGCGGGCCCTCGTGGTGTCGGGCTCCATCGGGCTGGGGCATGCGATGGTGACCGAGGCGTGCCACGAGGCCCTCGAAGGGCTGGGGTGGTCGGTGCGCAGCGTCGATGCGATGGCCCTCCTCGGGAGCCGCTCCGGCCGAGCCGGCGAGCGCGCCTTCAAGATCCTCACCCGGTTCCACACGGTCTACGACGGCCTCCACTTCGCCCACCTGCGGACCGGGAGCCGCCTCGCCCGCGCCCTCGACCGCGTGCCGGCCCGGCGCCTGGTGCCAGTCCTCGAGGCAGAGCTGGCGTCGCAGCCAGCTGACCTCGTGCTGGCGGCCTTCGCCACCGGCGCGTCGGCCGCCGCGAGCCTGAAGCGGCGCCGCCCCTGCCTGCGTACCGCGGTGCTGTGCACGGACGTGTCGGTCCACTCCATGTGGGCGCACGAGGACATCGACCTCTTCCTCGTGACGTCACCGGCCGCTGCGGCGTCGGTGCGGCGCTTCGTTCCCCGTGCCCGGGTGTGCGTCGTGCCGGCACCGGTGCGGTCCGCCATCTTGGCGGCCCCGTCACGCGACGAGGCGCGAGCAGAGCTCGAGATGGCCTGCGACCAGCCCTGCGTGCTCCTGATGGGGGGTGGCTGGGGGCTCGGGCCCCTGGCGCGTGCCGCGGCCGAGCTCGCCCGCTCGGGCATCACCGTGCTGGCGGTGGCGGGCCGCAACGCCGCGCTGGAACGGCGCCTGCGCACGGTCGCGGCCGCCATGCCACGGGTCCGGGCGTTCGGCTTCACGGATCGGATCCCCCAGCTCATGGCCGCCGCGGACATCGTCATCACCACGCCGGGAGCGACGACCTGCAGCGAGGCGCGTGCCCTCGGCCGGCCACTCCTGCTGCTCGACGCCGTGCCCGGCCACGGGCGCGACAACCTGCAGCACGAGCTCGAGCAGGGCCACGCCGAGGTGGCGGGGCCCGATCCGGCGAAGCTGGCAGCGCACGTGCTCGCCATGCTCGAAGACCGATCGCCGGCCCCGGTGCCCGTTGTCGACCGGTGGGAGGACGGCCTGCAGCGCGCCCTGGCGCTGCTCGGGCTCTCCGCGGAGGCGCGCGAGGCCGAGCGCTCGCCCTGAGCGGCGCCCCCCGAGATCACTGGCCGATGCGCAGGCCTCCGTCGACGCGCACGAGGGCCCCGTTGGCGAACGACGACGCAGGGCTGGCGAGGAAGAGTGCCGCGGTCACGATCTCCTCGGGCCGACCCGGCCGACCGAGCGCATTGTCCGACCTCTCGCGTTGCTCGGGCGCCCACGCCTGCGCGATGTCGGTCAGGAAGGGACCTGGCGACAGGGTGTTCACGCGCACCTTGGGGCCGTACTCGGCGGCCAGGGACCGGGTCATGGCATTGAGCGCCGCCTTCGCGCTGCCGTAGGGGACGACGTTGGGCAAGGGCATCAACGCGCCGCTCGACGACACGTTGATGATCGTGCCCCCCTCCCCGTCGTACATGCGCTTGGCCACCTGGCTCGCCAGCCGGAACGGACCCTTGAAGTTCAGGCCGACGACGCTGTCGAAGAGCTCCTCGGTCACCTCGTGGCTCGGCGCGGGCGGGCTCATCCCGGCATTGTTCACCAGGATGTCGACTCGGCCGAACGCGTCGTAGGAGGCCTCGATCAGCCGGTCGATGGATGGCCACCTGGCCGCGTGGACCTCGTGGGCGAGCGCTCGGCGCCCGAGCGCCTCGACCTCTGCGGCGACGGCTTGGCAATTGGCGATCTTGCGGCTGGCGATGACCACGTCGGCGCCCCGCTCGGCGAACGCGCGGACCATCTGGTAGCCGAGGCCCCGGCTGCCGCCGGTCACGAGGGCCACCTTGCCGGTGAGGTCGAAGAGGGGGTCGGGGGTCATGGCCTATCGTCGCACCCGGCGGGCCGGCTCCTCAAAAGCCGTGCCGAAGCGGTGGCTCGCCGTGCCGAAGCGGTGGCTCGCCGTGCCGAAGCGGTGGCTCGCCGTGCCGAAGCGGTGGCTCGCCGTGCCGAAGCGGTGGCGTGGCGTGGCGTGGCGTGGCGTGCGTGGCGCCGGCCTCCCCGAGGGCCGCCTGGGCGCCTGTGCCCTCGAGGAGGCCCAGGCGGAGGGCCGCCTGGGTGCCTCAGCCCTCGAGAGGCCCCGGCGGAGCGAGGGCCTGGGTGCCTCAGCCCTCGAGGAGGCCCTGGCGGAGGCGCGCGAGGGCCCCGTCTGCCAGCCCGCCGGCACGCAGGTAGGCGGCGGCGGACCCGTACGCGAGCCGGAGGTGCTCGACGAGCGCGGCGATCGCAGCGGGGCGGACCTCGAGGGCCTCCGGCGGCAGCGTGTCGAGGTGCGCCGCGAACGCCGGGTCGTGGACCGCCAACCAGGCTCGGCGGGCGCCGCGCGACGCAGCCGTCAGCGCGTAGTCGGCGACCACGTCCGCTTCGAGCACGCCGATCGCCGACAGGACCACGGCCGCCACGATGCCGGTCCGGTCCTTGCCGGCCGTGCAATGGAAGACGGCGGGCAGCGCACCGGGCTCTGCCAGCAGGCCGACGCACCGGGCGACGGCTGCCCGGCCCCGCTCCGCCATCGCGACGTACGCGTCGGCAAGGGACGGGACCCGCGCGTCCACCGCCTGCTCCGCACCCACCCCGGCCTGGTCGAGCAGGGGGACATGGTGGTACCGGACGCCGTCGACGTGGCCGAGCCGCCCGTCGCGCTCGAGCTCGTGGCGCCCCCGCAGATCGACGACCGTCCGGATCCCGAGCTCGCCGAAGCGGACCCGGTCCTCGTCGTCGAAGCGGTGCAACGTGTCGGCTCGGTAGAGGGTCCGCCACCGCACATGGCGGCCATCGACGGTGCGCCAACCCCCCAGGTCGCGGAAGTTGAAGCAGGTCGTGAACGCCACGGTCCGCTCGGCGAAGGACACGGGGCGCGAGCGTAGGGTCGCGGCCGCGAACCGGGCCGCCGGCAGCCCGGCCGGGCGTCCCTCGTCCGTGCGTTCTACACTCGAGTGGTCCCTCACCCGAAGGAGACCCGACATGCCAAAGGGCATCCTTGCCGTGCACACCACACCGGCTCCCGGCCGCGAGCAGGAGTACAACGACTGGTACAACGAGGTGCACCTGGTCGACATCCTCAAGCTCGCAGGCTTCACCTCGGCACGCCGGTTCCGCAGCCTGTCCGGGGACGGGCACCCGTACCTCGCCATCTACGAAGTGGAGGCTGACGACCTCCAGGCGGCGCAGGACTCCCTCGGCAAGGCGGTGGCGGCGGGCGAGATCCGGATGAGCGACGTGCTCGCCATGGACCCCCCACCCGTCCTGACGCTCTACGAGCAGATCGCCGAGCTCCGCTCCTGAAAGGATCCCGGCCGAGGCAGCACTTGCGCTCGAGGCGCGTGCTCACCGGGAGCGCCGGATCGGGCGCTCTCGCTGGCTGCGGCGTCGGACCGAAGCGTCACGCAGTTGCAACCGTGCTCTCAGACCGGTCCCAGCGGCCCACGCGAGACTGGCCGTCGCGACGTGGGTCGCGCGCTGCCCGTGAGGCGGCGAGGAGACCGAAAGGCGGGGCGATGGCAGGTATCGTCCGCAAGAACCTCGACAAGCCTGAGGAAGTCAGGCCCTTCGAGGGGGGAACGGGCCAACTCGAGCTCGTGAACCTCGCCGGCGGTGCCGTCGGTCGGGCGACGTTCAAGCCCGGATGGCGGTGGTCCGAGCACGTCAAGCCCATCGCCGGCACCGAGAGCTGCCAGGCGGCCCACACCGGGTACTACGTGTCCGGGCGGATGAAGGTCGTCATGGACGACGGCGAAGAGGCCGAGTTCGGCCCGGGGGATTTCGCCGTGATCCCTCCGGGCCACGATGCCTGGATCGTCGGTGACGAGGACTGCGTCGTCATCGATTGGCAGGGCTTCGCGGACTACGCCAAGCGATAGGACGCCAACGAACATTCCCCTCGGGCTCAGCGGCGGCCTCCTCCGCGAGCCGGAGAGCCGACACAGGAAGGCGGAAGGAGAGCGATGGCCTTCGTCCAGCTCATAGAGTTCGTGACCACCCGTGTCGACGACGTCCGGGCGCTCGTCGACGAGTGGCGTTCGCAGGTGGGGGACCGGACCACGGTGCGGCGCGCCATGGTCACCGAGGATCGCGACCGGCCCGGCACCTACGTCCAGATCGTCGAGTTCCCCTCCTACGAGGAGGCGATGCGGAACTCCGCCCTGCCCGAAACAACGGCGCTCGCCGAGAAGCTCGCCAACCTGTGCGTGGGTCCCCCACTGTTCCGGAACCTCGACGTGCGGCAGGTCGAAGAGCTCTGAGCCACACCGCTTCGGCGGTCGACTCGGTCAGGCCACGACCCCCCTCCAGACCATCCACGCCTGCGAGGTTCCTCCCGCCGCGGCGCGCGCCGGGATGGGCGAGCGAATGTTCGCCCAAAGTTCGCGTCCGCATTACCGCCGGTTCCTGGGGCGTTCACTTCCCATCGTTACGGTTCCGTTGAGATGGAACCGCAAGGAGGAACGGAGTGAACGGCAAGGTAGCATTGCGCGCCCTACCGTCGGCGGCCTTGATCGCCGCTGTGGCGATCGGGGGCACCTCGGCACCAGCCTCGGCCCACGGCCGCCTGACGGCCACGAAGGCCACGACCGAACGGGTCGTGATCCCGAAGGGTGGCGTCGAGACACCACCGGACGCCAGCATCAGCGAAACGGGCAGCACGCTGCTCTATCCCCTCTGGAACATCTGGGTACCCGGTTACAATGAGAAGTTCCCGCAGGTGAAGATCACGACTGCGGGCACTGGGTCCGGCACCGGCATCGCCAGCGCCGCCAGCGGCACTGTGGACATCGGCTCCTCCGACGCCTACCTCTCGCCCTCGCAGGTGCAGGCCACCCCGTCGCTCCTCAACATCCCGCTCGCCATCTCGGTGCAGGTGGTCGGCTACAACCTGCCCGGGGTGACCGCCCACGTGAAGCTGAACGGCAAGGTGCTCGCCAGCATCTACGAAGGGAAGATCAAGACCTGGAACGACCCGGCGATCGCGTCGCTCAACCAGGGCATCTCCCTACCCTCGATCCCGATCGTGCCCCTCCACCGCTCCGACGGCAGCGGCGACACCTTCCTGTTCACCCAGTACCTGTCCAAGCAGGACCCCTCCGGGTGGGGGAGCTCGATCAGCTACGGCACGACGGTATCGTGGCCCGCCATCGCGGGATCGCTGGCCGAGAACGGCAATGGCGGCATGGTGTCGGGCTGCAAGGCGACGCCGGGCTGCGTGGCCTACATCGGCATCAGCTACCTCGGCCAGATGCTGCAGTCCGGCCTCGGCTACGCGCAGCTCGCCAACGGCAAGGGCAACTACGTGCTCCCGACTCAGGCCGCCGTAGCAGCCGAGGCCGCGGCCTTCGTGAAGAAGACCCCACCAAGCGGCACCATCTCGCTCATCGACGGCCCGATCGCCGGCGGCTACCCGATCATCAACTACGAGTACGCGATCGTGAACGCCAACCAGCCCAACGCGTCCACGGCCAAGGCGGTGCGCTCGCTGCTCGAGTGGGCCATCAACCCGAAGTTCGGCAACAGCGCCCAGTACCTCAGCCAGGTGAGCTTCCAGCCCCTCCCGCCCAAGGTGGTGAAGCAGTCGCTGAAGCAGATCCAAAAGATCCACTGAGCGCAGAGGGCGGCTGCACGCCGCGCCCCCCACCTCAGCGCCGACGCGACAACCCGCCGGGCATGCCCGGCGGGTTGTCGCGTCGGCCCTCCTGCCCCATTGGTCCCGTGGAGGACCTTCGTGCGAGCGAGGTGAGCCCCCACGGAGCCATGCTGCTTGACGGCCGGCACCCCCCACGGTCGGCCGCGGGTCGGGCGATTGCCGACGACGGGTGCTGCGCACGCCCGGGCCGGGCGCGGGCGCCTCGGCCAGGGCGACGTTTCTCGCAAAGTTCACCCTGCGATCACCTCCGCTTCACAGCCGGTTCACCTCTCATCGGTACCGTCGGAAGGGATGGGCGACCAACCAGACGGCCGGGGTGACGGATCGGGAAGACCCCGAGCAGCCGGGGCCGGCATGGCCTGGCCGGCGAGCAGCGTGCCCACACGGGCTGCGGGACCCGAGAGCCCCCTCCTCGACCCCGTGCTGCAGGCACTCGACCCCGACCGCGACCGGCCAGCCGACATCCTCCACGCGACCGGGTTGACGCTCGGCTTCGGGTCCAAGACGGTCGTGGCGGACATCGACGCCGCCTTCCCGAGGGGCACCATCACGGCGCTCATCGGTCCCACCGGCTCGGGCAAGTCGACGTTCCTCAGGACCTTGAACCGGATGAACGACAAGGTGCCGGGTTTCCGGCGCCATGGCGACGTCCGCCTCGACGGCTCGAGCATCTTCACCCCCGACCAGGACCTCCTCGGCCTGCGGCGACGGGTCGGCATGCTGTTCCAGCGGCCGAACCCCTTCCCGATGTCCATCCGCGACAACGTCGTGGCGGGCGTCCGGGCGCACCGGATCGCCCGGGGCAAGCAGCTCGACGTGGTGGCCGAGCAGCGCCTCTCGCAGGTCGGCCTGTGGGACGCGGTCAAGGACCGCCTGCGCGATTCCCCCTTCCGGCTGTCCGGCGGCCAGCAGCAGCTCCTCTGCCTTGCGCGGGCCCTCGCCGTCGGCCCCGAGGTGCTCCTGCTCGACGAGCCCACCAGCTCGCTCGATCCGGTGTCGACCGAGACCGTCGAGAACCTGCTCCGGTCTCTCACCCCGGCTTTGACGCTGGTCATCGTCACCCACAACCTCGCCCAGGCCCGGCGCCTCTCCCACCGGACCATGTTCCTCTTCGACGGCGCGCTGGTCGAGCACGGCACCACCGAGCAGATCTTCGAATCACCGCGTGAGGAGCACACCCAGCGCTACGTGACCGGTCGCATCGGGTGAGCCGGGGCGGCCTCGCCGACTGTCACCTTCACCGCTTGCGATGACCACCATCGGGACCGGCGCGCCGACGCCGGCAACACTCCCCGGACGCGGAGGCCGCCCAGCGGGCCGGCACTCGATCACCCAGCGGGCGGCGCGCATCCTCCGTGGGCGAGAGGAGCCAGCCTGGCGGGCGGCAGCGCGGATCGCGTCGATCGTCCCCTTGGGTGCCCTCGCCTTCACCCTCACCGTCCTGGCCGTCAAGGCATGGCCGGCGATCCGGGTCAACGGTGCCCACTTCCTCACGGGCACCGACTGGCGGCCGGGCAGCGCGTACGGTGCCGTCGTCCGCACCCACGGCGTAGCCCATCCTGCCGGCTCGAGCTACGGCGCGTGGGCCCTGATCGCGGGCACCCTCCAGACGTCGGCCATCGCCATCGTGATCGCCGTGCCGGTCTCGGTCGGTGCCGCCTTCGCCCTGACCGAGCGCCTGCCAGGGTGGCTGGCGCGCCCTCTCGGCCTCGCCATCGAGACGTTGGCCGGCATTCCGAGCGTCATCGTCGGCTTGTGGGGGGCGCTCACGTTGGGGCCGTTCCTGGCGCAGCACGTCTACCCTTTCGTTGCCGGCCACGTGCCCGACGTGCCGGTGCTGCGCTACTTCAGGGGACCGACCGGCCACGGCGAAGGCCTGCTCACCTCGGGGATCGTGCTCGCCCTCATGATCGTCCCCATCATCGCCTCCACCGCGCGCGACCTCTTCGCGCAGGTCCCGCCGTTGCCGAAGGAGGGAGCCCAGGCTCTGGGGATGACCGACGCCGAGGTGGCGCGCTGGGTGACGCTCCCCTGGGTCCGCTCCGGTCTCGTCGGCGCCACCATCCTCGGGCTCGGGCGCGCGCTGGGCGAGACCATCGCCGTGGCCATGGTGTCGGGTTCGGTGATTGCCATCGCGCCGAACATGTACGGGAACATGACCACCATCGCCGCCACCATCGTCAGCCAGCTCGACTCGGCGGCAACCGACGGCACGGGCTTCGCGACCGCGACCCTGGCCGAGGCGGGCCTCGTGCTGGCGATCATCTCGGTCGTCGTGAACGTGCTGGCCCGCCGGGTCATCGCCCGGTCGTCGCGCCTCGGGCTACCGGTCGGTTCGGCGGCGTGATCGTGGGGATCGCGGGTTGACGACGCCGACTGACCCCGTCCTGCCGGCCACGCGGGGACGGCGGGCACGCCAGTGGGCGTTCCGCGCCTGGGCCCTCGTCGCCCTCTTCATCGTGGTGGCTCCCGCCGTGTGGCTGGTCGCAGGCGTGGTGGCCCGTGCGGTTCCGCATTGGCGATGGAGCGTGCTGACCACGACGACTGCCGGAACGGGCGGCGGGCTCGAGAACGCCGTCCTCGGGTCACTGGTCCTCATGGCGGGAGTCCTCGTGGTGGCCGGCTCCGTCGGGGTGATGAGCGGCATCCACCTGGCAGGCATGGCGCCAGGGAGCCGGCCGCACGGCCGCGTGACCGCCGTCGCACGCCTGGCGATCGACGTGCTCAGCGGGTTCCCGTCCATCGTGCTCGGCTACGTCGGCTACGTCGCCCTCGTCGTGGGCCTCCACTGGCAGTACTCGCTGCTGCCCGCGGTGCTGGTGCTGTCGGTGATGGT
>Ga0070738_10004970_pt1 | contig 15272 bp, 12 predicted proteins | sample Coa_R2_2_FD_66446 | JGI IMG/M metagenome (GOLD analysis project Ga0070738, IMG submission 66446) | Surface soil microbial communities from Centralia Pennsylvania, which are recovering from an underground coalmine fire - Coalmine... | ecosystem: Environmental > Terrestrial > Soil > Unclassified ...
TACCCGCTGCCACCAATAGCCCATGTGCTAATCCCTACACGGCTCACAGATGCTTTCCTGGAGGGGGAGAAGTTTTACTATTTCACGCGTTGCTTGTCTGGGTCTCGAAGCAAACCATGCTTCCCATGCCAGGTTGATAATGCTTTCAGCTTGATCTAACCAGTCATTCATTACGTGACCTCTATCTACCATCGGACTGGCAGGCACAAGAGATGAAGGGGTAAGGCGTGCTTGAAGAAATCCCAGTTCTTCAGCATCCTTCCCAAAGAGCTTACAGAGCCTTTCCTGATAAAAAGGGGCTGGCATGCTTTCGCCACGCTCCCATGCACTTACTCGTTTTTCTGTTGTTCCTACCTCTTCGGCGACTTTCCGTTGAGACCAGCCCCTGAGTTCTCGCTGGTACTGAAGTTTCTGATTTGCGCTTCTCGGCTTCTCCATCTGTATTCCCCTCTTCTCGACTTTATAGAACCTGGGAATATCTTGTCTCTATTCAAGCAAGGCTTTCCTGCATAAATGAGGTAACAATAGTCTATCATAAGCTCCATGAAATCACAAACAGGATTTCATGATCGAGCAAAAGGGAAATGATAGGGTATAAACAGGGGGTAAATGAGGTTCTTTCGGCTACATGGATCAAGTAAGATTTTCGTATGGGACGGTGAGAACGTCTCCAAAGCTGGCAAGCAAGACACGTTCTCACCTCACCTGTGGATCGTGTGTGACCCTCGGGCTGGTGTTTATTATAACACCTGTCGTCAGGCGGTCAACAAAAATCAAATGCTGATTGTCGAAAGTGTGAACACCTGGAGAAAGGTTGAAGTCTATGTCAGAGGAGAACAGGAGTGAAGTGGCCCGGCTGATGCGCCAGATTGAATTGGAGTATGAGGCGGCGCAGCGGGGGTTGACCGGCTATGCGGAGGTGGCGAAACATGCGTTTATCACGGCACGGCTGGAAAAGATCGGCGAGCATCATGCCTCGCTGCAACAACTGATTGGCGAACAGAAGGCGGCCCATTTTCTGGTGACGGTGTTTGAGGGAAAAAACACGGAAAGCGAGGAGGCTCAGGGTGAAAAAGGGGAGCTACCAGCTTCCACTCAAGGGAGATCAGGGTGACAATCAGGGTTGTGCGAACAGTTGAGAGTTGGTGCCGTGACATGCCGGAATGTTTCTCAGCATGTCACGACAATGGCGCTCTCTCCTTCCCTGACCCACAAACTACCAGTAACCCCCGTCTGTCGAAGGGAGATCAGGGTAATAGTCGGGATTCTGCGAGAAATCGAAGGCTTCGTAGAAGTCGCCGATCTGGGAAAGGCCGTCGCGTGGGGGAGCGGCGGGGCCGGTAGGTGCGCCGTTGGCGGCATCGTTATTGGTACCGGGCGTGGATATGTCGAACTGGTGGTTGATGCTGGCAAGCGTGGGCAGACCAAAGCGGCGTTCAATGAATTTCAGGATGGAACTGTGTTCGTATAACTGGCCGGAGACATAGCCGCGCCGCGCCCAGGGCGAGACCACCACCATCGGCACACGGAACCCCACGCCGTAGGCATCTACCTTTGGCGGAGCCACGTGATCGAAGAATCCGCCACCCTCGTCATAGGTGAAGAAGAGGGCAGAGCCTGTCCACAGGCTCGATTGCATCAGCCCGTTGATGATTTCCGCCATTTTATCCTGCCCCATCTGAATATCGGCGGGTGGATGCTCACTGACAAGCGATTCGGTGATGAGGAATGAGACCTGCGGCAGCTTGCCCGCCCTGAGGTCGGAGTAGTAGTCATCCTCCTGGAATTGCAGGCGCGAGTCGTTCTGCCACTTTTTGAAATAGACCAGCACGTTGAAATCCTCCAGCGAGGTGCCGGTGCCAGTACCCAGATTGTAACACTTCCAGCTGATATTGTGCGCGTCCAGCACATCGACAATGGTGGGCCAGTCCAGGCTGCCACGATTGATGTTGTTCGTGGTGTTGCCTCCTGCGGTTGCTGCCATCATGCCCAGCCGGTTTGGCGTGGAAGGGCCAAGCATGTGGCAGAAATAGTTGCCGCACAGCGTGAAGCTATCGGCCAGCCTGTAATAATAGGACAGGTCTGAGCCATCATAATAGCCCATTGCCGTCGAGCCGTCGGTGGTATAGAAACCATCCATTGCCCCATTGTCCCACTCACGGTGAATATCCTGCCACGAATGTGACGGATCAGCAGAGATGGGGAAGGAGAAATGATGCGGCTTCACCCTGCCGCCATTGCCATCTGGCTGTGAATAGCTGGCCGGGACGCCAAACGTTCCGGCGCGGGGGTAGTAGCCAAAATACTGGTCGAAGGTGTGGTTTTCCTGACAGGCAATCAAGACATGATTGATCGGGTTAGTACCCGCCCCCATCGCCAGCGCCCTGCTGGCTGCCAGCGTCCCGGCATCCAGCGCAAGGCCAGCACCTGCCAGGATTCCCAGACGACGCAATGCCTCTCGCCGCGACTGGCGACGGCCAAACTGCCGTAAAATATCCATACAAAGCCTTTCTACGAAAAAGATCAGCACCGGAGGAAACTCTGTTGAAATGAACGATAAGCAGGGGCTTATTTTGAGGTGCAGATCATAGAACCTGATAAGCTTGCTGCAATTGCGCCGCGAGTTCTTGCTTCCTGCTTTCAGGCAGGAATGAGGCACGAATGGCTTCCAGGTTACAGTGAAGGAAGTGGCGTTTCCCCCAGCCGAAAAACCGATGGAGCTTTTCGTACTCTTGCGACAGCGTAATGTCGGTAATGGTGCGAGTATCCGTATTGACGCTCAGGGAGAGGCCGGTATTGTAGAGGGTGTTGATGGGATGCTCGGCGTAGGTATCGTAGATATTTGTTTGCAGGTTGGAGGTCGGGCAAACCTCTAAATGGATGCGCTCTTTTCTGAGATGTTCGACGAGGGCCGCGTCCTCGCTGCTGCGCACGCCATGACCGATGCGCAGGGGATGGAGCAGACGTAAGGTCTCCCAGACGCTCTGAGGGCCGCTCGCTTCGCCCGCGTGTGCCGTGCGCGGCAGGTTGCGTTCGGCAGCGTACTGATAGGCGGCGATATGGGCAGAGAGCGGATAGCCAGCCTCATCGCCTGCCAGATCGAGAGCGGCGACATACGTACCATAAAAACGCTCGACCAGTTGTGCCGTCCGCAGGCTCTGTTCGGCGGAGTAGTGGCGCAGCGTGCAGAGGATCAGCCGGGCCTCGATGCCGGTCGCCGCGCTGGCCTGTGCCGTCGCCACCTCAACAGCTTCAACGACCTGCTCCGGCGAAAGTCCCTTTTCGGTATGCAGGAATGGGGCGAAACGGATTTCGGCATAGAGCAGGTTGTCACGCCGCAACTGCTCAAAAACGTCGGCCACGACCAGGCGCAATTGCTCTTCGGTCTGCATCAGGGCAATGGCATGGGGGGCGCGAGTCAGGAAATCGGCCAGGTTGGTACACCTGGCGGGGGCAATAAAGTCGCGCCGGTATGCCTCTTCAGAAAGAGACGGGTTGATTTTGCGTACAACACCGTAGCTTAATGAGCAATCCAGGTGCAGGTGAAGCTCTACTTTGGGGTAGAGGCGAAAATCGACTGGCATGCTTATCCTGCCATTTCATTAGAGCTAATCGCCGCCTGATAATACTTACTGGTCGGGGCGTGGCCGAGCAAAGGGGCGATGAAGCTGGTGGCCGCGACCAGCTTTGCCAGATCGACTCCGGTGGCAATGCCAAGACCGTTGAGCATGTAGACAAGGTCTTCGGTGGCGAGGTTGCCTGCCGCGCCAGGGGCGTAGGGGCAGCCGCCGAGACCGCCCGCCGACGAGTCGATGATGCTGATGCCCATTTGCAGCGCGGTAAGGACGTTGGCAAGGGCGGTGCCGCGTGTGTCGTGGAAGTGGACGGCCAGCTTTTCGATGGGAATGGCGCCCTCGCCGGTCAGCAGGTCAAGCACCTCTACCACCTGGTTGGGCGTGGCGACGCCGATGGTATCGCCGAGCGAGAGTTCGTCGATGCCCATTGCCAGCAGGGCCTGTGCCACGTTGAGGACCTGCCGGGGGGCGATATGGCCCTCGTAGGGACAGCCGAAGACGGTGGAAATATAGCCGCGCACGGGGATGGCTTCCTGCTTTGCCAGCGCGACGACGGGACGAAAGTTGGCAAGGCTTTCTTCAATGGTGGCGTTGATGTTGTGGCGGGTGAAGCTCTCGCTGGCGGCGGTAAATACGGCGATGGAACGCACACCGGCAGCCAGCGCCCGCTCCATGCCCTTGAGATTGGGAACGAGGACGGGATACTCGGTGGCTGGCAAGCGTTTCAGCCCGGTCATGACCGCGCTGGCATCGCTTAGCTGCGGAATGGCGCGCGGGCTGACAAAAGAGGTAGCCTCGACAACGGGCAAACCGGCCCCGGCAAGCATCTGGATAAACTGTATCTTCTGTTCGGTGGGGACGAGCGCCTTTTCGTTCTGCAAACCGTCGCGCGGGCCGACTTCCACGATGCGCACGGCGCGCGGCAGAGCGGCAAAGTCCGGTTTCATGCTCATGCTCCTCTCGTTAAACCCTGTTGAGAAGATTGTTCAGAGGGGAGGTTTCCAGATTGCGGGCGCTGCTGAGCGGGCTTTTCAGACGTGGTGGTCGGCACCTGCGCTTGCGATGGGAGCTGTTCCTGCCCTGCCAGCTCTCCCGTTATATGCCGGGGGAGCTTCGCCTGGGTCTGGTGGCGCACTACCTGCACTTTGGTAATGCGCCGACCGCGTGTCGCCAGCACCTTGAAGGTGGTATCGTTAAAGACGGTAGTATCTCCGGCGACGGGGATTTTATCCAGTTGCGCGTAGAGGAAACCGCCGAGCGTATCGTAGTAGGTATCGTCCAGGTGCATATCGGTGATGTCGTTGAAGTCGTTGATGCTGATTTTGGCATCGAAGATATACTCGTTGGGACTGACCTGCTCATAGAGGTTCTCTTCGCGGTCAAACTCGTCTTTGATATCGCCGACGATCTCTTCCACCAGGTCTTCGATAGTGACGAGACCGGCAACGGAGCTATACTCATCGACGACAATCGCCATGTGGATACGGCGCTGGCGTATCTCGCGCAGCAGGTCATCCAGGCGTTTGGTTTCCGGCACGAAGTAGGCCGGGCGCAACAGATCGCGAATGGGCATATGGTCGTGGCCCTCACGCAATTGTTTGAGCATGTCTCTGGTATAGAGGATGCCGATGATGTTATCGATATTGTCTTCGTAGACGGGAATGCGCGAGAAACCGCCTTGCAGGGCAAGGTCAACGGCCTGATCGACGGTGGCGTCACTTTCCAGCGTTACCATGTCGATGCGCGGAATCATCACCTCGCGCACCGTTGTATCCGCGAACTCGAAGACGCTGCGGATCATCTCGGTCTCTTCCTCTTCAAGCACGCCCTCTTCCTCGCCCACCGAGACGAGCAGGCGCAATTCTTCCTCGGTTACGAAGGGGCCGCGATGCTTCATCTGGCCGCCGCCCATCAGCCTGACAAAGAAATTGGTGATGGCGCTCAGCGACCAGACAATCGGGCGCAGGAGCCAGGCCGCGCCGCGCACCGGGCCAACCATTATGCGCGCCCAGCGCAGCGGGTTCTGCACGGCAGCCGTCTTGGGCGTGATCTCACAGAAGATCAGCACGATGAGCGAGATGAGAACGGTGGCGATCACCTCACCAAAGGAGGCCGAGAAGGTCAGCGCCAGCACGGTCGCCATACTGGATGCGACAATGACGGCTACACTGTTGACGACGAGAATGGTAGAAAGAAAAACATTGGGTTGCGCGAGCAGACGGTCGATCTGTAGAGCTTTTTCATCGCCTTCCTCAACCAGATTTTTGAGCTTGATGCGGCTCACCGAGGTCAGGGCGGTTTCAGCGGCAGAGGCCGTTGCGCTGAGAATGAGGGCTACAATGAGTATAAAGAGTTGCAGCCACGTTTCTCCGGTAAACTGTGGAATATGCAAATCGATTGCGGCGGCTATACTTGCTAAGCCAGGGCCGTCCATAGAAACACTTACTCCTTTTTGCCACTTTCTGCCGTGGAGTCTTCTCCAGCAGCAGGCGCGGACTCAGCCCTGCGGATGACTCTTGCCGGAACCCCAACAGCCAGCGCGCCAGGCGGAACATCTTTCGTCACGACAGAGCCAGCACCGGTCCGCGCCTGGTCTCCCAGCGTAACAGGAGCAACCAGCATGGTATCGCTGCCGATAAAGGCTCCATCTCCAATAACGGTACGATTTTTGCGCACTCCATCATAGTTGCAGGTAATAGTTCCTGCTCCAACATTGACATGTTCGCCTACAGTGGCATCTCCAATATAGCTAAAGTGGTGCATATCCGTTTCTGCACCGATATATGAATTCTTGACCTCGCCAAAGTTCCCTATACGTACACCACGCGCAAGGTGAGCGCCGGGGCGACAGTGGCTGAAAGGGCCAATCGAGACCTCATCCTCAAAGACCGTCTCTTCCAGCACCGAGTTGCGAATGATACAACGATCTCCGATAGTTGAGGAATCGATGGTCGAATACGGGCCAATGCGGCAGCCTGTGCCGATATGCGTCTTCCCTGTAATCATTGTACCGGGCAGAATAAGCGTATCAGGGCCAATCACGACCTCGTCATCGATATACGTAGTGGCGGGGTCGACAATGGTCACGCCCGCATACATATGGCGTTCCAGGATGCGGCGGCGCAGTAGCTGCTCGGCCTGGGCCAGTTGCACGCGATCATTGATGCCCATTGTATCTTCAAGCGTGCCGCAGACCGTCGCAATCTTGCGCCCCTGCGCGCTGGCGCGAGCGACCACATCGGTCAGGAAGAACTCCCCGGCAGCGTTGCGCGGCAGCAGTTGCAGCGTGGGCCAGAGCCATTCGCGCTCAAAGCAGTAGACGCCGGAATTGACTTCGCGAATGCGTTTCTGTTCCTCGGTCGCCCGCTTGAGTTCGACAATTTCGCGCACCTGGCCGCCGCTATCACGCACGACGCGGCCATAATCCGTCGGCTCATCGGCGATAGCAGTCAGGAAGGTGACGGTGGCCTTGCTGGTGAGATGTTCGACCAGCACCCGTGCCAGCAGTTCGCCGCTCAGTAGAGGGGTATCGCCGTAGCAGACCAGCACGGTATCCGGCAGGGGATCCAGGGAGTCGACGGCATCCTGTGCGACCAGCACGGCGTGGGCAGTCCCCAGTTGCTCTTTTTGCAGGGCGTAGATGCAGCGTTTGCCGAAAATGGCTTCGATCTGCTCGGCCTGGTGTCCAAGCACGACAATGGGGCGGTGCGTCTCAATGCGTGTCGCAAAGGGAGCCAGTAGAGGGGTCGCGGGCAGGGCGTCAACGGCCTTGAGTACATGCGCCAGTAGTGGCAACCCGGCCAGAGGATGAAGCACCTTTGGCAGAGTTGAACGCATCCGTGTACCTTTGCCCGCTGCAAGCACTACGGTCGCATATGTATTCATGATGGATATTCAATCCCTTTTGACTCTTATTCTCCATCCGCATAAGGGGATAAGAGTACAGCCCCACCCTGACTGACAGGCGGGGTTATGTTTCAGTTCCTCACCGATTTACTAAAGCGGCTGGCTCGGGCGCCAGGATTCGAACCTGGGATCGCGGATCCAAAGTCCGCTGCCTTACCACTTGGCCACGCCCGAAAATCCTGCGAGAGAGATTGGAAAGGCTGGGGAATACCTGTCTATGACCTTCATCTCCTCTCCTCTCCCGTATCGCACGCATTTATGGTACACGAAACGGGCCGCTTTGTCAACAGTCCGCAGTCACTGCACTCAGCTCACACGGGTTCCTTCCCTTACCTCTGAATTGCACGGGAGGAGGCACACTATGCATAACATAGCGATCTCACCTGTGTCTCTCCCTTTCGGAAGACGAGACGCGGGAAGCCGGTTGGGGAACTTCCTCGATGGAAGTTGCGGCCCCGGAGGTGGGGTTGACACCAACGGCAACGGCTCCCTGAGCAACCTGGTCGTTGATGTAGCGTTGGCCGCGCAGGAGCGAGGCGACGGCGGCAATAACACACAGGACGGTGGCCAGGTAGAAGACGGCGTGCAGGCCGGTCATGAAGGGGCCGGAGATGGTATTCGGGAAGAAGGACTTGCCGAGCAGGAGGGCCTGGCTGGAAGCAGGCAGGGTATGCAGCACCTGCGGCGGCAGCAGCGTCGCCATCGGGTTGTAGCCGAGGAAGGCAGCGAATAGCGCGGCTGTCGGAGGCAGTTGTGAAACCCGGCTGGCGACCGCTGCTGGCACACCGGCGCCAGTAAGACCACTGAAGAGCGCGCCCGGCAGGCCGGAAGCCAGGCCGATCGTGACAATGGTGAAAAGCAGACCCATACTCATGACGGTGGCGGCATTCTGGAACGTCGAACGCATACCGGAAGCGACGCCGCGCTGTGAGGCAGGGACGCTATTCATAATGGCCGTCGTGTTGGGCGCGGCAAACATACCCTGCCCAATGCCCAGCACGATGAGAACGAGGGCGAACCAGATGTAGTTGAAGTTTGCCGGGAAGAACGAGAGAATAATGAAGCCAACCGCCTGAATCACCATACCCAGCGTCGAGAAGGTGCGAGCGCCGAAACGGTCGGAGAGCCAGCCACTGAGCGGCCCCATAACGATGAAGCCGACCATCAAGGGCAGCATGTAGATGCCCGCCCACAGTGGCGTTTCCTCGAAGCTGTAGCCGTGCAGGGGCAGCCAGATACCTTGCAGCCAGATGATGAGCATGAATTGCAGCCCACCACGCGCCACACTCGCCAGAAAACCGCTGACATTGCCAGCAGCGAACATGCGTATCTTGAACAGGCTCAGACGAAACATGGGATCGCTGACGTGCAGCTCGATCCAGACAAAGGCGACCAGCAGGATCAGACCCAGCGCCAGGCAGCCAATGACGAAAGGATTGCCCCAGCCCATCGACGAGGTTCCGTATGGCTCAATGCCGTAGGTGATGCCGAGCAGCAGAATGGTCAGGCCGAAGGCAAAGGTGAGATTGCCGGGCCAGTCAATCTTCTTCGTGCCGGTCAGCACCGCCGTCTCGCGCAGCTTGAGATAGGCCCAGACGGTGCCGAAAATGCCAAACGGCACGCTGACCAGAAAGACGAGCCGCCAGTTGACGACGGCCAGCACACCTCCAAGAATCAAGCCAATGATAGAACCCAGGATGGCCGCTATCTGGTTGATGCCCATTGCCAGACCGCGCTGGTGCGGCGGAAAGGCATCGGTCAGGATGGCTGTGCTATTGGCAAAGAGGAAGCCGGCCCCGACGGCTTGCACCAGGCGGAAAATGATTAATTCCAGCGCGGCTGCGTTGCCGGAACCCGGCGTGATGAACAGCAAAATGCTGCCAACGGTGAAAATGGCGAAGCCCAGATTGTAGAGCCGCACACGCCCGAACATATCGGAGATGCGCCCCAGGGTGACGAGCAGCGTGGCCGTCACCACCATATAGCCCAGCAGCAGCCAGAGAAAATAGTTCGTCTCTTCCGGCGCCAGCGGATTGATGCCAATACCCGTAAAAATAGCGGGCAGCGAAATCAGGACGATACTGCTATTGATGGTCGCCATGAGGATACCAAGCGTGGTATTTGAGAGAGCAATCCATTTGTAGTTTGGCCCGACCGGCCCTCTCGCACGTGGAACGGTTTTTCCTGAAGTTTGTGGTTGTACCATCTCATCTGACACGTCACGTCTCAAGCTTTCTCGCATTCTTTTCCTCCTCTCATCCATTTCCTTCCACTCTGGATATAGATTGCTCTTTTTTCATTGCAGGTTTGAAATCTCTTCACAGGCAGAAGAACAAACAGGGCTATTGCGCCATTCATATGCAGTTATGAATGGCACGATAGCAGGCTATTGATAGAATACCATCACACTACCGTTCACGTCAACGTTAATGTTGTTAGATGAGCGGGTAATGCGGGAATAAAAAAGAGACTCCCACGCCCTTGTGGGAGTCTCCCGGTTATCACGACTGGCCGATTTATGCCAGAGCGTTGATGATCTCTTGCGCCCGGCTCAGGGCTTCGCGGCGCACGTAGTAGTAGGCCCAGAGACCTTTTTTGCGACAGTCCACCAGACCGGCATCGCGCAGGATACGCAGGTGATGCGAGATCGTCGGCTGTTCCAGCGTAAAGCTCTCCACGATCTCGAACACGCACACCTCCCCTTCGTGGCGACTCAACAGACTGAGAATGCGCAGGCGTGTGGGGTCGGCCAGCGCCTTGAGTAAACGAGCCTGAGTGACGGCTTCGTCCTCAGTCAGAGCAGGGGCAAACTTCGGGCCTATCGGGGTAAGAGCAGTCTGGCGATTCAAAACGCCCACCGTCGTTGATGACCCACTGGTTCCATTGCGGTCCACATTCATATGATTCATCGATACCATTTCTTCTCCTTCCATCCTCCCAACCGGATGATCTCTTCAATTCCTTTTTTTGTGTTACTGGGGGTGAACCTATATCCATTATACTCAGACATCCAAATTTACAGGAGACTGAGTACCATAAGGTCATACCACAGCAGGGTCAAGGAGAGCGGCCAGGCGGCCATAACGCGCCTGCCTGGCCGCTCTCCTTGACCCTGCTGTATTATTTCTTTTCGCTCGGTCGCACTTGCAGATGGAGTTCTTCCAGTTGTTTTTCGTCGACGGGCGAGGGCGCGTTCATGAGCAGGTCAATGGCGGCCTGCGTCTTGGGGAAGGCGATGACTTCGCGAATATTCTCCTCGTCGGCCAGCAGCATAACCAGGCGGTCGATACCCAGGGCAATGCCGCCGTGTGGGGGCGCGCCGTACTCGAAGGCTTCGAGCATGTGACCGAACTGCTCCCTGATCTGCTCATCGCTCATGTTCATAAGCGAGAAGACTTTGCGCTGGAGTTCGGAGACGTTGATACGCACGCTGCCACCGCCAACTTCGTAGCCGTTGCAGATAATGTCATACTGCTTCGCGCGAATATCCAGCGGGTTAGTATCGAGCCGCTCGATATGGGCCTCGTCCATGCCGGAGAAGGGGTTGTGTTCGGCTTCGTACCGCTGCTCCTCCTCGTTGAAATGCAGCAGAGGAAAGTCGACGACCCAGCATAGTGCCATCTCGTTCGGGTCTATCAGATTCAGCCGCTCCGCCAGTTTGATGCGCAGGCGGTAGAGGACATCGTTGACCACTCTGGCGCTATCGGCAACGAAGAGCAAGAGGTCGCCCGGCTCGCCCTGCATGCGGTCGATAATGGCCTGCACCTCTTGAGCAGCCATGAATTTTGTCAGCGGGGACTTCACCTCGCCTGATGGGCTAATCGCCAGCGAGACCAGACCTTTCGCGCCAAGCATGCGCGCAAATGCGGTCAGTTCCTCGATCTCTTTGCGGCTGTAATTTCCGGCGCCGGGGACGCGAATGCCCTTGACCATGCCACCGGCGGCGAGCGCGTTCTTAAAGACACCAAAGTTGCCAGCCGCCGCGAGATCAGAGACGGTGACAAGCGGCAGACCGAAGCGCAGATCGGGATGGTCGGTGCCGTAGCGTTCCATGACGTGCTGATAGCTCAGGCGCGGGAACGGCACCTGCTTGATATGTTTGTTCGTGGTCTTCTCAATCAGGAAGATCAGCAGGCCCTCGATGAGCGACATGACATCTTCCTCGGAGACGAAGGACATTTCCACATCAAGCTGCGTAAATTCCGGCTGGCGATCCGAACGCTGGTCCTCGTCGCGGAAGCAGCGGGCGATCTGGAAGTAGCGATCCAGCCCGGCCACCATCAGTAACTGTTTGAGCTGCTGCGGCGACTGCGGCAGGGCGTAGAATTCGCCGGGATAGAGACGGCTTGGCACGAGATAGTCACGCGCCCCTTCAGGCGTGCTTTTCATCAAGATGGGGGTCTCGATTTCAAGGAAGCCGCGCTCATCGAGATAGTCGCGAATAGCCTTGACCACGCGATGCCGCAGAATCATGTTGTTGCGCATGGTGGGACGGCGCAAATCCAGGTAGCGATATTTGAGCCGGAGCGATTCATCAACCGTGACGTTATCGGCGATGGGAAACGGCGTGGTGCGGGCCGGATTGAGAATCTCGATCTCGTCGGCAGCAACCTCAATAGCGCCGGTACTCAGATTGGGATTTTCCGTGCCGGGCAGGCGATGAACGACCGTTCCGCTGACCTGCACCACATATTCAGAACGCAGCGTGGAAGCAATGCGATGCGCTTCCGGCGAGCGTTCGGGATCGCAGATCACCTGTGTCATACCATAACGGTCACGAATATCAAAAAAGATAAGCCCGCCATGATCGCGGCGGCGATTGACCCAGCCTGCCAGCTTTACCTGCTGCCCGACGTTTTCCGCCGTCAGTTCGCCGCAGGTATGGGTTCGATAATGTACTTCATAACTCACGTATCATTAACTCCTTTATTGCAAAAAGATAAGCTCAGGGCAAAGGGAAGCAAGATGCAAATACCTGGGGAACTGGTTTATGAGTTTCAATCCCGGCTGGGAAGCCAGACTCTTTCAGGCCCATCACGTCCCCGGACACTTGCATTTCACTGCGCCAGATAATATTACTATGAATCGGGCTTATGCACAACTGCCGGTTTTGAAAGCGGTGGGATCGAGGGCAACCAGGCTCAGGGCAGGAGAAGCACCGGTCGCTGGTTGGCTTTTCGTCAGAGCATAGATGGGCAGGCCCTTTGGGTCTGTGACCACGCTTCCCAGCTGGCTGAAGAGGCTGGTTGAGACATATTGCTGCTGAAGCTGCATGGTGACGCTGCCCGGCTGCTTTGCCGTCGAACCGCCATTGCCGTTGCTGGATGTCGTCGGGGTCGGTGTGGCAGGAGAAGAGGCGCTCATCTGAAGATCCAGTACACGATGATTTCCGGGATCAATGACATAGAGATGGGGCTGGCCCCCGTTCCCGACCATTCCCGCCGTCAACTGTGAGGCGCCAACGACGTTGAGCGGGACATTGCCGCTCCCGGTGGAGGTCGAGACCGTCGCGGTCGGCACCGGCATGCTGGCACGATAGGCGCTGGCGGTCACGCTCAAAGGAGTGGCCAGCGGATGCTGGATAAGGACACTGGTGGGAGCGGGATTGGTAGCATCCAGTTGCAAACTCTGGATGGTGCCATCCTGGAGCAACAGGAACAACAGGTGACCGGGAAAAGCGGTGATGCTGGTCACAGTGGTCGAAGTTCCGATGGAAACGCGAGTAGGACTCGTACTGAGCGTGTTGTTGGAGCCAACCGTATAATCCAGGATGACGCTATTGGCAGCATTGTTGGAAACGGTGGGGGGCGAGGTCAGCACGACGTAGAGATCATTCCCCCAGGCCGTCATCAGCGTGGGTAACAACTGCTGATTCTGGCTCGTGACACTGGCCAGCGGTTGCAACTTCGGGCTGCTCTGACCGGGCAAAAGAAGACCAACGCGGTAGCCATGTGTATTTGCGCTTGGCAGGTCGGTGAGCAGGAACAAACGAGTATTATCGCCGGCGACCTCCAGGACGCGCATGCCCGACTGCAAGCTCAGGCGATTAACCAGGCCGAACTGGCCGGACTGACTGCTCATCTGATACAGGTTGTTATCGGCAGCAAGGGTATAGAACTGCGTAGTTTTGCCATTCTGCACGGCGATAAGGGACTGCGGCGTGGTATTCGTGCTGCCGGTGTTGACCGGGCTGGCAGAAGGAAGGCCGGAACAGGGAAAAACCGAGATGGCCGATTGCTGGTCGTACTGTGTAATAGCGTTCTTCACTGTACCGGTCAGGTCTCTTTGCAACAACGTGTTGACGGTTGCCTGTTGATCGCTGCTGAGCGCGCCCGATTGCAGGCCGCGCAAGATATTCTGGGCCTGTGACAGGTCTTGCAGGGCAGTGGCAGCATTCTTTTCCTGCTTTGCCTGAGCAATCAAGCCCTGAGCTTTCTGAATAGATTGGGCAGTAGCATCGCTATGGGGGCGCAGGAAATAGTAAGCGCCGGTAGCGACGAGAGCGACGATTAAAAGGAGACAGAGGGCAAGGGTGGGATAGAGCAGGCGTGTCCGCCTGGCCGAAGCGCGCAGCGTCGGCTGGGGAGCGGTAACGCTATCGGCAAGAGGCGAGAGGGGGCCGCTGGCATAGCGCAAGGGGGCGCCGGGAACGCGCCCATCGAGCGGTTGCGGAGCCGTGCCGGACTGCGTGCCGGGCAACATGCCGAGGATAGCTGTATCCTCACCCGTTTCACGCCCCCCCACAGCTACCGGGCGGCGCACGCCAGGAGGTTCTACGCCCACCTCCAGCACGCGCAGGACAATAGCCGTAATGTTATCCGGGCCGCCATTGTTATTGGCCTGCTCAATCAGGTGATAGACACTCTCCTGCGGCACATATTGCTCCACGGTGCGCCGTATTTCGTCATCGCTGACCAGACCGGAGAGGCCATCGGTGCAAAGGACGAGCGCATCGCCTTCCCGCAACTCTTCGGTGAAGATATCAATATCGACATCGGCCTGCGTACCCAGACAGCGCGTGATTACATTGCGCTGCGCGTGCGTGCGAGCCTGATCGTCGGTTAGCAGACCGGCGCGCACCTGCTCTGCCACCCAGGAGTGGTCCTGTGATACCTGCTTTACCTGTCCATTACGCATAAAATAGGCACGGCTATCGCCGACGTTGGCGATGTAGGCCATATTGCCGCGCAAGACCGCCGCCACGCAGGTTGTTCCCATACCGCTACGCAGCATATTCTCTGCCGCCCGTTGATGGATCAACGCATTCGCACGCTTGATGGCCTGCAACAGGGAGGCAGCGACATCTTCACTGTCATCCTGGTAATAGGTATTGCTTACCGTGTCAACAGCTATTTCGCTTGCCACCTCGCCGGCAGCATGACCACCCATACCATCGGCCACGATGAACAATGCGCCCTTCTTCGTCATCACCTGTGGATCTTTCGGGATGACATAGGCCATGTTGTCCTCGTTGTGTTCACGCTTGCGTCCAACATCTGTTAGCTGTGCAACATCGAGACGGAGTTGTTTGGCCAATGCGATTCTCTCCCGTTTTTTAGTCGCTTACGCCCCTGCCCGCATCAATCAGGTACGCCAGATGACGTAGTTTACATATCAGACAGTTGCGCCAGTTTTAGGCTATAATACACCGACATAGAGAAAAACGCAACGTATTTTCTCTCTGGCATATGTCCTGTTTCTTTACCAGCTTGCTTGCCGACCATGCGCAAAACTGTTACAGTTGAGTATACTCCTTATCCGTAAGGCATGCAAGCATTTTTCGCCTGACTG
>Ga0070738_10004972_pt1 | contig 15261 bp, 9 predicted proteins | sample Coa_R2_2_FD_66446 | JGI IMG/M metagenome (GOLD analysis project Ga0070738, IMG submission 66446) | Surface soil microbial communities from Centralia Pennsylvania, which are recovering from an underground coalmine fire - Coalmine... | ecosystem: Environmental > Terrestrial > Soil > Unclassified ...
CACAGCAATGCGAAAAACAGCACCCCGGCAGTGGAAAATAGATGAGCGGATTCTCCCCACCATTCTGCAGCGCCCGGCGAGCGGGGTCGCGTTAGCGCCCCGAGAGATGCACTCGGGGCGCTAACGCGACCCCGCTCGCCGGGCGCTGCGGGATGGCAGAGGATGTATTCATCGGGGCGAGCCAAACAAGCGAACTCTTACACACCGCTGGGCGCGGAACTGCTGGCGAAGAGATAATCACGCGTCAGAGTGTCCTTTGTCACGCCCATCGCCCCGGCCTCCATATTGAAGAGCGCATCCAGACGCTGCAACGCCAGAGCATCGATGCTCTGCCATATCGCCGGTGCAGAGAAAGTCCCCGACGGAGAAGCGTTCCTCGCCTCGGTCAGCAAGAGGGTGAAGTCGGCGAACAACTGATCCGCGGCAGACGTGGGTCTGCCGCCCGCAGCGGTGGGTGTTAGCCCCCCGAGTGGCACGCTCGTGCTGCTGGATGCGGTCGTGACCTGGGTGTTGCTTGGGCTGCTCACGGTCGCCGGGGTGAGGTGCATGTCCGCAGTCGGTGGGTCGGCGATGCCTTGCGGGTTGGTGTTGCCAGAGGCCAGGGCGAACGTCGCGCCGGCGTTTTGGCTGCCGGAGGTGCGGCTGGCCGCGCCAACATACTGATAAACTTTATCCGTGCCGTTGTCCACGATCCAGATGTCGCTGACGTTGTTGGGATTGATGGTGATGCCCGTCGGATGCGTGTCGGCCGGGTCGATGGACCAGCTGCCCAATAACGAGCCGGACAGCGTGTACTTGAAGACCTTGAGTTTGGTGCCATCCACTACCCAGAATGAGGTGCCATCGGTCACGATATCCTGAGGATTGGGGTCGCCGCTGTGGCCGCCCGCGAGACTGAAACTGCTGGCCGCATTCTGGCTGCCGGAGAGGCGGCTGGCAGCGCCGGTGAACTTGTAGACCTTGTCTGTGTAGCTATCGACCAGCCAGATGTCGGTGCCGTTGGTGGCGATGCCCGTGAGGTTGGCCGAGGAACTCAGGCCGCCGGCCGACCAGGAGCCGAGCAGCGTGCCGCTGGGGCTGTAGACGTAGACGTTCTTGTTGGCATCCACGACCCATTCCATCGTACCGGCGGCGTTGGCGGCGACGCCGCGCGGGCTGAGGTCCGGATTGGCGATGGTCACGCTGAGTCCGTAGGGTGCTTGCTCCATCCCCGAGACCTGATACTTGTAGGCGGTGTTGGTGCCGCCGTTCGAGGAGTTGGCACCGTTGACGACGTAGAACTTTGCGTTCTGATCGCTGGGCGCGATCGTGCCCGTGGCCTGGCTGCGCGAGAGGGTTGCCCCCTCGGGGTTGGAGAGGTTGACCGCAAAGGTCAGAGGCGCGGTCTGGCTGCCGCTGTCTAGTATCGGAACGTCGATCGTCCCGGTTGTCCAACCGGGAGCAAACGTGAATGTCCCGCTGGTGGCCGTGTAGTTGGTGCCGGCGATGGCGGTGCCGTCGGCGGTGGCGTAGTTCACGGTTAGCGGTAGCGTACTCGGTGTGGTGTTCGTGACCGTGAAAGCCGCCTCCGATTCGGTGCCGAGATCGAAGATCTGAGCGTCGGCAGGGTTTCGCAGTGCTGCGGAACCACCAGCGGTCACGTACAGATCGCCGTTAGGACCGAACGCCATTTGAAAAGCATTGACCATGCCGCCGCTGCCGGCCGGGACGTAATCATCGACATACGTGCCATTCGCCGTATAGCGGAGGATGCGATTGTTCCCGGAGCTGAGCACATACAAGAGTCCGTCCGGGCCGAACTTGACGTCACTCGGGTTTGATACCCCGGCACTGGCCGCAACGCCGACATAGGCACCGGTTCGTGCGTTGTACTTGAGGACCTGGTTGGAGCCGGTGGATGCAACGTAGAGATACGTTTGGCTGGGATCGAATGTCATGGCTCCAGCGCCGCTCAACCCGCCAGATCCATTCGTGATATAGGTGCCTAGATACGCGCCCGTGGTACCATCGTACCGCGACACGCCATTCGACGTGGAAACGTAGAGATCGGCGTTCGGATCGCCGTTCGCGTCTGGGCCAACAGCCAAGTTGTTGGGGCTCACGCCGTTGATGAACACGCTCACGAACGCGCCCGTGGTCGCGTTATACTGGAGCACTTCGTTGTTGACCTGAGTGCCAACGTAAAGATAGCCGCCATTGAAGATCATGCCGCGCAAAAGCTCGATCTGTCCCTGCACCGGCGCCACAAACTGCCCGATCAACGCGCCGGTGGTGCCGTTGTAGGTGGTAACGGAGGCGGCGCCCGCTCCCGGCGCGGTCGTTGTGTACAGGTTGCCGTCCGGGCCGAAGGCCATGGACATGAAACCGGAATCAGGGACGCCCTGGACAAAGGCGCCGCGGTAATGAGCCGTGAGGTCCCCTTCGATGGCCGAGTTGTCGGAGATGGCGAATTGCCGCGTTGTATCATTAACGATTTCGTTGACCGTCGCCGTGCCGGTGCCGATCGTGGCCCCGCCGGTGGGGTTGCTTAATTGCACTGAAAAGCTCACATTGCCCGGAGCTTGAGGATCCTCCTGGGTGGCCAGCAGGATCATCCGCGACGTCTGGCCTGGGCTGAAAGTCACCGTGCCGGACTGGGCAACGTAGTTGGTTCCCGCCAAGGCACTGCCATCCACCGTCGTGTAGTTCACGCTCACGGATGTGGAGTTGGCCGAGGACAGGGTCACGTCCACACCATGATCGTAGCGCACGACCGTGTTCGAGTCCCGGCAGCTAATCAGGAGGTCGCCTTGAGCGTCGAAGGTCATCCCAAGCGGTTTGGAAAGCGAAGGGTTGACGGAGTCAACGAGCAGATCGCCAAGATAATTGCCCTGGGAGTCATAGCGATGGACGGCACCGCTCGAGTCACCCACGTAGAATCGACCTTCCTGGTCGAACGCAATGCCCCGGCCCCCGATGAGGCCACCCGTGCCGCCCGGGATGAATGTGTCCATGAAGGCGCCTGTGCTGCCGTTATAACGCAAAATACCCAAGGTTTGACCGCCATCGACGTAGAGGTTGCCCTCTGGACCGAAGATGAGGTTTAGAGGTTGGACGAGGCCGCCGCTGGACGGTGCGACGAAGGTCGCCCCGGATTGACCCGAGGCCGGTAGGGGTGCGCCCGGAGAGCCGTTTTGAGGGCCTTCATAGCGCAGAATCGCGTTACTGCCCCAGCTGCTGACGTAAAGGTTCCCATCCGGACCAAACGTCACTCCCGAGGGTTCACTAAGCCCGCCCGAGCCAGCCGAGACGAAGGCCTCGATGAAGGCCCCTGTGCTGCCGTTGTACTCCAGCACCTGATTGGTCGCCCCGCTGGCGACATACAGATTGCCGTCGGGGCCGAAGGCCAGGCCAGCAGTGATGCCACCGAAAGCGAGTCCGCCCGAACCTTGGGAGACGAAGGTGTTGAGGTACGCTCCCGTCGTCCCATTGTAGCGGAGGACGGCGCCGTTGTTGCCGGCAACGTACACGTTGCCATCCGGTCCGAGGGTAATGCCGTAGGGCGTGGACAGACCGCCACTGCCCGCCGTGATGAACGAGCTTGGGCTGCCGATCTCGTTCATGGTAGCGCCGGCAATGGTTATCGTCGGCGACAGCACAAGACGGTCTTCCAGTATTTCCAGGCAAAGCCGCTGTCGCCGCGCCTCTCGATGGCTCTTGCGAATGCGGCCACGGCTGCGACTCGGACGACGGATGTACCGAGAAATTGCGGACAGAAGGGGATTCATGGTTTGCTCCATTGCATGGTCCGCGATAGAGTGAACAGACATCATTCCCAGCGCGCAGACCGAGCGCCGGGGCGATGCGGGGCCGGTGCGGCTTCTGCTTGCGAGGCGAGACGTGCCGGCCTCTTGAGATTTCACCTCTTCATTGACTGCGCATTATTTCCCATCGGCGGACAATTGCAGTTTGTCGCGCCACAGGCGAGCTTTCTCCAGCTGCCCGGTATTCTCGTAGAAGCGAACGACCCGCTTCCCCGCATCAGTCAGCAGCCGTCTCCTCTCCCCCTCCGGGACGCCAGTTTCCCGCTGTTTCATGCCATCGTAACCTTGCAGCAAGAGGGGCTCGGCGTCCGCGTATTTCTTCTGGCCGAGCAGCGCCGCCCCCAACACACTTTTCCAATAAAAGGGTCTGAATGGTTCGATTTGATCGATGGCTAGGGCGTCTCGGGCAATCCGTTCGGCATCGCAGTGCCGCTCCTGCAACAGCAGATTCAGGGCAAGCCAACCGAGTGCATTGGCCTTTGCATTTCGCCGAGTGAGGGAGTCCTCCCGTTTCCGGTTTAGCTCAAGTCCTTCGCGGAGCAGCTGATCCGCTCGGTCGAACTCTCCGGCCCGCTGACAGGCCTGGGCAAGGGCCAGCATCGGCAAAATCTTCGATTCATCCTTGGGACCAGATGTAGAATCGAGGCCGTCTAGAAGCTTTGCGTGCATGGCCATGGAGTCCTTGAACCGGTCCATGTCCATATAAGTGACGGCCAACCAGAACATGGCGTCAAGTGTAGCGGGGTGCGTCGGGCCACAGCGTGTGCGCCGTTTGTCAAGTACCTTCTCCCAGAGCGCCACGCTAACGTCCCACCGCCCTGCATGACGATAGGCGTTGGCGAGGCTAGCCATGAACGCGAGCGTCTCGGGGTGGTCGGGGCCGAGCCTCGCCTTCCCGATCTCCAGTCTCCGCTCAAGGAGGGCAATCGCCTCCCGCTGCCGGTCTACAAATTGGTAGGCCCCGGCCAGACTATGCATGCTGGCGCAGGTATCCGGGTGGTCCGGGCCCAGGTGGGCCTGGCGCAGCTCGAGCGCCCGCTCAAGGTGAGGCACTGCGAGCCCATTACCAGTCCAATACAGTCGATTGTAGGCCGACCCGATTGACATCCGGATCGCGGCTTCCACGAGCGGCTGGTCCCGGAACCGGTCGCCGATCTTGGCGGCGGCCCGGTCCAGCGCTTCCCTGACGGTCAGGCTTGGGTTCCCCGTGGACGCCTCGCTAGACGCTGGCACGCTTCTTACCTGCCCGAGCAGGTCCCCTTGCAAGAAGTCATTGACCGCGCGGGCGATGGCCGCCTCGGTGGCCGCACGCTGTTCGGCTTCCCTGGCCCGTTCCAAATTCGTTTCCGCTTTGCCTTCAGCGGTCCTGGCCCAATCGCGGTCGGCCTCGGCCTGCTTGCGGTCGGCCTCGGCTTGGTGCTGAGCCTCGGTGGCCCGAGCCAGTTGCCAAATGCTTACGACCGTGGCCGTAACAAGGGACACCGCGACCACTCCTACCATCGCCAGGACCCGCCGGTTGCGACGCACGTACTTCCGTAGCCGGTAGCCGGCCGACGGCGGACACGCCTCTACCGTCTCGTCGTTCAGGTAGCGCTGCACATCAGCCGCGAAGGCGCTGCCCGATTCGTAACGGCGGTTGCGGTCCTTCTCCAACGCCTTCATCACGATCCAGTCCAGCTCGCCGCGTAACACCTGCCCGAGCCGGCGACTATCCACGCCGCGTCGCTCCGACACAGTCTCGCAGACCTGCGCGGCCAACGTGCTGAGACGCTGGCTCGGCGTTGGCGGCTCCTCTTCGCGGATCATCCGCCGCATCTCATCCAACCCCACCTTTTTCAGTGTCTCGCTCTCGAACGGCGTGGTGCCGGTGAGCAGCTCGTACAACAGCACGCCGAGGGCGTACACGTCGCTGCGTGTGTCCACGTCCAGGCCGTTCATCTCCGCCTGCTCGGGACTCATGTACAAGGGCGTGCCAATCATCTGGGCAAAGTTCGTGAACAGCGTCCGCTCGGTCAATCGCTGCGTCGTGGCCTTGGCGATGCCGAAGTCGATGATCTTGGGCACCGCGACCACGTCGTGCAGTGTCACCAGCACGTTGGACGGTTTCAAATCGCGGTGGATGATGCCTTTTTGATGGGCATGCTGCACCGCCTGGCAGACGGTGACGAACAGCTCCAGCCGCTGCCGCGTCGTGAACCGGCGCTGATCGCAGAACTCGGTGATGGGTACGCCGCGGACCAGCTCCATCACAAAATAGGGCCGGCCGGAGGCCGTGGTGCCGGCGTCGTGAATCTTGGCGATGTTGGGGTGGTCCATCAAGGCCAGGGCCTGGCGCTCGGCCTCGAAGCGGACGACGACTTGCCGCGTGTCCATGCCAGGCTTGATGACCTTGAGGGCCACACGGCGGCGCACGGGGCGCGATTGTTCCGCCATGAAGACCAGTCCCATGCCGCCTTCGCCAATCTGTTCCAAGAGCTTGTAGGGACCTATCACCGTGCCGGGTCGCTCTGCCCTGGCTTGCTCGTCACCGATCGGCAGGTGAGCGTTCCAGGCGGCGGCCGCGTTGTCGAGGAAATTGCCGGCCTGCCCGTGGGCGGCCAGGAGTTCTTCCACTTGGCGGCGCAGGTCGGCATCGCCGGCACAGGCCTGGTCCAGGTAGGCGGCTCGCCGGTCGGCGGATGCCATCTCCAGAGCAGTAATGAAGATCGCTTCTTCGTCCATCGCTTTGCCTTGTTGGGTTCGAGCGGCGAACGGCCACCCTATAGATCAATGCGAAAATGGCGCGGAAAAACTCTCAAGAATTTTCGACGAGACGGCCCACTCGGTCGGCTAGCCGTTTTTGGCCACGGCACCCACGCGTTGTGGCCCGGTCTCCGGACCGGGCCAGTGGCTCTGACCGAAGGTCTCCAATGCGTGTGCAGGAGCGGAGACCTTCGGTCGCGGACCGTGGCGGGGTCAGGAGACCACCGCCACAACGGAAAGCGTCCCCACAACGGTTTTCGACGAGACCCAGCGTTGTGGCCCGGTCTCCGGACCGGGCCAGTGGCTCTGACCGAAGGTCTCCAAGCGTGTGCAGGAGCGGAGACCTTCGGTCGCGGACCGTGGCGGGGTCAGGAGACCACCGCCACGACAAAGAGAGACCACCGCCACGACAAAGAGAGACCACCGCCACGACAAAGAGAGACCACCGCCACGACAAAGAGAGACCACCGCCACAACGGTTTCAATTTTCGACGAGACGGCCCACTCGGTCGGCTAACCGTTTTTGGCCACGGCGCGGAAGAGCCAGGCTTGCGCGTAGTTCCATTGCCGGTAAGCGGTTGCGGGGGAAATGCCCAGCGCATGAGCAGCTTCGTCCATCGTCAGCCCGGCAAAAAAGCGGAGCTTGACCAGCTCTGCGACCACTGGCCGTTCGGCAGCCAGCCGGGTGAGCGCGTCATCCAGCGCCAGCAAATCGTCGTCCGGAGGAGGCAGCGCGACCTCGATCTGGTCGAGGGGAACGTGCTCCGCGTGGCCGCCGTGCTTCTGGCTCTTCTTGCGCCGGACATTCTCAATGAGGATTCGCCGCATCGCCTCAGCCGCGGCGGCGAAGAAGTGACCGCGGTTGTCCCATTGCTGGGCCTTTTCCGTGTCCATCAGTCGCAGATACGCCTCGTGGACGAGCGCCGTTGCTTGCAGCGTCTGGCCCGGCTTCTCCTCGGCCAGCTTCTGGGCCGCGAGTTTGCGCAGTTCGTCGTAGACCAGCGGCAACAATTGCTCGGCCGCGTGTGGGTCGCCGGCTTCGATTCCGGACAGGATGCGAGTGACTTCGTTCATGGGCGTAACCACAGGGCAGCATTGACCTCGGTGCGAGTCTAACCTGATGAGCCATCAGGTTTTCCTCCCACGGGAATTGCCCCTGAGTATAACACTCGCTTGACCGTACTGCCTAGCCTTCTTCACGGGATCGAGTCATCTCTACGCTGTCAGTCCGCCCTTCCGCGTCTACCATAAGGAGCAGGAGGAACACCATGAACCGAGCCGATGCCTTTGCGCTATTGACCGAGTACGTTACCGACCAGAGCCTGGTGCGGCATTGCCTTGCGGTCGAAGCGGCCATGCGCGCCTATGCCCGCAAGCTCGGCGAGGATGAGGAGAAATGGGGCATCGTCGGCCTGCTTCATGATTTCGATTACGAGCGCTGGCCGAACCCGCCGGATCATCCCCTTAAGGGATCGGAAATTCTCCGCGAGCGCGGCTATCCCGATGACGTGATCTACGCGATTAAATCCCACGCCGATTATCTGCCGGATTGTCCGCGGCTGCGGCCCATCGAGAAGGCGCTTTACGCTTGCGATGAATTGGCCGGCCTCATCACGGCAACGGCATTATTACGGCCCGGCGGCATCATGGACCTAACGGCGTCGAGCGTCAAGAAGAAGATGAAAGCGAAGGGGTTTGCCCGCAACGTCAACCGCGATGACATCGAGCGCGGGGCGGCGGACTTCGGCGTCGAATTGACCGAACACATCCAGTTCGAGATTGACGCCATGAAAACCGTTGCCTCCGACCTCGGGCTGTTAGGTGGTTAGGTGGTTAGGTGGTTGGGTGGTTAACCACCCAACCACCTAACCACCTAAAGAGTTCCAGTGGCGTTAAATCGGCATCTTGGCTACGATGGGCAGGAGCGGGCCCCTTTGCGTCCCGGAGCGGCCGGGCGAGCCATCACAGACCAGGGTCCAAGCGGAGAGCGAACGATGCGAACAATGCCAACGAAATTATCCGGAGTGATAGTGGCGCTGACCGTGCTGGCGTATCTGCTGCCGTCGGCGTTCGTTCAGGCCCAGGAGCGCGATGCCAATCTGCGGAAGCAGGCGCTGAAACTCAACGAGGTCACTGGCAAGGATGCTCAACTCGGCGAGGAGAGGTCCCTGCTCAAAGACAAAGCCCACGCCAAAAAACTCGTGGCCGAGGCGGTACGCATGGCTGACGAAAAGCCACAGCCGTTCAACCACACCGCCACTCAAATCCTTGGGATCCTCGCCATTGGGGTCAAAGATTACGGCGCGGCCGAGAAGTTCTATCGGCTGCAATTGGATCAGGCAAAGCAACTGCGGAGCGCAAAGGGTCTCGTAACCGCTTACTATAAATTGATCCCTCTAAACTTAGCCAAACGCAAGTATGCCCAGGCCGAGAAACTGTGCGCGGAAGCCAGTCAAAACAAGGCCATCCTCTCCGCGCTCCAGAACCTGGAACTCGACAACGATGAGAAAACCGCCAAGGACTTGAAGGAACTCAAGGCTTTTATCTCGTTCGTTCTGGAGGAACAGATCCGGGCGATTGCCCAGCAGGATGTCGATCGAGCTATCAAATTCATTGACCGCCTTCTCCAGGACAACTCCGATGGCTGGTTGGCCCTGGATCTCAAGGGCATCGCCTACCGGCTCGGGGGGAAGCACGAAGAGGCGCTCAAGGTTTATCAAGACGAAATTCGGCGCTTGGATGCGGACAATGATCTCAAAAAGAAAGACAAGGACAAGCAACTCGATGAGATCCACTACTCCCTGAGCGGCGTGTACATCGAGCTGGGCGATGTCGAGAAAGCAGCCAAGGAACTCAAGGCGCTCCTGGCCAAGCATCCCGATCATCCCACCTACAATAACGATCTTGGCTACGTGTGGGCGGACCACGACATGAACCTGGCGGAGTCGGAGAAACTGATCCGCAAGGCCCTCGCGGAAGACCGCAAGCTCCGGCAGAAGGACAATCCCGACTTGAAGCCGGAAGAGATCAAAGACCGAGGCGCCTACCTCGATAGTCTCGGCTGGGTGCTGTACAAGCAAAAGAAGTATGTAGAGGCAAAACGCTATCTCCGCCAGGCCGTGCAAAACACACTCGAAGACGAGGACAATGAATCGATCGAGATTTACGATCATCTCGGCGATGTCCTGGTAGCGCTGGGCCAAAAAGCAGAGGCGGTAGCCGCCTGGAAAAAAGGCGTGGAAGTCGCGGGGGATAGCAAACGCGACCAGAGACGCAAGGAAGAAGTACAGAAGAAGATCAAGGCCAACGAGTAGACAAGAGAAGAGAGCCACCACGAAACACACGAATCACACGAAAAAAAGACGAAGAAAGAAAAAACTGTCCAAGCCCGAAGCATCAGCGAGGGAATTCCCTCGCTAACTCTTCGGGCTTGGACATTTGAGTTGCTCCTGTAATTCGTGGCCCGTTTGACCAACTAATTGTTTCGTTGCGCCGGCAGCGCGGGCATCGGTGCCCATTGAAACGGACCCGGCACCTCCCAAACTTGGAGCGTCGCGCTATCGCGACCACGTCGTGTGTCTTCCGTGTGAACGATTTTCGCTCGCTTGCTAAGCAAAACGTCGTTGACTGCTTTCTCCAGGGAAACCAGGCGGGGATGGCGATTTTTCGATGCCTCCAAAATAACGTAGAAGCATCCTTTCGCTCTCAATTCGCTGCATCCTTCCACGAAGACCCGGCCCGCATAATAGTAGGACCAACAATACGGATCCTCGATGTAATCGCCGGGCAGCGTGTTCGCGGCCAGCCAGTATCCAAGCGAGCGGAAGCCTGCGCGCTCGGAATGAAGCCGGCTGAGCGTGCGCGGCAAGGGCGCGATAGCCAGCAGAAGCAGCAAACCGAGCGACCATGCCTGACCATCGATCCAGCGCCGGCTAGCGACGGCCGGCCAGAGCCGCGCAGCGCCGAGGGCCAATTTGTCACCCAGGAAAAAAACGCCGGCAACGGCCCAGTAGGTGCCGCACAGAATGATGAGCAATAAATGGCGATCGGACAGATAGCCCATTTTCTCGGTCATTCGATAGAGCAACCCCGCCAGGGACAGGCAGACGAACAAGCTAACCCAAACGCCGGGCACGGCCCGAAAGCGATCGCGCCGCCACCACAAGCCCACAAGTACGGGCAGCCACACGACATAAAAGAAACCCTTGCCTGTCTCATGCACAAATGCCTTGAGCGCCCAAAGATAGCGGGACTGCTGCCGATAGTTCTGTAGCTCGCGAAGATCCGTGATTCTTTCGGCCAGTTGGTCGAAGATGTGGTCGCCCGGTCCAAACCAGTCGGCCAGCAGCATTGAACCGGGGCGCGTCGCGCTCGCGTTGGGTTTTGATTTCTCGATCGGTTGGGGACGAATGCGGTTTTCCCAATCCGCGTCCGGACGCTGCTGGTTGATCATAATGTTGGGCGTGTTTTTCACAGTCAGGCCGCGAATCACGAGCATGTAGGGTGCCATGACTACCAGAGCCGTCAGCGACAGAGCGCAGCCCTGGAAAAGCACCTTTCGCCATTCTTGGCGCCAAGCCCGGCTCAATTGCATTCCCACAAGGACCAGTCCAGTTCCCCCCAGGACCAACGCTCCCTCCGGCCGAGTCAAATACGCCAGTCCACCGGCCAGGCCCGTTAGCGCGAACAACCAAATCGAGCGCCGCCGCAGGGAAAGACTTGCCAGCCACAGGCCGGCGCAGGCGAACAGCAGAAACAGCGTATCCGACAGGCCATCGCTCATGACTTTGCCGCTGGTGGGAAGGCACTGAAACAGCAGACACGCCCAGAAAGCGATGCGGCGATCAAACAACTCGCGGCCAAGGTAGAACATGGGAATAAGTAGCAGCACGCTAGCCAGGGCGCTGACGAGCTGAGCACTAAGCTGCCAGGCGCGCGGCAAGTCGTCGGGGAGAAATTGGCGAACCGGCAGCGACATGCCGAGCACGGCCAGCGGATAGGCAGGATGCTGCGGGGACGAGGGCAAAACCTCCCGCCACGGGCCGTGCTCCAACTGCCAGGCGATGCGGATGTAGCTGATGCTGTCGCGCGAGGCGACCTCGGTATGGGTGATCTGCCAGGCGCGGAGGGCCACGACCAATGCGATCAGGATTGCCAAATAGCGAAAGTCCGCCCAGATCGGGCAGGCTGCCGGCTGGATGTGGGTTGCCATTGTTGGTACGGAGGGGAACAGTCCTTGATCTTCCATGTGCGTCTCCGCTTGTGGAGATTCGGGCGAGGCATCCGGTACCCTGGGTGCGTAGCCGTCAGAGAGGCGGAGCAATGGTAGAGGCTTTGCAACAGGGCGTCAAGATTAGGCGAGAGCGCGGCTCGGACCTCGGACGTTTTTTGTCGGAATCAACGGACATCGCCGACGGTCTCCTGGTAGTGTAAAGTAAATGATAAGCGGTGATCGCGCCGCCGCACATCGCGACGAACCAGAGCGGCCGATGAGGGTGCATCGTGATAACGTGTCCCACCTGCAAGCAGGAATTGGAGCCGGGCGTCCGTTTCTGCCCGCACGATGGCACGCCGTTGATGGAAACCACCTCCGCCCTACCCACGCTCACCCCACCGGAACGCACAAGCGCCGGCCAGGAGTCGGGATCGAAAGCACTCCAACTGCCCGTTGTGGTCGGGGGACGCTATCGCCTCGTCGAGCTGCGCGGCGGGGGCGGAATGGCGAAAGTCTACCGTGCCATCGATGTCACTCTCGAACGCGAGGTGGCGGTTAAGCTCATCAACCCCGATCTCCGCAACGAGACCGAGTTCGATGCGCGCTTCCAGCGCGAAGCCCGTATCGCCAGCCAACTCAACGATCCCCATATTGTCGTCGTCCATGATTTCGGCATCGATACGGCGCACGGCCCATTCCTTGTGCTGGAGTATCTGCAGGGACAAACGCTACGCGAACGGCTGCAAAGCGAGGGACCATTACCCTTCCGAGCCGGCTTACAGCTTGGCGCTCAACTGTTCTTGGCGTTGGTGCACGCGCACAACAAAGGCATCGTGCATCGCGACATCAAGCCGGACAATCTTTTTCTCCTGAATCAGAGCGGCGTGCGGCTACACGTTCGCGTTCTCGACTTCGGTATCGCGCGTATTTTCCGCCGCGGCGAGCCGGGCAGCGCCGAGACGCTGACGCATCCAGGCGCCGTGCTCGGCACGCCGCGTTACATGTCGCCGGAGCAACTTGCCGGCCAAGCGCTCGATGAGCGGTCCGATTTATACAGCGCCGCACTGGTGATTCACGAGGCGTTGACCGGTCAACTGCCTTATGTCAGCGGCAAGAAGTTGTGCGAGCTGTGTCCGGGGGCGCCGTTGCCCCTCCAGGATGTTCTCGATCAATGCCTAAAGCCCAATCCGGCCGAACGGCCAGCCAGCGCCGTCGAAGTTTACCTTCGTTTGCAAGAGCTAGGCAAGGCGAGCGGCGTTTTGCTAATGCCGGCCAGCGCGCTGGATAAGCTAATCGACACCCGGCGAGCGGGCGAACCAACTGTTGCCTACACGCCGCCGTCGCCGACGCGCTGGTGGCGGAGCCGGCGTTTTCTCGTCAGCGCAGGGGCATTGCTCCTTCTGCTCTGCCTGGCCGCGCTCCTCAGATACTTCTTCTTCAAACCTACCCCGTCCAATCCGCGTCTAGAGTCAGTGCTGGGCGTACAGATCGACGACCCGCAGAGCAAGGTCGTGAACTGGCTTCGTCTCAGCCAGGGAGCGCCGATGAATCCCTGGGCCACGGCGCGCCGGCCGAGCTTGATCGGCCATTTGCTCCGCGCGGAAGATCTCGCTCTGGCCGACGAGGATCTTGCCCGTCTCGAACTGCGTTGGACTTCCAACAACTCGATCTGTGCCATTTTTTTTGAGGACCAATTGCGCGCCCTGATCGTCCAGCAAACCAACACCGGAGCGACGGGACGGGGTTTGAAGATCGGCGATCGCAAGAGTCGGGTCATGGACCTTTATCCCGAAGATCCGAGCGAGACCCTTGTCCTGGATATTCCCGAGAAGGGAGCAGTGCCGACGCGGAAGTGCGAGATTCGCCGCTATGATGCTCTGGGCATCGGCTTCGAGATGCGCGAGAAGACGGTGACGGCAATCACCCTGTATCCCACGGTCAAGAATCCTTGAGATCGGCCTTTCTCCGTACACCGGATTCTCGCTTGGCGCGGGTTGCGCTCCATCTTGACGGCTTTGCTTTCTGGGGCTACCTTGCGTAGTTAGTGCGGACTAGCGAGTCCGCCGTGGCGATCGTCCCGGAGTTGACGTGTGGCTGTGGCGTTGTTTAGTGGCATAGAGGCCGCGCTTGTCGGAGCAAACCTGTCTTCTTGGGAGATAGGTCTTGTCGCGCTGCTGTTGGGGCTGCTATTGCTGCTGGCTGGGTGCTGGCTGTTTCCGTACCGCGTCCTGCGCTTGCTTCATTGGCTTTTGACTCACTCAATTTATTGGCTACGTGTGCGCGGCCGGGAGCATGTGCCGGAGCGCGGCGGCGCACTGCTCGTCTGCAATCACGTCAGCTACCTCGATTGGTTGTTATCGCTGGCGGCGCATCATCGCTCCCTTCGCCTGGTCGTTTTCGCCGGCTGGACCAAGCAGTGGGGCGTGCGCCATCTGTTGAAATGGGCCGGAGTGATCGCCATCGATGGTTCGGCGGGCGCGCGCGGACTGGTTCGCGGCATCCAGCAAGCCCGGTCCTGTCTGAAACGCGGCGAGTTGGTGTGTCTCTTCGCCGAGGGGTACGTGCTGCCGGGCGGACTGGAATTGCCGTTTCATCGGCTGTTTCAACGAATCGCCCGCAAGGGACGGACTCCGATCATCCCTGTTTGCCTCGATCAGACGCTGGGTAGTCTGTTCATCGTGGAGCGCGGGCGTCTGCGTTGGCGTTGGCCGTTGACGCTGCCGTTTCCGGCTTACGTCACCTTCGGTGAAGCGCTGCCGGCGGGCACACCGCCCGGAGAAGTGCGACAATCCTTGCAACTCTTGTCCGCCCGCACCGCGATCGAACGATCGCATCGGCTCAAGCCGGCGCATCGCCGCTTTGTCCGCGTCGCTGCGCGCCGGCCCTTCCGCTCGTGCTTGCTCGACAGCACTCGGCCGGAACGCTACAGCTATGCAAAGGCGCTGGCCGGCGTCCTTTGCGGCGTCAAGTTTTTTCGACCGCTGCTCGGCGATGCGCCGATGGTCGGCGTCTGGCTTCCGCCTAGCATGGGAGCAGCATTCGCGAACATTACCCTCGCCATGCTCGGCAAAACCGCCGTCAACCTCAATTACACGTCGTCGCCGGAGGCGATCCGATCGGCCCTGCGCCAGTGTGGAGCGCGGCACGTTATCACTTCGCGGCGTTTCGTCGACCGGATGAAAATCGATCCCGGACCCGGCGTGGAGCTGATCTATTTCGAGGACATCGCGCCGCGTTTCACGACGTGGATGCGCATCTCGCGATGGCTGGCGGTCATCCTTTTGCCGGGCTGGTTCCTGGAATACGTCGTCCTTCGCCTGGGCCGGCATCGTCTCGACGACATTGCCACGATCATCTTTTCCAGCGGCAGCACCGGCGAAGCGAAGGGCATCATGCTCAGCCACCGCAACATCGCCGCCAACATCGAATCGATGATCCAGGCCATTTCGCTTCGGCCCAGCGATCGCGCCTTCGGCGTGCTGCCGCTTTTCCACAGCTTCG